>ENA-OQAL01000005-OQAL01000005.1-human-gut-metagenome-genome-assembly--contig:-NODE-5-length-51047-cov-4.453947_pt1 | contig 51047 bp, 47 predicted proteins | sample MGYA00242491_ERZ504519 | MGnify/ENA primary metagenome ERZ504519 (study PRJEB26092, sample SAMD00036260) | human gut metagenome | host: Homo sapiens | study: EMG produced TPA metagenomics assembly of the... | reverse complement strand
GACTGAGATGTCCGTCAATGAATATGTCCGGAAAATTAAAAATGAAGAAAGGTATGGAACTTATCAACGAAAGGAAAGTATTCGTTGGCTGAAATTTCTGATTTAACAGGTTTCAGTAGTGTAGCCTATTTCCGCCAATGCTTTAAAGATGAGTATGGAATGGCTCCCACAGAATATCTGAAGAGAAAACAAAACTAATTTTATCTCTATACACAATAAAAACCATCAATGCTGTCAGAATATTTCTCAACAGGCATTGATGGTTTTGATCATTTCTTATCAAAGAACATTAGTGTCCACTAAAAAAAATCATAAGAGTACTTTGAAATTGTTGAAATTCAATTTGTTATAGCCGATTTTGGTGCGCAACGATTTGAAATTACTTTTGCAGTCTGAATCAGACTGTTATGAATAAAGACAAGTACGTTTTCACCCAATTAGTCCAGTTTCTTGACAACTTCAAGTTTCTGCGCATCGTGAAGAAGTATGACGGTGACAAGTATGTAAAGAGTTATACTTGTTGGAATCATCTGCTTACGTTGATGTTCGGACAGTTGTCAAACCGTGAAAGTCTGCGCGATCTCATCGTTGCGATGGAAGCCCATGCGGGGAAACTTTACCATCTCGGCATCGGCAAATCCGTGACGCGGAGCAATCTTAGCAAAGCCAACGAACAACGCGATTACCGTATCTTCGAGGAGTTTGCTTCCTTCATGATTGCGGAAGCCCGCAAGCGTAGGATTAATAAAATCTTCGAGCTTGACGGTCATGTATATGCCTTCGACTCCACAACCATAGACCTCTGTCTGTCGGTGTTCGAGTGGGCTAAGTTTCGCAAGCACAAAGGCGGAATCAAGATGCATACGCTTTACGACGTAGAGGCTCAAGTCCTACATTTGTTCATATTACCGAAGCAAAAGTTCATGATTCAAAGGCTATGCCGGAGATTCCGTATGAGAAGGGCGCTCACTATATCTTCGACCGTGGCTACAACGATTTTGGCAATCTTTACACGATAAACCGCATTGAAGCGTTCTTTGTCGTCAGGGCGAAAAACAATGTTCGATTCAAGCCGGAGACGTGGAAACGGAGGCTTCCAGAGAACGTTGTCTCTGACGCTATCGGCTGTTTCACGGTTTATAAAAGCGCTAAAGATTACCCGGAAAAGCTTCGTAAGGTTGTCTGCATCGACTCCGATGACGGAACCAGGTACATATTCCTGACCAACAATCTGACGGCATCTGCAGAGACAATCGCCGAGCTATACCGCAACCGATGGAGCGTGGAGCTGTTCTTCAAATGGATCAAGCAGCATCTGCGCATCAAGAAATTCTGGGGAACATCGGAGAATGCAGTACGCATCCAAATATACTGTGCCATAATTACTTATTGCCTTGTTGCAATCGTACAGCACGATATGAAGCTGGAGCGGAGTATCTATGAAGTGCTTCAGATTCTTGGAATCTCGCTGACTGACAAGACTCATCTGAAAGACCTCTTCGACAAATCGAATTTCAAAAATGTCAATGTTCTCTATGATTCAAGTGAACCGAATTTATTTAATTTTTAACACCGTCCATTTTTAGTGGACAGTAGTGATCAAAGAAATCAAGTGTCCAGCTATCCATCCACTCGATATAAGGTATCCCATTTTCAAATTGAACAGGTAACCAAATATAACGGGCATCACTCGGATGCTTAGGCCGCCAGATATCTGCCATAAAGATAAAGGCGTCTTTCTTTCCCGGTACCGGAAGTACATACGTACTCTGTCCGCCAAAAGTGATTTCCGATTTTTCTCCACGACAAGGATTTGGATGTTGTGTCCAAGGTCCCCAGATGCTAGGAGCAGAGAACATGCGTGCCTCATTTGGATCCCATCCTGTACAGCCAGAAGTAATCATCCAGTATGTACCGTCACTCTTCTTGAATATGGCCGGAGCTTCATTGTGTCCGGCTGGAGCCATACGCACATACTTCCCTGTATGAGTCAGGTAATCATCACTCAATTCTGCAATCTGTAGTGTCAGATTGTCTTCTGACGAGTAAATGTGATAGGCTTTTCCATCTTCATCAACAAAAGCTGCATATCACGTGCCATTTGTCCTCCTTGCAGGTCGCGTTTCACAAACAAACCTTTGTGAATAGCTTCATACCACATTGGTGTCCACCATTCCTTATACTTCTCTGCATCCAATGTATCCAGCATGGCACGCTGTGTTTCATTCATATCAAAAGGAAGCACTCCCGGATTAATACGTTCCGAACGAATATACTTGAACGGTCCGGTAGGAGAATCTGAGACGGCCACCGCTGAACGGGCTGCAGCATAGCCTTTTCCTTTCAATTCCAGATGGAACCACATGACAAACTTCTTCGTCTTTTCATTATAGATTACTTTTGGACGTTCCATTACACATCCCTGTACAATGTCACTGGTAGAATCGTTCAACACTACAGGTAAAACGGCTCCTTCGTTGTTCCAGTCAGTCAGGTTCTTTGAAGAGTAACACATAATTCCCACCATGGCACTGCTGGTAGAGTCGGATTTATTCTCACCATACCAGTAATAAGTACCATCATGATACAATACACCACCTCCGTGGGCATTTACATGTACTCCCTGATTGTCAGGCCAGATTTCACCACTACGAATTTCTTTAGGAGGTTCGGCCGTACATGCCACCACTCCCCAACAAAAACAAATACTTCCTAAAAGATTAATGAATTTATTTCTCATGGATTGATATAAATTAAAATTAAACGATAATTTCATTCTACTATGGTTGATACTCTTTCCCGACCGTCAGTTTATCACCCGATAAGTCCACTTCAAACAAATGGGGAATACGAATATATACTCCATTCACATCTTTATGGCTATGTACAGACATCAGCCATTTTCCTTCCAAAGTTTGAAACAACATACCGTGACCAAAGTCGGGAGGTGTTATAGGCTTCGGTTCTTGTATCCAAGGTCCGTCTAAAGTACCACTTTCCGAATAGGCTACTCCCTGAGTATATACATTATAAATCCAGCTTGTCCATATCATTCCCAGACGTCCTTTAGCCGTGCGAAACAGATAGGGACCATCCGTCACTTTATTGGGAACTTCCTTTCCGTCTTGCAATTCACGACTCCAAGGACACTCACTGGCCCGAAACAATAGTTTACCTTCTCCTATAGAGCCACTCAAGTCTGGTTTTAATTCAATCTTTTCAATGGTACCATCCCAATTCTGCAGCCACTCATAACAATACACCATGTAAGGCTTTCCATCAGTATCCACCCAAAATGTCCCATCCAAAGTTGGCTTATCTGCCGGCAAATAAGTAGCATCCAGCATCGGACGATAAGGTCCTTCTGGTTTGTCACTAACCAATACATGAGAAGCCCTGCGCTCTATCACATTTCCTTTTACGGTATCTATCTTTACGGCGGTATTCGTGAAGGTAGCAAAATAATAATATTTGTCCTTATAATGATGAAGCTCAGCAGCCCAGATCATCGGTTTAGGTCCCATCCATGAACGAGGATCTGTTTGAGCCACTTCATAAGGTCCACTCCAACGTTTCAGTCCTTGCTTTTCCATAATTTTCCACCTGTGCCTGTCATATAATACATCTGCGTCTGCGCATCTGCCAGAATACAAGGATCACTCAAACGAATAGAATCCAATGGAAGCAATTTTTTAGCAAGTGACTGTGCATTTACGGTATGAAGCAACAAGCAAACAAACCATAAAAAAGACAATAACCCCGTTTTTTTCATATTCTATAAAAAAATCAGATAAAATGAAGTATTTCCAAACCATATAGCACTTGCGGCCAGGCTCTTATGAGAATACCCAAAGAGTCTGGTCGCAGTTCATAATCCCTTATTTACAAAGTTCAATAATTCCCTAAAACAAATCCCATGTACGGATTTCATCTTTCCAATGATGGTCCTTCGGGAAAGGTTTTTCACCCCATGCACGTACGCTGGTCCATTCCTGTGGTGCATCGGTCCAGAAAGGATGAGAAGCTGGAAGTCCCAACGGCAAGAATGCCAGAGAAGTCATATACAAACTTCCGTTGTTGGTATACCAGTCGGCTACATTCGGCTGACGTCCAGTAAATCCGATGGTCAAGAAACCACCTTCATTAAAATTGTGTCCACTGGCAAACATACGTTTCATCACCGCAGTCAATGCACAGCGTACCTGAGCACTGCTTACGCCTGCAGGCAACTCCTGATACCATGCCATTAAAGCCAAAGGTTGCATAGTAGCCATACGGTAAGGAATGGAACGACCGAATACGGGGAAGGTTCCTTCCGGAGAAATGAAACGCTCCAGAATCAAACTATATTTCTGGGCACGTTTCAATGCGCGGTCATAATACTTTCCATAATCTATCCGGCTACGCACTTTTGCATCCTTCATAGCCTGAAGGGTTTCAAGATACATCGGATGGAACACATAACTGCTGTAATAATCGAATGCAAAAGAAGGACCATCGGCATACCAGCCATCTCCCGTATACCATTCTTCTACCTTACGAATAGCTGAATTCACACGATATTCATCGAATGAAGCTCCTGCTTTTGCCAGGAAACTTTCTATCGTAGATGAGAACAACAGCCAGTTGGTATAAGGAGGATCTATACGACGTAACTGCTGAAATTCTTCTATATAACGCTTTTTAGTGGTTTCATCCAATGGTTTCCACAACTGATCGTAAGCACGAAGAAAGCTTTCTGCCACGTAAGCACCATCCACCAGGGTCTGGCCCTCCTGTCTCCACAACAAATAGTCCGGACTTTGCGGGTCTACAGCATTCGCATAGCTCTTCAAAGCCATCTCACGAAGTTCCTTACGCATTTTTCCTTCTTCTGTATCATCATCCGGCAGCGTCAGCCAAGGAGCGATACCAGCCATCAAACGACCGAACGTTTCCATATAAGCCACCTTTTTGTTTCGGCCATCCCATGTGGGACTAACTTCCAGCTGCATATTCTTCTGCAACTCTCCTTTTGCCATGTTGCTCAATACCGGATAAGCCATCTGATAAGCCAGCTTGCACCAATAAGCACGATCAGCAGTTTGAGGTGCTTCCAAGTAACGAACATACTCACAGGCAGCCAACAAAAAGGCTCCCACTCCAAAATTAGCGGTAGACTTTGCATTAATTACTTGTCCGGGGATTGCTTTTTCACCGATAGGCTGTACATAACCTACCGTTCCATCTTTCTGAAGCGCTTTCTTTGACAAATAGTTCCATGCCTTCTGCACCACCGGCATATATATATCTTTTCCAAATACCCATTGTTTATACCCCATAAAAATCCGTATGTAAACAGTGCCGTACCGCTGGTTTCCGGTCCTGGTGCAAATTCCGGATCCATCATACTGCGTGTCCAGTAACCTTCAGGCTGCTGGATAGCTGCTACGGCTTTAGCCATATTTTGAAATTTATCCACAAAGAACTGATGATGCTTGTATTCTACCGGCAAGTCCTTCAATACTTTAGCCAGTCCGGCCAATACCCATGCATCACCTCTAGCCCAGAAATCCTTCTTACCATTGACTGTCTTGTGCTTCGGATAGATGTATTTTGCATCGCGATAATAAAGATTCTCATCTTTATCGAACATAATGCTATCAGAATAAATCAGATATTCATACAATTTATCCAAGTATTTCGCATTATGAGTAACCTTATAGAGTTTTGTCATTACCGGCATTGCCATATACAACGCATCACTCCACCACCAGTAATCATGCTGCGGAGTACTCATCTGATATTCCATAACCTCACGCGCACGTTTGATTTTCTTATCATCCGGAGCTAAAGTGTACAAATCGGTATAAGTCTGGAAACAAATCTGGTAGTCACCAAAAAGAACATACTCATCCGACTCTCCGTAAGAATATTTCCACTCCGCACGGTTATCACTCTTCGCTCCCTTCCACTGGTTGTAGTTTGCCCAGGTTTCAGAATAAGCACGATAAGTCTCGTTTCCAGTCAGAAAATAGGCTTCCATATTTCCCGTATGATATACGGCATTATCCCAGAACGAACGAACCTCCGGCGAATTTTCTGCCTGCCAATGCTGATTTACCTTATCAATCATCTTCCGGACCTCAACAGCCTCGGAATCTCTGGCCCCAACCGACATCGGCAATACTCCGACAGCGCAGGCCAATACTAATTTGAATACCTGTTTCATAGTTTTATTTTGAGATTAATTTATTTCCAATACATACACAGGGGTTGCTTCTGAAGCCTTAACTTTTTCCCCGTCTCCCTGATGCGTTTCCTGCACAAATACATGCAGTTTCCGACGTGTTTTCCACAACTCCGTATCATAGCTGGGTTCCCAGGCATCTACAGAAAAATCGGTCAGGTCTTTCACCTGCCATTTGCCCGACTTTACATCGTCTGTATAGGCCATAGATACTTTACTGCCACGTTCTGCATCACGGAACACAAAATAAGCCTTCCCTTTATCTACCGCAATACGTGGGCGTGAAATTGGAATCATTTTGGTGCCTCCGCCTTTTAGAGAAAATCCTTGCGAACGATTCATAATCTGACGGTTCTGCCATCCTTTCCCGTCGTTCCATACCAGCCGATATTGAGGGACCTCACTGTCTGCATCTCTCCAGTAGGTCACAATATAAGGATGTCCCTCAGCATCAGTACTCATACTGGTCTGATTTATCAGTTCACTGTTTTGAGGAATGCGGCAAGCATATTCTGCATTGTCCTTACAAATAGGCAAGGCATATTTCTCACCTGTCGATTTATACCATGTCTTTCCCTCATCTGGAGAATATGCATAACAAAGATCATGATTTGTTTCTACCATCCAGGTCTCACGCCATACCCACGACAAGTGAATCACTCCAGCATTATCCATATAAAGTTGCCAGTAGGCATTTCGTTGATTTTCTCCGTCAATCAGCACATCCTGCACACGTGTCCATTTCCGGCTCTTCAAGTCATAGCGATTCAATACCAGATTACCTCTTCCGGAAGCCCCAGAACGATACACAAACAGCAAATCGCCATCTGGCATCAGATAAAACTCCGGATACGTAACATCATCTTCATCTTTACCGGTCATCGCTTCTTTTTCTCCCAGCGTCAAAGCACCGGGTTCCGTACTCTTGCAATAGTTTAATTTGTTTCCATGATGGTCGAAAGAAAGATGCAAATAACCGTCCCCATCCACCATCATACTGATGACATTATGCGCATCGGCTACATTTCCTTTATATTGACTGCGATGCAACGTCCATTCGGCACTCCCCAATGCACGTTTACCTACGGTCAAATATCCATCGGCATCATAATAAGATATGTATTGCACATCCCCATCCGTTACCAGAGAACTGTTACGGAATACAGTCGTATTGACGGAAGTAGAACTATATCCGTCACCCACCTTTACGAGTTGTTGTGCTGAAATTTCACTCCAAACAAGAAGTCCTATGAGAAATAAATAAATGCGCTTCATAGTTTATCCATTAAGTTTCTTTGGCAAAAATAGGATTTTCATATAAAAGGAAGTACGAAAATTTCGTCAAGGAGGGATAAAAAACGGGCAAGGGAAACTGAATGGACAAATTACACCTTATTTTGACAGAATCGTCACCAGTTCTGATACAAATGTCTAGAACACGTACACAAAAAAACAGTCCGTATTCAAAGACTCTCTCTCAATACGGACTGTTTCACAAAAACAATATATCTTACAAACACGCTGGAAGTTCGCTTAACTTCATACTGTTTGAACCTTTTATCAACACGCAACAATGCTGAACAGGATGAGCAGCCAGCATAGCTTCTACCTCCTTCACATTCTCATAATGTTCAAACGAAGCAGAGAGTCCGGCAAACTCCGGCCCAACCAGAATCACGCGTTCAAACTGACATTCGTTCAGGAAGTCCACTACTTTCTGATGTTCTTCCCGACTTCCTTCACCCAGCTCTTTCATAGCACCCAGTATAGCCACCTTGTGCTCGGCTTCCATCTGGCGGAAATTTACCAACGCCGCCATCATACTGGTAGGATTTGCATTATACGCATCCACAATCAGCGTATTGGATTCCGTCTGAACAAGCTGTGAACGATTGTTCTGAGGCACATAAGAGGAAAGCGCATGACAGATTTGTGTATCTTCCACGCCGAAATAACGACCAATAGCAACCGCTGCCAATGCATTATCCAAATTATAGGCTCCTATCAGGTGTGTCTTCACCTCGTGTAACGCACCTCCAGCCGCCCACTCAAAATGCAGGAACGGGGAACAAGAAAGCACTGCTCCACTCACATCCAAACCTGAAGTCTGTCCGTAACGAATACAATTCAGTCCTTCTGCGATTTTATTCAGATGAGGATTCTCATTCTGAATGAAGATAGTGGCATTTCCTTTTTCCCGAAGATAATCATACAGTTCTCCCTTGGTACGGATAACTCCTTCAAAAGAGCCGAATCCTTCCAGATGCGCCTTTCCTACATTGGTAATGATACCACAATCGGGCTCAGCAATGTGAACCAGCGTCTTGATTTCACCCGGATGATTGGCTCCCATTTCAATGACAGCCACCTCATGTTCCGGTTTCAGGCGCAACAAGGTCAAGGGCACGCCAATATGGTTATTGAAATTTCCCTGTGTATAGAGCACATTGAATTTCTCTTTCAATACGGCCGCAATCAGTTCCTTCGTAGTGGTTTTCCCATTAGTACCGGTTACCCCCACCATACGAGTTCCTAACTTACGACGATGGTAATTGGCCAGCTGCTGCAACGTCTGAAGGCAATTTTCCACCAGCAAGATACGTGGATTCTCCGGGGATGCATACTGTGGTTCATCGACCACAGCATAACGGCATCCCTGTGCCAGCGACTGTGCCGCAAACGCATTGCCATTAAATGTTTCTCCTTTCAGGGCCAGAAACATAGAACCCTCCGGACAATGACGGCTGTCGGTCGTCAGTCCGTTACACTCCGTAAACCGGCTGTATAGTTCTTCAATATCCATATTCTTATTGTTCTGAGAAGCGCTTTGCCTGCTCTTCAATCAATGCCGCATCTTCAAAATAGTTGATTTTCATGGCACGGCGCACTTCATCCATGGTCTGAGCGGCAGCTTCACGAGCCACTTCACAACCTTTCTTCAACATATCATATACGGCAGGAATGTCTTTTTCAAACTCCTTACGACGTGTACGGATCGGTTCCAACACCTCTTCCATGACAGCTCCCAGGAACTTCTTCACCTTCATATCACCCAATCCACCGCGAGTGTAATGTGCTTTCAGCTCGTCCAGGTTAGCATATTCCGGTAAATAACGTCCGAAATGTTCTGTCTGACAGAAAGCATCCAGGTAAGTGAACACACAGTTACCTTCCAGTTTACCCGGATCGCTGACCTTGATATGTGTCGGGTCAGTGTACATGCTCTTCACTTTCTTCAATACCTCATCTGCCGAATCAGACAAATAGATACAGTTGCCCAGCGACTTACTCATCTTAGCCTTTCCATCTGTACCCGGCAAACGCAGACAAGCCGCATTGTCCGGAAGAAGGATTTCCGGTTCTACCAGTGTTTCGCCATAGATATGGTTGAAACGGCGTACAATTTCACGCGTCTGTTCAATCATCGGTTCCTGGTCTTCTCCCACCGGAACGGTAGTAGCCTTGAATGCCGCAATATCGGCAGCCTGGCTGATAGGATAAGTGAAGAAACCTACCGGAATACTTGTTTCGAAGTTACGCATCTGGATTTCAGTCTTCACCGTAGGATTACGCTGCAAGCGCGATACGGTTACCAAATCCATAAAATAGAAGCTCAATTCATAGAGTTCCGGAATCTGCGACTGAATAAAGATAGTTGACTTTGCAGGATCAAGTCCGGCAGCCAAGTAATCCAAAGCCACTTCAATCACGTTCTGACGTACTTTCTCCGGGTTCTCAATGTTATCCGTCAAAGCCTGTCCGTCGGCTTCGAACACAAATATCTTATCATACAAACCCGAATTCTGCAATTCCACACGTCGGCGCAATGAACCTACATAGTGGCCGATATGTAATTTTCCGGTCGGACGGTCACCGGTCAAAATAATCTTTTCCTTTTTCATAATATAAGCTATTGTTCATTTTTAAATTGCAGCAAAGATAGCGAAAGGTGAGCGAAGCTCCAAGCCAAAAGCTTGCTTTTGAGTGAAAGAGCTTTCGAACCGCATCCTATCTTCTCTAAAGATATATAAATCCTTTGTTTTCTTCAAAATAAATCGTTTCTTTGCAAGAGGTCTTTGCAGACAAACCATCTGCCTGACAGGGACTACCTTTAACGATACCACAACAAATTATCTATAACCATGAAGAAAGAACTCAAAAAAGTCCTGGTTCTCGGATCAGGCGCACTGAAAATCGGGCAAGCCGGAGAATTCGACTACTCAGGTTCACAAGCACTGAAAGCCTTACGCGAAGAAGGCATCCGCTCGGTACTTATCAACCCTAATATTGCTACTATTCAGACTTCGGAAGGAATTGCCGACCAAGTATATTTCCTGCCCGTTACACCTTATTTCGTAACTGAGATTATTAAGAAAGAACACCCGGACGGCATTCTGCTGGCCTTTGGAGGACAAACGGCCCTGAACTGCGGTACGGAACTTTACCAGAAAGGTATATTGAAAGAATACGGTGTGGAAGTGTTGGGAACTTCCGTAGACGCCATTATGTATACAGAAGACCGCGACCTCTTTGTCAAGAAGTTGAACGAGAAATCTTTGAAAACTCCGGTCAGCCGTGCGGTAGAAAACATGAAAGATGCATTGGAAGCAGCACGTACCATCGGCTACCCGGTGATGATCCGTTCGGCTTACGCATTAGGAGGATTGGGAAGTGGTATCTGCCCCGATGAAGAAAAATTTATCGAACTGGCTGAAAGTGCCTTTACCTTCTCTCCACAGATTCTGGTGGAAGAATCACTGAAAGGCTGGAAAGAAATTGAATTCGAAGTGATTCGCGATGCCAACGACCACTGTTTCACCGTGGCCAGCATGGAAAACTTCGACCCGCTGGGCATTCATACCGGTGAATCTATCGTTGTGGCTCCTACCTGCTCACTAAGCGAAGAACAGGTAACCATGTTGCAGGATTTGTCTAAACAATGTATCCGCCACCTGAACATTGTGGGTGAATGTAACATTCAGTATGCGTTCAATGCAGAAACCAACGATTATCGTATCATTGAAGTAAATGCCCGTCTGAGCCGTTCTTCTGCACTGGCCTCCAAAGCAACCGGTTATCCGTTGGCTTTCGTTGCTGCCAAGATTGCCTTGGGCTATACCTTAGATGAAATCGGAGAAATGGGTACACCGAACTCTGCTTACGTAGCTCCGCAACTGGATTACCTGATTTGCAAGATTCCGCGTTGGGACCTCAACAAGTTTGCCGGAGTTTCTCACCGCATCGGTTCAAGCATGAAGTCTGTGGGTGAAATCATGTCTATCGGACGCACATTTGAAGAAATCATCCAGAAAGGTCTTCGTATGATTGGACAGGGCATGCACGGATTTGTGGGCAATGACCACACCCGCTTCACCAACCTGGATGATGAACTGGCCAATCCGACTGACCTGCGTATCTTTGCCATTGCACAGGCACTGGAAGAAGGTTACTCTATCGAACGCATCTATGAACTGACCAAGATTGACCCGTGGTTTATCGGCAAACTGAAAAATATTGTAGACTACAAGCATAAACTGTCAACCTACAACTCGCTTGAAGAACTTCCGGCAGAGGTACTTCGTGAAGCCAAAGTAATGGGATTCTCTGACTTCCAGATTGCCCGCTTCGTACTGAAGCCTCAGCAGGGTAACATGGAAAAGGAAAATCTGGCCGTTCGTTCTTACCGTAAGAAATTAGGTATCCTTCCGGCCGTGAAACGCATCAATACCGTAGCTTCCGAACATCCGGAACTGACCAACTACTTGTACATGACGTATGCCGTAGAAGGATACGATGTGAATTATTACAAGAATGAAAAGTCAGTCATCGTGCTGGGTTCAGGAGCTTACCGCATCGGTTCATCTGTAGAATTTGACTGGTGTTCGGTAAATGCCATCCAGACAGCTCGCAAGTTAGGCTACAAGTCCATCATGATCAACTACAATCCGGAAACGGTTTCTACTGACTACGACGTGTGCGACCGTCTGTACTTCGATGAATTGTCATTCGAACGCGTTCTCGACGTGATTGATTTGGAACAGCCGCGCGGTGTCATCGTTTCCGTAGGTGGTCAGATTCCGAACAACCTGGCCATGAAACTTTACCGTCAGGCTGTACCGGTACTCGGTACTTCCCCGATTTCTATTGACCATGCTGAAAACCGCAACAAGTTCTCGGCCATGCTTGACCAGTTGGGCATCGACCAGCCGGCTTGGCAGGAACTGACCAGCCTGGACGATGTGAAAGACTTTGTCAAGAAAGTAGGTTATCCGGTATTGGTTCGTCCGTCATACGTACTGAGTGGTGCAGCCATGAACGTATGCTACGACCAGGAAGAACTGGAACGCTTCCTGCAAATGGCCAGCGAGGTATCAAAAGAATATCCGGTAGTTGTATCACAATTCATGCAGGAGACTAAGGAAATAGAATTCGATGCTGTGGCACAGAACGGTGAAATCGTGGAATATGCTATTTCAGAACACATCGAATTTGCCGGTGTACACTCTGGTGATGCGACACTTGTTTTCCCGGCACAGCACATCTATTTTGCTACTGCCCGCCAGATTAAGAAAATTAGCCGCAAGATTGCCAAAGAACTCAATATCTCCGGTCCGTTCAACATCCAGTTCCTGGCTAAGAACAACGATGTGAAGGTAATCGAATGTAACCTGCGTGCTTCACGTAGCTTCCCGTTTGTATCAAAAGTATTGAAGCGCAACTTTATCGAAACGGCTACCCGCATCATGCTGGATGCTCCTTACGTACGTCCTGACAAACTGGCGTTTGACATTGACTGGATTGGGGTAAAAGCTTCTCAGTTCTCATTCGCCCGTCTGCAGAATGCCGACCCGGTACTGGGAGTAGACATGTCATCTACCGGTGAAGTAGGTTGCTTGGGAGACGACTTCGATGAAGCATTGCTGAATGCCTTGATTGCAACTGGCTACAAGATTCCGAAACAGTCCGTTCTGTTCTCTTCCGGTGCCACCAAGTCGAAAGTCGATTTGCTGGATGCCAGCCAGATGCTTCACCAGAAAGGATACAACATCTATGCTACAGCCGGTACGGCTGCCTTCCTGAACTCTCACGGCATCACCACTACTCCGGTGTTCTGGCCGGATGAACGTCCGAATGCAGAAAACAATGTGATGAAGATGATTGCGGAACATAAGTTCGACTTGATTGTCAACATCCCGAAAAACCACACCAAACGGGAACTGACCAACGGTTACCGCATCCGTCGTGGTGCCATCGACCACAACATTCCGTTGATTACCAACGCACGTCTGGCCAAAGCGTTCATCGAAGCATTCTGCCACATGAACCAGAATGAAATCCAGATTAAGAGCTGGCAGGAATATAAATAAGGTATACCAAAGGTAGAAAATAAGAACGTCAAAGCGCTTGGAACAAAACGCTTTGACGTTTAGATTAAAACGCAAGTGCGTTTGAAGTAAAATGCACTTGCTTCACTAAAACGTCCTTGCGTTTTCCCTTAAACGCAAGGACGTTTTTTCATATACCTTTTTCTTATTTCAAAGCGGCTTCTATATCAGCCATAAGTTCTTGAAATTCAGCCTTTGTATAACCTATGGAAGCATGAATCAGCTTACCGTCTTTTCCGAACAGATACGCTCTGGGGATTGTCTGGTCAGCAAAAAGAGAGAAGACTTCCCCGTTTAGTCCGGATAGAGTGGGAAGCTGAACTTCTTCCGTTCATTGTATTTTTTCAGCTCTGCATCCGTATGCTCCCGACCGATAACTAACAGCTTGAAATCCTTGTTATCCTTGTATTTCGGCCACAAGGTCTTCTGAACCTCAGCCAGTTCTATCTGACAAGGACCGCACCACGTAGCAAACAAACTGACCAGCACTACCTTTCCTTTCAAATCGGCTGGTGTTACCTTGCCATATATCTCCGAACTCAGGGTAATGGCAGGCATGGCATCACCCAAACTGATTTTTTCTTTCCCGGTGTCTTGTGCAGAAGCAGCCAGTACGCCCATCCAAATCAGACACAAAAGGCTCCAAATCCGTAAATTTTTCATTGTTCTTTCCTTTCTATAAAATGTTAAACCCTGACAAATATACCGTAAACCGCTGGAAAATCCGCCAAGGAGTCTATCTTTGTAAATAGTTTTAACGAAAAACAAGAGCGCGTATGATGACATTTATCTCGTGTGCCAAGACCATGACCGCACGTAGCAAAACTCCATATCCAGAAACCAGTACCCCTCATTTTTTGAAAGAGGCCCGCGAAAACGCCTTGTACATGACCCAGTTTACTGCCGAAGAGCTGGCTCAGATGCTGAAAGTGAATCCGAAGTTAGCAGCCGAAAATTACCTGCGCTACCACGAGTTCCTTTCACCGGAGACTCCTGCCCTGCCGGCTCTTCTAGCCTACACAGGCATCGTGTTCAAGCGCATCCATCCGGCTGACTTTACCGCAGAAGACTTCCGGTATGCCCAGCAGCATTTATTGATTACCTCTTTCTTATACGGATTGCTCCGCCCGCTGGACAGTATTCAGAATTACCGCTTGGAAGGCAATGTACGATTGCCGGAACACGAACGGAAAACCATGTTTGAATACTGGTGCCCTTTGCTGACGGACTATTTCATTGATGCCATCCGGCAGCAAGGAGGCATTCTTGTCAACCTGGCCAGTGGTGAAATGAAAGACTTGTTCGACTGGGAAAAAGTCTGCCGGGAAGTACAGGTCGTTACGCCCGAGTTCTACACCCTGAAAAACGGGAAACCTACCACGGTAGTTATCTACGCCAAAATGTGCCGTGGCGAGATGACCCGCTTCATCCTGAAAAACCGGATAGTACATCCGGAACAACTGAAAGACTTTGAATGGGAAGGCTTTTCCTATCACGGAGAAGAAGACGGAAAAATGCATTTCATTCTCCAATAAAAAGAGCGGTCTGCCGAGCCATTTCTCCCGACAGACCGCCATCAATCAAATGAAATCTATTTCTTATTCTTCAGCACCGTTACATTCAATATCCGTAGCCAAAGTTACGTAGTTCAATACAGATGTACCGTCTACCAATGCCTTTTCTGTTTCTGTAGTTTCAGTTGTCAAGCATTTTCCTTTACCAGAAATCAGGGCATTGTACATCTTCACTTGTGTACCGGCACGCAAGCGAACACCCTGTTTCTCACCACCGTTACCAATCAAGGTCAGGTTAGCCAAAGTAGGACAAGCTACTGGAGTGGCTGCAAAGTTCTTACCATTGTTATCGCATTCCATCAAGCAGTCGCAATCAAACCCGAGTGTTTCCTTTGCTTCCTGATAAGCCACCAGGAATTGGCCGCGTCCGTTCCATCCTTCAGTCCAGTCGAAAGAGTCATCGCTACAGTTGGTAACTACCATGTGTTTCACGTCAACGCTACCACCGAAGAATTCAAAACCGTCGTCAGAACCATTGTAAGCCTGTACGTATTCTACTGTAGTACCGTTACCTACGCCATAGAAAGAAATACCGTTTGCTTCATGTTCAGAATCCAATGCATATCCGGTATTTTCCAGACGAATATATTTCAGCGTACCAGAGTTATCATTGTCAGCAGAACCTCCATAAGCTGCATCACCGATTTCTGATTTACCGGTACCACCTTCTGCATTGGTATGAGCTTTACCGCAGATGTGCAAACCGCCCCATGCACCAGATTCTTTCTTGTCTGAAGTCATGATAATCGGATTTTCTTTTGTTCCTACAGCCTCGATTTTAGCACCCTGCTGTACCAAGATATAGTCTACAGACTCATCGTCGGTCATGGCAACAATTTTCACACCTTCTTCAATAGTCAGTGTAGCACCAGTCTTCACAATATATTCACCGCTAAGTGCATATACTTTATCCTTCAATAAAGTCTTATTGGCAGTCAGTTCGCCTTGCAGAATTTCCACAGCATTGGCACTTGTCTCATCACCGTTGCCGCTTGTACGAATCCATCCGGCCGTCCAGTCATTATTAGCAGGAACAGCACCACGATATGCAGCTGCTTCGAAGAAATTATCTACCTTCGTCATGTCGGCTCCACCGTCAATCGTACCGACAAATTTGTTTGTAAATGTATTGCTGAAATTGTAATTAATTGCATTATTGTTTGCTGCAGCCAAGAACAACTCTGAAGAATACGCATCTGCAACAGGAGGTTCCGGATTCGGAGTGTTGTCATCTTCACTACAAGCAGTACACAAAGTCATAGCTGCGATTGCGGCCATCGACTATAAATTTCAAGTTCATTGTTTTCATACTTTTCTCGTTTAATAAAAAGTTTAGAATAGTGTTCAATTTTTTTCCTTTATGAATTTTTTATAATGTATAGCTAAAACCTAATTCAAAGGTAGTTCCTCTTCCGTAGCGTTCCACTTCCAGTTTTCTGCCGTCTTTCACTTCCTGCTTGAACACGATGTCCTGGTTCAACAAGTCGGTCATCTGCAGCTTAAAGTTCCAGTGGTCATTCAGTTTGTAAGTGGCTACGAAATCCAGCGTATGCAAGTCTTCCTGTTTCACGTCGCCCAATCCGGAAATACCTACCGCATGAATGCGTGGTCCTTGCAAGTTATAGAGCAGCGTAGCTGTCAGCTGTGTATCGTTCTTAAACTTAGGCGCATAGCTGATATCCGCATTCACCAGGTAAGGAGAGGCTCCTGCAGGGAACGCTGTGCGTTGGTATAGGCTCCACCTTCCGGCAATTGTACGTTGGTGTACATGTAAGAAGCGTTGGCTCCTACGCGGAAGTCGCGGAACAGTTCTCTACGGAATTCCACTTCCACTCCGGCAGCCACACCCGTATCTGCATTCTGGAAAGAGTGAACAGTCGCCCCGCCCGACAAGGTCTGTGTACGCTCAATCGGGTCTTCCAGGATTTTCGCATAACCCGTAATAGAGAACATATTGTTGCTGTTCTGCTGGTCAAAGCGTTCATAGCGCAAGTCGATATTGTAGTTATATCCGTTCTTCAATTCTGCATTACCTCGGATCATGGCTGCTCCATACGATTCCTGATAGAGGAAAGGAGCCATTTCGATAAATGACGGACGCGTTACCGTACGTGAGAACGAGAAGCGCAGGCTGTTGGCATCGTTCACTGTATATTTCAAGTTCATGGCTGGGAAGAAGTCATGGCAGTTCACCTCATTCCGTTTGGCTTCACCTCCGTCAGTCGCATAATTTACCCACTGGTGACTGTATTCATAACGTACTCCGGTGTTCACCAGGAAATTGGTTGCTGGGTAATATTCCGCATCAATAAATCCGGCATAAATGGAGTGTCCGGCATCATACTGGTCTTTCGGCTGCCGGTCACGAATTATAGCAATGTCTCCATTGGCAATATTATCATATCCCATAAAGCTGGAAGTCCGGTAAATATCCTCTATTTCAGGATTGAAACGGCTTACATCATAGTAGAAACGGGTAGAACGGAACGTACGGTTCTTGTCTTTGTAAGTAGCACCCATGCGTATCAGGTTATTGTCACCATAGCGATAAGAGCTTCGCAAATCGCCCACCCATTCTTCTTCATTCAGCGAGCCGAAATAACGCATATTCTCCTGCTTGTTCAGGTCGAACAGTTCCAGAGAACTTCCTGCCTTTTCAAACATCACCTGTCTGCGGTCAGGCTCTTCGCTGGAAGTCTTGCTATAAGAACCGCTCCAGTCAAATCCCACTGTTTTCCAAACTCATGGTGTCCGTTCAGCTGATGATTTTGAAGGGTATAAATGTGGGTTACAGAGTTATTACCGATCAGTTCATTGTCTTCATAGTCTTCTCCTTGTCGCAACATGTAGGTATTCTCCGCATTACGTGCATAGAAGAAGGTGTACCCAATACGGTCGGCCTCTCTAAGTGTATAAGCCAGGTTACCAAGTCCTGCCAGTTTCAGTTCCTGACGGTAACTGTCGTAATTAAACTGGTCGAGAGTCGTACCTCCGGCTTCAAGTGTGCGATAAAAAGCATCTTTTGTGGTTTCATTGGTATTGCTTGCACTCAATGCAGCCAACAGACTCAGATTCTGTCCATTTACATCCCAGTTCTTTCCGCCGGCTATATTACCGCCAAATTCCGGAAGACTTGTACTCTTATTCACATCGAAGGTTGTATGAAAAGGATTTTCCTTCGTAATGGCAGTAGAAAAATCTGCCTTAGGCATGTCAATATATTTCTGATTAATGCCCGGATTACGGAACAAGGAGTATTGCTGATCCATTTTATAGAAGTCCTGGAAAATTGTATTGAACCGGCCTCCTGTATTGAAACCGATGGAGAAAAAGTCTTTTCCGGTATTTTCTTTGGTACTGATGTCGATGTGTGCTCCTGAATAATCTGCAAAAGTTCCAGCTTCATATACCTTACTTACCGTAATGTTCCGCACCGTACTTGAAGGAAACAAATCCAGTGGAATCAGTTTGTTATCCGGATTCGGAGAAGCAATCGGCAGTCCGTTCAAGGTAGTCGTACTATAACGGTCACCCAATCCGCGCACAATCAGCTGTCCTGCACTGGCAATCGAGATACCGGTTATTTTCTTCACGCCTTCCTGTACATTACTGATGCCTTTCACGCTCATTTCTTTTGCCCCAAGGTTTTCAATGGCTACAGTGGCTTTCTGGCGTTCCATGCTCAACGCACGTTCCCCTTCCAGGTTTTTACGTGCAACAACGGAGACTTCACTCAAGGCTTGTGCATCGCTTTCCATCTCAAAGTTCAGCACCACATCTTTGCCTTTTGCTTTACAGCCCCAGCCTTAATGTCGGTGTATCCCACGTATTTCACCACAAGGTCATATACTCCACCGGGGACATCCAAAATATAATTTCCGTCAAGATCGGCTACAGCCCCTACTGTACTTCCAAGCACTTGTACGGTAGCTCCCGTCAATGGTTCTTTAGTCTGCTTGTCTACAATGGTACCTTTTATAGTCTCTGCTACCATCGGCATAGTAGAACAAGCTAAGAAACCTGAAACAAAAACAATCTCCTTAAAACCTAATCTCATAATCTATTCATGCATTTCTTTTTTCCGTTGCAAAGATGGAGTGTTTATGTTACAGCAGAACTTCATGAGATGTACATTTCATTTACGCAAAGATTACGTTTGTATTTCTGATTTGAGAAATCAAAAGAATACTTCATATCTTCTTTTTCTCCCCAATTATATAAGGTATAATCATAGTTTTTCCTATTTTTGTACAGACCAAAATAAATAAGATTATGTATCCTTTGAAATTCAAACCTATTTTAAAATTACGACTTTGGGGGAGGGAGAACGTATTATTCCTTTCAAACAACTGGACTGTCAGCAGGAACAAGTGGGAGAAAGCTGGGAAATCTCAGACGTACCGGGCGACGAATCTGTAGTAGCAGAAGGTGCAGATGCCGGCAAGAACCTGACTCAGCTGATGGAAGAATATAAAGGAAAGCTGGTAGGAGAAGAAAACTACAAGCGATTCCAGGGTAAATTCCCTTTGCTTATCAAGTTTATTGACGCCAAGCAGGATTTGTCTATTCAGGTACATCCTGACGATGAACTGGCCATGAGGCGCCACCAGTCTATGGGTAAAACAGAAATGTGGTATATCATCGACAATACCGGCGGACAGGCACACCTGTATTCTGGTCTGAAAAAACAGATTACTCCGCAGGATATGCCGACATGATTGAAAACAATACAATTTGTGATGCCCTCGACAAATATGACGTACAGCCGGGTGATGTATTCTTCTTGCCGGCAGGACGTATCCACAGCATCGGAGCCGGATGTTTCCTGGCAGAAATACAGCAGACTTCCAACATCACGTACCGTATTTATGACTTCAACCGCAGAGATAAGAACGGTAACCTGCGTGAACTGCATACGGAACTCTCAAAAGATGCCATCGACTATACTGTATCTGATGATTATCGTACGCACTATGAACCGCGTAAAGACGAACCGGTGGAACTGGTAAGCTGTCCGTACTTCACTACCTCTGTTTACAACCTGACAGAAACCATGAACATGGATTACAGCGAACTGGATTCGTTTGTTATTTACATCTGTATGAAGGGAGCCTGCACCGTTACTGACAACGAAGGCAACCGCATCAGTGTAAAAGCAGGTGAATCAGTATTGTTCCCAGCTACTACCCAGAACCTGGAAGTTGTACCGGAAGGAGAAGTATCTTTCCTGGAAACTTACGTATAATCTGATTTGATTTATACTCATAGCTGAGTCCTTTTCTTTTGTCCTGTTTCAGGCTGAGAAAGGGACTCAGTCATTTTTTACAAAAGCATTAGGTGATACGCCCGTAATCTGGCGGAACACACGATTGAAATGGTTGGGAGTGGCAAAACCTACTTCGTATGCAATCTGTTGCATGGTCCTTCCCCCATCGGCAAAAAGCTCGATAGCCCGCATGATTCTCAGATTGTTCACATAATAGCTGAAACGAATGCCCGACTCATTGAACAAACGGCTCAAATTGCGCACAGAGAATCCGAAATGGGCAGCCAGTTGCGGCATCTTCAAATTCTCATGCAAATGCTCCTGCAGATAGGCCAGAATAGGATGCAAACGTGCATCATTGGGAATGGCCAGCATCTTCAACAAGAAGCCCATATCCTGGCTGATGGAAGGCAGCAGTTTGAAAAAGCTGAGTGCAAAGGCATACAAATCGGGAGAATCAGCCTGTTCTATCTCCGTCCCCTTGGAAGCAATAAATTTCAAGTTCTCTGCAATGAAGGAATTGGTATGATAAATGGAGAATTCTTTCAAGGCGGTATCCTTCTCATCCGCATCCAGCGACAGATAGAAAATAACCAGTGACACCTGCCGGTTCTTGCTGGACAATTCATGCTCCGTACAGCCGGGTATCCAGGCGATGTGCTTCTCTGGCACAAAATAGCTTGTGGAACCTATCTGTACATGCAACGTGCCGGAAAGGGTATAGATAATCTGGCACTTTTCATGCGCATGCCCCGGCAGTTTAATTTCTTCCCATCCGATTTTCTTGATGCGGATGGTCTCCTTACTCGTCTGCTTTATCAGTGAAATATAACTTTCCTGTTCCTGATTCATTCTCTGAGGATGGTTTAAAATGGTAATCTTTTTGCATAAACCGCAAATTTCAGCCTAAAAATAATGGTTTAATTTTGCACAGCCAAATAAAAATGGCTAAAGGTATTTTCAACATAAAAAGAATAATGGGTAAAAGATTAGTTTCAACTATTGGAGTTCTTTCCTTTTTTATTTACACGGCCGCCGCACAAGAACGGGTTCTTTCTATCGATGAATTGTTTCAACTGGCAGACCAGAACAGCAAAAGCATCCAGCTTCATTCGCTGGCCATTGACGAAACGACACAGGCGGTAGAAGTGGCTAAAAATGCCAAACTGCCCTCCATCCGGGCACAAGTGGACCTAAACTACATTGGTGACGGCTGCATGACAGACCGGGATTTCAGTAACGGCATACATGCCGACATGCCGCATTTCGGTAATTCTTTTGTACTCAAGGCCTCACAGACTATCTACGCCGGAGGAAGTATTAATGCCAACATCCAGAAAGCAAAACTGCAACAGCAACTGGCACAACAGACTTATCAAAACAACCAGCAGGATTTGCGCTTCATGCTGTTGGGATATTACCTTGATTTGTTCCAGCTGAGAAACCAACAGACGGTTTACGAAAAGAACATTGAGCAGACACATCTATTGGTGAAGGATATGCGGGCTGCCTATCAACAGGGCACGGCACTGAAGAGTGACATTACCCGTTATGAACTACAGTTGCAGAATCTACAATTAGGCCTGACTTCTACTATCAACAGGCTCAATGTCTTGAACCACAAGCTGACGACTACTATCGGACTGGCCCCTTCGGTACATATTGTACCCGACTCCACGGCACTGTTCCGTATCAATGTGGACAAACAACAGGAAATGACCTGGATGGAAGCCTCTCAAGAATCTCCTGAACTCCAGCAGGCACACACGGAAATCAAACTGACTCACAACCAGCAGAACCTGATTCGTTCGGAACGCAGACCTCACATCAGCCTGACAGCTACCAATGAGTTTAACGGGCCGATTCTGATAGAAGTTCCGCCATTGAACAACAACTTCAACTACTGGTTTGCCGGAGTAGGTATCTCGTACAATCTGGATGCTTTGTTCAAAAGCAAGAAGAAGCTGAAACAGGCACGGATAGCCACCTCAAAAGCAGAAAAGAATTACCAGCTGGTCAAGGAAAAAATAGAGAACAAGGTGCACGAAGCGTACGTAAACCTGAATGAAGCGTACGTAAGACTACAGACACAGCAGAAAAGCGTACAGCTGGCACATGAAAACTTCCGCATCGTGCGGCAACGTTACCTGAACGGTCTGTCACTGATTACCGATATGCTGGATGCCAGCAACATGCAGCTGGACATGGAATTGCAGCTGGCCAACTACCAGATAGGTATATTGTATCAATATTACCTGCTAAAAAAAAATTACGGGAACACTTTAATGAATTTCATATTTACACAAAAACAAAAATATATGATGCGAAACAAAAAAGAGCTATTTCGAATTTCTTTATACTGCTGGTCCTCGTAGCCGGTATCAGCTGGGTTTGCGGCAAATTTATCCATTTAGGTAATGTGGAATATACAGACAATGCCCAGGTGAAACAGCACCTGACCCCAGTCAGCACACGGGTACAGGGCTTCATCAAGAAAATCTGTTTTGAGGAATATCAGACAGTGAAAAAGGAGATACCCTGGCCATCATAGAAGATACGGAATACCGTCTGAAAGTGGCACAAGCCGAAGCCGACTATCGCAATGCACTGGCCGGAAAGAGTGCCATGCATACCACTATCAACACCACACAGAACAACATCCTCGTAACGGATGCAGCCATTGATGAGCAGCGTATTCGCCTGCAAAATGCACAGACAGATTACAAACGTTATCAGGAATTGCTGAAAGAAGAAGCCGTTACTCCCCAGCAATTTGACCGGGTAAAAACAGATTACGAAGCGACACAGGCACGCTATGAACAGCTGTTGCGCCAGAAACAATCGACTTTGCTCCAGAAGCAGGAACAGACCCAGCGCCTAGAACAGAATGAATCGGCTATCAAACTGGCAGAGGCAGCGCTCAATTTGTCCAAACTAAACCTCTCTTATACAGTGATTCTAGCTACTACAGACGGAGTGACCGGACGAAAAAACATTCATGAAGGAGAACTAGTACAACCCGGACAGGCCTTGGTAACTCTGGTAGATGGTACGGAAAAATGGGTCATTGCCAACTACAAGGAAACTCAGACTACCGACATGAAGAGAAACCAGCTGGTGGAAGTAAGAGTAGATGCTATTCCTGATGTGAAATTTGAGGGACGTATTGCTTCTATTTCGGATGCTACCGGAGCTTCCTATTCACTTATTCCCCAAAATAACTCGGCGGGCAACTTCGTAAAGGTAGAACAGCGCATCCCTGTCCGTATCGAGTTTACGGAAAACAACCGTCCCGAAGACTTGCAACGCCTGAGAGCCGGAATGAATGTAGAATGTTACGTTAAACAATAAACAAGACAATGGCTGAACCACGTCCCCAGATTCCTTACTTTAAAGAATTCTTACCGACTCCGGTCTGCATCGGCCTGTCGCTCTTCTTTGCCATGGTCTTTCAGTTTAACGGAGGAGTTTTCCTGCCGGCTGCTACCCAGATGTCGAGCGCATTAGGATGTATCCAGGAAGATGTAACCATGGCAGGCTATGCCTCCTTCATCGGTATGACCGTTATATTTCCGATACTGTTCCGTCTGAAATCCCGGTTTACCACCCGGTCTATTTTCATGACGGTATGCCCGGTACTCATTCTCTGCAACCTGATTACCATGCATACAGACAACATCTTTCTTATGATTTGTGTATGCTTCGTATCGGGATTCTTCCGCATGTGGGGCACCTTCGAGTGTTTTTCCAATACACGTCTGAGCATCACACCTTCCGGAAATTTCTCGGTGTTCTATCCCGTTATCTATATCATCGTACTTGAAAGTATACAGTTGTCCGGACTGGTCACCATGCACATCAACGACTGGGCCAATTGGCAATACATGCACTGGTTTGTCATCGGCATGCTGATGGTGGTATGGATTTGCGTCATGTGCCTGACACGGACTATCCGCCTGGGTAAAAAGATTCCTTTATATGGCATAGACTGGATAAGCCTCCTCTTATGGACAGCCATGCTGTTTGCTATTGTTTTTATCTGTATCTATGGAGACTTTTACGACTGGCTGGACAGCGTACAAATCCGCTCCTGCATTGTAATAGCCGTAGTGTCCTTGTTGATAAACATCAACCGGATGACTTCCATACGGCATCCGTATATAGACCCGCAGGTATTCCGCTACAAGAAATTCCCCGTAGTGTTGTTCCTGTTCTTGATGCTTTGTCTGTTTCTCACCACCTCCTCCGTACTGCAGAATGCATTCATGACCTCCATCTTACAGTACGATACGCTAAAACGCCATTTCATTGAACTGGTGTGTATTTGCAGGAATCCTGGCCGGAGCAGGCATCGTATTCTTCCGGCAAGCAGTATTAAAAAAGGGATATAAATTATTGATTTCTGTCGGATTTACACTGATAGTCATGTACCAGTATTACATGTATTTCCTGATATACCCCGATTTGAATATTGAAAGTTTGTATCTGCCCAACTTTTTAAAAGGCATCGGTCATGGAGTGCTTTATATTTCACTAACCATTTATGTAGCGAAGCATATACCCTTCAAGCATTTCTTCCAGTCTTTGTGTGTACTCAGTTTCATTCGTACCAGCATTGCAACCCCTCTGGGAGCAGCCATATTGAACCGCTGGATGAAACACCTGCAACGTGACAACTGGGGATTATTAAGCAGAAACATGGACAACCTGCACGAGTGGATGTCGGATGTATCAATCATACAACTCTATGAAGAAGTAAACACCCAGACCATGCTGACCAGCCTGAAAGAGTTGTTCGGCTGGGTCTGTCTATTAGGAACTGTTTTTCTTGTAATCGTGCTCAGCTACCGAATCTGGCGCGACCGCCACTTGGCAGCTCTCAAAATGCTGCATAGCCTGCCCGTAAAGAAACGGTACAGGCCATCCAGCGTACATAGAATCTCTAAAAATTAAAATTTATAGCCAGCAGTGAAGAAGAATGCCAAGTTGCGTGTCTTTGAATTGCTGGCTAATTTGCAGCATCCAAATTCTCCGTCAAGTCCTACTGTCCAGCGTTTAAAGTCGAGTGCTACACCCGCCATCACACCAGCATCAAAACGACGCAGTCCTGAAACGATTTCTCCTTCAATTTTTGATTCACCGAAAGTGTTATAAGAAACAGTCAAGTCATCAATGTCAATATTCCGCTTGCCGTTTACCCCATAAGCCAAATAAGGACCTGCCGTAAACACCATATCAAAATTAGCAGCCGTGCCTACATGAAAGGCAGCCAGCAAAGGCATCTCAAAATAATTCTGGTTTACGTGCATATCCACCACATTCTGCGTATTAGCCCCTACATAATCCACATCTATACTTGCTCCTTTCGAAGCCCAGTATAATCCGGTCTGGAATGATACCAGTCCACTCAAAGGTACATCAATTCCTACTCCAACCTTCTGATTAAACAATGGAGAAGAGTCTCCGGCATCCTTTCCCATCCAGGTGCTCATACCCAGTCCGAGTTCCATACTCCAGGTTACTTTTGTCTGTGCGGCCATTGTCAAAGCTACGAACAAACCTGCCACTATGCATGCAATCTTTTTCATAAGCTCAAATAATAGATGAATTACACAAATTTAAAAAGATAAAGCGGAGAAACAAATAAAAAGGGAGCAAAAAAAGAAGTTTTCACCTCTTTTTGCTCCCTATCTATTAGTTATTCAATCGTTCTTATTAGAATTCGTACTCAATACCAATGGAAATATTTTCGCCATCCAAGCCGACGCCAAATCCATTTTCTTCTCCACGATAATAGTCGTCACGATAACCAGCAAAACCTACTTTAGTAATAAAGCTGAAATTATCATTCAATTTCACTGCCAATCCCGGTTTCACTCCGATTTCAAAACCATTTACAGACTCTGCATGTTTCTCCTTGTAAGTAGAGAATCCAAATCCCATATCCAAAAACAAACGTACAATCTTGTTTTCATAGAAAGAGTAACGTGCATACGGAGCCAAAGCAAATGCATTCGTGCTTATTGCATCTTCACCATCATAACCTTTATGCGCATAAGCCAATTCCACACCTACGGCCCATTTCTCACTCAGATTATAACCTACATCCGGTGTGATAGAGAATGAAGTCTTATCTACATCATTGTTTCTCCACAAGCTGATACCACCACCTAAATAAATACCTTCCTGTGCGCTGGCTGTAATGGCAGCCATTACAATTACTACGAGTAAAAATAATTTTCTCATAATCTTCTTTTTTAGTTTTACAAATATATTAACAACTGAATACAGTTTTTGTTCACTTTTATCCCTGTTTGTGCCTGTTGGCTCTTCGGCGGCGATATTCCGCTTTCATCTTGGCAGAGCCAGAACCATGCAAACCTGTAATGTAAGTTTTCTTCTTAGCCTTGGTCTTTACTTTCTCTTCTTTCTTTTTCCATCAGAAGACTTCCCGCCTCTGAACACAATTCCTTCTGTCAATATCTTTTCAATATCCATATTCTTTCATTTTTTAGGAGATAATTTCACATGTTTTCCTGTTTTGGTACATACCAGCGTACGTTTCAAAGGGACACGGGTAGACATATTAAATAATAATCCGGGATTAAAATGTTGTCCGTTGGCCCTAAGTTCAAAATGTAGGTGCTCTGTGGTAGCACGTCCGGTACGCCCGGTCAATGCGATTACCTGACCCGCCTTTACCGAATCACCCGGTGCAACAAAGTTCTTGGAATTATGACTGTACACGGTTTCCAATCCATTAAAATGCCGCACCACAATCACCTTTCCATATCCGCCGTAACTTTTGGCCATGCGCACCACACCGTCGAACACACAAAGAATAGAATCATTGGCCTTGGTCTTTATATCTGCTCCCGAATGTCCTCCACGGCTTCCATAAGCAGAAATGACCTTTCCTCCGGGAAGCGGAAAACAGAACTGCGAATCGGCCAGACACTCCAAGTGTATCTCTACGCTATTTCCCTTTGAGAACAGTCCCGGTGTATGTACCCTGACATGGCTACGCTCCATGTGTGTAAATACTGTTTTCACAGGTTCATCAGCCTGCATATTTCCCATACAAAGGAACAACAGTCCAAGTATTACAATCAAGCGATTCATTTCACCCAAAATAAAGAAGTTCTACATCCTGGGCATCCGCAAATTCTTTCAGCAGGTTCACCATATAGTGTACGTCTTCCTCCAGACCTTCACTACCACTATATGCATTCATGATAGCCAACAGATGAGTGGTTTCCGATGAAATCTTTGTCCGTTCATTATCACTTGTCGGTGTACCTACACCTCCCACGGCATCACGATATACGGGCATTCCCTCAATGTTCAATTCTCCACGCCCAATACCTTCGTAAGGCTCACCTGCCTTTCCGATACCTAATACCAGCTTGTCTCCTTGAATCTTATCCCGATCAAAGCCACCGATGGAATGTCCGCTATTGATGGACGCCAAGTTAATCAAATCGACCAGCGTATCTATCTGATAAAGAGAAAGTCCTCTTAACAAGCGGCGGCATAAAGCTTCTGAAGAAGGACGGTAACGGCTGGGATCTTTCCCACATTTCTTATAAGCCTGACGAGTGGCCTGAATGGCAGGCATCTCTTTGATAGAATCAATGGTATATTTCTGACGGTAAAGTTCCGTAAACTCACCGATACGTTTCCACAGTTCTTCACTATATGGAGAATTCTTTACCGTCGCAAATACAGCGGCTCCACGAAACTGCGGCCAAGCCTGCCGTAATTCCTCTGATACTTCAATTTTCAAATCCATTTCGCTATTTTCTTAAATGGTTCTACATCCGCATAATCCCCGACAAAATACGCCCGGAACGAATGCCCAGCCGACGTGCCGAGAAGAAATCCGTATAATTTTGATAGGTACAAATCCCTGCTACTTCCACATTCTCCTTCTTTACTCCTTTAGACAGCAACTGCATCCGGTTGGCTTCCCAAAGGTCGAGGTGCCACTTTTCATCTCTGCGGGCAATGCAAGCCATATCAAATCCGGCTGCTTCAAAGGCCTCATATACCTCATCTCCCACCTCAAAAGCATCCAGAGAGATACCCGGCCCGATATAAGCCTGCACATCTTCTCCCTTCGTACCATAAAGTGCCGCCATCTTGTCCAACGTCTTTTCCACGATGCGCTTCACTGTTCCCCGCCATCCGGCATGTATCGCCGCAATCACTTTCTGCCGGGTATCATAGCAAAGCACCGGGATACAATCGGCAGTAGAAATGCAAAGACAGACCTGCCTCATGTCGCTGACCATCGCATCCACTCCTTCCAGTTGATTCAATTGTTCCTCTGAAGAGAGTTGTAAAAAAGCTTCATCCACAACTCTCACCACTGTATCGTGCGTTTGATGAGGTACAACCAGCATCCGGGGACGCACAGGCAACAACGAGCATAGCAGTTCCCGGTTCCGTTCTACCTTATCGGGCACATCACCACAATAATGATTGCAGTTAAACGAAGCATAATTCCCTTCACTACAACCACCATGACGTGTAGTAGAGAAACAAAAAAATGTCGGTGTGCGGACTTTTCGGGCCGTACACCAACATCCTTTTATCATCAGTCAGATTATTCATTACTTTTGTGGTTCGTCCTCCCAGTCTTCCTCTTCGTACTCGTAGTCAAAGTCATCATCCTCATCCACATCCTCATATTCATAGTCAAAGTCTTCGTCTTCGCCCATATCTTCCAACTCCTTACGAAGCTTGGTCATATCTTTCGGACGATGTACGATGGCTTCCCGACGTACTGCTTCCAACTGGTTACTGTCTTTATTCAGTTCGGCCCAGAGTAAGTCTTTCAACTGCTGGATACCCATTCCAGACACCGAAGAAATAAAGACATGAGGTATATCTTCAGGCAATGTAGGTTCCAGCATCTGCATCAGTTCCTCGTCCAGCATGTCACATTTCGTAATGGCCAACACCCGCTGCTTATCCAGCATCTCCGGATTAAAGGTAGCCAGTTCGTTCAACAGAATCTCATACTCTTTACGTATGTCATCCGTATCACCCGGTACCATAAACAACAGCAATGAGTTGCGCTCAATGTGACGCAAGAACCGCAGTCCCAGTCCTTTTCCTTCACTAGCTCCCTCAATGATACCCGGAATATCCGCCATCACGAAAGACTTCCCTTCGTGATAAGACACAATTCCCAGGTTCGGTTCCAGCGTGGTAAAAGGATAATTGGCAATTTTCGGACGTGCGGCAGAAACTGAAGAAAGCAAAGTGGATTTTCCGGCATTCGGAAAACCTACCAGACCTACATCCGCCAATAATTTCAATTCCAAAATCACCGTCATCTCCTGCATCGGTTCACCCGGTTGGGCAAAACGGGGTGCCTGACGGGTTGCTGTACGGAAATGCCAGTTTCCCAATCCTCCGCGTCCACCTTTCAGCAAGATGACTTCTTGTCCGTGCTCCGTTACGTCGCACACGTATTCCCCTGTTTCGGCATTATATACTACCGTTCCACAAGGCACTTCAATGACTTTATCTGCCCCGTCCTTTCCGAAACTTTTGTTTTTCGAGCCGTTACCTCCGTGTTCCGCAAACACATGACGGTCGTACTTCAGGTGCAGCAATGTCCAGTAATTGCGGTTTCCCCGCAAAATCACATGACCTCCTCTACCACCGTCGCCACCGTCCGGACCTCCGTTGGGCATATACTTCTCACGGCGCATGTGCACCGAGCCACGGCCTCCCTTTCCGGAGCGGCAGTAGATTTTTACATAATCAACAAAATTCGATTCAGCCATAAATTCAAGTTTAAGAACTGGCAGACCGTCACCGGCCCGCCAGTTTTTTATTATTAAAGTTTATCAATAGCCGCGCAAATATCAGCGAAGATACCGTCCATAGTACCCAATCCCTGAATGTGGCAATATTTACCGTCGTTCTTGTACCAGTCAATCAACGGAGCAGTCTGAGAGTGGTATACCACCAGACGCTTCTTGATAGTTTCTTCATTGTCGTCAGCACGACCAGATTCCTGTCCACGTTTGATCAGACGAGTCATCAGTTCATCTTCAGGAACTTCCAGGTCAAGCATGATAGAAACTTCCTGTCCGCGTACCTTCAACATTTCTTTCAAAGCCTCAGCCTGAGCGATTGTACGAGGGAATCCATCGAAAATCACACCTTTGCTATCCTTGAAGCTGTCGAATACGCTAGCCAGAATATCAATCATCAATGCATCCGGAATCAACTGACCATTGTCGATATAACCTTTTGCTGTTTTACCCAGTTCCGTGCCGTTCTTGATTTCTGCACGCAATACATCTCCCGTAGAAATATGGTTCAAGCCATATTTTTCCACAATACGAGCACTCTGAGTTCCTTTACCTGAACCCGGAGCACCAAAAATTACAATATTCAACATGTTGTCTTATAATAAATAAAAAAATAATCTCTATCACTGTATAGATGTCGCGGTAGTTCCGTCCGAAGCCATCGTAATCCAATCCGTAGCCCACGATAAAATCTTTCGGAATATTCATCGCCACATAGTTTATATCCAAATCTACCTGCAACTTATCCGGTTTCACCAGCAGTGTGGCAATACGGATTTCTTTCGGATTGCGTGCTTTCAGGGTTTCCAGCAAACGCTGCATGGTCAGCCCCGTGTCCACAATATCCTCCACGATTACTACCGTACGTCCTGAAATGTCTTCATTCAGTCCCACCAGTTCTTTCACCTTTCCTGTAGAAGCCGTCCCTGCATACGAAGCCAGCTTCACAAAAGAAATCTCACATGGAATCGTCAGATGTTTCATCAAATCGGCCGTAAACATGAACGAGCCGTTCAACACACTCAAAACAACGGATTTTCACCCTCCAAGTCATGATTGATTTCATTGGCCACACGTGCCACCTCCTTCAGGATATCCGCCTCTGGGATAAACGTTTTAAAACGCTTGTCTTTAATCTGAATCGTATCCATGTTATAATCTAGTTTTAGAAATTGTGCAAATTTACGGATTTTCCCTAAAACCTCCACACTTCCCCCTGAGTATTTAAAGATATTTTCAATAGAATATATATCCCATTCGAGGCTTTTTTCGTACTTTTACCGACAAAATAGCTATTTTTATATATACAATGAAAATTTTTAAGTTGTACACAACAAAAAGAGGCTGATGCATATACCATCGCCCACGAATCTATATTGTCAATCAACCTTATGGAAAAAGCCGCCGGTCTGCTGGCACAAGCTATCAGCGAGCGATATGACAAGTCACACCGTCTTGTCGTATTTGCCGGTCCGGGCAACAATGGGGGCGACGCACTGGCTGTAGCCCGCATCCTTTTCCTGAAAAACTATCCGGTAGAAGTTTATTTGTTCAACGTAAAAGGTACCCTTTCTGATGAATGCCTCACCAACATCCAGCGCCTGAAAGAAAGTGGATTTGCCAACTACACTGAAGTCAGCAACCAGTTCGACCCGCCTCATCTAGGCAGTCACGACGTAGTAATCGACGGTCTGTTCGGTTCCGGACTTCAAAAACCGCTGAGCGGAGGATTTGCAGCCGTAGTACAATACATCAATGCTTCTCCTGCCCAGGTGGTATCCATCGACATTCCTTCCGGACTGATGGGAGAAGACAATACCCATAACATCCGACAAAATATCATCAAGGCCGACCTGACCCTGAGTATTCAATTGCCTAAACTCTCTTTCCTCTTTGCCGAAAACGCAGATGTGGTAGGCGAATGGCAATTGCTCGACATCGGTATCAGCCGTGAATTCATCGAATCAGCCAAGACGAACTATTACATCACCGAAGCCAGCGAAATGCGTGCGCTCATCAAGCCAAGAAAGAAATTTGCCCACAAAGGCATGTTCGGCCACGGCCTGCTGATAGCCGGTTCATACGGTATGGGAGGTGCCGCCCTGTTAGCTTCACGTGCCTGCCTGCGTTCGGGCATCGGACTACTCACCGTACACACCCCTGTATGCAACCATGACCTGCTACAGAGCAATGTGCCCGAAGCCATGATACAGGATGACGTACACGACCGCTGCTTTGCCGAAGCTGCCGACCTCGACAACTTCCAGGCCGTAGCCATCGGTCCGGGATTAGGACAGGAAGAAATCACGGTGCAGGCGCTGTTCGACCAAGTAAGCAACTGCTATATTCCTTTGGTTCTGGATGCAGATGCACTCAACATCTTCAGCAGCTACCGTAACTACCTGACCCGTATTCCCCGCCACAGCATTCTTACTCCACATATCAAGGAACTGGAACGCATCATCGGACGCTGCAGCAACAGCTACGAGCGTTTGTCAAAAGCGAAAGAACTGGCGGCTCATCTGCAATGCTACATCGTACTGAAAGGAGCATGGACAGCTATCATTACCCCTGACGGAGTAACTTACTTCAACCCTACAGGCAATCCGGGTATGGCCACTGCCGGAAGTGGCGACGTTCTTACCGGTGTCATCCTGTCACTGCTCTCACAAGGCTACACACACGAAGAAGCCTGCCGCTTAGGTGTCTATGTACACGGTCTGGCTGGTGACATCGCCTGCCAGCAAAAGGGAGTAATCGGCATGACCTCCGGTGACATTGCAGACGCATTGCCGGCCGCATGGAAACAACTAATGGAAACTAAATGACAGACAATATGAAAAAAGGAATCATTGCATTGGGACTGCTGGCCTCTCTGAGTGCCTACTCCCAAGAAAGCTATGTGCCACAGGCAGGCGAAGGCATCGTGTACTTCCTGCCCAAGACCAAAGTAGCCATTGACATCATTGCCACCAAGGTAGACTACCAGCCGGGTGACTTCAGCCTTTATGCCAGCCGTTACCTGCGTCTGAACAATATCAGCTCACAGCCCGAAAGCCATTGGGAAATCAAGGATATTCAAGTCCGCCTTGTAGGAGTGCCCGACTCTACTAAAGCCTACATCATGAAGTTGAAAGATAAGAGTATGGCATCCAATGTAGAACTGACCGACAAAGGGATTGTAAAAGCCATCAATACGACCTCTACAGAAAAAGAATCTCTCCCTGACTACAAGTTAGAGAAGCCACAGCCTCATGAGAATGCCCGCAAATACATGACAGAAGACATCCTCATGGCCGGTTCCAGCGCAAAAATGGCAGAACTGACCGCCCGCGAAATCTACAACATACGCGACAGCAAGAACACTATCCTGCGCGGTCAGGCAGAAACCATGCCAAAGGACGGAGCTTCTCTCCAACTGGTTATTGACCAGCTGAACAAACAAGAAAAGGCCTTGATGCAAGCTTTTACCGGTACTACCGACCGCACAGATAAAGTCTTTACAATATTGGTAGAACCCGGCAGTGATACACAAGAACAGGTTGCCGCTCGTTTCTCCACCCAGTTAGGAGTACTTCCCGACCGACAATCTGGCTGGTGACCCGATTTATGTTTCCATCCGCAACACTTCTACCCTTCCCCATGCCGGAAGAAGATAAGAAAAAGAAAAAGCAGATGGTGCCATCTACAATGTACGGGTAAAGGAAATGTTACTGTACTTATCAGGCAAAAAACTTTTCAACGACGAAATGGCATTCACCCAGTTTGGCTACACCGAAGTACTGGTAGACGGCTTATTCGACAAGAAAAGTAAACACCCGCGTGATTTTCAATTCTACTACGGGTGGTATTTTAAAGATTGACAAAGACTAAGACATGAATTTATAAAAATAAAAAAGGTCGTTCCTCACTCATTGGAAGAACGACCTTTTATATTTTCAGTATTTAATAAGCCTTATTTCTGTTTCACCAGCTTCATATACACAGGAAGTCCGTTTCGCAACAAACAAGACACTTCCGTATTTCCATTCTCCATTGTCTTTAAGAACACACCAGGCACATTTCCATCCATCTGCCAGATACCTTTTAGTTCAATAAAGGCTGGGGTAGGAATTTCTTTCCAGTTCTTCTTGTCCAGCAGTTTAGGACGCAAGTTCGGATTGGCCATACCCAACGACAGACTACCATCCGTATTCTTTTGTTCTATCAGTAACAGTTCCGTAGCTGAAGAAACTACCTCACCGGCTGTCAATCCTTTCGCAGGAGCAAAGAATGAATAGGCCAGCACATTCTTCGGTGCATATTTAATAATGTGCAAGGAATCCTGCATTTCCACTACCGAGAATAGTTCTCCTTTTGTCTGACGGTCGGCCACATTCTTCATCTTAGCTTCATCCGCTGCCGGAACTACTACAAAAGAATAAGACTTCTTCTCCGGTTTCACCCCATGGTTCATATACGCTTTTGCCACCACTTCTTTAGCCGGTTTGCCAGCCATACCTACAGAAGAAGGCGTCTCCTGTTCGTCATAAATCACTGTAAGTTCATCGTGACCTGCCGGAACAAAGAAGCCGGTTGAAACAGGATTAATCATCGTCACAGATTCTGAAGAAGCATAATTCTGGCGATTTCCCTTCGTTACCTCCTGTCCGTTCACAGTCAACTTATTGTACTGCTTACTTACTACCGACTGGAATAAGTTCGTAGCCGTAATCATGTTGTCCGCATAATCACCCTTTGCAGAAATACCATTTCCAATACTGAACAACATACCGTCGATAGCCAACACCGACTTACAGAAAGTAAGATTGGTAGGAGTGAATCGCTGGCTTCCCCAACGGTCATCCTGATCAAAAGCGGTAGCAAAGAGTCCGTAATCCTTCATGGATACAGCCCCGGCAAAGTTACTTGTCCGTGCCTTCTGGTCAAAACGATCCTTATCGTTTTTATAAGGCATCATTTCCGCCCAGTCGGTATAATGCACTGTCGTACTTCCCGGCATCATATTCCAGTCCCATCCGGCACCCTTGTTCTCATTGTTAGAAGGATAACCTGTAGGAACCAGTCCTCCGTCGTACAGAATCTCCAGCGTACCGTGACTCTGGTAACGTCCGAAACGGTTGGTCTTGTTATAAATTTCACTTCCCCACAACATAGCTGTAGGCGACTTCACCACAGCCACCCATCCCGGCTGGCGATACACCCCTGCCGAGCTGTAGTTATACTGGTAGAATCCGTTAGCATCAGCAGCCGGTACCGGATACTTATCCGTCTTAAAGAAGTAATTATAATAAGCAGCCAGTTCCTTATCTAAATCCGTGCCTGTGGCATCCGCTCCAATCTCAATCAACTGTTCGAACAGTTTCTGCGTAAAGGGCACTTCAATACTATAGAAAGGATGGCGTCCTGCCATACTGTTGGCATAAATCCGGTTCTTATCACCTTCTGCACGCACAGCAGTCATGTAAATCGTTACGACAGCCTTTTTCAGTCTTTCGTACGACTTAGGGTCAATCTTGAAGGAAGTCCCCTTGAAACGATAGAAGTATTCCACCCACGTTTTGTAAGAATACATGTATCCGTTATAATGCGCATTGTGGTGGAAACCTGTACCGTCCGGCTTCAGGATATCCTTATTGCCCACATTATAGCGCGTACATACCCGCAGGAAGCCGGAGAGCAACTGCAAGTCCTGCACAGCCTGCTGGTCATTCGGGTTAGCCAGTGCCAGATTAAACACGTATGGCACAATATTGAAAATATAGTCCGAACTAATCCAGTTCAAGATGGCCTTATCTCCTTGACGAATCACATCCACTTCCAGAAGCTTCTGTACGGCTGCAATCATTTTAGCCTTACGTACCTCATCACACACCGGAATAGCACTCATCAAATCAGTAGGAATCTTTCGTACATCACTATAGTTGCTATATACCAGCTTAGGCATACGAAGGAAAAAATTGTGTGTAAACAGATAATCCAGATATAAATCCAAATCACCTTTGCTGATTTACCGTATTTCTGCACACCGTATGACAATGCACGTACCGTTTTTGCCACATCTCTCAGATGCTGGTTCATCACTTTCTCACCCCATAAATCTGCTCCTGTCACGGTATAGTCTCCCGTACGCTGCAGCATCAGCATCTTTAGCCCCATCTGTGCGGACTTCAGCTCACTCTCAGAAGCCTTCGGTTCCGGAAACTTATATTTCTTACGGAACTCTGCAAGTTCTTTCAGCTTCGTTTCATCCGCATCCTGATTCACTGTCTGCTGTACTGCCGCATCTGTCGTCATGTTACCGGCTGCATGCACAGCCGGAGTACACATTCCACACAAAAAAAAGTAATAAAGATTTCGTGTTAAATTCATGATATTTAAAGTTTTAAATTATTTCAAAGCCTTCAACCAAGCTGGAACACTACCCAAACGGCGTTCCAATTGTGCCTCATAAAGTGACTGAGGTTCTACCGGCACACCATTACTTTCATCCAATTTCACCTGCTCTTGTACAAACTTGACAGGATCACCATGGAATCCCACGATAACCGGGGGTAAGATTTTCCAATATTTCCACCCCGTACGCCACCAGTCAAACTCCCCCATTTGCCGGCAGTGTGCCATTGCCATTCAATTTCGTATTCGTAGAGAACATATTCCAGATAGTCAGGTCATTCAAATGATTCGGCACTTGATTGGCATCTCCGCCCTGTCTGGACTGTACAAAACCACCTGTACAATTATCTATCAGCGTAGCGCGAGGCTGAGTAGCATGCGATTCAAAGCAGGCATCATCTCCCCACGTAACCTTCCAGATAACAGCCCCCATACTGGGTTTTGATACACCGCAGGCATGATACTGCCCGGTATTTGCCTGGAACGTAGGATATTCATCCGCCAGCGGACCGTCCGTACAATCACGCACCGCACCGATAAATACCCGGCTGGAACCTTGGGAACGGATAGCTGCATGACCGCGATTTCCGGTAATATTAATCTTATAGGCAGAAAAGTTCGCACTCGAAATAATTGAGGCTGCCTCGCTCACATTCTCAAAATTCACACGCCGCATCCATGAATTGACAACGCGCATAAAAGCAATCGGTTTGTAAGCCCCATCATCAATCCAACTACGATGATGTTGAAAATCATCTACCGCATGCCCCACAAATGTCAAATCTTCTACTCCCACATTCTCATAATAAGAATATTTACGCAGCTTCCAGTTCCATTGTGCATCCACCTCATGCATAATCGGTTCTTTAAAGGTAATTTCATCCCCGCTGATGTTCACAATCTGATGATAATCCTCCACCTGCACTCCTTCTGTCGAGATATTGGTCATCGTCGATTCCCAGGCATACGGCAGCAGTTCCTGTTTCACCAGTTCCGGACTATTATCGTGCAAATACAGACACACCCATTCACCGACTTTAAAATTCGATGCTCCGGCCACTTTTACCTTAAAGGTTCCTTTCTCGGCATTTCCCGTCACTTCATACTCAGTTCCCAGCCATGCATTATGCTTGATGTTAATCATTACCGGAGAAGAATACATCACCTCCGTATCGGTTGGCAAATTCGGAGTATCCATTTTTATGAACGTTTTGTCGGGTCCGTCTCCTTTTATTACAAAGTTTCCACCATAGATAATGATAGACGAGCTCGTATTATTTCCTTTTCCGTCGTACGCAGGGTTTTCAACATCTTGTCTCAGCGTATTATCCTCCTCATTATGCAGCACATATTCTCCTGCCGGAAAGTAGAACACCACTCTTGCATTGGCATTTGAATACGATTTGCTTTCGTCGTCAATGCGTACTAATTTTTTCTCTTTCAGCAAATTCAGGAATGCCTCCCGTGCTGTCAAATCAGGATGGGCATCCATATATTCCTTTACATTAATCGTTTCATACCCTAATGCAAATCCATCGGGAGCTTCCACCTCCCCGTGCTTGTAACCGGCATAAGAAAAGTCCAGCAGCACATTATCGGCCGAACCTGTCACAAATTTGTTCCAGGCCTCCGTGGTACCTTTTCCCTGCACTTGTGCACTAATTTTCTTCTCCCCACAACGCAAAGATATAGTCAATGTTCCCGCATCCTCATCCGTTGAACATCCGGCAAAAGGAGAAAAGGCCGCAGCCGGTTCCTTTTCTACATCCCATACCTGACGGGTGCCTATTTGTATCCACTGAGAACCGTTATAAGAAACTTCCCAGAAGTTTTTTTCTCCCACCCGGAACTGAGGAGTAAAAGTTCCTTTCCCTGCTGAACTGAGCGCAGGAGCAGGTTGTCCGTCAACAGTCATTAAATTTTCAGTCTTTCCGTCCAATTCATATACCCAGTAACCATCCGCATCAATACCAATCACCGGGACGGAATTCTTTTCACCAGTTCCTCCTCTACATACACAGTAAGCACATGCCCGTTATCCAGCTCCACCTGATAACGCCCGCTGCTTTCTTTCACACAAGTGAGTATTTTCACTTTTCCCTCAGCTAGCTGCTGCATATCAGCCACATCACGGTTCATCTGGACAATTACATCACTCACTGACGGTGTATTATCTCCTTCCGAGCCTTCGTTACCTTCATTACCTTTCGGAGTGTCATCCGTACATGCGCATACCACTCCTATCGCCATTATCGCCCAGAAAAGCAACAATCTGCCCATCAAGAATCTTAAACAAGTCTTTTTCATTCAAATTCCAGTTCTTATTATTTTCTTACAACTATATGGCAAAACTACCCCGTAATAGCAATGCATCTACTACGGGGCAGCATTTCCCATATCATGATTATTTCAAGGCTTTCAGCCAAGCCGGCACATATCCCAAGCGATTCTAAAGCTGTGCCTCATACAATCCAAAGTATAATCCACCACTTCCACCTCGCCATCCACCATCAGCTGAAGGGCAGCAATATCTGAATTATACTGCGCTAATTGTTCTGCCAGTTCAGCCGGCTGTTCCGGTATCTCTGTCGGAGCAGGAGGATTCACGGTTTCCTCGTCCGAACACGCTGTGATTGCAAGTAAGCAGCAACAGAACAATGCTTTCTTCCAAAATTGCAAGTTTATAGTATTATCTGTTTAAATGTATCCGCATCGATGCAGCATCGGATGGCGGAAAACTGCTTTTCTGTTTTTATTATTCTATGGTTGCACCGTAGCCTTGATATTCTGGTTTTAAGACATACGTACCTGTTGACTTATCCAAAGACTTAAAAGGAGAAGCATCCAACTGATCAAACTCTTCACTACTTTCTTTCGATATTGGAGATACTCCTCCAAACCATGAAGTTAAAGATTTACCACCAGAAACATATCCTTTATTATTTTTAATAGAGCCTTTTCCGTTCCCGTCAAATGCATCTTTTGGATTTCCTCTTTTACGGAAAACTGTTACATTTTTATCCGCATTATTGTCACTATAAATAAGATTATTTCCATATATATTTGAGATATATCCCCATTTATAAAACCCGCAGCCATATAATGTAAGTTAATAAATGTAGTCTTAAACATCTCAAGTAAATCTATACCAACTTTTAGAGGAGTTATCAGGAACATAAAGTAATTTAAATGCCTTATTACCATCAGATGAGAATATTGAATTTTTAATCTTAACTTTAGGAAAAGTGATATCACTCCCACTACCAATATTCAATATACGATAAGTCTCAGTCCTTTCTATTATCATTTTTGAATTACAGAAAGAGAAATTATCCATCACTTTTCCTGATGTATTTAGGAAAGAATTTTGAGTAGCAGTAGACGGTACTTCAAAATTACACCCATCAAACGCCACATACGGAGCATTATTATCTGTTATCTCCAAGAATCTATATGATATTGGCGAAACCAAAGCTACATTCTTACATACAAGACTCGTTCCATTCAATGTAATTGAGTTCGAACATGTCACAACCGGTTTTTCCCCTGTAGGAGAATCATTAATCAGAATCTTATTACCTACATTGGTATTCTTATATGTCACGTTTAATCCAGCTCCAATAAAATAAAGTCCATCTGCAGCAATTTCTGTATTATTAGCAGTAATAGAAGTTACATTCAAATCAACTTCCTCTCCTCCATTAATAACGACTTTATTATCCGCACTTCCCTTCTTTATTGTCACATCGTTAACAACAATTTCACCACCTGCCAGAAATTCCTGATACCAGCTTGTGATTACTTTCTTAGAACGTACCTTAATTTGATCAACTGCCCAATGTAATCCTTTATGAACCTGCAAAGTAATGGTAGCTTCTACACCATCTTGATTTGGAGGTGTAACCGTCAAAGTAGAATTCCCAATTGCTGCAGTTACCGTCCAGCCTTCCGGCGCATTGACTAATACGGCATCTCCTTGCAAATTGACATTAGTCGTTGCACCATTCCCTGTTGGTACAATCCAAAATCCCTCTTTCATATCAGTAGGATCTGTAATAGCACATGCCAAACCAGAAACGATGGGGATTTCGTATTTTGTACCACTACCCGTTAAAGTAATTTCGAATTTATCTCCTGTCGCATTAGGGACAGCCGATGCAATCGGACCAGCTACGGAAGAACTTCCACTTGCAGAAGCATATACACGAGTTCCTTGCTGGCTCTTTACTTCTTCCCAAGTCAGCTCGCCGTCATAGCTTACTTCCCAGTAGTATTTTCCTTCCGACTCCATGGTCAGACGGAACTGAGGAGTAACCCCCGGTACACCATCTACAGCCACTGCACGGTGTTCCGTTTCCACACCGCCAATCACCCAATTACCGTCAGTAGAAATACTCACTTCCTGATACACATCCGTAGCTCCTATTTCCCCCTGAGTCAGCGTGATTGTATTTCCATCACTTAGCGTCAAAGTATAGCTTCCATCCTCATTTTCTGTATAACTTTGGATGGTCTTGTTCCCGTCCAAAGCCACACGTATCATGTTCATGCTTTCATTCAACCGATCGACCTTTGCTTCCATGGCAGTTACACGATCTTTCAAGGCATCAATGTCTCTTTCCAGATCATCGGTCTTACATGCTCCTAATGATAGTACCATCAGGGCCACACCTATATATTTATAGATTTTCATAATGTACATCTTGTTTTGTTAACCTATTGTTCATACTCTTAATTAACTGTCACGTTTACCGTAACCAGCTTACAGTAGCCTTCCGCTGAGAAGACTTTCAGATACAACGTATAAGAACCTGAAAGGCCAGCTGGAGCTGTCACTTTCAAATTCGTTTCAGTCACTTCCACCTGCAACGGAGTTGATTCAATTACAATCTCCTTTACATTGGTCTGCTGAATAGCGACTGAAACAGATTGCCCAGCCTGGACAGACAAATCATACACATCCGTCAAGGTCAAACCAAAAGAATCTTCAACTCCCACAGGAACCGTTACTGATTCTCCCGTAGAAGCCACTACAAATGTCATTGACTTGCCATCCTCACTAACCGTTACAGACTGAAAAATACTAGGTAACATCATGTCCGGACTTGCTATAGGAGTAGTTCCTCCAAGACGTTCCCAAGTGGCACCTCCATCCATAGAAACCAGCCAGTAACCTTCTGCATCGACACTAATCTGAGGAGTTTCCCCATTTTTCCCATCTACCGGCCACGCAGTAATTGAATTTCCGGCATCATCTGTCAGGACATAGTCCGCACCGTCCTGCGTGTAATGCCACGTGCCATCATCTGCAATATACATTTGCGGCATTTCGTTATCCGGATTTCCGCTGTAAACCGTCACAGCCGTTCCATCGCTCAAAGTGAGCACATAATTTCCGGTCTTTTCATCACGACTATAGTCTTTGATGTAAACCTGCCCCAAAACCATGTCCTGATAAGCTACAATCTGCTTGTTATATGCATCTATCTGTGCATCCAATGCATCCAGACGCGAATTCAGGTCGTTAATGTCATTGCGAATTTCATCACGGTCATCGCACGATGAGAACGCGATAAAAGACAGACATGTAATAAATAGATATAGTAATTTTTTCATGATATTAAAAATTTAGCGTTGTTGTGCACCATAATTTGCATATTCTGCAGTCGGGATAAATACTCCATTCTCCAAATCAAATGTAGCTCCAGCACTTACATCAAATGGATCGGAAGAGGCTGCTTCTACTTTTGTCTGAGTATAGCCAGAAGGAAGACTATGCCAATAATTAGTTTGAATTTGCTTATTCTTATCAAATTTCAAAAGATTCTCAAAAGTAAGCCCTGAAGGAGTCTTCGAATGTACATTCAGTAAATAAGAGTTCTTTGCCTTACTACTATCAACCACATCACTCCATAACAGAAGATTACGGAATACCACTGCCCCTTCTATACGACCACGTACCATAGGCTGTGAACCACAAATGAAATTAATAAATGTATTATTTTCTATTGTGACAGTATATTTAGCATCATAAACTCCAGCAGTATCATCATTCCCTAAAAATAGAATAGTACCATTTATTGTATAATTATTCGTTGTTGAGTAAAATACATTATTTATTATGGAAACATCCGCACTCAAATTTCTACTATACAGAACATTCTCAAATGTACCAGAGAAATTAAACAACCGAGAAGCCTGATAATCTGCTGTTTGGTTAAATGCAAAACGATTTCCTTCCAAATATATATTACCAATTGAATTATCATCACCTTTAAATGCATTCAAAAAATTCTTTCCTGAGGCTATTGTAACCTTACATCCATCCAATACCAAATTTTTCAATGTGATACCTGTTGCATCTATTTGCATAAACGGATTGTTCTCTTTCTTAAATATCACATTTTGAGCAATAAATTCACCCGCTGTTCCTGTAACATTAAACTTAACTGTATTATCAACAACAACCGGTTCACCCTTCGGATTATCTGAAATTAATACCAATTTATTAAAGTTATTAAAGTCAGTTGAAGAGATAACAGCTTCCACACCTTGAGGAATAAAATAAACAACACCATCCTCAGAGATTGTTGCGTCATCAGTTGAAAGCAGTTTTACATCCGGGTAAGTTGCCTTATTTATAGTCACATTACCCACAGTAATGTCACCTCCCTGATCATACACCTGATAGTAATAGCTGGTCACAGCTTCCCGAACCTTCACCTTTGCTACAGCCCAGTACATTCCTTTATTCACCTGTACCACCACTTCATCCGTATTATTGGCAGTAGCACGACTTTTTCAAGCCGGCAGAAGCAGTTGCTGACTTTTTCACTTTCAAAGTAGCTTTACCGTCAGTCAAAGTTTCAGAAATGCTGGCCTCCCATCCGTGAGGAGCAATCACAAACCAATGGTCACCTTTTATCTCTACTTTAGCAGAAGATTCATCTACACCAATTTCCCAATAACCATCCGCCATATCTTTTTCCGGTACATTGATCACGCATGACAGGTCTGAGATGATAGGAATGCGAACTTCATTTGTAGGATCTTGCCCGTCACCATTTTTATAATAGGTCAACACAAACTCATTTTCCTTTACCTTTGCATCCTTAAAAAGGTTATCCTTGGCTAATTCACCACCAACTTCAGTTACATACACTATATTACCTTCTGCATCCTTTACAGGCTTCCAAGACTCAGAGTCGCCAAATCTTACTTGCCAATAATACTTAGAATTATCCAATGCTATGTTAAATTCAGGCTTATCTCCATCAACACTACTATCAGCACCCATTGCATTATAAGGAGTATCACTGCCATTCAGCATCCACTTACCCGTTTCCGGATTAACCCCCAGCTGAGGAGTCGTAACCGTACCTTTTGAACCAATTCTAAGTGTCAATACATTCCCGTCATTAAACTTGGCAGTAAAAGTAGTTCCATCATTTACCAATACCTCAGAAATAGAATAAGCCGGAACTTCGGTAAAAGTACCGTCGCCATTATCTACCGTCTGACGAACCAATACTTTAGAGAAGAATGCAATATTCTCATTCAGTAATTTTACTTGTTCTTCAAGCAGAGTCAATCTATCTTTGAGAGCATTCACATCGTCCTTCAAATCCTCCTGCTTACAACCCGTCACAGCCAATACCATGAGAGCCAAAAGGATATATGATTTTATGTATTTCATAACGTAATTCATAATTTAAAGTTAATCTGTCACATTGACAACCACAGTATATAACCTGTGAATCGTCATGCTTATAGTTCGCATTTGTAATCAAGAAAGTTGCTCTGTAAGTACCCACATTTTCATAGGTATAGCTATATGAACGAATGTCTTGCGACAAGTTCTTGATGCTTACCCCCTGATCAGGTTCACATGAGGTAATCTTAATAGGGTCAGACACCAGCCAGGCAGTTTTCCACGAATAAGCACTTCCCGTACTGTGAATATAGAATCCTCCATTTGCCACATTGTTCATGTTCCACATCCCTGAAACATTTGCTGTTACTGTGCCATACGCTAAATCATCAGGTAAATAGCTTGAAACGTTAGTCCAATCGTTACCTTTATATCCCTTATCATCGTCTTTAATTGACTGGTTATAGAGATTTTCATGATTGAAATTCAACGCAGTAAACATGAATTCACCTGCATATTGATGCGTCACATTGTTATTGCGAAGCAGATTCTCTATATTCATAGAGTCAAAATAATATTTCAACTGAGTAGTAGCATTCTTTCCATTAACGCTAGGATTAGGTCTTTCCTCTTTGTTATAAGCTATCGCTATAACCAATTCTTACCTACAAAATCCTTTACATCCAATTCACAAGACTTTGCCACAGTTATATTTGTCCCAAGATTATCGTACTCAGCTTTAGGACAAATTTCCTTCCACTTTCCCGCTTTCCAGAAATCAACAACCAGCGTAGAATCAGCATCAAAATTATCTTTTGATAAACCGGGGAAACCTTCTACCCCATTTTCCGGATCGGAAAAAGCATAAAAGACATCAATACAATTAGTATAACGCCCTGTTGACTCTGCGTATGAAGTACCTTCCTGATAGATATTAAATTTTAACTTTGAAGAAACAATATCTGATTCTTCATTTTCCACACGTTGACGGTAAATATACTGATGTCCAAGTTCTCCACTATAAAAAGTTATGAAATCAGGTTCTCCCGCAAAAGAGAACTCTACCGGAGTTCCTTTTTTTACAGTAATTATACTCCCTTCGGCAGTAACAGTCTCTGATGTCACCACGCTTACGTTTACTTCGTCCAGCCCTTCGGTCATCTCCTTTGTACAAGACGCAAAAGCCAACGTAGAAAGCAACAATATATATAATTTTGAAGTTTTCATTTACCAATAATTAAATTTTCATTAATACATTTATCATTACCAACCCGGATTGTTGCTTGTGATTGCCTTATTCACAGCCATCTCCGCATCAGGTATAGGGAAATAATTATAAGTAGAAGATACCTGGAAATAAGTATACACATTTGAAGGGCCCTGATTCCATTCCCCTCCTGCACGAGCGTAATCAATAAGCTCATTCATATCCTCTACAAATTCTCCCCAACGAATCAAGTCAAAATGGCGAGTATACTCGAAGCAAAGTTCACGACCGCGCTCATCTTTCACCATCTGGCGGAACTCATCTTTGCTTAAAGTTCCCTTTGCAATTGTACTTGCCCCAGCACGCTCTCTCACCTTATTCAGATAATCATAAGCGGCATCCGGTCCGTTCAATTCATTTTCTGCTTCCGCTACCATCAGCAGCACATCAGAATAACGTAAAATCGGGAAATTAATAGCAGTATTATTCTTATCTTTCTTATCAGCCTCATATTCACGACGGTATTTAGAACATGCACGAGCTATATTCGTCGTAAATTTACTATTATAGTCATAATCTCCTTCCTTGGGTTCTGTTGTTCCAGAAGCCCAATCTTTTTTCCCATAAGAATAAGATCTGTTATTATCATGAGTAAGGACAGCATCCCGGAAACCCAGTTCATAAAATTTACGTCCCGTCACACCAGTATTTTTGCCATCTTTTTCCATATAAACAAAAGGAGCAATATTCCACAAGAAACGACTATCCTTCAATTTAATAGTCTTGCAAGCCTCACCTTCTGCTTTTTCTGTGTTATCACCTGTATTCCAATTTACATGAAGAGACATCAGTCTCTCAGTACTTGGTTCTTCAATACAATACAAGCGATACAATTTAGGAGTTGCAAACATAAACTCATACGAATATCCCGGATCTGCTGCACCTACTATATCTGAATTAGATGACATATCAGGAGCTGCCAAACCAATAATATTACCTATACGTCCTTCTGCCTTCACATCCGTAGTATTATTACCGGAAAATTCAGCTTCCCAAATGCTCTCATTAGCAGTGGAATTATAACGATCAGAACATAAATCAATGAAGTAATCCCAATAATCCTTTGCTAAGTCATGTCCTTGATTTGTACAGACTTTCAACGCATAATCTTTTGCTGCCTGATAATAATCCTTTTTTTCAGCATCTGTAGCTGCACGGTTATCGCGATGATATTCTCCTGCACGGAACAGATATACACGCGCCAAAATACCCCAAGCAGCTGATTTTGACACACGGCCAGGCTTATAATTCAGTTTTGCCGCTGTCAACAAGCCTCCAGTCTTTTCATCTGAAACTTCCTGCATCTCCTTAATAATGAAATCATAAATTTCCTGCTTGTCTGTACGAGGAATATCCAATCCTACCACATCTTTCGTAGATTCTGTTTTAAAAGGCACGTCCCCCCCAGCACTGAACTAAGTTAAAATAATAGAACGCACGCAAAAATCTTGCTTCTGCTGTATACTGAGCCTTCAAACCTGAATCAATATCAGAAACCTTGTCAATATTTTCCAAAAAGATGTTCGCACGGTTAATACCGGAATACAAAGTATACCAGAATCCGGTCACGGCTGCATCACTGGTAGTAGCATTATTGCAAATCAACCCTTTAGTGGCAGGTGCACGTCCTGAACCTCCATAGTGAGACAAATCATCACCTCCCACAAGATACATATAGTCTGCTCCATAGAACGTAGACTGACCTAACTCTGCATAAAATTCCGGTCAAAAAAAGAGTTGGCCTCATCTGCCGTATTAAAAATAGTCTGACAGTGTAAGCTGGTAAGGCTCTTTATCCAGAAAATTACAGGATGTCAGTGCACCGCCAAACAATAAAAGTAAAAATCGTATATTTAATGCTTTCATAATTAATCCCTTAAAACTTTGTAAACTCTTATTAGAAACCTAAGTTAACACCAAAACTGATAGAATAAGCTCTCGGATAAGAAGAGAAGTCAAGTCCCGGAGTCAACGCACTGTTACGAACCGACACTTCCGGATCATAACCAGAGTAGCTGGTCCATGTCCACAAATTCTGTGCAGCAATGTAAACTCTTGCATTGCTTAACTTAGCCTTTGCAATCAACGTTTTTGGGAAAGTGTAACCCAATGTCACTGTTTTCAAACGTAAGAAGGAACCGTCTTCTACAATTCGGGAAGAAATCACACGATTTGAAGCAGAAGTAGTTGCAGCCGGAATGTCACTGTCCGGATTTTCCGGTGTCCAGCGGTTGGCATAGCTGGCATACTGGTTCAGTTCACGAGACTTATTGTTTGAACTTTCAAAGAACAATCGGTTGGCATTCATAATGTCATTACCGTATGACCACTGGAAGAATACACTTAAGTCAAATCCTTTGTAAGTAAAGTTATTAGTGAAACCACCTGTGTGAATCGGCAAGCCACGGCCTATAATCGTACGGTCGTTGGAATCAATGATTCCGTCACCGTTCACATCCTTATATTTAGGCATACCCGGCTGGGTATTCGTTTCCGTAGAGTAATGAGGAACCCCTTTCTTTAATGTATAAGTATCACCAGATTTATTAAAATCATCATACTTATAAGTTCCTTCATAAATATAGCCATACATCATACCCATAGGCAATCCTACCTGAGCAATGTAACTGGGCTGTGAGTTATAATTCTGGTCAAATGAGGCTGCCGCCAGTAAGCTGTTCTGCCCTTCAGACAATGCCAATACTTCATTCTTATTGAACGCGATGTTAAAATCGGTTGACCAGGTAAAGTCCTTTGTCTGAATATTCACTGTATTCAAGCTCAATTCCAATCCGTCATTACGTACCTTACCAATATTCTTCGTTGCACTGTAGAACCGGAAGTCAACGGAAGAGAAGCCTCTAAGAGCAAATCTCGCGTAGTTTTACGATAAATATCTGCTGTAAAATTCAAACGTTCCTTGAAGAAACTTAATCCAATCCCACATTCCACTGTTCCGTGGTTTCCCATTTCAAGTTGCTATTACCAATAGAAGTAGGAACCGTTCCTACATTGGTAGTACTACCATTAATAGGATAAACACCACTTGGAATACTTCCGTTAGAAATATAATCTCCCACTTTCGACTTCAGCGCCTGCAACAAGGCATAATATTCATATTCACCAATTCGGTTGTTACCGGTCAATCCCCAGCTCGCACGAAGTTTACCAGCATCAAGTACCTTTTTTCAACGGTTTCATAAACTCTTCTTCCATAAAATTCCAGGCCAAAGAACCAGAAGGGAAATAACCGTAACGGTTCTTTTTACTAAATTTAGAAGAGCCATCGGCACGGAATGAGGCCGTTGCATAGTATTTCGATTTGTAATTATAATTAAAACGGGCAAGATAAGACATCATTGACCATGAAGTCTTGTATGAATTGGTCGTACTTGCCTGTCCTTCATTCATACCCGCCATACCTAATGACTCGTTAGGTATATGAATGGTCTTAAATGAATAATATTCATAATCCGAATTCTGGAATGTAATACCGACTAATGTATTAAAGAAGTGTTTTTTCTTGATATTAGTCTGATAAGTCAATGTATTTTCGTTCAACCAGGTCAGACGTTCATTACGAACAACTTGGGCATTTACCTTATCTGTTGAAGTAGGACCACCATAACGTGTCTTGGAGTTATTAAACTGGTCATTCTTACGTGCATCGTATGTATAACCACCCGAAACTTTCAACTTCAAGCCTTTAATAAATTCATATTCCACAAAACCGTTCAACTGCAAGTTATTGATATAATTTTTGCGGTATTCGTTCTTTAACGACATAATCGGGGTTGAAACGGTAGTCGTTGCTGTTATCCACTGCATCATCCATTACGTTATCCATCAAAGAGCTAAGCGGTTTGTTCGGGAAAGTAACCGGACGATACCCCCACACGCTATAGAACAAGTTGTTCATACCACTGTAAGAGTTCTCTGAAGGAGTGGAACCAGTCTGAATAGAACGAGAATAGTTGGCTGTCAAACTCATATTCAGTTTGTCACGACGAACTACCGTGTTCATACGGCCCTGCAAACGCTCATAACCAGAATTCAGCAATATACCCTCCTGATTATAATAAGAAAGAGAAGCATTATAACGAACTCCTTCCGTACCACCACTCAAACGCAGGTTGTGGTTGTGCTGCAAAGCGGTACGGAAAATTTCATCCTGCCAGTTATACTGGTCAATATTACGGTAATCTTCCAGTGTCCATTGTTTACCCTCCCATTCCATCAAATAACCACCATTGGATGAAGTCATCTGTTCCGGATACATTTCGGCTTGCAATTTTACAAATTCGTATGCATCCATCATCGGAATAGTACGCGTTACATGTTGCATGGTTACGCTACCATCATAACTCAATTGCGCCTTACCAACCTTTCCTTTCTTTGTAGTAATGATAACAACACCATTCGCACCACGGGCACCGTAAATAGCCGTAGCTGATGCATCCTTCAAAATATCCAACGATTCAATATCCGAAGGGTTGATAGTGCTGGCAATAGCTGCATCTTCTACGGGGAAACCATCAATCACATAAAGCGGAGAGTTATCCTGTGTCAACGAGTTGTTACCACGAATCACGATGTTCATGGTTCCGCCCGGCGTACCTTCGCTGGAAGACACGTTCACACCGGCAATACGTCCTCCCAGGTTCTGGTCGAACGAGCCGACCGGCGTATTCAGCAATTCATTCATATCTGCCTTAGCCACGGAACCGGTCAAGTCTTTCTTTCTTACTTCCTGGTAACCTACTACTACTACTTCATCCAATACCTTCGTATCTTCTTCCAATACGATAGACATCGGCTTAGAGGTGTCCACCTGCAGTTCTTTTGTGGCATAGCCAATAAAAGAGACCACAATAACGGATTTTTTGTCGGGTACTCCCAATGAGAACTTACCATCAATATCAGTAATAGTTCCCTGAGTAGTCCCTTTCACTTGGATACTGGCACCAATAACGCTTTCACCCGTCTGGTCAACCACAGTACCCCTCACGAGTACCTGGGCCATAGCCACAGTTACAGAGAACAAGACGAACAACATCATGCTCAATCCCCTTCTCCATAGAATAGTTCGGAATTCGGTTTGCATACAAGAATTTAGATTAAATTTAGATTTTAAAGTTTTCGTCACAAATGTACAGTTTAATTATAGAAAGAGGTGACAAAATAGTTCATTTAAGGGTGCAAAAATATTCATCACCTTAATTTCTATAAAAAAGAAAAAATCATAAGATATTAATTTACAATGACATACAAAATATAATATGATAAAGAACATCTATTAAAACGCCACTAATTTCACCTTTCAAAAAACGCTTCGACGTTTAGTCCAAAACGCAAGTACGTTTTAGTTAAAACGCAAGTGCGTTTGACTTCAAACACAAGGACGTTTTAATCCAAACGCACTTGCGTTTTACAAAAGATACCAAAA
>ENA-OQAL01000004-OQAL01000004.1-human-gut-metagenome-genome-assembly--contig:-NODE-4-length-55206-cov-5.227764_pt1 | contig 55206 bp, 60 predicted proteins | sample MGYA00242491_ERZ504519 | MGnify/ENA primary metagenome ERZ504519 (study PRJEB26092, sample SAMD00036260) | human gut metagenome | host: Homo sapiens | study: EMG produced TPA metagenomics assembly of the... | reverse complement strand
GTATGTCGCGGACGACCGCATAGAAACAGCTGAGCACCGTCAACGCCTCGGTATTGTCGGTTAGCGTCATATCGTCGGCGGGCAACGGTTCGGCTGACTGCTCTGACCGCTCCAGCGGACCGAATTTCGCCGCATGAAGCTGTCGGATGGTGGCGAGCAGCCGCCGACCGGGGGCCGTGTCGTCGGTGATGACGGCATATGGCATCGTGTTCTCCGCCATCAACGGCGCGATGAAACGGTCGTACACTTCGAATGAGGCGCACATTTTAGCCGGATTGAGCAACGTGCAGGAGAATTCGCAATCGGAACCGTCCTTGGTGAAACCGTAATGCAGCTGACGTGAGTTGACGAAAATCGCCTGCCCCTCATCGAGCCGGACTGTTTCGCCGTTGACGAAATACCACATATGCCCATGGATGATGTAGGTGAGTTCAAGGTCGACATGCCAATGGCATTCCGCACGCATATGGGGGTACTGGTGGAGCAGCGAATGCTCGGTGAAGGAGAAGAACATCGGCGCGTCATACTGCACTATCTCCGAACCATCGGGTCGGCGACCCCAATTGGTGATGGGCATCACCTCACGGGAGGCCCATTCGTCCCGTTCCATCTGTGCGTCTTCATCGGCAGTGTTCATGACTACTCTAATAAACGGTAGATAATGCAAAGAACAAGGATGATTCTACAACATTGCGAGTGCTGCCGTCGATGTTGGTGGTGTTGAATGGTGTCAAAGGACGTCAAACGATTGACAAACAGATTCACAAGGAGCTTTCAATGGCGGAGAATGAAGGTGCGGCCGTTGCCGTGGATAATGCGGCGGTGCCTACGAACGAGTGGGAACGCATGCTTTCCGGCGAATTGTATATTTGCGGTGATATGCAGCGTGAAGCGAACATGCGTAAACGCCGCTTGGTGCACGCCATCAACACGTCCGCATACGACGCGTTCGAGGAACGTGACAGGCTGTTCCGCGAACTGTTCGGTTCACTCGGCAAAGGCGCGTTCCTTGAACCGCCATTCAACTGCGATTACGGCTGCAACACGTATATCGGCGACAACTTCTATGCCAATATGGACTGCATCTTCCTCGACGTGGCGAGAATCACCATCGGCGACCGTGTCTTCTTCGGCCCGCGCGTCGGCCTGTACACGCCATACCATCCAATCGATGCGGCCGTACGCGCTTCCGGTCCGGAAGGCGCCCGTCCGATCACCATCGGCAATGACGTGTGGTTCGGCGGCAGCGTGGTGGTCTGTCCGGGCGTTACCATCGGCGATGATGTGGTGATCGGTGCAGGCTCCGTGGTGACCAAGGATATCCCATCCCATTCGGTGGCCGTGGGCAACCCGTGCCATGTGATTCGCAAGATCACTGATGCGGACCGTGAATACTGGGAGGGCAAGGCCGCCGAATACCGCGCATGGAAGGATTCGCTGTAAAACCTCGCCCAATATTCGGCCCAACGTCGGGATAAGGCTGGTCGGCCTACATATCCCGACGTTTTCGTTTGCCCGTCGTCTGAAACGGGCTTGTATTCCAATGGAGACTATCGTGCGCACCATCATGCCGGACCGGGAATTCCTCGGCCATGTATTCAAATTGGCTTTGCCTATCGCTTTCCAACAGCTCATGCTGTCGTTGTCGTCCTGCGCCGACACGCTGATGTTGTCGGGGGTAGGGCAAAACGAGTTGGCCGCCGTCTCGCTCGCCACGCAGTTCCAGTTCCTGTTCAGCCTGTTCACTGCGGCCCTGACCCTGGGCATGAGCATTCTCGTGGCGCAGTATTGGGGTGCCGGCAACCGTGACGCGGTGGAACGCGTGCTGGGATTCGTCATGCTGTATGCCGGAATGCTGTCGACGGCGTTCTTCCTGGCGGCACTGCTCGTGCCGGAACAGTTGATGTCCATCATGACCAATGACGGCACGCTGATCATGCTTGGCGCGCGATATCTGCGGATTTCGTCATTGTCGTACTTGTTCATCGGCCTGTCCCAGATGTACCTGTGTCTGATGAAGAACACCGGCTCCGCGGTGATGGGCATGACGGTCAGCACGGTTGGCGTGATCGTGCACGTCGTGTTGAACGCGGCGCTGATTTACGGTATCGGCAGTCTCGGCATTCCCGCGCTTGGCATTTTCGGCGCGGCTATATCCACGGTGATTTCGCGTGCGATTGAGCTGACATGGTCGGTCGTGGCGACCCGTCGTGGCCCCTACCTGCGACTTGGCCATGTGCTGCATCCCGATGGGCCGTTGCAGAAGGATTTCTGGAAATACAGCCTGCCGGTGCTTGGCAATGAATTGGTGTGGGGATGTGGTTTCACCATGTACACCGTGATCATGGGACATTTGGGTGCAGACGCAGTCGCCGCCAATTCCATCGCCAATATCGTCAAGGATCTGCTGGTGTGCCTGTCCCTTGGTCTGGGCAATGCCGGCGGCATTTTGGTCGGCAATCTGCTGGGACGTGGAGATTCCGACAGGCGAAGGCGATGGGCGACAGGATGTGCGTGCTGGTGGCCGTGGTCGGTACCGCGACGGGACTGTTGATTGTCGCGGCGCGTCCGCTGGCTTTGCAATGGGCGAACCTTACGCCCGAAGCCACACGGTACCTGTCGGTCATGCTGTTCGTCTGCGCATATTACGCGGCATGCGGATGCATGACGAATCTGACGATCGCCGGTATTTTCCAGCCGGCGGCGATGCGAAGTTCGGTCTCATGTGCGATGCCATCGTCATGTGGCTGATTGTGGTGCCGGTCGGGCTGTTGGCCGCGTTCGTGTTCAAACTGCCCGTGTTGGTGGTGTATGCGCTGCTCAACACCGACGAATGCATCAAAATGGTTCCCGCGTTGTTGCACTACCGCAAGTACCGTTGGCTGCGCAATGTCACCCGATGACTTTTTGCGATTCGGCGGCCGATTTCATGATTGGCTTGTGTGCGACCAGTTTGTGACAGCTTCGATGTTATTGCCGTCGGGGTCGAGCACGAAGGCCGCGTAATACCCGGGAATGGTAGGCACGTGGTCCGGGTCTGCCGTTATCCATTCCCGCCTGCCGTGATCGCGGCTTCATAAAAGTCGCGTACCGCTTGTTCGTTCGTTGCACGGAAGGCGATATGCGTGGGAATCGGCTGTTGCGCCGGATCGTCCATCGGGGAGATGTAGAAATCCGAACGGGGCGTGCCGTCATCCACGCCGAAACCGATGGTCGGTTCGTGATGGGCTTTTGGAATGTATCCGAGCGGAGACAGAGCTTTCGTATAGAATGCGATGCTGCGTTCCGCGTTCGAAACATGAAGTGTAATGTGGTCGATCATGCTTTCAGCCTAGTCCGATTTCGTCCGGTTCCATCCGATTTGATTGAGAGCCTACGGCAAAGGCGGATGTTCCGTTCCATCGGGACTCGGCCGATGGAACGGAACACTTGGTGATTTACTTGGCCAACTGCGTGGGTGGGTGGGGGAGGCCAAGGACGGGCGTGTGCGACGGATACGCCCCAATGCCAGACCAAGGCAGATGAACGCCACTGCAAACAATGCCACCAAGCCGACCGACGATGCCCAAGAACCATAATCCACACCGGTTGCGGCCGCCGTGCCAAGCCCGAACACGTTGTCGATGGACACGCACAGCCACCATCCCGGCAGCAGCTTGCCGATCATGATCATCGGTTCGGGCATCATATCGATGGGGAATGCCATACCCGACGTGAACATGCACAGCAGACCGAATACGTTGGCGAACGCATTGACCGCCATTTCCGAGAAACCAACCGACCCCAGAAGGAAACCGCAGGCGATTGCCATCAACGTGTACGCCAGCAGCGACACGAACGTCAAAGCCACATTCGTGGATGTAATCCCGTCGAACGGCACTCCTGCGGCCACCATCAAGACCAATGTCGCCGCCGTGTAACCCACGCACACCACCAAGCCGAAGGTGGCGCAGGTGAGCATCTCCTGCATCTGCAACGACACCAGACGCGTCGGCGACGAATACAGGCGGCGACGAATCTCACTGTCATTGAAGGTGCCAATCACCAGGAACGTGCAGATCGGCATGACCAGCAGCAACGGATAGAGTCCCGTTTGATGGTGCCGGCGAATGCGGATGCGCCGGCTTGGTATTATCAGTATCTGCGGATGGCGATTGCACCACCGCTATTTTCGACGTCTTGGCATCTGCTTTCGCGGTATCCAACGCCGTCCGCATGGCCGTTTCCATCGACTGTTGCTTCCCGGCTTGACCCAAGTAGCGGTGCGTGTCAATGACAGGAATTCGTTGACTTCCAGCTGCGAAAGGGAGCCTGCTCCGGAAGTGTAGCTGACAACGGTTTCGACAGTCGGTTGGTCATTTGACGAACCATCCAGATATTTCTGATAATCCGAAGCGAAGCCGTGCGGCACAATTGCGATCAAATCAACATAGTTCGAAGCGACGGCCTGCTGCAACGCCTCGGAATCGTCGGCAAGGTCCACCATCTCGCCATCCAACGCAAGATAGGAACGCAGCGCGGATGAAATACCATCGGCATCGCCATCACGGTCGATCACCGCCACACGTGCCGTATCGGGATGGAACACCTCATCGCCACCCGTCATCGAGCCACGCATGATCTGCCAGCTGATGGCGAACATCATGATGCCGATGAACCCCAAATAGATGACCAGGTACATCTTGCGCGATTTGAGAATTCTCAGCGCCGTCTTACAGGTATTCATAGCGTTGCCTCCTCAACAGAACGGTCGCCGCAGCAAGGCAGACCAGGCTCATCGCGGCAAGGATGCCGGCGGTGGTGAAGAATGGTTTGAAATTGTCGTAATAGAGGATGTCGTAGAACAGGTTCGTGATCTGCTGCGCCGGATTGAGCAGACTCAGCACCGGTGTGCGCTGGGCGATCAAGTCGCTCAACTGCATGGCGAACGAACCGTACAGTCCGGAGAACAATGACAACGTGCAGGCGATCGCCGTGCACAGCCCCTGCTTGCGCCGGTTGGAATCTTCGGCAGCGCGCCAAGCAACGTGCCGAATGCGCTCGCCGCGAACGAAGCCATGAGACATGCTCCCACACCAGCCCATTCACGTCCGCCCAACGAAATATGACAGACGAACCGGATATACAGCATGGCCACGGTCAGACTCAGGAACGAACACAGCCAACTGGACAGGAATCCAGCCAGCAGTTGCTGCGATTTCGGAAGCGGCGAAACGGAACGGCGGACACCCAAAGCCGAAAGATTCGCCTGCGTCATCGTCACTACGTTGATGGCGAAGCTCATGGCCATCACGCGGCCAATCCCAGCAGTGCATAGTAATATCGTGCCGTACCGCTCGGTTTAAATTCGTCAGCTGGATTTCCTTTGTATAGCCATTCGCCGAACCGATGCTGCCGGTCACCTTGCCATTCATCAGAGCTTCGGGGTTGTGCTTCGCAATGTCCACCACCACATCGGTGTTGCGGTTGTACAGGTCCACGATGTTGCCCAGCACCGTCAGCGAAATATCCAAGCCGCTGCTCGACGCCATCACATCGGACGCGGACGATTGCGTCGACTGTGAGACGGAGAATCGCAATCTGCCGTCATCGATTCGCAGCATGCCTTGCGCGGTGCCGTCGGCCAGCAGCTGTTCCGCCTGCGCAATCGATTCCACCTTGGTCGTGTTGATGAGTCCCGTTCCATTCTTGCCATCGGCACTCACTTTCACGTGATTGTCCGATAATGCAGACGATTCGGATGAAATGCCTTCGATCAGCGTCTGCGCCCCATAGGACGTCTTCCACGCGTTGTCCTCGACCACGGCCACGTCAAGTGTGTGCAATTCGAAACTTTCCGCGATGTTGCCGAACATGCCGTTGAACATGGTGGCCAGGATGATGGGGAAGGCGAACAGCCAGAACAGTTGCGTTTTCTCCCGCAAATGCAGTTTGAGATTGATCAGTACGTCTGCCACATGATGTCACATGCCTTTCGATTTGCCACAAGCCTTGCAAGCCAAGTCAGTCGCGTAACGCGGTGCCGGTCAGTTCCAGGAACACATCATTGAGCGTCGGCTGGCGACTGGAGAGATGCCCGATATTCGTGCCCTCGTGCTCCAACAGCTGCAGTACGTCGATGAGATTGTGATCGCCCTGGCGGCAGTTCACCGTCAGCTCATGGCCGTCATAGTCGGCGTTGGTCACGAACGGCAATGCGCGCAATCGCGCAAGCGTCGTATCGGCCGAATCTGAGCGCCCTCCCAGATCATCGGTTTCGATGCTGATGCGTTCGCCGGTGCTGATCATCGCCTTAAGTTCCTCCGCGGTGCCAAGAGCCAGATGCCGGCCATGATCCATGATGAGGATGCGGTCGCAGATCTGCTCGACCTCCTCCATGTAATGGCTGGTGTAGATCACCGTCGCGCCTTCGCGGTTAAGTCGTTGGATACCTTCGAGAATCGCATTGCGGCTTTGTGGATCGACGGCCACGGTCGGCTCGTCGAAAAAGATCAGATCCGGCTTGTGGGCGATGCCGCAGGCGATATTAAGACGACGCAGCAGACCGCCGGACAGTTTCGCCGGACGATAGGTACGGTAATCGCGCAATCCTACGAAATCCAACGCCTCGTCCACGAGCATGCGACGTTTTGCCTTGTCGGAAACATACAGCGAGCAGAAATAATCGATGTTCTCCTCAACGGTCAATTCGTTGAACACGGCCACGTTCTGCGGCACAATGCCGATACGCCGCTTCAACGCATAGCTGGTAGGGCTGATCGGCTCGCCGAACACGCGCACAGTGCCCTCATCGAACGTGAGCAACGCAAGTATGCAGTTGATCGCCGTGGTCTTGCCTGAGCCGTTAGGCCCCAGCAGGCCGAAGATTTCCCCCTGATGCACGTCGAGATCGAAATAGTCGAGCGCCAGCATGTCTCCGTAACGTTTCACCAGTTTCGAGACCTTGACCGCGCTGACCGCATCGGCAGCGTCATTCATGCGTCCACCCATGACGAGCTCCTTTCTCGTGCTCCATGCCTCTGATTCCATTGTCGTGCCGCCGGATGCCCCCGACATGGTGCGCGTAGTCACAATTGCCGGAATGATGTCACTTTCGAACATGACAAATGTCACCTTCGTTGATGCCTCCGGCTGTGCCATGCGCCATGTGCATTACTCTGGAAGCAAGCGAACCAATCAGACACGAATCGGCGGACGGGAGGCGGCATGAAACGGTTGCTGTTCCAAGCCGTGTTCCTGGCCACGGGCATGATCATGGGCGTATACGCATCCGGAGACGTCGGCCTCGACCTGATGTGCGGCGCGCTTGTGGCGGTGTGTTGTGCCGCGGTGGGGGAATACGCGTCGGGTTCGTGGCTTGCGATGGCGTTGATTGTCATGCTTGACTGCGGCGCATGCCTGGTGCCGGCGTGGTATCTGATGCTTCCCATCGCAGCATTCAACGCGGCATCATCGTCCGCTGGTGTCGATGGCAGCCGCTTCTTGCAAGCGTTGGTGCCGCGATGGCTGTGGCTTCTTCCCATGACGATAGTGATTTTCCGTTCGATTGGCTCGCACGTTCCATCCGACTTGTCCATCATCATATTGATGGTGCTCCAAACGGTTCTGGGATTCGCTGCCGGTCTGCTTTGCACGCGCTGCGCGAACCTCGCCCGCGAAGTGCGGCGATTGCAGGATTCCCGCCGCGACCAGATTCGCCGCCTGCGCTCGCAGATCGCCGAAAACGACGAGGATCGTGCGTTGGCCGTACGCACGGCGACGCTTGCCGAACGCACACGCATCGCACGTGAGATCCATGACAATGTCGGCCACATGCTGACCCGAGCCATCATGCAGACCGAGGCGGCGCACGTGGTGGCCCAGGTTGCCGGACAGGAACAATCGGCCCAACGTTTCTGTGAAATTCATGACACGGTGAGCGAGGCTATGACTTTGGTGCGCAAAGCCGTGCATGATTTGAAAGACGAAGGTACGGATTTCGCTTCGCAGATTGAGACGGCCGCGCACAGCATGGACGGCGCCGGCCCCTTGCGGGTGAGGCTGGTCAACGGCATCGATTCAGCGCCGGCGGCCGTGTCCCGCTGCTTCGCCACTGCGATTCGCGAGGCGTTGAACAATACGGTCAAACACAGTCAGGCAAGGAACGTTTCAATCACCCTGCGCGATTTCCCCGCATTGTGGCAGCTGTGCGTGCAGGATGATGGAACCGTGAGAAGATCGTCTGCTGAAGCCGTCGCCATGCAGTTCATTCGACCGGACGATTCCACAGGCATCGGCATTTCGGACATTGAGGAACGGGCTCGTGCGTTGGGAGGCTCCGCGATTTGCGGGCCGTATCACGAGGGTTGGCGCGTGTTCGTATCCATCCCCAAGCCGGCGAGTGGCTCGGAAATGACGCAACCGGAGAAAGGAGCGCATTAATGCATGTCGCGATCGCAGACGATGATCCAATCGTCTGCTCGTCATTATCCACGATTCTCGAAGCCACCGGCACCGCCGATGTGGCATGGACCGCCAACACCGGCACGGATGCGGTGACCCAATATGAGATGGATGCCCCCGATGTGTTGCTGGTCGACGTGCAGATGCCGGGAATGGATGGATTGCAAGCGTCGGAGGCGATTCTTGACGCGCATCCGAACGCGCGAATCCTTATCCTCACCACATTCGCCGACGAGTCATACATCGCCAAAGCGTTGGAAATAGGCACGAAAGGCTACTTGATCAAACAGGACGTTTCGTCCGTCATACCCGCGGTGCAAGCCGTCATGGCCGGACAAGTGGTCATGGGCGCCGAAGTGTTGAGCAAGCTGCGGGTCAGTCCGCAATCCACGACATCAGACGAATCCTCATCAGTCGATCGCGTTGTGTCGCATGATGATGCGCAGGCAGTTCAAGGATCTCGGAACCCCGATTCCAGCGGACCATCCGAACGTTTCGCCGGCCTTACCGAACGCGAATTGGACGTGCTGGAACTTGTGGCCGAGGGATTGGACAATCGTGAGATCGCGTCACGGCTGTTTCTCAGCGAAGGCACGGTCCGCAACCGCATCAGCGACATACTTGCCAAAACCAACATCTCCAATCGCACCAAACTCGCCGTCGAATGGCTGGCCTGGCATTGACCGGCTGAATCCGGTTGATTGAATCCGGCTGGTTGAGACTGACCATCTGGTCGTTCGGCGTCCTCAGTGCTTGCGCAGACGATACGCCTTCCAAACGTCACTCAGTTTCTGGCCATTCGACGTGCGTTTCCACACGGTAAGACCCGCTGATGAGCCGCCAACGGCACGCGCCGCGGCAGTAGGCGTGGCATACTCCCTGCCGTCATCCATGCGCAGCTTGCCTTCGGAAGTGACGGTCGCTACCCAACGTTCGCCCTTGCGGGGACGCTCCCATACCAAGGTCTCTCCGGCGATAAGCAGCCCGGCTTCCAGCACTTGGGCAATGCTGACGCGTTTGGACGTGGGAGAGGAGGCCGTAGCTTTCACATTGAGCGTCTCCTCGTTCAACGTCGACAAATCCGTATCGTCGGCATCGTAACGAATATTCCAATGGTCGGCGATGAGCCGAACCATCTCATCCTGCCGGTATTGCAGCGTCTGTGGTGTGCATTCGGCGATATTGGCGAGTTCGGCTGTCAGTGGAAAACGTCTGGAGCTTGCCGACAACAGCATGCGGTCGCGCCGCTGCGCATACGTGGCGAGTGGCGCGACTTGGGTTTCGTTGGCCTGACTAAGCACCAAATTGCCGATGCGGTTTGCCCAATGGTCACGCACCGACTCCGGCCAAGCGGCGAAATCGGATTTCGCGCTGACCTGTTCGGGCATGATCGGCAACGCTTTGAGACTGCGCGGTCGGGTGATGCGGTAGCCGGCCTTCTGCTCGTTGGCGCGGATGAGCAGAAGTTTCTTCATGGCGGGACTGGTCTGCAACTCGCCACGTAGATGCGCGAGTGCGGAACGTCGGTCCTCGTCGGTGATGAGGAATCCACGGATCTGTTGGAGGGTATGGCCTTTGTTGAGGTCTCGGATGGCGCTTGCGGCGCGTGTGCGTCGGGCGAGTGGCTTTGCCGGTTGAGGCTGTCGACGCCGGTGACGCGTTCGAGTGTGGCGAGAACGTCGTGGAGTCTGTCGATGTCGTGTAATTGGAGGCGTTCGTCGTGCGCGTTCGTGGTTTCGTTCCCGATATTTCCGGGTGTGGAGAACACTTGTGCGTTGGCGCTGCCGAGGTTGCGGATGGAGTTGACGAGCGCCCACATGGCCACGGGTTTCCAGTCGGTGGTCTGGTAGTCGGCGAGTGAGACGAGCATGGCCACGATGTCGTCTGGCAGGTTGGCGTCGGTCGGACGGTTGAGGATGAGCCACGCGTTGGCATAAGGGGCGAGCAGATCGTCGATGAAGGAGATGACGTTCTGTTTCTTCACGTATGGTTTGAGCACGTCTTTGCGGAATTCCTCAAGCAGCTGTGTGCAGACGGCCTTGTGCGAGACGATCAGGTGCAGGTCGGAGAAGAACTCTTCGAGCGTGTGCGAGTCATCGCCGAGCGGGTCCATGATGTCGTCCCATCGTGTGGCGTAGGCGTTACGCGCGGCGGGGGATATTTCCGCGATGGTTTTCGCTTTGAACACGTCGGATGCGGTCAGTGGCACGCCGCGCATGTTCATCACGTCGAAGATGCGGTGCGCGCCGGCGAGGTCGTCGGTGGTGACGATGACGAGGGTGACGCCGTTGACCAGGTATGAGGCGAATCGGCGGCGGTCTTTGGCGTCCATGGCGGCGAGCAGGTCGAATGTGCGGCGGGTGTTGACGGCGATGTTGCGTTGCGCGTGCGAGGCGATGTCGTTGTCCCTCAGATCGAACAGGCCTTCCAAATCGCCTTCCTGCACGTACATGCGGAAGAAGTCGGTGTCGCGTTCTCGCAGGGTGAGTCGTGGCTCGGCTTTGATGCCGCGGAGTTTGTCGCCTGGTTCCAAAATGAGGTCGTTGAGGCTGTCGATGAGGTCGGGGTCGTCTTCCAGTTCGCGCAGCACGGAGACGATGATTGACAGGGAGATGAGGCGCTGTTGGCCGTCGATGACCTGGTATTGGGTGGGGCCGTCCTTGACGAGGATGAGCGAGCCGAGGAAGTAAGGCGTGTCCGGGTCGGCGCAGGCGTCCTGAAGGTCGTTGACGAGCTGTTCGATGTTCTCCGCCTGCCACGTGTACGCGCGTGGAACGAAGGGATGGTGAGTTGGTAATCGGAAGTGAACACTTTGCCCAGGGGTTTTTCCGTCGCGCTGATCGCCATATCGACCGCCATCCCTCATTGATAACGTTTGCACCGCAGGTGCGGCATACTGTTTTCTAGTTTATGGGAGGGGGTGCACCGGCGTTTCATGGACGTAACGGAGTCTCCACTGCCGTAGAATCCTTCGCCTCATAATTGGTCCGGCAGATCCGCACGTTCAACCAAACGCGCCATCTGTACCCGGCCCATGCATAATCTGTCTCCCGCGGATGAGATGTGCGCCTTGACGGTGCGTTCCGAAATGAACATACGTTTCGCGATTTCGGCATTGGTGTACCCGTCGGCGGCAAGAACCACCGCCTCGCGCTCCCGTTCGGGCAGAGCGTCAAGCATGGCGCGCGCTCATCGCGGCGCGATTGCGGCTGCTGAGTATTGAGATCGTTGATGAGCTGTCGCTGGCTGGCCGGATTGAACTGGGGCAGGCCCACGCACACGTCGGTGATGCGGCGGATGATTTCCTCCGGCGCGTCGGTTTTGGAGACGAACCCTTCTGCGCCCGCCTCAATGGCCCGTTCCACGGTTCCGCTCGGACTCAACGACGTCAGTATCAGCACATGCGGTGGACGGGGGAGTGCGCGCAGCCTCCTGGTCGTCTCAATGCCGTCCATGCCGGGCATGGCGATATCCATCAACGCCACGTCCGGATGATGTCCGGTGGTTTCGTCAATCGCCTGGCTTCCGTCGGTGCAGGTGAAAACAACATTGAGCCTGCCTGCGGAATAGTCTTCGAGGATCAGCCGCATGGCCTGGCAGATCATCGGATCGTCATCGATCACGCCAACTGTTATCGGTCTGTCGTTGCTGTTCTCGTTGCTGCTCACTCAACCCATGGTAGCTGCACGTCCATGTGGAACGTGTGTTGCGGGTCAAAACCGAATCGGCATGTTCCGCCGGACTGGCGGACGCGTTCCGCCAGTCCGGGCAATCCGGCGCCAGTCCGAGACATGTCTTTTGCATTCGTGTCGAGATGCGTACCGTTGGCTGGAATGGTCGGATTGGACACATGCGCGTGCACGCCTGCGGTGGGATTGGCGGTGAGTTCCAACGATACCGGGGATCCCGGCGCATGGCGGCTCGCGTTGGTCAGTCCCTCCTGAAGGGACCGATAGGCGATTTTGCCGGTTTCCCTGTTGAGCTGGCCCAATTGCTGGATGTCGATCCACGTGTTGAGCCGCATGCCGGCGGCACGTGCGTCTCCGATAAGCGCATCCAGCGATTCACGGGTCAGGGACGTTTCGTCGGATGGCGCCAGTTGCTCACGCGCCTGCTCCGGATGGCGCAGCATGTCGATGACGCTGTGCGCCTCGTCCAAAGCGCCCGCCGCCTGTTTTCTGATTTCCTCGGTTTTCTCCGCGATCCGGCCGGTCTGTTCGGCCAGCTGATGGGCGTCCATGCTTTCCGCTTCGGCCACGAGCCGTTTCGACTCGGCTTGCAGCGCGCTCGCATTCAACGCCAGCAGGGATAGCGAATGGGCGAGCGTGTCATGCGCTTCGGCCGCGATTGCGTCGGCCAGCTGCTGACTGTCGATCGCGGTTTTGAGTTGAGCCACCTGCGCATCCGCCGCGTCCGCCTTGGCCGTTGCCAGCGATGCCAAGGCGCGGGATCGGATATGCAATCCCGCCAAAGTCGCGATGGCCAGTTCCAGTAATGCCGCCACTACGGCGGTGACGACGATGGTGCGTTCATCGGCAAGCATGATTAGGTCGGTGCCATATTGGCTGCCGGTATCCGGTTTGGCGAACACCATATGCCAGATGGATGCCTCCGGCGGCCGCAACGCGTCGCGTACCTGCGCGGCAAGCGTGACGAAACCGCCCGCCACGATCGCGCGAACCGTGGTCTTCATGTCATTACGGCGGGCCAATAGCGCGGTCAACGCCATCAAAGCGAGAATGGGATCGTATGGGAAAACCAGCACGACCACACACGCGGCGACGAATGTGGCACGCGGATAACGGGAACGGGCGAGCAGCAGAAACCCGATGGCGAACGCCACCAGCATGCAGAACACCATCCATACGTATACGGCGGAATCCTGGCCGAACCGTTGCGCGGCGAACGCGGTCTGCGCCAAGCACATGAAGCCCGCGCAGACCACCATCACCATGCTTTGCCAGCCTCTGGTACGTACCGGCACTTCGATGGGGGTCGGGGAATTCGTCGTCTCGCTCATACCTACCATTATTGGGCCCGTCCCCGAAAGACGCCATTGTTCTTCCGTGCGTTTCGCACGCCCCAAAGTGCAGACGGGAATGACCTTTCGTCCAATACCGGTCCAGCGCGGAATTCCGTACCCTCGAAAGTGTCTCAACCGATTCGAGAAGAAGGAACGATCATGAGTGGTTACATCGCCCCGCAGCAGCCCATCCAACCCCAACCCCCGCTGCAGCCGGTCTATCAGGAAGAGAAGGGACTGACTGTGTGCGGCATTGTCGGCGTGGTGTTCGGCGCGCTTGGCTTCGTGCTGAGCTTCATTCCGATTATCAACAACATTGCTGCGATTTCGGTTTCATTGGCGTGATTCTTGCGATTGTGGCATTGGTCGGCACGTTCCGCGGTAAAAAGCGCGGCAAGGCATTGGCGATTGTCGCTGCGGTGCTGTCGGTGTTGGCCATCGTCATTACTCTGGCCATGCAGTCCGCAGCAAGCAAGGCCATAGACGAGGCCACCGGCGTGTCAAGCTCACAATCATCCGCAAAAGGCTCCGCAAAAAATCAGCCGAAGGGCGATCAGGATATGGAAGGCGATTTGAAGACCATGCATGTGAAAATCGTCTCCGCGGTACGTAGCAACAACGACTATAACAATCAGCCCACGGTGTTGGTCACATTCGAATGGACCAACAACACGGATAAAAACAATTCGTTTGCGGTCCTCGCCAGCCCGCAAGTGTTCCAAGATGGACAAGCTCTCGACACCGCCATTTACAGCGAGAACCCTGCCGGATACGATTCCAATTCTGATTTCGCCGAAGTCCAGCCCGGAGCCACCGGAACCGTGACGATTGGATATACCTTGAAAGACGATTCCGAAGTGACGGTCGACGTCACTGATTTGTTCGACCTGAACGATAGCGCGAAAGTGGTGCACAAGTTCACGGTCTGATTGCGCATTGGATATACGGTGCCGGTAGTTTCAGCTCGGCACCGTAAGACGTGGGCTCTCATGAAATAGTCAGAAAAGTACCGTACTGTGATGCGTAATCGAGTTAAGGAGCGATTATGACATTCGGTCAGCAGCCCCAAGGCAACAACGCCAATGGATTCAACGGCCAGCCGTATGGGCAGAACCAATACAATCCGAACCAGAATTCGTACGGGCAGTACAGCCAGAATCCGTACGGTCAGAACCAATACCAGTACGCGCCGCAGAACATGTATGCGCAGGGCGCTCCGGCGGCCACCATTCCGGCTCAGGCGACATACTCCTATGAGCGTGCCGAACATGCTTCCGTCACCCGTGCCTACGGTGAGATGACCATCGGCCTGCTCGTCACCGCGGCTGTGGCCATCCTCACCCAAGCCACCGGTGCCTACATCGCGCTCATCCAGTCGCTTGGCGTCATTGGCGCTTGGGCGCCGTTCGTCGTCGAAATCGTGATCGCCATCTATCTTGGCGCCCGCATTGAAAAGATCAAGCCGAGCACCGCACGCGTCATGTTCTACGTGTATGCCGCGATCATGGGCTTCTCGCTAAGCACCATTTTCATGGCGTATGATCTTGGCACCATCGGCATCTCCCTGGCGTTGTGCGCCGGCTTCTTCTTCGCGCTCACCATGCTGGGCATGACCACCAAGGTCAACATGCTCAAAGCCGGTCCGATTCTGCTGGTCGGCCTCATCGTGCTGATCGTCGCCGAAGTGCTGCTTATGATCTTCGCTCCCGGACAGACCATGCTGATGGTTATCTCCGCCATCGGCTCGTGCTGTTCGCCGGCATGACCGTCTACGACGCCCAAGCTACTCGCGCGCTGTTCGCCCAGTACGCAGGCCATGGTGAGGACATGGTCAAGAAGGTCTCCATCATCTGCGCGCTGAACCTGTATCTGGACTTCATCAACATGTTCCTGTATATTCTCCAGCTCTTCGGCGATCGCGACTGAAAAATCCCGCGACGTCCTCTGCGCTGAACCCTCAAACAAAAGCCTGACCAGAATATGGTCAGGCTTTTCTGTCGGCGAAAAACGTGCCATAGGGTAGTGGCTCATGCAGAGGAAAGAGATTGGCGGCATGGCCTGCCTTGTTCTGACGGCCATGATCTGGGGCTTCGCATTCGTATCCCAAGTGCAGGGCATGGCCTCCATGAGCCCCCTGTTCTTCGGGGCCACACGATTCACATTGGGCGCGCTGTCATTAATACCGTTGCTGTGGTTCCGCCGTCGAGGCATCGCCGAACAGGAACGCCGACGCCGTGAATCGAATGAGTGTCCAACCGTCACGCTTGGCAACGGTATAACCGTGGCCATGCCGAAATGCCTGGGCAATCCCGTGGTCGTCAGCGTCATCTGCGGCATCGTATTGTTCACCGCCAGCACCGTCCAACAATACGGCATCCTCTATTCCGGTTCCGCAGGCCGTTCCGGCTTCATCACGGCGCTCTACATCGTCATGACGCCGCTGCTCGCCTTCCTTATTCTGCGCCGCCGCGTGACCATGAACGTCATCGTCAGCGTTGCCATCGCCGTGGTCGGCTTCTATCTGCTGTGCATCACCGACGGATTCGGCTCGATCACCCTTGCCGACGTGGTGCTGTTGTCCACTGCGGTTCTATTCGCAGGCCATATTCTCGTCATCGACACGTTCGGACAGAAGATGGATCCGATTCTGCTGTCCTTCGGACAAATTTCCACCACCGCGCTGCTGAGCTGGATCGGCTCCCTATGCGAAGGCTCCATCGACTGGGCCGGCGCATGCAAAGCTGGTTTCCCATCGTGTACGCCGGCATCGGCTCGGCCGGCGTGTCATACACGTTGCAGGTGGTCGGACAGCAGCTGGTGCCGCCGTCGCGCGCGGCCGTGATCATGTCGCTCGAATCGTTCTTCTCCGCGGTGGGCGGCGCGTTGCTGCTCGGCGAAGTCATGACCACACGAGCCTACATCGGCTGCGCGCTGATTTTCATCGGCACCGTGCTCGCACAGGTTCCGGTGAAAATACCACGATTGCTGCGTAAGCGCGAATAACGTTCGATATCGTCAAAAATGGCGATTGACAGGCAATGATTTGTCCGTCAATCGCCATTTTCCGAAAACATCAGTCCGCCTGCGGCGCCTCACCCACACGCGGGGCGCTGTTGATGTCGCGATGGATGTTCTGCATCTGCGTCTCGATGTTCTGCAGGCTGCGCGCGCAATCCAACAGCGTCTGCGAATGCTCGGCAAGCTTCGCGTCCGGCAGATCCGTCTTATACCGCAGCGCATGCTCCAGGCTCGCCCAATAATCCATGGCGATGGTGCGTAGCTGAACCTCTACCGGCGTGTAGTGCGGTCCGGATGACAGGAACACCGGCACCGCGTAGATGACATGCAGCGAACGGTAACCGTTCTGCTTCGGGTTCTTGATGTAATCCTTGACACGCAGCACTTGGATGTCGCTTTGCGCGGACAGATAATTCGCCACGGAATACACGTCGTCGCGGTAGTTGCAGATCACGCGTACGCCCGCCACGTCGAACAGGTTGTCCTTGATGGCGTCGACGGTCAACGGCAGGTTGCGGCGCTGCAGCTTGCCGAGGATCGAGTTAAGCGATTTGAGACGGCGTTCCATATGGTGAATTGGATTATGGGAGAAGCGCACCTGGAATTCCGAGTCAAGAATCTCCAATTTGGTGCTGATCTCGTACATCGCACCCTCATACACCTGCATCTGGTCGATGAACTCGGTGATCTGTTCGGGGGAAAGGGATCCCTCGCCGACGTCGACGTTCTTCAGACGCATCTGCAATTCGGTGGTGTTAATTCGATTTTGCCTGTCAAGTATCACGGAAGAACAGTGTACCGCCTCGCTTTCCGCAAAACTGAACGTATGCTGTGTATCGAAGAGGGTCAATGCCCTGCGATTGCGCCGAGAACGGGGCGTTCCCGCGTTCCGAAACGCCTGTGCCGCCCTGCCGATAGCATGGTGCGTTATGAACGAAGACATGATGACCGAGGCGGAGCGCGCCTCGAAACTGGCCGAACCGGCGGCGAACGATACCCCCACGCGCGGCAAGGGCGTGTTCTACGTGCATACGCTCGGATGCCAGATGAATGTGCATGATTCCGAACGCATCGCCGGCGTGCTTGAGGCCGACGGCTACGTGCCCGCCACCGAGGAACAGTATCTCAACCATGACATCGACCTGATCGTCATGAACACCTGCGCGGTGCGCGAAAACGCCGCCGAACGCATGTACGGCACCATCGGACTGTGGGCCGAATTGAAGAGGGAACGCCCGAACCTGCAGATCGCGGTCGGCGGCTGCATGGCGCAGCTCGACCGTGAGAAGATCGCGAAAAAAAAGCCCCGTGGGTCGACGCCGTGTTCGGTACCAAGAACATCGGATCCCTGCCTCAGCTGCTCGACCAGGCCCGCATCGAAGGCCACGCGCAGGTGAAGGTGCAGGAGGAACTCAACTACTTCCCAAGCCAACTGCCAACCGACCGTGCGTCGAAGGTGTCGAGCTGGGTGGCCATCTCCGTAGGCTGCAACAACACCTGCACCTTCTGCATCGTGCCGACCACGCGCGGCAAGGAACATGACCGCCGTCCCGGAGACATCCTCGCCGAAATCCGCCAATGCGTGGACGAAGGCGCCAAGGAAGTCACGTTGCTGGGCCAGAATGTGAACTCCTTCGGCTACGGCATCGGCGACCGGTTTGCCTTCTCCAAGCTGCTGCGCGCGTGCGGCGAGATTGACGGTTTGGAACGCGTACGATTCACCTCGCCGCATCCCGCGGCCTTCACCGAGACGTGATCGCAGCAATGGCCGAGACGCCGAACGTCATGCACCAGCTGCATTTCCCGTTGCAGTCGGGTTCCGACAGGATTCTTCGTGCGATGCGCCGCTCCTACCGTTCCGCCAAGTTCCTCGACATTCTGCGCAAGATTCGCGAGGCCATGCCGGACGCGCAGATCTCCACCGACATCATCGTCGGCTTCCCCGGCGAAACGGAGGAGGACTTCCAGGAAACCCTGCGCGTGGTGGAGGAGGCGCGATTCGCTTCCGCGTTCACGTTCATCTACTCGCCGCGTCCCGGCACGCCGGCGGCTGAGATGGAGCAGGTTCCGCATGACGTGGTGCAGGACAGGTTCGAACGTCTTGTGGCGCTGCAGGAACGCATCACCGAAGAGAATCTCAAGACTTTCGAAGGCCGTGACGTCGAGGTGATGGTCACCGGCGCATCCGGCAAGAAGGATGCCGCCACCCATCGTGTTACCGGACGTGAGAAAACCGGCGTGCTCGTGCATGTCGGCGTGCCGGAAGGCGAGCCGATGCCGCAGATGGGTGATTTCGTGACCGCCACCGTCACCCATGCGGGACGCCACAATCTCATCGCCGATCCGAATCCGGAAGCGGGGCAAACCTATGCCGTCCGCCACTGAAAGCAAGCCCGAAACCCGTAAGGTCGTGTCCATCGTCGGTCCCACTGCGTCCGGCAAGACGGGGCTTGGCATCGCCATTGCCAAGGCGTTGGAGGCCAAGGGCGAGCAGGCGGAAATCGTCAACGCCGATGCCTACCAGATGTACAAGGGCATGGATATCGGCACCGCCAAGGCGAGTCCTGAGGAACAGGCCGAGGTCAGACACCACCTGATCGACATCATCGAACCGGACGACGCCATGTCCGTGGCACGTTTCCAGGAGATCGCCCGCGCCAAAATCGCCGAACTGCAGGCCAGGGGAGTGCGCCCTATCCTCGTGGGCGGTTCCGGTCTGTACGCCCGTGCCGCCATCGACGACATTTCCTTTCCTGGCACTGACCCAGAGGTGCGCAAACGCCTCGAGGAACGTGAAAAGGTCGAAGGCGCCGGTGCGCTGTTCGACGAGCTCAAGACAAAGGATCCCGAAGCCGCGGCCCGCATGGATCCGCACAATCCTCGACGCACCATCCGCGCGCTTGAGGTCATCGAAGTGACGGGCCGGCCGTATTCGGCGAGCCTGCCGCATTACCGGTATGTGATTCCCACCGTGCAGATCGGCCTTGATTTGCGCGTGAGGGACTTGACCGCCGCATCGACATCCGTACCAAGCAGATGCTGGAGAACGGTTTCGTCGAGGAAGTGGAGCGTATCCGTCCCCGGCTTGGCATCACCGCAGGCAAGGCTCTTGGATACCAGCAGGTTGTCGACTATTTGGATGGCCTGTACGATTTAAATGACACGTTCATGAGCATCGCGCAGAAGACGAAGCGTCTGGCGCGCAAACAGATGGGATGGTTTGGCCGCGATCCGCGTATCCACTGGCTGCAGGCTCTCAACCCCGCGCTGCTGGGCAATGCCATGGCCATCATCGAGCATGCCGACGCCGGCGATTACGACGCGATCGACGCGCAGGCGGATGCGTACACGCAGCATCATCTTGGCGATATCGCCTAGCCGAAGCGCTGACGGCGTGAACGGCAAAAACTTTCGATAAGTATCGGATGTCGTCGTGCCATGGCGGTGCCCATGGGTAAAATCGAGTCCTGTTATGGCACGAACAGCATCTTCCAACCCGAAATCAGGCGGCAAGGGTTCCGCAGGCAAATCGCGTTCCGGCGATACCAAAGTCATGGACGAGGTCGATTCCTCGCCGATCGCCGGCATACTGCGTAAATATCGCCGCGACATCGCATGTTTCATCATGGCCATTCTCGCGGTGCTGTTCTGCGCATCCGAATGGTTCCGTGTCCAGGGCGCTTTCGGACAGGTCCTGCATGCCATGGCCTCCGGACTGTTCGGATTGACCAGCGTGATTCTGCCGGTATTCCTGGCGCTTGTGGTGTTCAGTCTGATGCGCAAGACGCAAAACAAGGATGAGAACCTCCATATGGCCCTCGGATGGTTCATGATCCTCTGGTCCGTCTGCTCTATTCTTGACGCGGCGATTGCCTCCGACTCCCAGAAGTTCGATATGTCTTTGCTGCAGCGGGCAGGCGGCCTGCTTGGCTATGTGCTTGGCTGTCCGTTGGCGTGGGGGCTTTCCAAAGGCTTTTCCATTGCGATTTTCGTAGTCGTCATCCTGTTTTCGTTGCTGTTGATCACCCATACGCGGGTCACGCAGATACCGGACAAGGCGAAGGCTCTGGCGGCCAAGTTTGTTGGAACGCCTAAAAACCGTGATGACATTGACGATGAGGCCGAACAGTTTCCGAACGAAGTACGCGTTGGGGACACGACACTCGCCTTCGCCGAAGGCGTTCCCGCCCACGACGGCACCGATGCGGATAGAGAAAACGACGATAGGCCGGGCTTCCTTACGCGTATGAAGCAACGTTTCGCATCCCATAAGAGCAAGAACGTCGATGATGGCGACCTTGACCATTACGCCGGCGACGAAGCGTTTCTTAATGCCGCCGAACGGCACGGACAGACCGCGGAAACCATCGTCGACGAGCCGTACCAACAGGTCGATTCGCCACGCAGCATTTCTTCGGACGATTATCGTGCCGATGATTATGATTCAGATGATTATTCCGCCGCTGCACCGTCCGGCACCACGGCCATGCCACAGAACGGTCGCGGACGCTCCTTCTCGTCCGCGCCGATCGGCACCGCGAGCGGCACCATGCCCAGCGTCGCCGAGCCGGTGCCGTCCAGCGAAATCAAGCCGGTTGGCGTCGCTCCAAACGACCCATGGGCCGTCATCGACGAGGACGGCACCTCCAACGGCAAGGAAGTCATGGTGGATGCCGCGACCGGCGAGGTCCTTGACGATATGCCGGCTGCTGCCGTTGACGGGGAAGCGGCGGATGACATTCCCGAGGGACCGTATCATCTGCCTGACCTCAACATTCTGAAGAAGGGCGCGCCGCACGCCGCGCACACTCCGGAGAACGATCGTGTGATCCGCGCGCTGACCGGTACCTTCCAACAGTTCAACGTCGATGCGAAGGTCATCGGCTTCCTGCGCGGACCATCCGTCACCATGTATGAGGTGGAGCTTGGCCCTGGCGTCAAGGTCGAGAAGGTCACCAACCTGCAGAAGAACATCGCCTACGCGGTGGCCAGCTCCGACGTGCGCATCCTGTCGGTGATCGAAGGCAAATCCGCCATCGGCATCGAAATTCCGAACTCCGATCGCGAAACCGTGGTGCTGGGCGACGTGCTGCGCTCCGACAAGGCCCGGAACGATCCGAATCCGATGCTCACCGGCGTCGGCAAGGATGTGGAAGGCCATTTCGTGACCGCCGACCTGACCAAGATGCCCCACCTGTTGGTGGCTGGCGCCACCGGCTCCGGCAAGTCGAGCTTCATCAACTCCATGCTCACCTCCGTGATCATGCGCGCCACGCCTGACCAGGTCCGCATGATCATGGTCGATCCTAAACGAGTCGAACTGTCCGCCTATGCGGGCATTCCACATTTGCTCACCCCGATCATCACCGATCCGAAGAAGGCCGCGCAGGCTTTGGAATGGGTGGTCAAGGAGATGGACGCACGATACAGCGACCTCGAATTCTTCGGATTCCGCCACATCAAGGACTTCAACGCTGCCGTGCGCGCTGGCAAGGTGCATGCGCCCGCAAGCTCCAAACGCAAGGTCGCACCATACCCGTATATCCTCGTGGTCGTCGATGAAATGGCCGACCTTATGATGGTGGCCAAGAACGACGTGGAGAGCTCCATCCAGCGCATCACGCAGCTCGCGCGAGCCGCCGGCGTGCATCTGGTGCTCGCCACGCAGCGCCCGTCCGTTGACGTGGTCACGGGCTTGATCAAGGCCAACATCCCGTCCCGACTTGCTTTTGCCACCTCATCCGCCACCGATTCGCGAGTCATCCTCGACGCCACCGGTGCGGAAACGCTGATCGGCCAAGGTGACGCGTTGTTCCTGCCGATGGGTCAGGCCAAGCCGATCCGCGTGCAGGGCGCATGGGTCGACGAGTCCGAAATCCGTCGCGCGGTGGAGTTCGTGCGAACCCAGCGCAAGCCGCATTATCGCGAGGATATCGAGGAGATGGCCAAGGAGGCCGAAAAGAAGGCCATCGAGCCGGATGAGGACATCGGCAACGACATGGACGTGCTGTTGCAGGCGGCGGAACTGGTGGTCAGCACGCAGTTCGGCTCAACCTCCATGCTGCAGCGCAAACTGCGTGTCGGATTCGCCAAAGCCGGCCGACTCATGGATCTGCTTGAATCGCGTGGTGTGGTCGGTCCGTCCGAAGGCTCCAAAGCTCGCGAAGTGCTCGTCCAACCGCAGGATCTGCCGCAGGTGCTCGCCTTCATCAAGGGCGAAACCTCATCGCTTACCGCAGGTTCTACCCAGCCGGCCGACGCTGCGGACACGCGATGATGGAACGCGACAATCGCACGCATTGCGCCAAGTAGTGGTATCGGGGTAACGTGAACGGTATGGAAAAGCAAGAAGAACGCAAATCGTCCCTGCTTGACGGGTGGAACGCCCCGCCGAACATCGTCACTTTCTCTCGTATCGTCCTGGTCGTCATCTTCCTGGCGTTGTACGTCATGGCAGGCGCATGGGGTACCAAAACACGACTATGCGCTGGGTGGCGGCGATTATCTTCATCATCGCCGCCTGCACCGATAAGCTCGACGGTTGGATGGCCCGCAAATATAACCAGGTCACCGAACTGGGCAAGCTCATGGACCCAATCGCAGATAAGCTGCTCACCTGCGGCACGCTGATCGTCGCCGCCATCTTCAACGAATTCGGCAACGCAGTGCTCGGCTGGGTCGTGACCGCGCTGTTCCTCATCCGTGAGATCGGCATCACCATCATGCGTTTCTTCGTCATCGACACCGGCGGCAAGGTCATCGCCGCATCCCAAGCCGGCAAGTACAAGACCCTGTGCCAGTGCATCGGCCTTGCCATGCTCATGCTGCCGATGTGGAGCCTCGCTGATGGCATGAACGCCACTCCGCTGTGGATGACCGTTTATTACACGATCACGTACGCCCTGATTTACCTGGCGTTGATTCTATGCCTGTATTCGGGCGGCGAATACCTCGTCAACACGTTCGGCGGACGAAGAAGACCGCAAAATCCGAAAAGGAAACCAAGTAAATCCCGATGAGCGAATCCGAAAATCGTCGACCGCGCCAGCCAATCGCAATGCGATGAGCTGGCCGCAGCCGTTTTACGCTATTGCGAAGCCAACCATTTCAAAATCGCCGCCGCCGAATCACTGACGGGAGGTCTACTCGCCGACGCCTTCGTACGCATACCAGGCGCATCGAAAGTGTTCCTCGGCTCGGCGGTGACCTACGACATTCGCGCCAAAGCGAAGATTCTCGGCGTGAATGCCGACCTGCTGGCCCGAGAAGGGGCGGTCCACCCCGAAGTGGCGCGGCAGATGGCTGCGGGAACCGCGCAACTATACCGACAGACCGAGGATGGAGACTGTGTCATCGGCTTGGCCACTACCGGTGTTGCAGGGCCAGGACCGGATGGTGACAAACCTGCCGGCCTGGTGTACATCGGCTGCTCCCTGCCCTGTGGCTTCAATGGCATTCGTGCGCGTCAAACAGTTGCTTATGAGCTGCGTCTGAAGGGTGATCGGGAAGCCGTGCGGCACGAAACCGTGCAATGTATTCTGGAAAAACTGAGGACTCTTTCAGCACTTTCACAGGAATAATCCACGAATATGGGTGTTGACCATAGTGGACGTACGTATGAAAAGCGAAAGGGGCTGGCGGCATGGACACGATGACACTCACCAAGGAACAGATGGAACTCAAGGCGATGGTTCCCACGGTGCAAAGCGGCAACGCCCGCGTCAGGGAACTCACCCCAGCCCAGCGCCGCGCGGTGATGTTCGCCCAGCAGCAGGTGCTGCGTGCCCGCGCGGCCAAAAAGGCCAAAGACGAGCGCCAGGCCGCATTGACCCGCATATGGCGGGAGGAAGACGCGGAACGCGTTTCCGCACGATCCATGTCGGCAGCCACGGAAACCACCGACGAACCCAGAGAGGTATCGCTTCGCGAGGCCATCGGCCATGTACTGCGCGATCTGCGCACCCATGACCACAAAACGTTGCGTGAGGTGAGCGAAAAGGCCGGAGTGTCGTTGGGCTACCTCTCCGAAGTGGAGCGTGGCCAAAAAGAGGCCAGCTCCGAGCTGCTGAGCTCGATTGCGCAATCGTTGGGCGTCTCCACGGCGCAGATGCTGCGCATGGTCGCCGATTATCTCGATTCCGTCGCAATCTGATTCCTGTTGGACGTCTAACGCCGGCGGCTTGTTCCGTCGGGCGTCTTTTTGGTTGCGCTTGCTGTGTACACTTGAGCGCGTGCAGGAACGTGAATTTTGGCAGTTGCTTGAAGAGGTACTCGGCCGTAGCTATGGCCGCGCGCTCGCACGCGACCAAGTGCTTGATCGATTGAACGGTCTGACAGCCGTCGAAGCGCTTGAAATGGGGGAGGAGCCCCGCGTGGTATGGAACGTTCTGTGCGACCAGATGAACATTCCTGACTCCAAACGTTGGGGAAAGGACCATAACGCGCCACCAATGCCGGTGCGTTAGGCGGAGTTCGGCTATCGCAAAACACCGATTTCGAACAGATGTTCGGATAATGGGGTATAGTTATCCACAGAAGCACGGATTGGGCAGGTCGTCAACGGCTCGCCGCGAAGTTTCAGAATGCTGGAATTTCAAGGGAAAGCGGTCTTCGGCGTGTCGAAATGCATGTTCTTCGACCACAATGGCCGATTGAACTTGCGCAGATGGATGATGCGGTTTACGGTGAATCCATTCATTCGTCTCGGTCAACAACAAGGAGTAGTCATGGCACAGACGAGCGCGGCAAAGAACGCCGCACAGAACAAGTCCGCGAATGGAATCGATCCGCGCCGTCAGGCCGCGCTCGACACAGCGCTCGCGCAGGTCGAGAAAAGCTTCGGCAAGGGATCGGCCATGAGACTTGGCGACCGCCCGGAACAGGATGTCGAGGTCATTCCGACCGGATCCTTGGCTTTGGATATGGCATTAGGCATCGGCGGCCTGCCTAAAGGCCGTATTGTGGAGATTTACGGACCGGAATCCTCTGGTAAGACCACATTGGCGCTGCATGTGGTGGCCAATGCCCAGAAGGCCGGCGGTGTGGCCGCATTCATCGATGCCGAGCATGCGCTCGATCCGGTCTATGCCCGTAAGCTGGGCGTCGACACCGATTCGTTGATCGTCTCTCAGCCGGACAATGGCGAGCAGGCATTGGAAATCGCCGACATGCTGATTCGTTCCGGCGCGCTTGACGTGATTGTCATCGATTCCGTCGCGGCCTTGGTGCCGAAAGCGGAAATCGAAGGCGAGATGGGAGACAGCCATGTCGGCCTGCAGGCGCGCCTGATGAGTCAGGCGTTGCGTAAGATGACCGGTGCGCTGGCGCAAGCCGGTACCACCGCCATCTTCATCAACCAGTTGCGTGAGAAAATTGGCGTGTTCTTCGGTAATCCGGAGACCACCACCGGCGGCAAGGCATTGAAGTTCTACGCGTCCGTACGTATGGACATCCGCCGTATCCAGACCATTAAGAACGGTGATGAGGCTGTCGGCAACCGTACCAAGGTCAAGGTTGTTAAGAACAAGATGGCTCCGCCGTTCAAGACCGCCGAATTCGATGTGCTGTACGGCGAGGGCATCTCCAAGGAAGGTTCCGTGCTTGATATGGCGTTGCAGGCCAACGTCGTCAAAAAGTCTGGCTCGTGGTTCACCTATGAGGGCGACCAGCTGGGGCAAGGACGCGAAAACGTGCGTCAGTTCCTCAAGGACAATCCGGAACTCACAGAGGAAATCGAGAACAAGGTCAAGGCGGCATTCGGTCTGATCAAACCTACCGACCAGTTCGCCGAGGACGATGGGGCGGAGGACGCCGCGGGCGCGCCGGATGATGGTAAGACGTCCAAAACTTCAAAAGCCGACAAAGCCTGACATATGATCAGCGCCGAACGTTTCCTTAAGGAACAGGGCCTTCAGCCGGCGTCGGCCGATACTGGGGGCCTTGCCCTTTCTTCAGAGGATCCAGAACGCACGAACGTTCAGAGGTGGAACCGTCGAACGAAACCTGACCGTTCCAGTTTGTTCGCTGGAAGCGCAAATGCGACGAAAAAACGCCACGACACGCGCGACACGCTGGGCGTGTCGGGAACGGCGATTCTACTGCCGCAAAGGATCCAAATGATCTTGACGCATGCAGGGAAGCCGCATTGCGATTGCTGGACGCTGCGCCTCGACCTTCCGGCGCACTGCGTGAGCGCCTGATTGGTAAGGGCTATACCTCTGAAGTGGTTGACGACGTCATCGAAAGACTGACAAGGGTTCAACTGATTGACGATGAAGCCTACGCGCAATCCGCGGTGCGCTACTGTGCGACCCGTCTTATGGGATGTAGGGGCGCGGTCGCTGAGCTTACACGGAAAGGCGTCGACCGTAGGCTGGCCCAACAGGTTTGTGATGAGGCGGAATCCTACGGCGTGTTTACTGAAGCCGCATGGGAATTAGGCCGTAGAACCGCGAGAAAAACCGCCGGTCTGGAACGCGATGTACGTAGGCGCCGCTTCTGGAGCGCGGGCGGCAGAAAAGGCCATAATCCTGAGATTCTGCGCCAAATCGCACAGGAACTGTTTGATTGACGGCGACCGTTGACCAAGGGCGTGACGTCAGTTTCATAAAGAGGCTGGTGTAAAGAAATCCTCAAAACATAAAGAGTGGAGAGTGAGACCTCTTATACCCCGGGTTCTGTCGTGCCAACGGCACGGATGGCCATCCATCTCGACCTGGCGTTGCCGTCAGGCTCTAGCAGCCTACCCGAAGGCTTCGGACGAGCAGTCCTCGAACGCCTTCTGCTTGGCCTTGCTCCCGATGAGGCTTGCCATGCGGCCAACTGTCACCAGCGGCCCGGTGGTCTCTTACACCGCCGTTTCACCCTTACCCACCGGCCGAAACCGGTAAGGCGGTCTATTCTCTGCTGCGCTATCTCTCAGGTCGCCCTGGGCGGACGTTATCCGCCATCGTGCTCTATGGAGCCCGGAAGTTCCTCAACCGACAAAATCGGTCGCGGCCATCAAGAGGTCTCAAACGCACAACTATAGCAAGAGAATCGTCGAAAGCAAAGCGTAAAAAAACTTTTGTTTTCTCGGGGAGTTTTCCAGCAAATCACCAATCTTATGGATACAATGATGACTACCAAGCAGCGATGCAGCTGGTTGGTCCGTATATAGCGGTTAACACCGCTTGAGTCTAGGGAGGTCCACATGGAAATCGTCGTTACCGGACGTCATACGCAGATCAAGCAAAGGTTCCGTGACGTTGTCGAAAGCAAGATGAATCGTGTGACCGCTATCGCCCCGGATGCGCAGCGTGTCCAGATTGTGCTGTCCCACGAGGGCAATCCGCGTCAGGCCGACACCGCCAAGCGCGTTGAGATCACCGTCATCGCAGGTCGTACCGTGGTGCGTGCCGAAGCCTCCAGCGCCGACGAGTTCAGTGCTCTCGATTTGGCTCTCGACAAGCTGACGCTTCGTCTGCGCCGTACCCGCGACCGCCGCAAGGACCATCGTCGTGGCTACACCGATCCGGTCCCGGTCGATCTGGGCCCGGTCGAGCCGGTCGTCGTCGAGGAGCCGGAGCCGGAAGCGCCGAACAATAGCCCGGCCGACGCCGTTTCCGCTGATCTCGGCCCTGGCGAATCCGTCGAGGTCCAGGTCGGCGACACCCCAATCGTCATCCGCCGCAAGCTGCACATCGCCGAGCCGATGACCATTGACGAGGCCCTGTACGAGATGGAGCTGATCGGTCACGACTTCTTCCTGTTCGTCAACAAGGAAACCGGTCGTCCGTCCGTCGTCTACCACCGTCACGGTTGGAGCTACGGCGTCTTCGAAATCGACACTCCGGAGAATGTGGCCAAGAAGTAATGGCTAATGGCTGAAAACTGAACGATAAGAGGCTCGCATGTCATACATGCGGGCCTCTTTTCTTATGCGAAAAACAAGATACGTCAAAACTTACGTAAAATGGACGGAGCTTTTCGGAAATCGCGAGAAAGCGACTATCCTCAATCGAGGAAAGTCACCATACACAAAGGGAGTGATTGTGGTAGATATCGTTGACAAAGCCCTACGCATGGGTGAAGGCCGACAGATCAAGAAGCTTGAGAACGTGGCCAAAGCGACGAACGCCTTGGAGGACGAGATCGCGGCGCTTGACGACGAGGAGCTCAAGGGCCAGACCGCCAAGTTCAAGCAGCGTATCGAAAACGGCGAGTCCCTTGACAAGCTCATGCCGGAAGCCTTCGCCACCGTGCGTGAAGCTTCCAAGCGAACCCTGGGCCTGCGCCACTTCGACGTGCAGCTCATGGGCGGCGCCGCTCTGCACTGGGGCAACATCGCCGAAATGAAGACCGGTGAAGGCAAGACCCTTGTGGCCACGCTGCCGGCCTACCTGAACGCACTCGACGGTCAGGGCGTCCACGTCGTCACCGTCAACGACTATCTGGCCAGCTACCAGGCCGAGCTGATGGGCCGTGTCTACCGCTTCCTCGGCATGAGCACCGGCTGCATCATCACCAACCAGAAGCCGCCGGAGCGTCGCAAGCAGTACAACGCCGACATCACCTACGGCACCAACAACGAATTCGGTTTGATTACCTGCGCGACAACATGGCGTGGGAGAAGTCCGATCTCGTACAGCGTGGCCATCACTACGCCATCGTCGATGAGGTCGATTCCATTCTCATCGACGAAGCCCGTACCCCGTTGATCATCTCCGGTCCGGCCGAAGGCGACGTGACCCGCTGGTACCGCCAGTTCGCGCGCTGGTCCTGAAGCTCAACCGCGACGAGGATTACGAGGTCGACGAGAAGAAGAAGGTCGTCGGCATCCTTGATCCGGGCATCACCAAGGTCGAGGACTATCTCGGCATCGACAACCTGTACGAACCGAACAACACCGCATTGATCGGCTATCTGAACAACGCCATCAAGGCCAAGGAACTGTTCCTGCGCGACCGCGACTACGTCGTGACCGGCGGCGAAGTGCTCATCGTCGACGAGCACACCGGACGTATCCTGCCGGGCCGCCGTTACAACGAGGGTCTGCACCAAGCCATCGAAGCCAAGGAAGGCGTGGAGGTCAAGGCCGAAAACCAGACCTTCGCCACCATCACCCTGCAGAACTACTTCCGCATGTACGACAAGCTGGCAGGCATGACCGGTACCGCAGAGACCGAAGCCGCCGAATTCATGGGCACCTACAAGCTGGGCGTGCTGCCGATTCCGACCAACAAGCCGATGATCCGCGAGGATAAGGACGATCTGATCTTCCGTACCAAGAAGGAAAAGCTCGCCGCCATCGTCCGTGATGTGGCCAAGCGCCACAAGAAGGGCCAGCCGGTCCTGCTGGGTACCGCATCCGTGGAATCCTCCGAAGTCGTGTCCTCTCTGCTTGACGTGGCCAAGATTCCTCACCAGGTGCTGAACGCGAAGCAGCATGACAAGGAGCCGCCGTTGTGGCCGTCGCAGGCCGTAAGGGCGCCGTCACCGTGGCCACCAACATGGCAGGCCGTGGTACCGATATCATGCTCGGCGGCAACGTCGAGTTCCTCGCCGATGCGAAGCTCAAGTCTGAAGGCTATTCTCCGGATGACACTCCGGACGAGTACGAGAAGCGTTGGCCGGGCACTTTGGCCGAAATCAAGGACCAGGTCAAGGACGAGCATGAGGAAGTCGTCAAGCTCGGCGGTCTGTACGTGCTCGGCACCGAGCGCCACGAATCCCGCCGTATCGACAACCAGCTGCGCGGCCGTTCCGGCCGTCAGGGAGATCCGGGTGAATCCCGTTTCTACCTGTCCCTCGAAGATGATCTGATGCGTCTGTTCAACACCCAGCTGGTGGCGCGTGTCATGGCCAAGGGCATGCCGGAAGGCGAGCCGATCGAAGCCAAGAGCGTTTCCAAGGGCGTGCGCACCGCACAGAAGGCCGTCGAATCGCGTAACTTCGAAATCCGTAAGAACGTGCTGAAGTACGATGACGTGATGAACAAGCAGCGCACCGTCATTTATGCGGAGCGTCAGGCTGTGCTGAAGGGCGCGGATATCCACGAGGACATCCTCAAGTTCATCGACGACACCGTGCTGAGCTACATCAAGGGCGCCAACAACGGTTCCGACAAGCCGGCCGATTGGGATTGGGACGGTCTGTTCAAGGCCATCTCCTCCGTGTACCCGATCGCCGTGGAGCAGGAAGCGGCCAAGGACGCCGTCGACAAGCTCAAGGGCGACAAGGCCGTTGAGGCCCTGAAGGAGCTCATCGTCTCCGACGCCAAGGACCAGTACTCCGATTTCGAAGACAAGCTCGGCAGCGAAGGCCTGCGCCAGCTCGAGCGCCGCGTGGTGCTCGCCGTGCTCGACCGCAAGTGGCGTGAACACCTCTACGAGATGGACTACCTCAAGGACGGCATCGGCCTGCGCGGTATGGGCCAGCGCGACCCGCTGGTCGAATACCAGCGTGAAGGCTACCAGATGTACAACTCCATGATCGAAGCCATCAAGGAGGAAACCATCCAGCTGCTGTTCCACGTGGACATCGAACGCGTGGCCATGACCGAGGACGAGGAGACCGAATCCGATGAGGATGAGGCCGTGAACGCCGCCGAGGCCGTAATGGGTCTGGACGGCGAAGCCGCCGCGACCGGCGAATCCGCTCCTGCAGAGCCGGAGACCGATGACGAGGCCGAAAAGACCACCATCGATGAACTGGCTGACGAGCAGAAGAACGAGAAGGGCATCGTCGGCATGCAGCCGATCAGCCATGCCGAAGGCAAGGTCCCGGCCAACAAGCGTCCGAAGAGCGAGGAACTCCACTCTCCGTGGGCGGATGGCCGCACTTTCCCGGGAACCGGCAAGAACGCCCAGTGCCCATGCGGTTCTGGCCGTAAGTACAAGATGTGCCACGGCCAGAACGAGCAGTGATTCGCTGAGTCGCTGACTTGCTCATGACATAACCTCCCCCGACCGTAATCGGGGGGAGGTTTTCTTTTTTTGAAGAATCTTCGATGGGCCGTTTCGTGATATGGACGTGCGGACGTGGGGAAACGTCCAATCGTTACAATTGGCGGCATCAGAACAACAATAAGGCGTGCGACAGCGCCAAGGAGGGCATCATGGCCGAAATCACATGGAAGTCGATCCTCACCAAGCTGGTCGGAGGGGACCACTTGAGCGCCGAGGAATCCGAGTGGTTCGTCGATGACCTCATGAACGGCAATGCCGATCCGGCGGCCGTTGGCGCGGTACTCGCCACCCAGCAGCAGTTGGGGCTGACCCCCGACGAAGTGCGTGGCGCGGCGAAGGCCATGGTGGCCCATGCCATTCCGCTGTACATCGACGGTGAAACCACCGACATCGTCGGCACCGGTGGCGACGGAGCCTCCACCGTGAACCTGTCATCCATGGGGGCCGTCGTAGCCGCGGCCGCAGGCGAAAAGTCGTCAGACACGGCAATCGTGCGGCCTCATCCAAGTGCGGCACTGCTGACTGCTTCGAAGCGCTCGGCCTGCCCATGGATTTGACTCCGGAACAAGTGAGCGAAGTCGGCAACGAATGCGGCATCGCATTCGCTTTCGCACGCACCTTCCACCCCGCCATGCGTTTTGTCGGTCCGATTCGCGCCGCGCTCGGCGTGCCATGCGTGTTCAACGTGCTTGGTCCGCTGACCAACCCGGCAAGCCCGAAGCATATGGCCGTCGGCTGCGCTAATCGCAAGATGAGCCCGATCATGGCCGCCGTATATGCGGCGAACGGCCAGATCGGCATGGTCTACACTTCCCATGAGGGCCTTGACGAGATGGCACCGACCGGTCCGGTCTCCATTTGGGAATTCAAGGACGGCAAGGTTACCGAAAACAAATTCGATCCGACCGTCGAACTCGGCCTCGCCAAAGTCACCATCGCAGATCTGAAGGGTGGCGAACCGACGCTCAACGCGCAGCTGGCACGAGACTTCTTCGCAGGCAAGGATGTGTCGTTCCGTACCACCGCGCTGCTGAACGCCGCTTCCGCAATCGTCGCCGACGGTCATTTGGTGCCGGGCGACGCAAGCTTGGCTGACCGGTTCAAAGCCGCCTACGCCATCGCGGAGCAGACCGTCGACTCCGGCAAGGCCACGGCGCTGCTTGACAAGTGGATCGCCATCGCCCAAGCTGCGAAGAAAGCCTGAAAACGCTGACAACGTATGTGTATGTGAAGGCCCCGGCGTAAATATGAACCGCACCCCGATTGTTGGACTGAAGAAATTCAGATTCGATGATCGGAGGTGCGGTTCTTTCGTATGCGTGAGGATCGAAGGAGACGTTACGACGACGGGTTCCGGCGCGAGGCGCTGGAGCTCATCAAGTCCGGAGCCGGCAAGGACACGCTCGCCAGAAGGCTTGCCATACCGGTGTATACCGCGAGAAACTGGATCAGGCTGTACAGGTCCAACGGCGAGGAGGCGGTCATGGGAGGCGGCGGCAGCAGACGCTACGACTGGGAGACGAAGGTCGCCGCGGCGCGCGACCACGTCGAGAACGGTCTGACCAAGACGGAGGCCATGGCCAGGCACGGGATCGCGAGCATCGCGTACCTGAAGCGCTGGTGCCGCGACTACCGGTCCGGAGGCGCTCAGGCCGAAACCCAAGGGCAGGCCGAAAGGCGCGAAATCCAAACCGAAGCCCGAACCGACGCGCGAGCAGGAGCTCGCCGAACAGGTCGCGTACCTGAAGGCGAAGGTCGCGTACCTGGAAAAACTCCGGGCCCTGCGGGCGTCCAAGTCACGCGGCGCGAGCGAAGCGCCGTCGTCCGACTGCTCGCAGGGCGGGGACACCGGCTCGGCCACCTCCTGAGGATAGCCGGGCTGCCGAAATCCACGTACTACCACCACCTGTCGCGCCCGGCGCACGTGTCCAGGCCGGACGTGGAGCCGATGGTACGGGAGATATGGGATGGCAGTACCAGCACCAATGGTGGCGGGACGAGCTCGAATGCCCCGGCATCCGCCGGTCCATGAGCCGCAAGGGCAACTGCCTGGACAACGCGGCGGCCGAGCAGGTCTTCGGCCACTTGAAGGACGAGTTCTACCGCGGCCGTGTGTTCGACTCGTACGAACAGTTCAAACGCGAGCTGGACGCTACATCATCCATTGGAACACCAGACGACGCCAGATACGACTCGAGGGACGCACCCCGGAGGAGTTCCGGAGCATGTCCCTCGCGGTCTGACCCTGTATCCCAATTAACAACGTCCAACAAACGGGGCGCAGTTCAATAACCGCCGGGGCCTTCACATAGATGGATGTATTCAGTTTGTCGCCAAAGAATCGTCAGACGCGTGCTCCATCATCGAATTCGTCGGTACGCGTTTCACGATGCCCTTTATGCTGCACGATGAGGCCAGCGGCGCCGACCAGCGCACACAAACCGAAAATCGAACCAAGAATCGAAGCCAACGCCGGAACGAACACGGAAGCGATAATGCCGATGACGCCGGCCACCAGCAATATCCAGAACACCAGTTTTGACAGTTTCACATGGCCGATTTCAGGATTCGGCGGCACGAAGTCGTCACCGTAACGGTCCATGACCCGATCCGTGTCAAGCCAGCTCGAACCAGTGAAATCGCGCGGCCCACGACCATTCGCCGGCGCATCATTGGTGAACGTGCCCTGATCCAAGTCATCGATGGACAGCAAAGCCTCTTTTTCCCGACGTGCGCATGCTTCTCGAAACGTTTCGCACTACGCGAACGTTCCACGGCCTTCAAATCGTCAGCATGCGAATCCGCAAACTCGGCCCAAGCCGCATCCAAGTCGTCCATTGGAGAGCCGCCACCATGCGACGCGTCATTTGGGCGTTCTTCATCGTCATTGCTATTGTTGAGGTCAGTCATACTTATACTCTAATCGGGCGGACGCCAATCCGCCGGGGAGGATTGTGAAGAATGCTCTATTGGTTTTTCGTCAAAGGCTTGGGACCTATCGCCATCCACCGTTTGGGACCGACCGCGCAAGGACTTGAGAACATTCCGCACGAAGGTGGCGCCATCATCGCAGCCAACCATCTTGCCGTCATCGACGATGCGTTGCTGCCGTTGACCTGCCCGCGCATGATTCATTTCATGGGCAAGGCCGAATATTTCGAAGGCAAAGGCATCAAAGGCAAATTCAAGAAATGGTGGTTCACGTCAGTCGGCGTGTTCCCCGTGGACCGTTCCGGCGGTTCCAAATCACTTGGCGCACTGAACCACGCCCGTGAGATCATCGAGGACGGACATCTGTTCGGCATTCACATCGAAGGTACTCGCAGCCCCGATGGACGTCTTTACAAAGGACATACCGGCGCGGCGCGTCTGGCATTCGAAACCGGTTGCCCCATTATTCCGGCCGCCATCATCGGTTCGCGTGAACTGCAGAAGCCAGGACAGGTCATTCCGAACAAAGGCAAGTCCAAGGTGATTTACGGCAAGCCGATTGAAGTCGAGAAGAAATCCGCCGACCAGATTACCCACGATGATTTGCGTTCGCTTACCGACCGCGTGACCCGTGAGATCCAGAAGATGAGCGGACAGGAATACGTCGACGAATACGCGCAGAAGGTCAAGGCCGAGCTCAAAGCCCAGCAGGAGGCCGAAGCGCAGGCACAAGCCGAATCCGCTGCCAAGAAGGCATAAGTTTTCAGCGAGGTTCATTCCAAACCAATCAGGGGTGTCTGTTCCGAAGAATGTTTTCGGAACAGACACCCCTGATTTCTATTTTGTAATCAGGATAATCAGTCGAACAGCGACGAATACATTTTCAAGGTGACGGTATTCGGCGTGCCATCCTCCTGACGCAGTCGCACCTCGGTGCCTCCTACCGGATCCTGCGAAGCGACCTTCTTGTCTTGACTGGAGTCAAGTGTCAGTTGCGAGCTGATCTTCACACTGAATCCCAGCTTCTCCAATGCGGCTTTGGCAGCGGCGGCTTTCTGTCCGACATAATTCGGCAGCGTTACGGTTTCCGGTCCCTTCGACACCACCGCATTGACGCTATCGCCCCAGTGCAACTCGTCTCCGGTCTTCGCGGAAGCGGAAATCACCTGTCCTTGCGGAATCTTGTCATCGAATTGCTCGGTCCAGTTGACGGTGAGCTTGAGCGCATCAAGCGTCTGCTGCGCCTCATCCTTCGATTTGCCCACGACGTCCGGCATGGTAACCGGTTTCGGTCCTTGGGACAGCGTGACGGTAATCTTCGCGTTATGGGGCAGAGTCGCGCCGGGATCCACGCTTAAATCAAGCAACGCGCCCTGAGGTACGTCCATGGAATACGCGTCATCATTGGCCGGAGTCTGTTCGATGTTGTCGAAACCGGCACGCTTCAACGCGTTGATCGGATCCTTGCCGTTCGCACTGGTGGCATCGAGAATGTCTGTGGGAACAGTGCCCTGCTTAATACCCTTGGACACTACCACCTTGACCTTTTGATGATGACGTTTGCTCACATGCGAACCGACATTCTCCGGGTCGGTGGAGATGACATTGCCAGCCTTGACGGAATCACTGAACGCCTCGGTCTCTTCGTACTCGATGTTGGAGAATTTCAGCAGTTCCTCATAGGCGTTCCATTTGATGTTGGAAATACGGCAGGGCTCCGAATCGGAACATGTGAGATCTGCCGGCTGAGGCATGGTCCAGTAGCTGCCCGGTCCTCGGAAATACCACCAGGCATAGCCTCCACCGCCTGCGCAGGCAAGCACGATGGCTGCTACGACGGCGATGATGACAGGTGCACGCTTGCCACTGCGTTTCGGCTGTCCACCACTGACCGGACCGTTCGAGGGGGAAGCTGGAACGTTGTTGGCGGGGACGTCGTTCTTTTCCAAAGCCAAGCGGGTGGTTGCCTCCGGATCTGCCTGCTGCGCCGGCATGACGGTGGTTTTGTTCGGGTTTTCCGGATTGAACTGTCGTGTACGATCGTCGTTCTGACGCACAGGCGGTGCTGGGGGAGCGGGCGGTAGCGGCATCTGCCGGGTGCCATCGCCGGGCATGGTGTCGGCGGCATCGTTTGCGGCCGGGGAAACGGCTGACAGACGGTATTGCCAGTCGTCGATGGTGAGGTTCGATTGCAACTGCTGCAATTCGTCGAATGCCACGGACGCATCCTGGGGACGGTCCTCGACCGCGCGCGCCGTAAGACGGGCGAGGAATGCGGCCACGCCTGCATTGATGCCCGGACAAGCGGTCGTGATATCCGGCACATCCTCATGCACGTGCTTGAACACCAGCGTCACCGGATTGTCCGCGGTGAACGGCACCTTGCCGGCCAGCATCTCCCAAGCCATGATGCCTACGGAATACAGGTCTCCCTGCGGCGTTGCCTGATTGTGCTGAATCATTTCTGGCGCCAGATAGGCGGCCGTGCCCAGCAGCATGCCGGTGGAGGACAGCGTGGCCTGCGACACCGCCTTGGCCAGGCCGAAATCGGTGATCTGCACATGTCCTCGGTCATTGAGCAGAATATTCTCCGGTTTGATATCGCGGTGCACCACGCCTGCGCGATGCGCCGAAGCCAAGCCGTCCAACGTCTCACCGACTATGCGTAGCGTCTCACGAACGCTGAACGTGACTTGCTGGTTCATTTCGTACCGCAGGTTCACGCCATGCACGTACTCCATGACAAGAAAATCCAGTCCATCGAACTCACCGGTGTCATACACCTGCACGATATGGGGATTGGCTATTGCTGCTGCGGAACGGGCCTCGCGATGGAAACGTTCCACGAACTGGTCGCGTTGTGGGCCCTGTGCCAGCTGCGTGTGCATGATCTTAATGGCGACGGTGCGTCCCAGACGCTCGTCAACAGCTTGATACACCGTGGCCATGCCGCCATCGGCGATTCTGCTGACGACTCGGTACCGGCCTTCGATGACCTGGCCTTCGGGGGCATGCTGGGCTTCACTCATGGCTAATCGGTACGATTCCTTCTTCAAACGTTTCGCGACAAAGATGTGTTCACTTGTAGTCTACAAGGAATGGTTTGCGGAAGATGCGATGAACACGGGTCTTTCACAGTGCGGCGGCATCAGCCCTGTTCCCGCACAATCGGTACGAAACGTGCGCATGCTTCGGTAAGCATGTCTTTGCGATCCTGCGATAGTTCAAGCGTCTCGATGGCGGCCTTCGACTCGAGCCACAGACCGGCGATCCGTTCCTTGGAACGTGCGATGGCACCAGTGGACTCGAACAATGCGATGGCACGCCTAACATGTGCCTCGTCACGTGATTCGGCTTCCCACATGTCGATGAGTTCACGTCGTTCGACATCGCCGGCAGCCTCAATCGCATCGGCCAGCAACACCGTGCGTTTGCCTTCACGGATATCACCGCCCACCGGTTTGCCGGTATTGCGGCTCGACCCGATGACGTCCAGAAGATCATCCGCGAGCTGGAACGCCAAACCAAGCGGCAATCCAATCGCCAGTGCGAGCCTGCGCGCGTCCGCAGGGGCGAGGCCGGCGGCAAGCATACCGAATTCCAAAGGTGCGATAGTGGTATAACTGGCGGTCTTCCAACGGAAGACATTCAAAGAGGCCAACGCCAGCTCTTCAGGATCGTCTAACGTATTGAGTTCCACGGCCAAATCGAGTACTTGGCCGATTTCCACTTCACGGTGCATATTCAGGAAGGCCGACACCACGGAAGATCCGGAGCCAAGCCGGCAAGCCGCTTTATTGGCGATATCCACGCTCGCGGTGGCCAGCATATCACCCAACATGATGCCCAAACCATGGCCGATGGCATCACTATGGGTATCCGTGGCAAGCGCACGATGAGCGGACGGCTTGCCACGGCGCAGATCGGAATCGTCGATGATGTCGTCATGCACCAACGCGCCGGTCTGAAACACTTCGATCGCGCATGCCAGATCCAACACCGCATCCATATCACGTTCCGCCACATCCTGCGGCGCGAACGCACGGAACGCATCCAACGTCAGCAACGCCCGCAGACGTTTGCCGCCCTCACTTGACGTGACCGCCTGCTGCGCCACCGCATCAGCGACGGCTTTGCAGGAATTCGCCACCGGATCGTCTGCATGCAGGAACGAAAAATCCCTTACCAGCGAGAGCGTGCGCGTTTCAATCTGTTCCAAATCGGAAGAGCTAGTCATGGGTCAAGGTTATCCACACACATTCGACAAGAGGAAAACATAATGATTGCAGCGGGTGAGACGGTGCCGGACGTTCGTGACACGCCGAGCTTCACGTTCTCCGACCACAGGGGTCCCGAAACGCCTCATTGCATTGCCGGATGATGCATAGTTCCAACAAAGCGGCCTGCATCAAGCGACCGCTCCGATACGCCAAGGAGGACGAGACATGAAGACGATCGACGGGCCCATGCCGATATGCGAAGCCGAGATGGAACGGCTTGAAGACCAATTGGTGGAGGATTGCAAATCGCTGGGCATGGCGGAGAGCATACGCGATTTCCTGCAGGAGCCATTCTCGGAATGGATGGATGAGCTGGCCGATGAATCGTCGGGAGGTGACGATTCATCGCCAGAATGCAGACTGTCCAGAAACGGTGCGGGAGCACTTGCCATCGCCATGCAGCAGACCATGGCGGTGCGTGACGCGCTGCTGGTCTCCATCATCGTGGATGAACGACGTTCGTCACGTGACTTTCTCATGGGATTCATGGCCAATCCGACACTTCCCGGCAACACGCGTCATCTGGAGGAATCCCTCAACGGATCGTTCCGTGACGCATCAAGAAAACCCGACACGAAACGTTGCGACAACGGCGTCAACATGATGTTCGACATCATCGGGATGGTCCCCGAACGGTATCATGTGCAGCCATTGGCCATCATCAGTTATGTGCTGTGGTGGATGGGCGATGAGCGCGCCATGCTGTGCGCGATGCGTGCGCTCGCGTTGGATGAGAATTGTTCGCTCGCGGCGATCATCTGCTCCGCGGCGCATCGTCATATCGGACCGGTATGGGCCGAAGAGACATAGAGCAACACGCCGAAAGGAAGCGGTACTTGCGCATGGTGAGCTCAACACGCGGGAATAATCGTCCTTGCAAGATGGTTAACTCACATAGTTGACGATTTGCCCTTGCCAGAAGTGGGTCCATATGGTATACGCTTCCGGCGGGATCAATAGGAGGATAAGTTTGGCCACCAAGGAAACGACGGTAAATACGGAACAGACTGATCTGACCGAAAAGACCACCTCCGGAAAAAAGGCCTCCACGCGCAAGCCTGCTGCCAAGAAGAGCGAGTCCTCAAAGACCGCTACGAAGACGCGCGCAAGACGGCCGCGAAGAAGACCTCCGCCGCCAAGAAAAGCAAGAAAGCGGAAGAAGAAGAGAGCCTGATCGAGCAGGACGCTCCTGAAGACGATCCCGTCGAGGATGCCGATCTTGATGATTTCGACGATGACCTTGATGACGTGGACGACGAAGGGGAGGATGACGACCTCGACGAGGACAATATCGACGAGGATGACGATTCCGAACTGGAAGACGATGACGAGACAAGCGCAAAAGCCGGAAGAGCCCAAGGAAAAAGGCGCTTTCGTGGTGCGTGACGATGATGACGACGACAATCTGACGCCGTCCGGCAATCCGAAGCGTCGTGTGATCGCAGCCGGCGCCACCGCAGATCCGGTCAAGGATTACCTGAAGCAGATCGGCAGAGTGAACCTGCTGAACGCCGAACAGGAAGTCGACCTGTCCGAACGCATCGAGGCCGGTCTGTACGCCCAACATCTGCTGGACACGGAATCCGACAAGATGGATTTCAAGCGCCGGCGTGAACTGAAGTGGGCCGCGAACGACGGCAAGCGCGCCAAGGACCATCTGCTGGAAGCCAACCTTCGACTCGTGGTCTCTCTTGCCAAGCGCTATACGGGCCGTGGCATGCTGTTCCTCGATTTGATTCAGGAAGGCAATCTTGGTCTGATTCGTGCCGTAGAGAAGTTCGACTGGAAAAAGGCTTCAAGTTCTCCACGTACGCCACATGGTGGATTCGCCAGGCCATCACCCGTGCCATGGCTGATCAGGCCCGCACCATTCGTGTGCCTGTGCATATGGTGGAAGTCATCAACAAGCTGTCCCGCGTGCAGCGCCAGATGCTTCAGGACCTCGGCCGTGAACCTACGCCGGACGAACTGGCCCGTGAGCTCGACATGCCGGTCGAGAAGGTGCAGGAAGTGCAGAAGTACGGGCGTGAGCCGATTTCCCTGCACACGCCGCTGGGCGAGGATGGCGATTCCGAGTTCGGTGATCTGATCGAAGACACCGACGCCATCGCACCGTCCGATGCCGTCGCCTTCTCGCTGTTGCAGGAGCAGTTCAAGCAGGTGCTTGAAACGCTGTCTCCGCGTGAGGCTGGCGTCATCAAGATGCGCTACGGTTTGGAGGACGGCCAGCCGAAGACGCTGGATGATATCGGACGTGTGTATGGCGTGACGCGCGAACGTATCCGCCAAATCGAATCGAAGACCATGTCCAAGCTGCGCCATCCGTCCCGTTCGCAGACGCTGCGCGACTTCCTGGACCAGTGATAGTAATCAGACGCGAGTAAATGAAGTCGAGAAACCGGCATGAACGCAGGGTTTCTCGACTTCATGTCTTGTAAGGCGACAATTGAAAGGGAACATGGCCAAGGATAATTACGGTGCTGAGAGTCTTACCGTGCTCGAAGGCTTGGATGCGGTGCGCAACGTCCGGGCATGTACATCGGCACGACCGACAGCCAGGGCCTGATGCACTGCCTGTGGGAGATCATCGACAATGCCGTCGATGAGGCTCTTGCGGGAGCCTGCAACCACATCATCGTGACCTTGCATGACGATGGTTCCGTTGAAGTGGCGGACAATGGCCGAGGCATTCCGGTGGACGTGGAGCCGAAACCAAGCTCACCGGCGTGGAAGTGGTGCTGACCAAGCTGCATGCCGCGCCAAATTCGGCAATTCCTCGTATGGCGCTTCCGGCGGTCTGCATGGTGTCGGCTCATCCGTGGTGAACGCATTGAGCTCCCGTCTCGACGTGGAAGTGGATCGTGACGGCAAAACCCACCACATGGCTTTCCATCAGGGCCACCCCGGAGTGTATTCCGACGTTGATCCGGAACACCCGTCTCCCGATTCGCCATTCAAGAAGACGCGCAAGAATCGTCCCACCGAACTTGAGATCATCGGCAAAGTCAGTCCGAAGACCACGGGTACCCGCATCCGCTATTGGGCGGATCCGGAGATTTTCAACGATACCGCTGAATTCAGTTATGACCAGCTCATCGACCGTGTACGGCAGACCAGTTTCCTGGTGCCAGGGCTGAAAATCACCGTCATCGACGAGAACATTCCCGAAACCGGCGACGAGTCCATTGACGAAATGCTGGAAGTCGATGACAATGTCATCGAACAGGTGACGGAAGAGAACACGTCCGCTGAAACGGATGATATCGGAACCTCTGCCGACATACTGCAGGAGGATTCAGCCGAAGCTGATGAATCAGCCGAATCGCAAGAAAACGATGCTGCCACGCAATCGCAGGAAACTGTTTCCCAACCCGTGCAGCCGAAATATCCGCATGCGCGCGTCGAAGAATTCTGCCATACCGGAGGCGTGAAGGATTTCGTCGATTTCCTGTCCAAAGGCGAAGCGGTCTCCGATATTTGGCGCATCGCCGGCGAGGACACGTATGTTGAAGAAACGCAGGCGGTCGGAGACGATGGTGAACTGCATGCGCAGAAGGTGACGCGTGATTGCGCAGTCGATATCGCCATGCGATGGACCAACGGCTACGACACCACCATGCGCAGCTTCGTCAACGTGGTGGAGACGCCCGGCGGCGGCATGCACGTGGACGGCTTCCTCCAAGGCATCACCAAGCAGGTGCGCAAGGCCATCGAGGACAACGCGCGCAAACTCAAGGTGAATCTCAAGGATTCCCATATGAAGGTGGAACGTGACGACATTCTCGCCGGTCTGGTGGCCGTCGTCACCGTCCGCATCGCCGAACCGCAGTTCCAAGGCCAGACCAAGGACGTGCTCGGCACCGCGCAAGTCAAGCCGATCGTCTCCAGAATGACCGACAGGCAGTTCGGTGAGATGATTACCGGCTCCAAACGCGGTTACAAGGAACAGTCCGGCCGCGTGCTGGAGAAAATCGTCGGCGAAATGCATGCCCGCGTGCAGGCGCGCAAGACCAAGGAAGTCACACGCCGTAAGAACGCGCTTGAATCCGCGTCCATGCCGCCGAAACTGTCCGACTGCCAGCCTGGCAATGACGATGTGGCCGAACTGTTCATCGTCGAGGGTGATTCCGCATTGGGCACAGCCAAGGCCGCCCGTAATTCCGGATTCCAGGCGTTGCTGCCGATTCGAGGCAAGATCCTCAACGTGCAGAAGGCATCGCTCGCGCAGATGCTGTCCAACAAGGAATGCGCGGCCATCATCCAGGTGGTTGGCGCTGGTTCCGGAGCGAGCTTCGACATCGAACAGGCCCGATACAACAAGATCATCATGATGACCGATGCCGATGTCGACGGCGCGCACATCCGCATCCTGCTGCTGACGCTGTTCTACCGGTACATGCGGCCGCTTATCGAATACGGTCATGTGTATGCCGCCGTGCCGCCGCTGCATCGTATCGCGTTGACGGGTACGCATAAGGGCGAGTACATCTACACGTATTCCGATGATGAGTTGGCAGGCAAACTCGCCGAGCTTGATAAAAAGCACATCGGCTACAACGAGGACATCCAGCGTTACAAGGGTTTGGGTGAGATGGACGCCGACCAGCTGGCCGATACCACCATGGATCCGCGCACCCGCATGCTGCGCCGTATCCGCATGGAGGACGCCGAACAGGCCAGCCACATCTTCAGCCTGCTCATGGGTGATGACGTGCCGCCGCGCAAGGCGTTCATCGTGGAGAACGCCGACGATTTCGACCGTTCCAAGATCGACACCTGATATTGCATGGCGATTGCGATTGGCGGGTCTTGCGTTACGGCGGAGACCCGCTTTTCGTGTATGCACGATAATGCAAAAACGTCGGGCGATAGTGCAAGATACAAAATACCGTTTGGTAGGTAACTTTGGATAAAATAGCGGAGTATTTTCGTGATTTTATTGCCGCAAACATAAAACATACAAGGAGCTGACTGTGGCCAATCTGCTGCTCGCCGTGATTTACATCGCCTTCATCAGTCTGGGTCTGCCGGACGCGGTGCTCGGCGCCGCATGGCCGACGATGAGCGGCGACCTGCATGCGCCGATTTCCTGGGCGGGTGGCATTTCCATGACGATTTCCGCCGGCACCATCGTGTCCGCGCTGCTATCAGACCGCATAACCTTGCGGTTCGGTGCAGGCAAGGTCACGGCAGTGTCCGTTGCGTTAACGGCGTTCGCATTGTTCGGCTTCTCCATCTCGCCGAATTACTGGATGCTGCTGCTCTTCGCCATTCCGTACGGCTTGGGCGCGGGTGGCGTCGATGCGGCGCTCAACAACTATGTGGCAATCCACTACGAAAGCCGTCACATGAGCTGGCTGCACGCCATGTGGGGCTTGGGCACGCTGCTTGGCCCGTACATCATGGCAAGCGCATTGGGTGCCGGCCATGGCTGGGCGTGGGGCTACCGGACCATCTCCATTCTGCAGGTCGTGCTCACCGCGGTGCTGGTGCTGAGCCTGCCGTTGTGGAAGGCGCGTAAGACCGTCGAACCGCAGCGGACGAGTGAAACCTCTTCCGTGCAATCCGCGCAGTCCGAGCAATCGGAAGGGGAAACAGCTGACCGGCGCAAGCCGCTTGGTATTCGCGGTGTGCTCGCCATCCGTGCGCCCGCGAGATCCTCGTGATGTTCTTCTGCTATTGCGCACTCGAATCGACCGCCATGTTGTGGGCCAGCAGCTATATGGCGCTTGGCAAGGGCATCGACAAGACCACGGCGGCCATGTGGGGAAGCCTGTTTTGCATCGGCATCACCGTCGGACGTCTCGCCAGCGGTTTCCTGACCATGAAACTGAACGATCCGGCCATGATTCGTCTTGGCCAGGCGTTGGTGCTGACCGGCATCGTCATCATGCTCCTGCCGTTGCCGCACAATATCGGCACCATCGCGGGACTAATGGTCATCGGTTTGGGCTGCGCGCCGATCTATCCGTGCGTCATCCATTCCACTCCTGCTTATTTCGGCGAGGACAAATCGCAGGCCATCGTCGGCATGCAGATGGCCTGCGCCTATGTGGGATCGATGTGCATGCCGCCGCTGTTCGGGCTGATCGCGCAACATGTTTCGGTCAACCTGTTCCCGTTCTATCTGGTGGTGTTCCTGGCGCTGATGGTCGCCATGCATGAGACCTTGCGCCGCAAGTGCGGCGACCGTGCGGCCGCCTGACGACGCCATATGTGAGACGCTCGAATGCGTCAGCCGGGCGGTGTGCTCGAATGGGTCGACGACGAATGACGGGGTTTCTGCCGGTTGTGGATGATGTCTGAAGACGATGCCATAATCGAACGTATGTACGAATGCATGGACTTGTTCTCGGAGGCTACCAATGCCTGGTTCAAGCATGCGTTCAATGCTCCGACGGAGGCGCAACGTCTGGCATGGCCGGCCATCCGCTCCGGCGAGAACGTGTTGGTGGTGGCGCCCACCGGCTCCGGCAAGACATTGTGCGCCTTCCTTTCCGCAATCGACCGTCTGATGACGAAGGAGGGCGATGACTTATTGCGGACGTCCGGCGGTGGGGACGGCACGGCTGAATCCGATTGCAATGCCAAGAAACGTAAACCCGTCCGCGGCGTCAAGGTCCTGTATATTTCGCCATTGAAGGCTCTGGGCGTGGATGTGGCCAAGAACCTCCAAGCGCCATTGGCTGGCATCGCCGGACAGTGCGAGGCGATGGGATTGCCATCGCCGAAAGTCAGCGTGGGCATACGAAGCGGCGACACCACGCCGCAGGAACGGCGCAGAATCGTCAGCCATCCGCCGGATATCCTCGTAACCACGCCAGAATCGCTGTTCCTGCTGCTCACCTCCAAGGCGCGACGGATACTTTCCGCCGTTGATACCGTTATCGTGGATGAAGTGCACGCCATCGCGGGCTCAAACGTGGCGCGCACCTGGCGCTGAGCTTGGAACGATTGGAAAGCCTTGCCGGCCGGTCCGTCCAACGCATCGGGCTTTCCGCCACTGTGGAACCGCCGGCCGAAGCCGCACGTTTCCTTGGCGGCATACGGCCGGTACGCGTCATCAGACCCGAATCGCACCCCGACATGGATCTGAAAGTGGTGGAACCGCTTTCGGCCATGCGCGATCCCGTCTCCGACGACGCAGGGCGGAGGGCAGGCGCCGTGAAACTTCCGAACCGCCATACCACGCATATCTCCGGGGTGAGTCCTGCCATGGAGGCATTGGCGGAACGTAAAGGACTGACTTCGGGCGGGGGAAACGAACATACCTCACGGGTTTCGACCGGAGGTCGGTATGGCCGGCCATCGAACGCAGCGTGCTTGACGAAGTGCTGAAACACCACACCACCCTCGTGTTCGTCAACTCCCGTGGCCTTGCGGAAAAACTCACCGCACGGCTCAACGACCTGTATGCGCAATTGCGCACATCCCGGAAAACTGGGTCTGAAACCGCCGTCAAAGCGGACGCAGGGCGGGATGCGCTGTCCGACCGTAGGCTTGGCCGAACGGACTTGAGTGTGTCGGACAACGCATCCCAGCCGGAGTCCACAGCCAGTGATTCCACCCAGCCGTATCCGGATCTGGGCTCCCCGGAAGGCCGTGAAGCTTCGCCAAACACTACGATTCCGTGGTCGGATCCACCACCATGCTGGTCTCCTCGCATGCGGACGCCGACGCGATCGCCATGGCGCATCATGGTTCCGTTTCCAAAGACCGGCGCAAACAGATCGAAGAGCAGCTCAAACGCGGCCAATTGCGTTGCGTGGTCGCCACATCGAGCCTTGAACTCGGCATCGACATGGGTTCAGTGGATCTGGTTATCCAGATCGCACCGCCATTGTCCGTGTCCTCGGGATTGCAGCGGGTGGGGCGCGCCGACCACAAGGTCGGGGGAGTCTCGCATGCACTGTTCTACCCGATTACACGAGAGCAAATCATCGGCACGGCCGCAGGCATCGAATGCATGCGCTCCGGAGACATCGAAACACTGACCATTCCATGCACCCCCTTGGACGTGCTTGCCCAGCAAACCGTCGCCGCCGCGGCGATGGATGATCTGAAACCAGACGACTGGTACGTGACCGTGCGCAAGGCCGCGCCATTCGAAGATCTCGACAGAACCATGTTCGATGCTGTGATGGGCATGATGACCGGTGCCTACAACGGCGAGGATTTCTCCGCCTTCCGACCTCCATTGCAATACAACGAAGAGGCGGGTCTCATCTCCGCGCGCCCTGGCGCTCAACGACTGGCCGTGACCAGCGGAGGCACCATACCCGACCGAGGAACCTACACCGTGGTGCTTCCCGAAGAAGGCTCCGGACCGGGCCCACGCAAAGTGGGGGAGCTGGATGAGGAAATGGTGTACGAATCCCGGGTCGGAGACGTCATCACCCTCGGCACATCGACCTGGCAGATCCAGGAAATCACCCGGGACCGTGTGGTGGTGGTTCCTGCTCCAGGGCGTACCGCCCGACTGCCGTTCTGGCATGGCGAAGGCGACGGGCGGGACGCGGCATTCGGACGGTCCCAAGGCCGATTCGTACGCGATATGGCGCAAGGACTACGCGCGGAAGTCTCGGACGGCATCGCAGGAGACAAGACCAGCCGATTCGACACGACAACAATCGCACGTCTACGTCGTGACGGATTGGATGGCAACGCCATCGGCAATCTTGCCGACCTGCTTGCCGAACAGCGCGCCGCCACGGGAACGATTCCCAACGACCGTGAGCTGGTCGTCGAACGCTGCCAGGATGAAGAAGGCGATTGGCGTGTGATCGTCCACTCGCCATACGGCAGACGCGTGCACGAACCATGGGCCATGGCCATCACCACACGTATCAAACAACGATACGGGTTCGATGGGCAGGTATACGCGGCCGACGACGGCATCATCATCCGCCTCCCGGACGGCGACAGCAACCTGCCGATCCGCGAGCTGCTGCTGTTCGACACGGAAGAGCTGCAACGCATCATCGGAACACAAGTCGGCGAAAGCGTGCTGTATGCCGCACGATTCCGAGAATGCGCGGCGCGATCGCTGTTCCTGCCACGCGCCAACCCCGGCAGACGCGTCCCCTTATGGCAGCAGCGGCTGCGCGCGGCGCAACTGCTCAACGCCGCCCGAACTCGGAAGAACTTCCCGTTGCTGTTGGAAACCGCACGCGAATGCCTACAGGACGTGTACGATCTGCCCGCGCTGAAACATGTGATGTCCGGATTACGCTCCGGAGTCATCTCTTTGAGCGAGACCGTCACGGAAACGCCGTCGCCGTTCGCGGAAAACATGCTGTTCGGATACGTGGGCGCGGTCATGTACCAATACGACGTGCCGCAAGCCGAACGCAGTACGCAACTGCTGTCCATGGACCCGGAAGTGCTGGAACGTCTTCTGGGAGCCACGGACATGGCTTCGCTGTTGGATGCCGACGTCATCGCGCAGGTTGGGAAGGAGCTTGCCGGACGGACGTTCTGGAACGATTTGGACGAGACCGACATTGCCGGCCGTGTGGCGCGATATGTCAAAACGCATGGCCCATTCACCGCGGATCAGATGATCGCCGAACTGGGATTGGACGCTGTCCAAGGCGTACGCATGTTGGATGAATTACATGCCAAAGGCGAACTGCTGAAAGGCCATTTCGTCGATGATGCGGCCGGAGCGGACGCCAATGGTTCCGATGATTCAGCATCGGAACGGTCACCTCGGCAACGCCCCAGCAATGGCTCCACAAAGACGTGTTTCGGCGTATCCGCGCGCTTTCGCTTGCCAAGGCACGCAAAGCCATCAAGCCGGTGGAACCGGCCGTCTATCAGGCGTTCCTGTTGGACAGACAAGGTGTCGGACCTGTGGGTGGCGCCCGATATGAAGGCGTCGACGGCTGATGCGTGTGATCGAACAGCTTGAAGGCATATACCTCACGCCTCCGTTTGGGAATCCTCGGTCTTCCCCGCACGCGTTCGCGACTACCAACCGAGTATGTTGGACGAATTGCTCGCATCCGGAGATGTGGTATGGGTCGGCTCCAAAATCAATGGTTCCAACGCCAAGGAAGCCGGCGGAATCGCATTCCATCCAGCTGATTCACGGCTGCTGACGAAACCCGGCGAACAATCGCAGAACAATGCCTATAGTGCCGGAACCATGACCGTGCCGGAGACGATACTTGCCGCATTATCGAATGGGGGAGCCTTCCATGCGCGGCAGCTTTCCACAGCCGCCAAAACCATCTGGCAGGAACATGCGGAAGTCAACGTGAATCCTGAAACAGGGGAAATCATCCTTCCCGCATGGGGCGAAAGCCAGTTCGAGGAAGCCTTGTGGTCCTTGGTATGGCAAGGCAAAGTGACGAACAGTTCATTCGCTCCCGTTCGGGCCTTGGCTCAAGGCACGGTTTCAGTGCGCGCGCCACGCACTGCCGCACGCAGACGCGTACGGATCCACGCCTCGACACCGGTGACGCTCGGTGGATTATGGTCCGCGGTCGACTCGTCCCAGACCAGTCCAATGGCGATACCGGACCAAACGGACGATACCGCCGGCAAACCAACAGCCGGCATCGAGGAATACGACATCGCATTGATCGAATCGCTGCTCGACCGATATGGCGTGATCGCCGCTCCGCTAATCGACAAGGAGCAGGTCGCAGGCGGATTCTCCGGACTATACCCGGTACTCAAACGCATGGAGGAACACGGCAATCTGGTCAGAGGCATGTTCGTCAAAGGATTCGGAGCGGCCCAATTCGCCGGACGTGACACAGTGGACGCCTTGCGCGGCGACGACGAAGCGCGCAGCCAATCCTGCGTGGCGCTCGACGTGACCGACCCGGCCAATCTGACAGGCTCCGCGATCACATGGCCCGAACAACACCATATGAAACCGGCGCGCAGAGCGGAATCGGTCATCGTGCTCGACCACGGCATGCCGGTGCTGTTCGCCGTGCCGAAAAGCCACAGAATCGTCAGCTTCACCGATGACGAGCGAATATTGCAGCCGGCATGTACGGAACTTGCCTATGCATTGCAACATCAGTCCAAGGGCAGCGTCAGCTTCGCCGAAATGAACGGTGAATCATTGAAGGAACGCAACGAATACAGACGTTTGCTGCATGCTGCCGGGTTCGTGGACAGCCCACAAGGCATGAAGCTATATGGCTGAACCAAGCCGGAGGCACTTTCACCCAGCCTGCTCATTCAACCTGGCAGCCCAAGTGCGCAAAACGGGAAGGCCCTGAACCGGAAGAAGAAGAACCAGTCCAGAGCCCCGCCAATCGATTTCGTCGAATCAGCCGACCACCGCAATCGGCGCCGACAGATCCGTACCGGAACCATCGCGTCGCATATCAGGCTTCGGCAATTCCACAGGAGCGCCACTTTGCGTGGAAGCATGCAACGGATACGCGCCCACGAACGCGAGAATCAACGTATCCTGCCCCTTGAGGAATCGCTGCGAACGCACGCCACCCGTACCACGGCCCTTCGTCGGATACATCTCCAACGGCGTGACCTTCGCGGCACCGTTTTCAGTGCCAGGCAACGCTTCGGAATCGCCGGCAACCGTCAACACCACGGCTCCGGAAGCGGAGAACAGTCTATTCTCGCCTTCTTCGTAATTCCATGTCACCTTGCCGTCAGGCACCACCGCGAACGCGCCGCCGAACACCCCTCAGCCAGACGAATGCCCGCCATGCCGCCAGCGGTACGGCCCTGCGGACGCACATTCTTCGCTTCGAACGTCAACAACGAGGAATCGGTGGACACAAACACCAGACGATCCTCATCACGGGCTTCGGCAGCGGCAAGCACTTCGTCATCATCCTTCAAATCGATGACGCTCCACGAATCCATTGTGGTCGGAGATTCACGGTTCCAACGCTTGACCACGCCGTTGCGGGTGCCCAACGCCAAAGGAACAAGCTGACCGTCGTCATCCGTGGACGGCATATCAATCGCAGCAATCACCCGTTCGCCGCGGATCGGATCGGTGTTCTCCGTCATGCCCAGCAGTTCCTCGGCCTTCACACCACCCGTGACACTGAGCGGCCCATCCGCGGAAACCTTCGGCAATTCGACCACATGGGCCAGCACCAGACGACCCGCTGAAGTAACCAAGCCGTATGAGGAACGTGTGGACGTGCGGAACATCGAAACGATCTGATCATCCTTGGCGCGTCCGCCGGAAGCCGAACGATTCTCCCAACGTTCCACCGCATCCTCGGAAGTGCGTGCGATCAGGCCCGTGGCGGACAGCATCACCGCGCACGGCTCGTCATCAATCTGCAGAGCCGATGCGGTGGCATTCTCATCGCCGGCCTTCTTTGCGGCCTTTGCGGCTGCGGCGACATCGGCCGCTGCGGAGGATACGGTCGCGGCGCGCGCGCGGCAGCCATCGCGTTTGCAGAGACGCCATCATCGCCATGCGCCACAACAGGCGTCAAATTGCCTTCCTCATCCTCATCCAGCAGCACCGTGCGCCGGGGAGTGCCGTATTTGGCCACGGCGTCATCCATTTCGTCAATGACCACGCCGTCAAGCGCCTCATCGGAAGCAAGAATGCGTTCAAGCTCTTCGATACGCCGCTTCAGATCGTCGCGTTCCGCCTCAAGCTCGATACGACTCATCTTGGTCAGACGGCGCAGCCGCAAGTCAAGAATGTACTGTGCCTGAATCTCGTCCAGATCGAATACGGCGATAAGCTTTGTTTTCGCGGCCTCGGCATCATCAGAAGAGCGAATCACCTGAATGACTTCATCGATGTCCACCATGGCGAGCAGCAAGCCCTCCACCAAGTGCAGCCGCTCAAGCGCCTTCTTCCTGCGGAATTCACTGCGTCGGCGGATCACCACACGACGATGGTCCACCCACACCTGAAGCATTTCCTTCAATCCCATGGTGTGCGGACGGCCATTGACCAACGCCACATTGTTGATGGTGAAATTGTCCTGCAACGGCGTGTGCTTGAACAGCTGCGCCAACACCGCGTTCGGATCGAACCCGGTTTGATTCGATGACGAGGCGCGTGCCGTTATGCCGGTCAGTCAGATCGATGGCACCGGAAATGCCGTCCAGCTTACGGTTCTTCACACCTTCGGAAATACGTTCCAACACACGTTCCGGACCCACCATGAACGGCAGTTCCGTCACGACGATGGCCTTTTTGCGAGCCGTCACGTTTTTCGATATGCGTCACGGAACGCGTGGTCAACGCGCCACGACCCGTCTCGTACGCCTCGCGGATGCCCTTGCGGCCCACAATCACGCCGCCGCCCGGCCAATCCGGACCCGGCACGTAGCGCATCAACTCCTCTAACGTCGCGTCGGGATGGCGCATAAGATGCTTGGCCGCAGCCACCACCTCGCCAAGATTGTGCGTGGCCATATTCGTGGCCATGCCGACGGCAATGCCGGAACCACCATTGACCAGCAGGTTCGGAATCGCGGCAGGCAGCACAGTCGGCTCCTGAAGCTTGTTATCGTAATTCGGCGTGAAATCGACGGTATTTTCGGCGATATCGGCATTCATGCCCAACGCGGCCGGCGCCATACGAGCCTCGGTATAACGAGAAGCAGCAGGACCGTCATCGAGAGAACCGAAATTGCCGTGACCGTCCACCAATGGCAGCCGCATCGCGAACGGCTGCGCCAAACGTACCATCGCCTCGTAAATCGCGGAATCGCCATGCGGATGGAGCTTGCCCATCACTTCGCCAACCACACGCGCCGACTTCATATACGGCCGGTCCGGATTGAGGCTCATCTGACCCATCTGATAGATGATGCGTCGTTGCACCGGCTTGAGACCGTCCCTGGCATCAGGCAGCGCTCGGGCGTAAATCACCGAATACGCGTATTCGAGGAACGACTTGCTCATTTCCTCGTTCAACGGCGTTTCGACGATGTTCTCCTTGACCGTACGCGGGTCAAAGGCTGGTTTTGCCGGTTTGCGGTGCGACACCATGCGGTGGTTCTCCTCACGGAAAGGTTATGGTAATCAACTAGCAATATTACCAGCTGGTACTGCCGCGGTGCTTGAATGGGAACCATGAGTGTTGAAGTGCCCGAAATCGACCAGCTGCTAGCCATGACCAGTCCGGCACGATATGGCGACGAACTGCCGGATGAGGGCAGCCGCGGCGGTGCTCTCCACCTATCCTCGGTACTTCCCGCCATTTCCAGCGCCATCGGGCATCCGATTCCAACGGCCATCCATGCCGATCCGAAACGACTCCAAGAGGCACTTGGCCTGCCGGACGCGCGTTCGGCAGTCGTGGTCCTGGTGGACGGTCTCGGATATTGGAACATCAATATGAGATTGGGGCATTCACCCTATCTACGGTCGCTGATGGCGGATGGCGTTAACCAGCGGCCAATCGCCACATGCATGCCCAGCACCACCGTGGCCGCCATGTCCACGTTCGGCACCGGCACATGCCCCGGATTAACCGGCATGACGGGGTATACGCAGCTCAATCCCGACAATGGCGAAATCTGCCAGCTCATCTCTTTCAAAAACGCGCCCGCACCGCTGAAACTGCAACAGCAGCCGACCATATTCGAACGATTGGCGGAACAGGACGTTCGCGTCACCAGTTCGGGACTGCCGAAATTCGCGTTCTCCGCGTTGACTCAGGCGGCGTTACGTGGCAGCGACTACATCTCCAATGACGATCCACGCCGACGTATCATGACCGCGGCGAAAGCGGCGAACACGCCCGGACTGACATACGTGTACCTGCGCGACGCGGACAAGATCGGACACAATTACGGCTGGGACTCCGACAAGTGGATCGGCACATATGAGCGTGTCGACGCCCAGTTGTCTTTGCTGCGTCGAAGTGTGCCGAAGAACACGCTGATCGTCATCGTGGCGGATCATGGCATGATAACCGCCGACCCGGAAGCCTGCATCGACATAGCGTCCGAACCCCAGCTGATGCGGGGCGTCGCGAATGTCGGTGGTGAACCACGCTGTGTCATGCTTTATGGCGAGGATGGCGAGAATCCGGAGGACATCGCCGCTCGTTGGCGTGACGTGCTGGGGGAGCGCGCCCAGGTGCGCACCCGCCGGCAGGCAATCGAGGAAGGCGTCTACGGACCAGTCGATGAACGCGTCAAGTCGATGATCGGCGATGTGGTCGTCTCCGCTGCGGGCTCTACCACCATTGTCGATTCCCGCACACAGGCGGAGAAGGCGATGCATCTGCCCAGCGTGCACGGGTCGCTGACCTACATGGAATCTGATATTCCATGCCTGATTGACGTGGCTTGATCGAATGATCCGAACGTCTGAACGGATGTTGCCGTGGGATGTTAGGGAACGTTAATCAGTCACCGAACAGAATTTCATCCCAACTCGGCACTGCGGAGCGTCCTGCACGGCGCTTCGATTTGGTGGTGCTCTGACTATGAGGATCGGATGATGCCGTCTTGGACTTATCGGACTGCTTCTCGCCGGCGGATTGCGTGTTTTGCGAGTTTTGGGCAGGTTCCGTCGTTGAAGGGGCGGGGGACTGCGTCGTCGCGATTTCCGGACGGTTCGGCAGCGGAACGGTCGCCGATGACTGAGTCTCAACGGTGGTCTTGATATTCGTGGCTTGTGGTGCAACCGGTTCCGGAGCATTCCAAGCAGACACCGTCTGTTCGATACGTGCGGAACGTGCGGAATCGCCCGGCAAATTCAATGATGCGAGAAAATTCTGGTCGACCTGCTTCTCGGCGTGTCCTTCCGTCGTCGTGTCTTGCTCGCCGATGAGCTTGCGTGCCGTTGCGTTCAGACAGTTGACCGCGTTGTCATGCATGTTCCAAGACCATTCCGCACGGGCGGCATGACCTGCGGAATCGAACTCCGCGGTAATCTTCCACGGTTCCAAACCGCGTCTGGTGGCCTTCCACCGCACATCCTCCAACCGTACGTGGCTGCGGCGAAAGTGCGTTCGATCAGTTCGGAAAGCGTGCGCACACGGCTTTCCTTCGGCGCGGGAACCGCCAGGAACTGTTCGATCGCATATTGCTTTTCGGTTTCCACCGCCGCCGAGAAACGCCGAACAAGCGCTTCGCTCAACGAATATCGCTCCGCCACGCGGGTCGGATTGGCTCCGGCTCGAATCAAGGATTGGATTTGGGAGATCGGCAGCGTGGAAGGCGCTTGCTGCTGACGCTCCTCTTGGGTTTCGGTGCGAATCTGTTTTGCCTCCAAAATGGCTCTTTCAAGCGCTTCATCGACCTTGACGGCGAATTTGCCGGCACCTGAAACAAAGACGAGCTCACCGGTTTCACTCACATGATCGAACCGTGCATCTTCGAGCGCATTCTCAGGCACAACACACCACTTTCCCTTAGATTTTTCTATTAATTCTATTGTGCCCCACGTGTCGGATTTTACGAGTATTTCAATTCGTGTATCCTAGCGGGGGAAAAGTCATGTATTCTATGGCGCATAAGCACCATAGATGACGAAAGGAATCTCGATGGCACAGGATTATGATTCCCCGCGCAACAAAGACGAGGACGAGGAGTCGCTCCAGGCTTTGAGCAAGTTCTCAGAACAATTCCAACG
>ENA-OQAL01000003-OQAL01000003.1-human-gut-metagenome-genome-assembly--contig:-NODE-3-length-57879-cov-3.304180_pt1 | contig 57879 bp, 55 predicted proteins | sample MGYA00242491_ERZ504519 | MGnify/ENA primary metagenome ERZ504519 (study PRJEB26092, sample SAMD00036260) | human gut metagenome | host: Homo sapiens | study: EMG produced TPA metagenomics assembly of the... | reverse complement strand
TCGAATCCGGAAAAGCCTGAACTAAAGAGAATCTATGAATATGACTTGAAAACAGAACCGGGAAAGCGGTATGTCGTGTATGCAAAGTAAAGAATTAACAGAATGAATCATTTGTAATAGAATAAAAATCATGAAAAAACACTTTTTGCTAGCTTGTCTGTTAATGGCTATGGGAGGCGTGTACCCTGACGTAGTCAATGCCCAGTGTGGTGACAATGGAGATGGAACTTTCTCTAATCCTGTATTTTGGGCAGATGTTCCTGATCCGGATGTGATACGTGTAGGGGATGACTTTTATATGGTGAGTACAACCATGCATTTGGTTCCGGGAGCGCGATCATGCACTCAAAAGATTTGGTCAACTGGGAAATCGTAAGTTATCTGTATGATCGGTTGGATGATAAACCGAATTATGACTTGAAAGAAGGAACTGTATATGGACGTGGCCAGTGGGCTACTTCTTTGCGTTACCATAATGGAACATATTATGCTTATTTTTCTCCGAATGACACCCCTTACAAAGGATATGTGTATACTACTTCTGACCCTAAAAAGGGATGGACATTGTCGTCACGTATTCCTCATTTTCATGATGCATCTTTGTTTTTTGATGACGATGGGAAAGCTTATATCTTTTATGGTACCGGACAGTTGCGTGAACTGAAGCCGGATTTGAGTGATGTCATGCCGGGAGGTGTGGATATGAAGATATTCGAAAGAGATAAAGAGGAAAATGCTTTACTGGAAGGTAGTAGGGTGATAAAACACGATGGGAAGTATTATTTGCTGATGATTTCATGGCCTCGAGGAGGTAAACGCAGACAAGTATGTTACCGGGCAGATAAAATTACCGGTCCTTATGAGAAAAAGGTGATATTGGAAGATGCATTTGCTGGTTTTCCGTACGTGGCACAAGGTACGATTGTAGATGATGGAAAAGGAAATTGGTATGGAGTTATTTTTCAGGATCGTAATGGGGGTAGGTCGTGTGTTGACTATGATGCCTTGTCGATGGGTAGACGGCTGGCCGATGTTAGGAGATGAAAATGGACATGTGCCGGCTACAATGTCTAAGCCTGTACAAGGATATTCTTCTGAAGGATTGGTAGTGAGTGATGATTTTAGTGGCGAAAAGCTAAAATTAAACTGGCAGTGGAATCATAATCCGATGAATGAATGTTGGTCATTGAATGCACGTAAGGGATATTTACGGTTGACGACCGGACGAGTTGTGGATAATTTGTTTGTGGCTCCTAATACTTTAACTCAGCGTATGGAAGGGCCGAAATGTTCTGGAGTGGTTTGTATGGACCTTTCGGGCATGAAGGATGGTGATGTGGCTGGACTGAGTGCATTTAATGGAGATGCTGGAATTTTAGCTGTCACTTGTCAAGGAAGCCAGAAGTATTTGACTATGAAAACAGAAAGTGTCAAATTGGATGAAAAAAATAAGTCTGTGACAGGTATTGATCGAAATGAAATTCAAAAGGTAGAATTGACATCGGATGTGATATACCTTCGTTTGGATGGGGACTTCAGATTGAATAAGGATATAGCTTCATTCTATTATAGTTACGATAATAAAGACTGGAAGAAAATCGGAACTGATTTTAAGATGATTTTTGATTATCGTCGTTTCTTTATGGGCACTAAGTTTGCTTTGTTTAATTATGCGACAAAGAGTCTGGGTGGTTTTGTTGATGTCGATTTCTTTGAATATCAGCATATAAAGAAATAATAGAACAGGTTTTGCAGCCGAGACTCTGATAAAAGAAAAGTGAGAAAATAGTGTGGCTGGTGGAATCTTTATGTTGCGCCTGCTTACAGAATGATGTGTAATATTACGTTTCCCTTTTTAGTCGTTTTATCTGCACTAAAAGGGAAACATAAACAATAAACTAATGTCTATGATTAAACGTGTATTATTGTCATCGTTTACTGCGATGATTTGTATGACAAGTTATATGCAAGTGAAAAAGAGGTGCTGAGTCCTGATGGACGTTTGAAGGTAGTAGTGTCAGATGAAGGTGGAATTCCTTCTTATCAGGTATTCTATGATGGAGTAACTTTTTATTGAGAAATCTCCGTTGGGTATGAAGACTACTATTGGTGATTTTACATCTTCTTTATCACTCGGTAGTGAAATCAAGGAGACCTCTATCCGGAAGAACTACCGTTTACCGAACATAAAAAAAGTAAGGTGGAGTATGCGGCTGAATCAGTAGTCGTTCCATTTACAAAAGAAGGGAGAACTGCTTTTGATGTGGAATTTCGGGTAAGTAATAATGACGTGGCCTTTAGATATACCGTTTATCCTAAGAAGGATATTTTGTGCTGTGTGATACAGCAGGAAACTACGGGGTTTGTCATGCCGGAAGGTACGACTACTTTCTTATGTCCACAAAGCGGACCGATGGGTGGTTTCGCCAGAACTTCTCCCAGCTATGAAACTCCATATACAGTAGATGATACGATGGGAAAAAATGGTTGGGGAGAAGGATATACATTCCCTTGCTTGTTTAAAAATTCAGATAAAGGTTGGATTTTAATTTCTGAAACTGGAGTAAACAGTTATTATTGCGGTAGTCGTTTGATGGGGCATGAAGATGGGTTGTATACCATTGGTTTTCCGCAGGAAGGTGAATTTAACGGCAATGGCACGATTTCTCCGGGAATTGCATTGCCGGGTAAGACTCCTTGGCGTACTATAACCTTGGGTTCTACACTGGCTCCTATTGTAGAAACAACTGTACCGTTTGATGTGGTAGAGCCGTTATATGAACCGTCGAAAGACTATACCGCAGAATACGGTTGTGGAACTTGGAGCTGGATTATTGCCGGAGATGCCAGTATGAATATGGATGACCAAAAGCGTATGTAGATTTTTGTGCAGCTATGGGATATCGTACGGTGCTGGTAGATGCGCTTTGGGATACACAGGTAGGTTATGATAAGATAGAAGAGCTGGCTGCCTACGCCAAACAGAAGAATGTAGGGCTATATTTGTGGTATAACTCCAATGGATACTGGAATGATGCCCCTCAAGGACCTCGTGGAAAAATGAGTAATATCATTGAGCGTCGGAAAGAAATGAAATGGATGCAACGTATAGGTATCAAAGGTATTAAGGTCGATTTCATAGGTAGTGACAAGCAGGTCACCATGCAGCTTTATGAAGACATTTTAGCTGACGCAAACGATTATGGACTGTTGGTTATTTTTCATGGATGTACCATTCCGCGTGGATGGGAACGTATGTATCCTAATTATGCGGCCAGTGAAGCGGTATTGGCCAGTGAAAACATGAATTTCTCTCAGGGAAGCTGCGATGCAGAAGCATTCAATGCATGTATCCATCCGTTTGTTCGTAATACGATTGGGAGTATGGATTTCGGAGGAAGTACTTTGAACAAATATTATAATGCGAAAAATGAACCGGGGGGACGGCTGAGAGTTACGTCCGATGTATTTGCATTGGCTACGGCAGTATTGTTTCAGAGTCCGGTGCAGCATTTTGCATTGGCACCTAATAACCTGACTGACGCTCCAGCTTGGGCCGTGGATTTCATGAAAAAAGTGCCTACTACTTGGGATGAGGTGAAGTTTATAGACGGTTATCCTGGAAAATATATTGTGATGGCACGTAAACATGCTGGTAAATGGTACGTGGCAGGAATTAATGCACAGGATGAAACTATTAAATTAAAGATAGATGTTTCAACTTTGTTTGCAGCAGGAGAAATCGTCAATTTGTATGAAGATAATGATAAACTGGCAGGCTCAGTCAAGGAACAGGTTATCAACAAGAAACAGACTTTGAATCTTTCTATTCCTAAAAATGGAGGTGTAGTGATTACCCGGAAGTAAATTGTTAATATTGGAATGATGATAAGGAATAAGATATTATTTTCAGTATTGGGAGGATTAATTTCTCCCATACTGATGGCACAGAATCCGATTGTACAGACCTGTTATACGACAGATCCTGCTCCTATGGTGCACGATGGCAGACTTTATGTGTATACAGGACATGATGAGGACAAAGCTGATTTTTTCTGGATGCAGGAATGGAGAGTGTATTCTACGGACGATATGGTGAATTGGACAGACCATGGCTCTCCGTTGGCCATAGAATCTTTTGAATGGGCAGATGACCGTGCATGGGCTGCACAGTGCGTAGAGCGTCAGGGTAAATTTTATTGGTATGTCTGTCTGCATTCAAAACTTACAGGAGCGATGGCTATCGGAGTGGCGGTAGGTGATTCTCCTGTGGGACCCTTCCGGGATGCCATCGGGAAACCGCTATGTGACGGCAGTTGGGATTATATTGACCCAACTGTGTATATTGATGATGATGGAAGGGCTTTCTTGTATTGGGGAAATCCGAATATTTATTATGCAGAATTGAATGAGGATATGATATCCATCAAGGGTGAGGTGAAGAAGCTGGAACAAACAGTGAACAGTTTCGGAGCTCCAAATCCGGATAAGCGTGTGAAGGGAGAAAAATACAAGGATATCTATACGGAAGGTCCTTGGTTTTATAAGCGAAAGGATAATTATTATTTGCTGTATGCGGCAGGGGGTGTTCCGGAACATATTGCGTATTCCATGAGTAAATCGCCCGTTGGTCCCTGGAAATATATGGGAGAAATTATGCCTTTGCAGGATACGGATTCATTTACGAATCATTGTGGGGTGATTGATTATAAAGGGAACTCTTATTTCTTTTATCATACCGGAAAATTACCTGAAGGTGGTGGATTCGGACGTTCTGTGGCTGTAGAACAGTTTGAATACAATGCAGACGGAACATTCCCTGTTATTAATGCTACGCAAGAAGGAGTAAAACCGGTAGGTCTCTAAATCCTTATCAGCGAGTAGAAGCGGAGACTATGGCTTTTTCTGAAGGTGTGAAGACGGAGCCGAATGATCGGACAGGAATTTATGTATCAGACATTCATAATGGTGATTATATAAAAGGTCAGAGAAGTCGATTTAGGCAAAAAGGGTGCCAGCAAGTTAGAAGTAAGTGTGGCCAGTGCATTGAGAGGCGGAATAATTGAAGTGTATGCCGACAGTATTGGTGGCACGTTGATTACAGAAATACAAGTACCTCATACCGGAGGATGGGAAGCCTGGAAGACTTTAGAAACAGCGGTGAAACAGGGTGAACAGGCTGTTTCAGGTACACATGATTTATATTTCTGTTTTAAGGGTAGAAAAGGCTGCAAGCTTTTCAATTTTGATTGGTGGAAATTGGTAGAGTAATTAGTTTTTAATGATACATAGGGAAAAATCGATTTGATAAACTTAAAATATTGAATATTATGAATATTAGCAAGATTTTTGTTACTGTGTAGTGGTTGTGGACTGTTGAAATTGTCTGAATGTAAATGCTCAACGACCTATTATTCAAACGAAATATACTGCCGATCCGGCACCGATGGTATACAATGATACGGTATTTCTTTATACGACGCATGATGAAGATGATGCCGAAGGGTTTAAATGCAGGATTGGTTGTTGTATACTTCTACCGATATGGTTAACTGGACTGATCATGGGGTTGTTGCTTCTCTCAAGAGCTTTGATTGGGTGAAGCGTGATAATGGAGCTTGGGCTGAACAGGTAGTTGAGCGCAATGGTAAGTTTTATATGTATTGTCCGATTCATGGAAATGGAATCGGTGTGCTTGTTTCCGACAGTCCTTATGGACCATTTAAGGATCCTCTAGGAAAGCCTCTTGTATGGCAGAAAGAACATTGGGATGATATTGATCCTACCGTGTTCATCGATGAGGATGGGCAAGCTTATATGTATTGGGGAAATCCCAATTGTTATTATGTGAAATTAAATGAAGACATGATTTCATATTCTGGAGATATTGTAAAGCTAAAAGAAACTCCGGAGCATTATCAGGAAGGTCCGTGGTTCTATAAACGTAATGGACATTATTATTTGGCTTTTGCTTCTACCTGTTGTCCGGAGGGAATAGGGTATGCAATGAGTGATAGTCCTACAGGACCATGGAAAACGAAAGGATACATTATGCGCCCTACGGAGAGAACCAGAGGCAATCATCCTGGTATTATGGATTATAAGGGGAAATCGTATGTCTTTGGATTGAATTATGATTTGTTAAAACTGGAAACGAATACTCATTATGAACGCCGTTCGGTGTCAGTGGCAGAAATGCACTATAATGAAGATGGAACTATTCAAGAAGTACCTTATTGGGCGGATACCAAGCTGGAGCAGATCGGTACTTTTAATCCGTTCCGTAAGGTAGAAGCTGAAACTATGGCTTGGGGATATGGATTGAAAACTGCTCCGAATGCAGATAAGTCTCTTTCGGTGGTAGATGTGAACAATGGAGAGTACATCTGTGTACGTGGAGTGAACTTTGGAAAGAATAAAGCTCGCTGTTTTGAAGTTTCCGCATTGCCTCTTGAGGGAGGAAATCTGAAAATTCGTTTGGATGCTCCGGATGGAAAGATTGTGGGAAACGTGAATATACCGCAGGGAAATGAAACATCTAAGTATGAACTTTATTCTTGTGAGGTCAATGCGGTCAGTGGCATACATGATTTGTACCTTAGTTTTGAAGGAGAGAATAATAAGGATTTATTTGAATTGGATTATTGGAAATTCTGATATTAGTTTACAGCATAAATAGAGTATATATGATAAAAAAGATTTTAAGAAAAGATATAAAGTTGTCTTTACTAAATATTCGATGGTGCAGAATTATGCAGGGAGTGGTTTTGTTGTCTGGTTTGGCAGTAAATGCACAAAACCCCATTATCCAAACATCTTATACGGCTGATCCGGCTCCTATGGTATACAATGACAAGCTGTACCTTTATACAAGTCACGATGAAGACGGTTCTACGTGGTTTACCATGAACGACTGGAAACTTTATTCCACGGATGATATGGTGAACTGGACCGAACATCCCACTCTTTTGTCATTCAAGACATTTGAATGGGCAGGTGGAGATGCATGGGCTGCCCAGTGTATTGAACGTGACGGTAAATTTTATATGTATGTACCTGTGACGGACCGTAAAGGTGAAACGGCTATTGGAGTAGCTGTGGCTGATAGTCCTTACGGGCCTTTTTATGATCCGATAGGAGCTCCTTTGGTACGAGCTGATTATGGCAATATAGATCCTACAGTCTTCATTGATGAAGATGGACAGGCTTATCTTTATTGGGGAAATCCGAACTGCTATTATGTGAAGCTGAATAAGGATATGATATCTTATAAAGGGGAGATACATGCGGTACCGATGAAGCCGGAAGCTTTTGGACGCAGGGAGGGAGATCCACAACGTCCTACTTTGTATGAAGAGGCTCCGTGGTTGTATAAACGTAAGGGAATGTATTACCTCTTTTATGCTGGAGGACCGGTTCCTGAACATTTAGCGTATGCTACAGCTGAAAGTCCAGAAGGCCCGTGGAAGTATGGAGGTACTTTGATGGCTACAGAAGGAGGAAGTTTCACCAATCATCCCTGGAATCGCCGATTTCAGAGGAAAAACTTATTTGTTTTATCACGATGCTTCTCTTCCTGGTGGAAGTGGCTTTACTCGTTCTGTGTGTGTTAGGGAACTTGATTTCCAGTCTGATGGAAAAATTCCTTGCATGAAGATGGTGAAAGAGGGTGTTACGAAGAGTTTAAAACCTCTTTGTCCGTACCAGAAGGTGGAAGCGGAAACAATGGCATGGTCAGAAAAGATGAAGAGCGCTTATAATCCTCAGGTAGGAGTCTTTATTACAGCCTTAGCAGATGGAGCTTATACGAAAGTACGGGCTGTTGATTTCGGTGAGAAAGCTCCTTCTCGTTTTTCTGCTCGTTTGTCTACCACTCACAATGCGGAAATTACTATGGAAGTACGTCTTGACGGGCTGGACGGACAGGTGTTAGCTAAGATTAAAGTACCACGAACTGGGGGAAGTGATCGTTGGCGGATAATGGAAGAACAGATTCCACAGGTAACAGGTGTACACGACTTGTATTTTATTTTTAAGGGAAAGGCTCCGAAAGATTTGGCTTATTTTGATTATTGGAAGCTGAATTACTGATGATATTGCGTATGCTATGAACAGGGTTAATTTATTTTTATTATCCGTTTTCACTTGTGTAGGGTGGAGAGGAGAATGTTTGGCCGGGGAATGATCCCGGCCTCTCGTCTACTAATGAGTTGCAGGAATGGACGTTGGAAAAGCAGGAGACTGAGCAGGTAACTTTTCGATTAGCAGACACTCTGTTGAAACTTCGTCCGCTGACCAACAACGCTGTAAGAGTGATTCGAAGCATGGGCATAGCTCATGAAGTTCCAGAATTAGTATATCTTCCAAAGAAGGTTCCTGATTATGTACTGAAAAAGGAGAAGGATAGTTATATTTTGTCTTTAAAGAATTTGAATGTCAGGTTTTCTGTATCTGACGGACGGATTTCGTTCCTTTCTTCTGGTGGCAAGGAAATTGTAGGAGAGGAGGCGAGTCTGATAGAGTCTTCTTCAGTGCAAGGAGAAAAAACGTATGTTTCTACGCAGACTTTTCATTCTCCGTTTGATGAGTGTCTTTACGGGTTAGGACAGTTTCAGGATGGTTATTTGAATGTGCGTGGTTTAACCAGAAGACTGACCCAGGTTAATACACAGATAGCCATTCCTTTTGTGATGTCGAATAAAGGATACGGACTTTTGTGGAATAATTATGGTTTGACAGATTTTAATCCTGCTTCTTCGGTAGTTGCACTTCAGAAAACGGGGGTTGGGGAGGAAATAAAGTAACCGTGAATGTGACTTCTACTGAAGGGGGGAAGGAGGAAGTGCGTGAAAGTAATGTATTTGTGGGTAAGTTGAAAGTAGAATTAGACGGACAGTATGCTTTGATGCTGGATGTGGGAAGTTTAATGGCGCGTAGACATAATCTGGCAATTGATGGGCATACGGTAGTCGACATGAATAATCTCTGGTTGCCACCTACAGTTTCCATATTGGTAGATTTAAAAGCGGGAGAGCATAATTTAAGGGCTGAATTGACTAAAGAGGATGCACCTAAAGTGTATTTTAGAAAAGTAGATGAAACTACTACTTTTCGCTCTCCGGTATCGAATGGAATAGATTATACTTTCTTTGCAGGAACAGCCGATGAAGTGATTGCTTCTTATCGGGAAGCGACAGGAGAAGTCCCTATGTTGCCAGCGTGGGCTTTGGGATACATTCATTGCCGGGAACGTTTTCATTCTCAAAAAGAAATTCTGGAAACGGCTTCCGAATTTCGAAGAAAAAAAATTGCCGGTTGACTTGATGGTACAGGACTGGCAGTACTGGGGAAAATATGGATGGAATGCCATGCGTTTTGACGAGACAGATTATCCTGCACCTCGGGAAATGACCGACAGTCTTCACCGGATGGGCATGAGACTGATGTTGTCGGTCTGGTCGAAAGTGGACCAAAATTCTGTGTTAGGAAAACGTTTTAGCTGATAAGTCCTATTACATACCAGGTACTCCTTGGGTTGATTTTTTAATCCGGAAGCTGCTTCTTTTTATTGGAAGAACTTTCGGGATAGTCTGGTGCTTCCGATAGGAATAGATGCTTGGTGGCTGGATGCAACGGAGCCGGAAAATGACGATTTGGTAGGACGTAGGGTAAACCATTCCACTTTCCCCGGAGAAGTGTTCCGGAATGTGTATCCACTTGTGGTCAACAAAACGATATATGAAGGTTTACGAGGTCTTTCCACTGATGAGGGAAAACAAAGTGATTCTATTTCTCGGACTATTCTGCTTACCCGTAGCGGATTTCCTGGCATTCAGCGATATGGGGTTGCTACTTGGTCAGGAGATGTCGGGAATGACTGGGATACATTTCGTCGTCAGATTGTTGCAGGACTGGGTATTTCTGTTTGTGGTCTGCCTTGGTGGACTTATGATGCTGGAGGATTCTTTTCGTCCGGGCGATGCACAGTATACAGATGCACATTTTCATGAGCGTTTTTCCAGATGGCTTCAGACTTCTGTCTTTTACCTTTGATGCGTGTACATGGGTATATGACCAATACTGAGTTTTGGAATTATGGAGATAAAGTGACGGATATGGCTCGTAAATCATTGGAGCTGCGTTACCGCCTTTTACCATATATCTATTCTGAAGCAGCATGTGTCTCATTGGGAAATGGTACGATGTTACGTCCTCTGATGATGGATTTCCCTCAGGATACTCAAGCTTTATCTTTGAAATATCAATATATGTTTGGTCGGTTTCTGCTGGTTTCTCCTATAGTGGAAGAGGGACCTGTCGTGTGGAAGACATACCTGCCTGCCGTTCAGGGTGGATGGTATGATTTCCATGACAACCAGTATATGTCAACGGGTTGGGTTCAGACTTCAGTCTCTCCGGACTACATTCCTGTATTTGTCAAGGCTGGCACTGTCTTGCCTTTGTCATCAGGATATGCAGAAAATGCGCAGAAAGCCTTGAAATCAGATTTGGAGATACGTGTTTATGCAGGAACAGATGGAACCTATCAATTGTATGAGGATGAAGGTACAGACTACAACTATCAAAAAGGAGGATATTCTTGCATTCGTCTGTTTTGGGATGATGCGCATTCCATTTTGATTATTGGTAAACGGAGTGGTCAGTATGAGGGGATGGAACCGGTGCGGAACCTTAAGATTGTAAAAATAGCCTTGTCCTCAGATGGAAAATCGAACGTAACAGAAAAGTCTGTAGTCTATAAGGGTGAGGAGTTAAAAATAGCTTTTTGATAAAAATAAATAGAGATAACTGTTGAATATAAATTTTGAACTAATGGAAGTGAAAAGAATGTTTGTGACATTGACATCATTGATGGCTTTGTCTTTGGGACCTGTTTCTGCACAGGCTCAGACTGGAACCGAGAAGGTGAATGAGAAGTTTCATATCTATCTTTGTTTAGGACAGTCGAATATGGAGGGAAATGCAAAAATAGAAGCGTGTGATACGGTGAATGTAACTCCGCGTTTCAAGGTGCTTCAAGCTGTAGATTGCCCGGATTTAGGACGGGAAAAAGGTAAGTGGTACACTGCTGTTCCTCCTTTGGCAAGATGTGGAACGGGTTTAACTCCAGCAGACTATTTTGGACGAACATTGGCAGATAGCCTTCCAGCTGATGTAGAAATAGGTGTTATTAATGTGGCTGTGGGAGGATGTAGAATAGAATTATTTGATAAGGATAATTATGCTTCGTATGTGGCCGGATCTCCAGATTGGTTAAAAATATGGTCGCTGAGTATGATGGAAATCCTTATGCAAGATTAATCGAGCTTGCTAAACAAGCTTCTCGGTGTGGAGTTATAAAAGGTATACTTCTTCATCAAGGAGAATCCAATACCGGAGATCCGGATTGGCCGATGAAGGTAAAAAAAGTATACGATAATATTCTTTCAGACCTTGGTTTGCAGCCTAACTCATTGCCTCTTTTAGTTGGTGAGCTTGTTTCTGAAGGGCAAGGGGGAGCTTGTGCATCGATGAATCCGGTGATTCAGAAATTACCTGAAACGATTCCTGTAGTACATGTGGTTTCTTCTGAAGGATGTGAGGCCGTATCCGATCGATTGCATTTTAGTGCAGCTGGCTATAGAGAACTTGGCAAGAGATATGCCCTTACCATGCTTGAACTTTTGAAAAAGAGTAAGTAATAGGGTATTATACGAAGAGAGGAGATAGACTCGGTCAACCCCGTCTATCTCCTCTCTTTTTATTCATCTTTCTTCTCCTCTTCTTTTTCTTTACAGCGTTCCGTATATTTACTGGGGGATACTCCGTACAATTCTTTGAATGCATTGGAGAAGTAAGTTGTATTGTTGAAACCTACCAGTTGGGCTATTTCAGACATACTGTAATTCTTCTCAGATTTCAGCAGGATTTCAGCTTGTTTCAGTCTGATATTCCTGATAAAATCCCGGGTAGACTGGTTGGTCAGTTCTTTTAGTTTTCTGTATAGGTGTACACGACTTATACCCACTTCGGCTGCAATCATTTCTGCATTTAAATCTGGATTATTCAGGTTCTTATTGATTACTTTTAGAACCTTTTGCATCAGCTTTTCATCTGCAGACTGAGGTTGTGCCACTTCAATATTGTCGTTTTGTTCTTGTTTTCCGCTAAAGTTATTGCGGTAATATTTCTCTGTTTTTAATCAGGTTTTCAATAGTTGTTATTAAAATATCCAGGTTGAAAGGTTTGGCTATATAGGCGTCTGCTCCTAGGGAAAGTCCTTCGATATAATCCTTTTCACTGTTTTGGCGGTAAGAAGGATTACCGGGATATGATTGGTTTGATATTCTGCTTTAATTTACGAAGCAACGTGATGCCGTTCACTTCTGGCATCATGATGTCACTTAGAACCAAATCAGGCATGTGGTGCATAATAAGGTCGAGTGCTTCCTTCCCGTTGCTACAACTTAACACACGGAAATGACTTCCTAATTCAGTGAGCAGATAATTTCGTATCTCATCTTCATCTTCTACAATTAATATAGAATGCTTTTTCCTGATTACTTTTTTAGTGCCGTCTTCGCTATTTTCGTTTTCTTCAATAGAAGCCGGAATATGTTGCAGAGGCTGATCTTCAATGGATGGTTGCTCTGAAATATTCTTATTATTATTCTGATAAAGCTCTTCGGTTGACAGATGGCTACATCCCAATGGAATATGGATGGTAAAACTGCATCCGGACTTGTTTTCATTGTTCTTGACCGTGATAGTACCATGATGCATCTTTATGAGCGACATAGATAGATGAAGCCCGATTCCGGTTCCTTTGCTTCGTGACCGGTCATCGCTTATCTGATAGAATCTTTCAAAAATACGTTCCATCTCACTTTCCTTTATGCCGGTTCCATTGTCTTCAATAATGATTCTGCATAGTTATTCAATGGATAAACATTTGAAGAGTTATTGACGGAGTTGATATATATGTTGATTTCTCCTTCATTCTGGATATGTTTGAAGGAGTTTGGGAGTAAATTAAAGATTACTTTGTCAAAGTTATTAGGATCCAGCCAAACTTTCAGGCTCTCCATTTGGGTTATAATGTTTAATTTAGCTCCTTTAGCAGCTGCTTGATATGCAAATGTATTTTTATGTCATTGATAAAGCTGATTAAATCCACTTCTGTGAAACTTAGCTTCATTTGGTTCTTATCTATCTTTCTGATGTCCATTAATTGGTTGATCAGGTTTAGAATTCTTTGCGCATTACGTTCTATCAATGAATAGCTTTTTTGTCTTTCGCTGTCATTATCTGTAGATATTAATTTCTGTAATGGGCTGATAATTAAAGACATCGGAGTTCTGATTTCGTGAGAAATATTAATGAAGAACTGTAATTTACTTTCATTAATCTCTTCCAAGTGTTTGTGCTTTAGCATCTCCTGTCTTACTCTGTATTTTTCTTTAGCCTGATGTATAAAGATGGCTATTATACTAATGATGATTAAGATATAGATAACCCATGCCAGACCGGAGTTGTACCATGCAGGATGTATATTAATGACTATTGTCTTTATTTTAGATTCAGAAGTGCCATTGATTGCTTTTACTTTAAATTCGTATTTTCCTACAGGAAGATTACTGAAGGAAACACGGGAGCTTCCTTTGGGCAAAGAGTTCCATGTTCCATTATTCATGGAATATAAATAGTTTTGTGGGGAAATGAAATTGTCTGTAGCAAATTCTATATAAAACGAATTGTCATAGTGGGACAGATTGATTTCTTTGGTATGAAATATATCATTATCTATCACATGATAACTTCCGGATTGAGTCATTTCGTTGACTGCTTTATCATGCAGATAGAAACCGGTAATTCTTATATTGCTTTGAAACTTCTGTGTTTCGATGTCATTCGGGTTAAAAAAGACAATACCATTGGTTCCTCCAAACAGAATTTTTCCGTCGGGAGATATGCAATAGGCATTTCTTGAAAATTCATTATTGTATAATCCGTCTGATGCAAAGAAAGGAATAAACGATTTGTTGTGTGAATTATATTTGGCAATTCCCTGACTTGTACTTACCCATATATCCTTGTTTTTATCCACAATGATTGATGAGATCAGATTATTGGGGAGTCCATTGTGAGTTGTAAATTTCTCAATTATATTCAAATTATAATCCATTACATAAATTCCTTCCGGGGTTCCTGCCCATATATGGTCGTCTGGCCCTTGTGCAATGGTATTTATACTTAAGCCTATGAGCACTTTTTTCCTTACCTACGACTTTGAGTTTCTCAGTATCTATGCATTTAATACCATCATAAGTACCTATATACAATCGTCCGTTTGGAATATACAATAAAGTATTAATCCATTGATTGATTTCTTTCTCTGATAGAGCCTGATGTACTTTCAGGTCACTATAAGAAGCCGATGAAGCTGGTAAATCTACATAATAAAGCCCTGTTCCCATTGTGCTATCCACAATCTTTTATGAGGGTCTTCTACGAATCTATATACTTTTGTTATTTCATTCCCTTCATTATTTCGCAGTGAAGTTTTTGAAAGTTTGTTTGTTTGCGAATCGAATAAAGATATTCCACTAAGGTATGACCTATCCATACCTTTTTATTGGAGTCTTCAAAAAGGCACATGACGGTAGGAGGAACATCCGGGTTTTATCTTGAGTTAGATGTTGAATAAAGTTGTAGTTTTGTCTAATAAATAAATACCATCATTGTCTGTACCTACAATTAGTTTACCCTTATCTGTGGTTTCGCACAAAGCTGTAATACAATTGCTTCCTATGTAATTTCGGATAGATGAGAAGTTTCCGATGTAGTTAAACATATTCGCTTGTGAAGGAATAAATGCTACTCCTTTCTGGTAGATACCAATCCAAAGATTATTGCTGCTGTCTGTCAGCAAAGAATGTACTTTGCTTTTCTTGATGTTTATGTTGTCTATGTAAAAATCCGTGTTGGCTATGGATTTTTGATTTGAATGTCATAAGCTACAATTCCTTCTCCATCAATACCAATCAGCATGAGATTATTATTCTGCTTAAATACTTTAATGGGGAAACTGGAATGAAATATTTGATGAAAGGTGTCATCTTCTTGATTGTATATAAATACTCCTCGTCCGCTGGTTCCTGCATATATATTGCCATTTGAGTCTTCTGTACAACAATTGATAAATTGATTTCCATAAGGCTTTCCAAGAGTATAGTGATGAATTTTTTATTTTGTTCAATTCTGACCACTCCATGGTATTCCGTACAAATCCATATATTCCCCTTATGGTCTTCCATGATATCATTGATAGTATGTCCAATTAAAGATGTATTCCAATCTTTAACTTGAAAATTTCCACTATCGTTAAAAGATAGTTCTTTGATGCCATACCCACTTGTTCCTATTAATATGCTGCCGTCGCTGAGCTGTGCAATACTTTTATTGTTGTATTCATAACTTGAGTTGGATTTATTAATTGTAATGAAAGAATCTGATTTATAATTGTAAATCTGAAGTCCTTTGATTGAAAGTACGTACAAATTGCCTTTGGCGTCCTGAAATGTTCTGTATACATGATTCCCAAGCAATGAAGTAGAATCATTGAAATGATTTTTGTAATTAACAAATTTTGGCGCCATCGTATTTGTTTAATCCATCTTCTGTAGACACCCATATATATCCTTTGGAATCTTGGTATATATGGTTAATCATACTGCTGGATATATCTCCATGAGTTGAATATAAACTTACAAAAACTGTCCTTTTACAAAAAAGAGGTAAGAAAACACAGAAAGATGATTAAAATAAAGGTTTTGTTTTTCATTATCTGTATCATAAGTTTACACTTGGTTATTTCCCTAATGGATAAGTTTGTTGAAATGTACGTATTGTTAGTGATGCAAAGTAAATCTTCTTTTTTTCATTTCTCAATGAAAAGTAAAGGAATTAAATAGATACTTTTTATAGAGTTTCTGGTATAGGGCGGTGCTTAAAATAAGCAGTGTATGTGGACGTTAATACCCTTATTGTAGAGATGGTGTAACATATACATATGCTTTTTGTTACAATAGAAAATGAAATGTAACCATAGATGTAAGCTTGGTATCCTGTCGGACATACGTATTAATAACCTTTCCCTATTTTTGTTACAGTGAAAAATCAATGAAAAATACAATGAAAGTATATGAAAACACATTTTATTATTAAACGTTTTTTATTAGGCTTAGCCTTGCTTGCTTCTTGTGATTTTGGAGCTTTTGCAAAGGTGGTTTTACCGGTGCTGGTATCAGACGGTATGGTGTTGCAGCGAAATGCTCCGTTAATAATATGGGGTAAGGCTGATCCGTCTGAGAAGGTTTGTGTAAAGTTTCAAAAGAAACAATATAAGGTAACGGCAGATGAGAATGGGAAATGGGCTGTAACACTGCCTGCCATGAAAGCCGGAGGACCTTACTCTATGACAATTAACGACATTGTTTTAAATGATATTCTCGTTGGAGATGTCTTTTTATGTTCAGGTCAGTCTAATATGGAACTTCCGGTTAATCGGGTAATGGATAAATATGCAGATGAGATAGAAGGATATGAAAATACCTCTGTTCGATATGTGAAAGTTCCTTATTCGTATGATTTTTCTCGACAGAAAGAAGATATTCGTCCTGTAACCTGGCGTCCGATGACGACCGAAAATGTAAAAGATTTTTCTGCGATATGTTATTTCTTTTCCCGGTTGCTGGAAGAAAAGACTAATGTGCCGGTAGGTATTATTAATGCAAGTTGGGGAGGTACTCCGGTAGAAGCTTGGGTTAGTGAAAAAGGATTGCAAAACTTTCCGGAGTATGTACATCAGAAGGCCTTGTATGAGGATACAGAATTAGTTTCTCGGATAACAGAAACTGAAAGGCTGCATCAACAGGCATGGAATAAAGTATTGTATAAGTCTGATGCAGGACTTCATGGTGTGACACCCTGGTATGCGGAGGATTATGATGATTCGGATTGGGAAAAGGTAGATATGTTTTCAGATAACTGGGCCATTCGTAATGGCCGTCCTTTGAACGGAGTGCATTGGTTCAGGAAGGACTTTTTTGTACCAGAGGACTGGAGTGGGAAAGAAGCCGTTTTACGTTTAGGATGCATTGTGGATGCAGACTCTGTGTTTGTAAACGGACATTTCGTCGGCACTGTTTCCTATCAGTATCCTCCTCGTATTTATAAAGTACCTTCCAAGTTGCTGAAGAAGGGAAAAATCAACTTACTGTACGGTTGTTTAGTTTATGGAGGACGTCCTTCTTTTGTAAAGGAAAAGCCTTATAAGTTGATTTGTGACGGGAAAGAAGTAAATCTGGAAGGGGGATGGAAGCACAAAATAGGTACGGTGATGCCCCCTTCTCCTTCTTCTACAGCGTTTCATTACACTCCTGTTGGCTTGTATAATGGTATGATTTATCCATTATGTCATTATACGTTCAAAGGAGTGGTGTGGTATCAGGGAGAGTCAAATGTGGGCCGTTGGAGCGAATATTCTTCTTTGCTCAGTGCATTGATAGCCGACTGGAAAACACTTTTCAAAGATGAAACTCTTCCTTTCTATATCATTGAATTAGCTGATTTCCTGGCACCAGATGATCCGGGAAGAGCAGCATGGGCTGAGTTGAGAAAACAGCAGGCGAAAAACAGCCCGTGAGAATGCACACGTTACACTGATAAAAGAACAGTGATACGGGAGAATGGAATGACATTCACCCTTTGGATAAAAAAACAGCTGCTACCCGTCTGGTGGAAGCAGTAATACAGAATGAAAAATAATAAACAGATATGAGTAAGATTCAGAATCAGAAAGTATCCATGGCCGAAAAGGTGGGCTATGGATTAGGAGACTGTTCCGCAAATCTGGTATTCCAGATGATGATGATTTACCAGACCAAATTCTATACGGATGTGTTTGGGCTGGAAGGAGCAATTGCAGGAACCGTCATGTTGGTAGCACGTATTGTAGATGCGTTTGTAGATCCCACTGTCGGTATTTTGTCTGACCGGACTCAGACGAAATGGGGAAAATATCGTCCATGGGTATTATGGACAGCACTTCCTTTCATGGTGTTCTATGTACTGGCCTTTTACAATCCGGGCATTGAAGAAAAAGGACTGGTAGCATTGTATGCAACCATTTCATACACCTTGCTGATGACGATGTATTCTTTTAATAATACACCTTATTCTTCATTGGGAGGAGTCATGTCGTCAGATATTAAAGAACGTACCAGTATCACCTCTGTGCGTTTCGTCTTTTCTACGATTGCACAGTTTGTGGTACAAGGGCTTACCTTACCGTTGGTCAGCAAGTTCTCGGAAGGTAGTGACAAGGCACATGGCTGGCTCTGTACCATATCCTTGTTTGCTGTCGTAGGTTTCTTGTTTTTGGTAATTGTATTTTTCTCGGCAAAAGAACGTATTACTCCGCCTGCCAATCAGAAAAATGATACCCGTCAGGATATAAAAGATGTATTAAGCAGTGTGCCTTGGCGTGCCATGTTTGTCTTGACTCTTTTTGTGTTCATCACACTGGCTATGTGGGGAAGTGCCATGAACTATTATTTTGAAAACTATGTGGATAAGGCAGCTTTGTTTACTTTCCTGGATAATATCGGGTTGGTAGCCACTGACGGTGGAACTTCAGTCGGGTATCATATACTTGATGCTTTCGGGTTGATCGTAACTTCTCCGGACAAAGCATACGAAGTGGGTTTGGCGTATTTAATATGGTGGGAGCCTTGGTTCAGTTTTTCGGCGTAATTTGTTTATCGGAATTTTTAGCCAACAAATATGGCAAGAAGCGTACGTTTATCGTATGTCTTGCGCTGACGGCTATTTTCACGGCTTTGTTCTATTTCCCTTCAAAATACGATATTGAAATGATGTTCGTATTGAACATCTTGAAGAGCTTGGCCTATGCACCTACAGTTCCTTTGCTTTGGGCTATGATTGCCGATGTGGCCGACCATTCGGAATATATCAATTACCGTCGTGCTACGGGATTTATCTTTTCAGGAGTGGTGTTTGCCTGAAAGCCGGATTAGGTATTGGAGGAGCTGTATTGGGCTTCTTGCTGTCGGGATTTGGTTATGTTTCTGGAGCGGATATAGCTCAAAGTGATACAGCCGTTCATGGCATCATTCTTTCATCAAGTCTGATTCCAGCCGCATTCTTTTTTTTGTTGGTGTGGTGGCATTATGTTTCTATCCTATCAGTAAAGAATATAATGAGAAAATGCAGGCAGAATTAACAGCTCGAAGAAGTAAAAGTGACTATTAATTAAGGAAAGAATATATGAAGAACAAACACATTGCATCATGGATGCTGTGCAGCCTGTTTATTATGGGGTGCGGGAGTAAGGTTTCTGATACGGTTATATCAGAGAAATCTTTGAAAGAGGTTGTAGGAGACAAGTTTTTAATGGGAGTAGCGCTGAATGTACATCAGTCGTCTGGTGCTGATACTTCAGCTGTGAAGATTGTGAAACAGCATTTCAATTCCATTGTAGCGGAAAACTGTATGAAATGCGGAGAAATTCAGCCTAAAGAGGGAGAATTCCATTTTGAGGATGCCGACCGCTTTGTGCAGTTCGGAATTGACAATGGCATGACGGTGATAGGACATTGCTTGGTGTGGCATTCTCAGCTTCCGGACTGGTTCTGCGTAGATGAAAAAGGTCAGAATGTTTCTCCTGAAAAGTTGAAACAGCGTATGAAAACTCATATTCAGACCGTTGTAGGACGATACAAAGGAAAGTAAAAGGCTGGGATGTGGTGAATGAAGCTATTGTGGAAGATGGCTCCTATCGCAAAAGTAAATTTTATGAAATCTTGGGAGAAGAGTTTATTCCACTGGCCTTCCAGTATGTGCACGAGGCTGACCCGGATGCCGAACTTTATTATAATGATTATGGTATGGACGTGCAGGGTCGTCGGGAAGGAGTTGTGAAGCTTGTCCGTTCATTGAAGGAAAAAGGATTGCGTATTGATGCTGTAGGTATGCAAGGACACATGGGAATGGATTATCCCGACATCCAGAAATTTGAAGAAAGTATGCTTGCTTTTGCTTCTGCTGGTGTCAAGGTGATGATTACAGAATGGGATATGAGTGCGCTGCCTACTGCACTTCGCAGTGCCAACATCTCGGATACGGTTGCGTTTAAGAAAACATTGAATCCTTATCCGCAGGAACTTCCTGATTCTGTCAGCCAGGCATGGAATAAAAGAATGCAGCAGTTCTTCCAGCTTTTTGAAAAACATGCCGATATTGTGACGCGTGTAACGGCATGGGGAGTTACAGATAGTGATTCGTGGAAGAATGATTTCCCGATTCGTGGAAGAAGAGACTATCCGTTGCTTTTTGACCGGAACTATCAACCTAAGGAATTTATACAGAAAATGATAGATGAGCAGTCGGATACGACAGCTATTGCACAGAAATAACGTTTAACAGGAGACGCTTTCAGTGAGAGTCTCGTAAATCAATATAAAAATGAAAAAGGAAGAAAGATATTTGTTTCCTGCCGACTATATGGCAGATCCGTCAGTACATGTATTTAACGGACGTTTGTATATTTATCCTTCACACGACCGTGAATCAGGTATCCCTGAAAATGACAACGGTGACCATTTTGATATGAATGATTACCATGTACTGTCGACGGATGACGTGATGCATGGTGAAATCGTCGATCATGGAGTGGCTTTGAAGGTTGCTGATATACCTTGGGCCGGACGCCAGCTGTGGGACTGTGACATTGCCTGCAAGGATGGAAAATATTACTTGTATTTTCCATTGAAAGACCGGAATGATATTTTCCGTATGGGGGTAGCCATTAGCGATAAACCGGAAGGTCCGTTTATTCCTCAGCCCGATCCGATTCGTGGAAGCTACAGCATTGATGCGGCAGTTTTCCGCGATGATGACGGAAGCTACTACATGTATTTTGGCGGAATCTGGGGAGGACAGTTGCAGCGTTACCGTGATAACAAAGCCATTGAAAATCCGTGTCTCCCGGCTGATAATGAGCCGGCTTTGCCCAGTCGGGTAGTAAAATTATCGGATAATATGTTGGAGTTTGCAGAAGAGCCCCGTCCGGTCATCGTATTGGGAGAAGATGGCAAACCTTTGTTTGCAGGCGATCCGCATCGTTTCTTTGAAGCTTCGTGGATGCATAAATATAAAGGTAAATATTATTTCTCTTATTCTACGGGCGATACTCATCTGTTGTGTTATGCGGTAGGCGACAATCCTTATGGACCGTTTACATATCAGGGCGTAATTCTGACTCCGGTAGTAGGATGGACTACCCATCACTCTATTGCAGAATATAAAGGAAAGTGGTATCTTTTCCATCATGATTGTGTTCCTTCAGGTGGAAAGACCTGGCTTCGCAGTTTAAAAGTGGTTGAATTGGAATACGATGAAGAGGGTAAGATTCAGACCATAAAAGGAAGTGCGGATGAATAAAAAGTACTTGTTGGGTATATGTCTTTTGTCTTTCGGACTGACCTTATTTGCGGAAGATGGAAGTAAACTCTGGTTGCGACAGGCGTCTGTCTGTTGTTCAATTTCTTCTCCTACCATTGCCATAGCTCGTGAGGAACTGGCTTCTTTATGGCGTGGAAAGGCGGTTGAACTACAACTGTTTGCTGATGAAGCTCATCGTAAGCTGGGGAAGGAAGGGTACACCATACGTACTTCTGATGAAAAGATAGTGCTTGGCTCCACTACTGAACAGGGTTTGCTTTATGCGGCCTATCATCTTTTACGCTTGCAGGCAGAAGGGGCAGATTGTACCCGTCTGGATATTGCGGAAAACCGGCCTTCGATGTACGTGTGCTGAATCATTGGGATAATCTGGATGGTACGATAGAGCGTGGATACGCCGGTAAATCCTTGTGGCAGTGGGACGAACTTTCAGATACAGTGTCGGCACGTTATCAGGAATATGCCCGGGCCAATGCTTCGGTTGGTATCAACGGGACAGTACTTAACAATGTCAATGTTTCGGTTAAAATACTTTCCAGTGAATACCTTGAAAAGGTACGCGTGCTTGCGGATATTTTCCGGCCGTACGGAATAAAAGTCTATCTTTCGGTCAACTTCGCTTCTCCCATGCAGTTGGGAGGATTGTCTACAGCCGACCCGTTGAATGAGGAGGTGGCTGAGTGGTGGAAGAAGAAGGTACATGAGATTTACAGTCTTATTCCTGATTTTGGAGGTTTCCTGGTCAAGGCTAATTCAGAAGGGCAGCCTGGTCCGTGCGATTACGGGCGTACGCATGCCGAAGGAGCGAATATGATGGCAAGGGCCCTGAAGCCCTACGGAGGAATCGTGATGTGGCGTGCGTTTGTGTACAGTCCGTCGGATGCTGACAGAGCCAAACAGGCTTATCTGGAGTTTAAACCTTTGGATGGAAAGTTTTTGGATAATGTGATTGTGCAGGTGAAAAACGGTCCGATTGACTTCCAGCCGAGAGAACCTTACAGTCCGTTGTTTGGTGCAATGCCCCACATCCCGTTGATGGCTGAATTTCAGGTTACACAGGAGTATTTAGGACATTCCAATCATCTGGCTTACCTGGCTACTATGTGGAAGGAGTTTTATCGGTATGTGTCTCCTGCTTCTTTAAAAGGGGTGGCTGGAGTGGCCAATATAGGTGATGATACCAACTGGTGCGGACATGATTTTGCGCAGGCTAACTGGTATGCGTATGGTCGGTTGGCATGGAATCCTTTGCTTTCTTCTGAAGAAATAGCTAAAGAGTGGCTGGCACAGACTTTTACGTCCGACCTTAAATTCGTAGAGCCCATGACGCAAGTCATGATGGATAGTCGGGAGGCGGTGGTAGATTACATGATGCCGTTAGGATTACATCATATTTTTGCCTGGAGTCATCATTACGGACCGGAACCCTGGTGTGAGGTATCGGGTGCTCGTGCAGATTGGTTGCCGTCGTATTATCATCAGGCAGACAAAAAAGGTTTGGGATTTGACCGGAGCCGTTCTGGAAGTGATGCGGTGTCTCAGTATCCAGACTCTTTAGCCCACGTATTCAATTCATTGGAGCTATGTCCGGAAGAATTTTTGTTGTGGTTTCATCATGTAGACTGGAATCATTCATTAAAGTCTGGACGTACTCTTTGGGATGAATTGTGTTATAAATATCAGCAAGGCGTTGATAAAGTGCGTGAGTTCCAGAAAGTGTGGAACCAGATGAAACCGTATGTGGATGAGGAGCGTTTTCAGGCGGTGGCTAAACGGCTGGATATTCAGGCGAACGATGCGGTGTGGTGGAAAGATGCGTGTCTGGAATATTTTCGTACCTATTCTCACATGAAGTATCCTGAAGGGGTAGAGGCTCCTGTATTCAAATTGAAAGAATTGAAAAAGGTAAAATTACCGATTAGTAACTATGAATGCCCTTCGGCAGACATGCTTCCACGGAAAAACAGCTCTTTGGAATAATTCTGTTTATCTTGATTATCAATTAGTTATCGATTAAGAAGCTAATAGGGTTTTCTATAGAATAAAACGCAAGGACGTTTCACATCAAACGTCCTTGCGTTTTGTCTTAAATGCACTTACGTTTTAGTTGAAACTGACACTTGCGTTTTGAATAAAACGTCCTTGCGTTTGTAAGGTTTATTTTCAATCTGATTTTGTGAGGGAAGCTGAAATTTTTCTATTTTTGTCCATTATTGATAATGGAATAATACGAATGAAAAATATCTGCATAATTATTATTGTAGCGTTTTTTTCTATTGTGAGCGGTTACGGTCAGAATTTTCGCGGATTGTCTGTTGAAGATGGTTTGCCTGACTTGGTCGTGAATGCGTTCTATAAGGATTCGCAAGGATTTCTTTGGGCTGGTACCAGTAGCTCTGTAGAGCGCTTTGACGGTATTCGTTTCAAACATTATGATATTCCGGCAAAGACTGCTAAGGAAAAGAGGTGAATGTGCTGATTGGTATGCCGGGAAATGAGGTTTGGTTTGGTAACAACGCAGGTGTATGGAAAATCTCTCAGGATTCGGTTTTGCAAGTCGCTGCAGAGGAAATCAAGTCTAAAGTCTATACCTTATTATATAGTGATTCAACAAAATGCTTGTATGTAGGTACTGAAGCTGGACTGTTCATTTATAAGGACGGGAAAGTTCATCGGGAATTATTGGAACCGAATGTGTTTTCACCGTCTAATTCGGTGCGAGGACTGGCTTTAGAAAATGACTGTTTATGGATAGCTACTCAGCAAGGTTTGTATGCCATGTCACTGCGTACAAGAAAAGTCATTCCGATAAATAAGCCGGCAGGTAATATCTCTCAGGCTTTTTTGAATATCTGCTATGTAAAGGATAGATTGTATTTGGGTACCGCAGAGCAAGGTATAATAGTATTCGATATAAAGCAGGGGAAATTCAAATCTTATCTCAATGTGGGGCATATATCTTCTTTATCCACTGATGGGAACGACCTTCTTTATGTGGGTACCAATGGGAACGGTATTTATTTTGTTTCCTTAAAAAGTGAAAAGGTAACCAAGCATATCCAACATGACACAACTTCCGGCTCAGGAATTCGTTCAAATTCGGTATATTCTTTACTTGTAGACCATGAAGGCATAGTGTGGGTAGGTGTGTTTCAGATGGGGATTGATTATTCCTTGTTTCAGCAGGAATATTTCATGTCTTACCAGCCACAGTGTGATTTGAATTTTAAATATCTTGCTGTGCGTTCTCTCGAAATAGGCTCAGACGACAAATTGATTGGAACACGCGACGGGTTATATTATGTGAATGACAGGCGAGGGATTTTTAAAATGTTTAAGTCTCCCCAGCTACGTGCCAATATGATACTTTCTATCTGTAAATATAGAGGTAAATATTATATTGGAACTTTTGGTGGAGGTTTGTACGTGTTTGATTCTTCTTCTGCATCTCTTTCTGATTTTGAGGATGCATCCTTGCATCCGGTATTTATGAACGGTCAGATATTTTCAATGACTACTGATACCGACGGGAAGCTTTGGATGGCTACTTCGGACGGTTTGTTTTGTTATGAGGGAAAAGGAAAGTTGCGCCAATACACGAGCCGTAATTCTCAGTTGCCCGAAGGAAATGTATATCAGGTTTATTTTGACTCCACGCATAGAGGGTGGGTATGTACGGAGAACGGAATGGCTTTGATATCTCCTAATGAAGACCGTGCTGTAGTTCGGAAATTTCCAAAAGGGTTTATACACGACCGACTTATACGCATAGTGTATGAAGATTCCCGTCATCAGTTGTATTTTTTACCAGACAAGGGACATCTTTTCCGTTCAGATTTGTCATTGATGCACTTCGAAGAAGTCAAAAGGACTCCAATAGATGATAAGAACTTGCAGTTTATTATAGAAGATAATGAGGGTTGGCTTTGGATTGGGACCAATAATGGATTATATCGATACGATAAAGGAAAAAATGGATGTCATTTGGTGTCGTAGACGGTTTACCTACTTCTATCTTTTTAGGTTGTGTGCCAAGAAAGGAAGAGAATGGCATTCTGTGGTTTGGTAGTTCCCAGGGAGTCTTCTGTACCACACATGAAAAGATGAAGAAAAGCAGCCTACTCCTTATAGAGTGCAGGTTGTAGAGGTTTGTGTGGATAATAACACCTTTTTGCCTGTGTCGTTAACAGGGAAGAATGAGTATGTGGTCAATATTCCTTCCTTTGAGAAACTGACGATTTCTTTTTCAGGTTTTTCTTATATTTATCCTGAGTTTGTGGCCTATGAATATCAGTTGGATGGTAATGGGTGGAATAAACTGGAAGGAAAATCAGAACTGCCTTTTTATGATTTGTCTTCAGGGAAGCATGAACTGAAAATCAGGCGTGCCAATGACGCGGATTCGGTGACTTCTATTGTGTTGTATAGGCATACGGTGTGGAAAGGCTGGATGTCAGTTTTTATAGTTTTGGTGATATTGTTTGGAATCTATGGGGTGATACATTGGCGAATGAAATCAAGGAAGGAAGGGAAGGCTCAGTCTGTGGAAGAAACTCCTTTGAAACTTGCGGAATCTTCTGTAGAAGAATTGCATACTCGTGAAGAGGAAAGTGAGCAAGAAGAAAATATGCAGGAGGATGAAGATTTGTCGTCTGATAAATACAAATACTGTCGTATGTCGGAAGAGGATTGTCGTTTACTTTCCGAACAGTTGGATTCGCTTATGAATGAGAAGAGGTTGTATATGAATCCCAAGCTTAAGATTGCAGATTTGGCAGAGGCACTACATATTCCTTCTTATAAATTGTCTTATTTGTTTAGCCAGTATCTGGACCATACATTTTATGATTATGTGAACGATTTCCGTATTATAGAGTTTAAGCGGCTCATTGAAAAAGGGGAACATAAATCTTATTCTCTGAATGCGCTGATGGAAAAGTGTGGATTTATGTCTCGTTCTTCCTTTTTCCGTCATTTTAAGAAGCATACCGGAATGACTCCCAATGAGTATATAACATCTCTTGAAAAATAGAATTTTATTTCTGATATTCGTTATATATAGAGACAAGTTGTATCAAAAATAAATTGATACAACTTGTCTCTTGCTTTTAATTATTTGATAATCAATAATGTTTTGCTCTTTTTGTACGTTTCAGTGGAATCGTACTTTTTGTGTATGTTTTTTTCTTTTAGTTGTGATTGTGTTTATACATTTGCGGTGTAAACAAAAATCGAAAATCAAGATTATGGAGAACATGAACCTTTCAAACAACAATCTGATATCGTATGCGTTCACGCAGTACCATCATTCACTTTTCCTTTACTTTTATTATTCTATAGGAGTGAAAGAAGAAGCAGAAGACTTGATGCAGGATAGTTTTTTGCGATTGACTGATTATAATCAGATGCTTCGTTCTGAGACAGTGAAATACTTTCTGTTCACCATAGCACGTAATCTGAAAGTTGATTATTTACGTCGATATTCTAGGCGAATGAATTCATTTCCGATTATTTGTATACTCAGTTTTCGTTCTGTGAAGATGCAGCTGATCAGCCTGTAATTGTAGAAGAACTTTTGGATAATGAAAAGAAACGTTTGAAGCGTATGCCTTTACAGCGTCGGCGGATATATAGCATGGTGCGTTTTGAGGAAAAGAATGTAGCCGAGATTGCTTGTGATTTGAATTTATCGGTTCGTACAGTGGAAAATCATCTGGCTCTTGGTCGGAAAGAAATGAGAGCTTATCTGAGTTTATGTGTGTAATGTGAAATAATTATAGTTATAATTTAATTTGTACTTATGGAAAATGGATTTTTAAGCAAGCAGTCGCAGAGAATGCTTTTTTCTACGGTAATGTGTGCTTCCTTGTTTGTAGCCAGTCCGTTTACGGTTCTGGCAGAAGGTATGGAAGTGCAGACAACGATGCAGTCAGGGCAGGTTAGCGGACAAATTGTGGACGGCAGTGGAGAGCCTATAATTGGAGCTAGTGTGTTGCTTAAGGGGACTACGGTTGGTACTATTACAGATATTGATGGAAATTTTGTGTTACCTAATGTTTCAACCGGAACGTTAGTGATTTCTTATGTGGGCTATAAGACGAAAGAGGTTGTTTTAGGAAAGGAAAAACTTTATAAAGTGGTCTTGGAAGAGGACACGGAAATATTGGATGAGGTAGTGGTAATGGCATATAATACCACGGTAAAACGTAAAATGATTTCATCTGTGACAAATGTAGATATGGAGCAGGTGGAGAATATGAGCGGTTATAAAGATATGGGTACGGCCTTGCAGGGACGTGTAGCAGGTGTGTTAATTAGTAACTCACAAGGTGGTCCGGATTCTTCACCGACCATATCCATTCGAGGTGGAGGAGATCCGATGTATGTGATAGATGGTATTGTGCAGGATAAGGATGCTTTTTGCGTATTCCATCACAAGATATTGAGTCGCTTTCAGTCATGAAGGATGCTGCTTCCAGTGCAGTGTACGGAGCTTCAGCGGCAAATGGAATTATTGTAGTTACCACGAAAAAGGACAAGAAGGGAAAATGAGGGTGAATTATACTTTTGACGGTCAGTATAATACTCCTATCATGCAGCGTGAAAAGTTATCTTCTTATGAAATAGCTACAATGCAGAATACCGTTAGTGATTACATGGGTGATGTAAAACCTTATTCAGACATTGCCTTAGCTAAAATTCAAAGTGGGCTTTTTGCTGATTATCCAAATACGGATTGGTGGGATTTGCTTGTGAAGAAGGGGGCCTTTTCGCAGCGACATACTCTGACAATGGATGGAGGTTCTACTGACACGCGTTACAGAGTATCATTTATGGTTTATGATCAAGTTCATTACAGAAAAAATGTAGCAGGAGAAAATGAACCGAAAGATTATAAGACATATAGTGTCGGATTGAATTTGGTGCATGATTTTAAGAAAACGGGAATTACAATGGGGAGTTGATTTGCGTCCTTATGTAATTGACAATAAGTCTTATGGTATAGACCCGTGGAGAGAAATACAGTCTTTGAGTGCCTTGGATAAGGTGTATAATGAAGATGGAAGCTATGCTCCTAATAGTCCGATGGCTTTGTATGGAGATACAAACGGTGCATACAATAAAGATTTTCAGGTAGGTATTGATGCGAATTTAAATTTAGACTGGAATATTCCATGGGTGAAAGGACTGAAAGCTACGTTCTGGGGAGGCTATCAGGTGGGTAATTCAAATAATAAACCTGGGATGCCTATGTACCGACTTACAATGAAGATGGTTCTGTGGTTACTACTACAAAGCCCTCGCTGACCATGACAAAAAATTATTGGTGGAAGTATGAATTTAATGTCGGATTGAAATACGACCAGTCCTTTAATAAGCATAGGTTGGTGTAGGACTTTTCTATAACCAGAAAGAAAATTATTCAGACTTGATATGGGCAAAACGTACGGACTATTATGATAATGTAGACCAGATTTTTGCAGGACCTTCAGACGGACAGACCAATGGAGGAAGTGCTTCAGAAGGTGGCCGTTTGGGATATGTGGGTACGCTAAATTATGATTATGATGGTAAGTACCTGGTGTATGCGAGCTTTCGTTACGATGGAAATGATGGTTTTGCCAAAGGTTCAAGATGGGGCTTTTTCCCGTCTGTTGCTTTGGGATACATGATTTCGGATGAGCCTTTTATGGAAAAGATAAAGACTGCTATGTCATTGGACATGTTGAAACTGAGAGCTTCTATTGGACAGATTGGTGAAACGTCTTCACGCTTTGCTTATTTATCCAATTGGGCAGTCGATTCGGAAGGTGCCTATGTGGGAGGGGCGGTGGTTCCAACCGCATCTCCTGGAGAGTTGGCTTCTAATGATTTGACCTGGTATACTACAACTACATGGAACTTAGGAGCTGATTTTGCTTTCTTGAATAATCGTCTCTCTGGTACTGTAGATTATTTCTTCCGCAGAACTACTGGTTATCTGATAAATCCAGTGAATCGTTATAATTCTACTTTGGGTAACAATGTGGGTTACAGTGGAAATTTTTATATTTCTGGTTTGCCTAAGGTAATGTCTGATGATGCTTTCAGACGTGCTGGTGCTGAATTTTCATTGGTATGGCAGGATAATATAGGTAAGGTTTCATATAGTATTGGAGCGAATCTTACATTTTATGATGAATTGTGGGAAAAGTATGAACAGGGAGATGATGCGGTGACGTTGGCGAACCCGAATGAACGAACTACGCATGTAACCATAGGAATGGGTGACAGGACACTTTTGTATGATGGATTGTTCCGGGATGCCACTGAGCTTTTGAATTATCCGATACAAAATGAAGGAACTTCCATGATGGCAGGTGATGTGAGATACATTGATGTAAATGGAGATGGTGTCATTAATGATGAAGATGCTGTGTACGATGGAAAACCACGTTCTTCTATCATGCAGTGGGGTATTCCTTTTAGCATAGGATGGAATGGATGGTCACTTGAAGGATTGATTCAAGGGTCTGGTCCTCAATATGGTGTGATGCATAATAATCTAAAGGGAACCGGATGGAACAAAATCTATTACAAAGATCAATTGGACTTTTATTCTCCAGGCAATACTGATGCCAAGTACCCACGTGCGGACAATGATTATGGAGCATGGAACGGTGAATACAATAGGGCTGCTTCTTCATTGTGGCTGATTAATAAAACGTATGCTCGCTTAAAGAATTTGTGCTTGAGCTATGATTTAAACACAAGTTGTTGAAAAACGTGCAATGGTTGTCTACAGCGAAGATTTCTTTAACCGGAACAAATCTTGTGACCATTTCCCCATGTACGAAATATATGGATCCGGAGTCTGGTCCTGTTAATGATACAGGTACGGTTCAGACACTTGCTTATCCTACTACTCGTACTTATTCAATAGTTTTCAATTTAGGCTTTTAAAAAATATATTCGAAATGAAAAAAATAAAATATAGCAGTATTGAGCTTATCCATGGCTTTATGTTGTTCTTCATGTAGCGATATTCTAGATAAGTCTCCGCTGGATTTAAGAACAGAAGAAGATGTTTGGAGTGATCCGAACTTGGCACAGATTTACCTGAATGACCTTTGGTATGCTACTGTAAGAAGGGATGTTGGTAATAAAATTCGAAACATGGTTTTCATTGTATTCTGGTCCGTTATCTCCTGGTACAGACTTTTTCTTCTGATAACTGTTTTACTCGTTGGAACAGAGCAACGGGGAGGCATAAAAAAAAATATGCTAGTTTGAGTGCTGCAAGTATTACTGACCAAATGGGAGCTTTTGACAGTTTTATTGATTTGAGAAGGATTAATATCGCATTAGATCATCTTACGGAAGGTTGTGAAAACTTTAATGAGGATGTAAAGAATGATATGCTGGGGCAGGCTTATTTTTGCGAAAGGCTTGGTTTATATAACCCGTGCAAAAGTTTTTGGTGGTTATCCTATTATTGAAAAAACTTTAACTCCTGAAGATGATTTGGCTTTGTCTCGTGCTTCTATTAAAGAAACTTTTGATTATGGTATTAATTGTCTCAATAAAGCGGCTGAGTTGATTAATAAGACCGCTCCGGCCGGAAGACCGGGGAAAGGCGCTGTGTACGGGCTGTTGTCAGAGGCTAATTTGTTGGCCGCCTCTTACATTAAATATGGTATTATTAACGGCATAGAGGAAAATACAGATCTTATTCCATATTATAATGCGGCAATTGAGGCGGTGGAAAAACTTGATGAGTTAGGTATTTATACATTGGAGACTTCCGACAACTGGAGTAAGCAGTTCAATGATTTTGAATATGCATCAGGTTCGACACCGGAGATTTTGCTGGCTTCATTTACTCCTCCTGGACTTTATAACCTGAATTCGTCAAGTCCGGTTGAGTTTGGTAACTATTTACCGACCATGTATGCGGACATCCTTAAAACTGATGTGGTGAACAATTATGGTGGAGTGTCTTATTCTGGATATTCTTTTACTGAATTTTATCAGACCATAACTCCTAACCCCAAAGCCATTGATGAGGCTTTCTATATTACTGATGTGGATGGCAAGGCGAAGAGATGGGAGGAATCAACTAAATTCCAGAAATATATAGAGGTTAAAGACGGAGTCTATTCATTAAAACAGGCTGCGATTAATGACGGATATAGTGACATTGCGGAGCTGATGTATGAAAATCGGGACAAGCGATTCTATTCTACTGTGGCTTATGATGGATGTTCTTATTTTGGAAATCGTTTTGATACACGTGAAGGTGGAAATATGAATCCTAATTCATTTAAGTCATTAAGCAGTACGCAGGGAGCAGTGACTGGATATTTGTTTATTAAACCAGTTCCGCAGACACAAGCTTGGACTTTAAGTACTTTATCAGGATTTCACCGTACATGTTTAAGATTGTCAAGAGCCTATCTGAATGCGGCAGAGGCCTACCTGATGAAGGAAGACTGGAGTAGCGCGAGAATCTATATTAACAAGACGCGTGTGACTCATGGAGGACTGAAGGCCTTGCAGGATGAAACAGGGGATGAGCTTTGGAAAATATATATTGATGAGCGAAATGCAGAGCTAATGTTGGAGAATGACCGGTATTATACATTAATGAGACTGGGAATCAAAAATGGAGCAGAAGGCATTGACCAGCTGAATTTCGGACAGATAAAACAGTTTGAAATATCCAAAGACGGGAAGTCGTATAAATATGTAGACTTGAAATTCGAAGGGTCTAATAATAATTATGTGTTTAATAGATACCGCTATTTGTTCCCTATACCACAAACTGTATTGGAAGAAAATCCAAATTATGCGCCACAGAATCCGAGATATTAATGATTAAAAGAAACTTTTATGAAAAGAATATATAGTATAAAATTAAAATTGGCCTTTTTGCTGGTTTGTGCCATGGGATTTTTCTCATCTTGCCTGAAAGCTGGATTGGAAGAGATTGAGAACTCAAACTTGTGTGAAATTACCTCTATTACTTTTGAATATCGTTGGTTGTCGCAGAATGCCAACGGGTATGATGTATTGAACAGACAACAGCTTACATTGAGTAATAATGTACCTGATAAGGATAATCGGATAGATTTTATTATCACTGTTCCAGCGGCGAATAATTCCGGAGAGTTTAAGACAGCTGTTAGAAATACGGTATCTCTAGATCGGTTGTATCTTACTTCTATAATTAGTCCTGCAGCAAAGATTACTCCGCTGGATGATGCGCCGGCTATGGGTACCCCGGCAAGCTTTGAAATTGGAAAAGAATATAAGTATCAGGTGACCGCAGCGAATGGAGCGACCAAGACTTTTGTTCTTTGTATTGTCGATTTTATTAAGTGATTAGAAATGTTAATTTTAAATTAGGTAGACATGAAAATATATTGGAAAATTTTTTGTAGGATGCCTTGTTATATTGGGTGTTATGTCTTCATGTAAAGATGATAATGAAGGCGGAGCGAGCCATGGCGTAGAAATGATGATTACCGGATTTACTCCAGAGCAGGGGTATTCAAGTAATGAAGTAACAATTACCGGGAAAAAAAATTTCGGTACAGAAGAAACCGTGGGGAGGTATATTTTAATGAAACAGCAGCTACTGAATATGTAAGTTATACGGATACAGAGATAAAGGTGAAAGTTCCTATGGGAGCTTCAACAGGTAGAATCTCGGTTTTGAAAGACGGTAATTATGCTTTTTCTGAAAAAGAATTTACTTATCTCGAAGGAGCAACTTTGGAAAGTCTTTCTGCTACAAGTTCATATATAGGCGATGAAATAACCATTAAAGGAAAGGATTTCTTTGAAGTGGAACCAGCCAATGTGAAGGTTTATTTCGGTGATGCCGTAACTACAGCAACTTCTGTTACAGATACTGAAATAAAGGTAAATGTACCGGAGGATGTCAGTGCAGGTGAGGTGAATGTAAGTGTGGAGTTTGTGGGGTATCAAATAATCTCAGGACTGGTATTTAATGTAATCACTAATCCTCAGATAACAGCGGTAGCCCCCGTCAGTGGATTGGCTGGAAATGATGTTACTATTACAGGACAGAATTTCTATGGATCTGATGAGAACCTTGGCAATGTACATGTATTCTTTGATGATTATGAGGCAGTGGTCACATCGGTTAATTCTGGTCAGATTAAGGTACAATCACCGGTTCCTGATGCGTACGTCTCTAATGGTTATTTAGATATTAATAAAGTAACGGTTAAATATGATGGTCGTGAAGATTTGGTTTTGGGAGATGGTTCTGCTTCAATTTATCAGATTCAGCTTCCTAAAGTAACTTCTGTTTCTCCTGTTTCATTGGGTATCGGTGATGAATTGACTATTAAAGGAGAGAATTTCTATGAACCTTCAAAAGATAATCTGAATATTCATGTGTATGTAGGAGGAAATGAAATAGACCAACAGAGTCTTACAGCATCTACTTCGGAAATCAAATTTACTGTTCCTGAAGGAGTAACAACAGGATCGAATATAGAAGTATATGTTAAGTTTGATACTCCTATCTCTGGAAAATCTTATTCGACAGAAAGTAAGGCGATAGAAATAAAGGCTTCTGCATGGTCGAAGTATTTGTTTATTAAGGATTGTGACACATTTACTTCAGGTTTAAAACTTTGTGAATATTCAAAGGAAAATGAAAGTAATTCTTCAAAATATCTTTTGAGAGAAGTTACTGATCCTGTGAATATGTCACCTGGTAGCGACTATGATTATTCTCAGGTGAAAACTTTTGCAATTTGGGATCTTAAATCAGATGGATACACTGTATTCAAAATTGAAATACAATCAGAGGATAGTTATTGGCTGGAATTTGATGCTACATCTCCTAAACATGTAAAGGTATATGCTGCCTATGGAACTAATGGAATTGATTTCGGTACTGATTCCGAACCAGTAGATGTTTTCTCTGCTACGGGTTCTAGTGGTTATAGTACGTATAAATCAAAGAGTTTATCTCTTGGGCTGTTAAGTGCAGGTACTTATTATATTAAAGTTAAATTTAGTGATGACAATGGTGGATGTATTCGTAATCTAAAAATTACCAATACAGAACCAGCCTCAGAAGAATAAAGGTGGTATAAGACAGAAGATTCACAGTCTTAGCTTTCTGTTTTAGACTGTGAATCTTAAAATCAGAATCTTAAAGTATAGATAGTTATGAATAGTAAAATACATATAGAAATTAAATATTTGTTTTTCAGTCTGCTAATGTTAATATCAAGTATGATGACAGTAGGTTGTAAAAACGAAGATTCAGATATTGATGATAAACCTGTCATTACAGACTTCTCTCCTAAAGAAGGTGATTATCTTACTCAAGTTACAATTACAGGTTCTAATTTTGGTACAAGTCGTAAAGAGGCTTTATCCCATGTGTATTTCAATGGAATAGAGGCTGCTGATTATGTAAGTTATTCGGATAATGAGATTGTGGTGACAGTGCCTCAGGGAACTCTTACTGGTGCTATTACTATTAAAAAAAGGCGAATCATATACAAGAAGTTCAGAAAACTTCGTATATAAGGCAATGAGTAGCGACGGATATGAGACTGGTACTGTCATGATGACATTGCTGTGTAAGGATGTTGTTTTTTGTGAAGGTGCTAAAATTAAACCATGTGATTACTGGGATGAAAACGGAACCTCGGCCAATGAAATAGGATATTTTGATGTGACTTCACAAGAATTCAAATACAATTCCGGATATGAAGGTATGGAATCCAAAAGTCATGCTTTGTGGGATTGGAATAGTGGAGATATAGCTATATATAAAGTAAATGTAGAAACAATAGGCAAATACTATATAGGCTTATATACTTCAACTCGTGATCAGAATTGTTATGTTAATGTTGAGATAGGAAAGGATATGGAGGCATTGAAAGATGTTTCGTCAATTAATTCACAATATTCGAGAGATGTGGTGTTCAATGACAGTTGGGGAGATTTCTCAAATTATTTGGAATTTGGGCCATACGAAATTCTTGAACCTGGGGAATACTATGTAAGATTCTTGTTGAAGAATGATAAAAAGGCAGATGCAAGTGCTCCATTGAAATTTATAAAGATGTTCAACTAATAATGTTTCATGTTATGAATAGTAGTTTTTTTAAATATCTATTGATATATATAATGTGCATCGGTTTCTTTGTCGGATGTAATAATGAGACAGAAATCGTATCTGAGGCAGTGCCTGTATTGGAAGATTTTAGTCCGAAATCTGCATTGGTTGGGGATGAAGTGACTTTTACAGGATCAGGATTTGGTGATTATAGGGCAGATGCGGATTCACATGTGTCTTTTAACGGCACAGAAGTGACGCAGTTCGTCAAATATTCAGACAAACGAATTGTCGTGAAGGTTCCAGAAGGTGCTACAAGTGGTAATGTTACATTGAAGATAAATAATACTGAACTTGTAACAGAAGATGCTTTTACAGTAAAGGAACCTGAACCTGAAGTAACAGAACTTCTGGTAACTGGCTTTTCTCCGATGGAGGATATGCTTTTAACGAAGTTACTATTTCGGGATATAATTTCGGTGCTTCGGTAAATGGGGTAACAATTAAATTTAACGGGGTTGAAGCTGATGAAATTGTAAGTGTTTCTGATAGAGAAATAAAAGTTATTGTTCCAGATGATGCTACTACAGGTCCTATTACAGTAAAGGTTTCTTCCGAGGAATATACTACTACTGATGTTTTTACCTGTAGTGCTGGTGCCACTGTTGCTTCTGTATCTCCAACGGAAGCATGGGCTGGTGAGATTATAACTTTAAAAGGAGAAAACTTCTTTACAGATGTGCCACTTAGTGATATAAGGGTAAGATTCAAGGATGGCTCAGCCATACCGGAAAGTGTTACGGCGAACGAAATTAAGGTAAAGGTGCCTGCTGAAGGTAACACGGCTACTTTGTATGTAGATTTTGGAGAAAAACAGACAGTAAAGGGGCCGTTCTTCCAGGTGTATAAACTTTTTGAAAACGATTTTAATAATGGTGCTTCTTATGAACCGTTTAGAGATAGTCCTGTATGGGCTCCAAGTACAGTAAATGTAGAAAACAATTATCTGAAATTTTATTATAATTATGCAGCTTTGGCTGCCGACAATCGTCGTGAACGTAGAGGTTGTGAAGTTGTGTGTGATTTGATGGTAGTGAAAGATGGCTGGTATGGATTCAAGGTGTTCCTTCCTTCTGGGGCATATCCTCAGAACGTAACAGGTACTATTATTGCACAGTTGTTTAATTCTGGTGACAGAAATTCATGGGCAGGACATGTAAGTGTTGAGAAAAATAAGCTTGTGTTGTCACACAGACATGCTTTAGTAGATCCTGTAACAGCTGAATTTGGAGACATACCATTTGATAAATGGGTTTCAGTAGTTGTGTATTTTAAAGTTGGAATAAACGGAACTGGAAATCTGAAAGCTTGGTCATGGATAGAAGGTCAAACGCCAGGAACATTAAATGCTCCTGCCTATGACTCTGGTCAGGTTGATTTTGGTTTTGGAGAATGGATTGATGACAATACCTTGAACTGTGAGATTACAAAAGACAATATTATAGGTGATTATATAAGTCCAAAATTCGGTATGTATGTACAATGGCCGGCTGATTTGACAATCTATTTTGACGATATCAAGGCTTTACAGGGTAATCCTGAAGATGCATTTGATATTGTAAAACCTGAATAATGATTAAAAAAAAGAAAGAACAGATAGGTTTACTCCGTTTTGTTTGCTTATCTGTTCTTTCCTCAATATAATTGATATGGTGTATAAGAAATCTATTTTAAGCATTTTTATTTGTTTCTTTGAGTTTGTATGTCTATCCAAAGGAGCAAATAAGTTTTAAAAACATCTTCTCATCCTCGTATTTTTGTTATAGAGGAAGAATGTGAAGGGATTCTGAATAAAGTCAATCAGGTGGAATGGGCACAAAATATCTATCATGATTTGAAAAAAGAAATAGATCCGATTGTGGCTATTCATTTGCAAAACCCCTCGTATGTCATTTCAAGAATGCAGATGCACTGGGAGCCCGGAAAACGATATACTCATTTCTATACGGAGGGAAATTTTGTGACTAGGCGTGAAGGAAATGCTAAATATCCGACGGTTCGTGTCACTTATTCCCGTGCAGCCAGCAATTCGGTTCCTTTGGCTCCGCTCGACAAGATTATACCGTATGGAGACGGTTCGCTTACTAAACCTAAGGGCGAGGCGTTGGGCATTGTGAAGATAACAGAAGGAGTAAATAATATGTTGTCCAGAATTGGTCTGGAGCAGTCTTTTGATACTGTACAGTTTACAAAAACAGGACTTGGAGTGGAAACGGTAAATCGAGCTTTTATTCATCTGGCGTGGAAGTCTTCTATTCTTTATTATTTGACCAATGATAAAAAATATGCTAAACTTTCGGCAGATATTTTGTGGAATTTTGTTCGTGGAGCCTCTCAGCAGGAACAGTTGAATCCTGACTGGGAAGAACGTACCGGAAAAAACAGTATTAATGGATACCTCTCTTTTGAGACATTGGGGGATACACGTCATTTTGCCACCTTACCGTTGGCATATGATATGATTTATAACTATTTGCGTGACGAGTATTTTGAATCTGACCAATATGTAAATGGCATAGAGGGTGAGATGTGGGCTCCTGCGCACAAGGAGGGTAAGGAATGGGCAATGGAGCGTTTTTGAGATTATGTTCAAGCGTTTGATTGAGAACAAATTGACCCGTGGAGGAGGACTGAAAGGTAACTGGAACATGAATGAACAGCAGTCGGCCATGTTATATGCTTTGGCATTGGAGGATGACAGTGCATATAAAGATGGAAAAGGGCGTGGGTATTATGTCAATAAATTGATTTATGGACCCACGACCGATAGTCATGGAGCATACATTGATGTGTTGCGTGCCAATATCAGTCCGTCCACAGGACTTTGGCCGGAAGCCCCCGGTGGATATGGACAAGGTTCGAGTGAGCAGTTGGTTCGGTTTGGGTATATTTATTATAAGAATGGAATCGATTTGTTGTCTAAGGACTCATTGTTAAATAAAGTTCCTGGGGCTATGCCTCAGATGATGTTTCCTAACGGCTATATTACCAATATTGGAGATGCATCTTATTCCACCATGTTCACTTCGCAGATAGACTGATGATGGCTTATGCTGCTGAAAAAAAGGATACAGAGAAGCTGAAGTATTGGGCATCGATGATGAAATACGCCAAAGAACGAAACTTGAATAATGAATTCTATTATTCTTTATTTTTCTATTTACCGGAAATTCCAGAAACTGATGGATTTCCGCATCTGTCAAGAATGTCGTATTCTTCAGTATATTCTTGTGTTTTTGGAAGAAATAATGCAGATGATTATAAAGATGCATTGGCATTTACATTGGCAGGATTTGGAAAGGATATGGGACACCGCCAGCCTAATGGCATGACCATGGAGCTTTACGGACGTGGGTATGTGCTGGCCCCTGATCAGGGAATAGGGCAGGATTACTGGAGTAAGGATACCCATGAATACAAGATGAATGTGGCTGCACATAATACCGTATCTCCTAATGGAAAGGGAGCCGAATTAAACATGCCTCAGAACTTGAAGATTCTTTATGCTGAACCTGGAATAATAGAAGGAGAAGAACCTGAAGATGAATTGTCGCCCAATCATCAGTTTGTGGATGCTGTGAATCATTTCAAGACGAAAGAAATTGATGCGGAACAGAGACGGGTGCTTTCCATTGTGCGTACCTCTCCACATAACGGGTATTTTGTAGATATATTTCGCTCTGGAGTCAAAGATGGGAAGGACAAGTTTCATGATTATATTTATCATAATATGGGAACTGGGTTTGAGGTTTGTGATTCGTCTGGAAAGGTTCTGAAGATGTCTGATGAACCGCTTGATTCTTTATCCGGAAAGGGATATGCTTATTTTACGACTTTAGGCTCAAGCAAACAAAATAACTGCTTTCAGGTAGACTTTCATTTGGGAGTGGACGACACGCACATGAAGATGTTTGTGCCTGAAGGGAAGGACAGGACGGTTTACAAACTTCATTCATTATATAATCATCGCTATTATGAGCCTTCTTTAAAAAAACTGCCCGTACCAGCAGTGCTTATCCGCCATCAGGGAGAAGCATGGAACAATCCTTTTATCGTGATATATGAGCCTTATGGCAACGGGGCAGAAGCGATGCTGGAATCGGTATATGTAGGTAAAACGAAGTGTCAGGAGGGTATAGCAAAAGTTTCGGTAAAATACAAGGATGGCAAGACGCAGGATCATATTGTGCATGCAGAAAATCCCACGTTGGAATCCGAGTACATGGGAACGAAGTTTACAGGGACATATAGTGTGGTCTCCCAAGAAGGAAATACATTGAAATCTGTCTATATAGTGAACGGTAAGTTGCTCAATAGAAAAGGTTTGTCAGTCAGTGCAGCCGATGGAAGTGAGTTTGATGCTTACCTGGAATGGAAAGACGGAAAACTGTATTACAAGTCAAACAAAGAGTTACATATAAAATCGGATGTGAAACAGATTGTTCAGATGTAGGTTATGGATAGTTTGAGAAGAATAAGTTTTATTTTATGTAGTTGCTTTTGTGGAATCTCACTTTTTGCACAGAATATCACGGATTTGTCTGTGATGAATGAGGAAAAGGAGACGGTTGCTGTTGGTGTATCGGATAATCGAAGTACAATCAACGATTCTGTGTTCTTGCATCCAGACCGGATTCGTTACGATAGCCGGTGTATCCAGATAGACGGGAAAGATGTGTTTGTATTTAGTGGTACGTTTCATTACTTCAGAACTCCGCAGCCTTTGTGGGAGAATAGATTGCGTAAATTGAAAGAGGCTGGTTTTAATTGTGTGGAAACTTATATCCCCTGGAACTGGCATGAACGTACGATGCCTAAATCGCCGGAGGACTATTCTTGTCTGGATATGAAACCGCTGGTCGATTTTCTGAATTTGACGGAGCAACTGGGATTGTATGTTATTCTTCGTCCCGGACCGTATATTTGTGCGGAATGGAGCGGTGGGGGATTTCCTCAATGGATCATGCAGAAGAAGCCGGTTAAGCCTCAGTTCGATACGTGGCTACAGAGTACGGACCCGGAGTTTATGAAGTGGAATGAACATTGGTATAAGGCAGTGTGTCAGGTGGTAGAGCCTTATCAGGTTATGCATCGGGAAAAAGGAACTGGAGGAGTCATTCTGTTTCAGATAGAGAATGAATTCAACCGCATTAAATGGTTCCCTAAAGAGAGCAAAAGAGAGTATCTGGTGAAACTGGCTGAAATTGTCAGACAAAATGGCATTGAGATACCGCTGATTACCTGTTGGACAGATGAGGCTCGTAATGTGGAGAACGGACTGCTGAACGGAGTGGTGGACATGGTGAACAGTTATCCTAAATGGAAGGTGGAAGGTGGTTTCGGACGTCTGATTAATCAGCAGTTGAAGACTCAGCCGGGCAAACCTTTGATTTCCGGGGAACTGCAAGGAGGATGGATGAGTGAGGTGGGAGGTAAACTGAGCTGGGAACAAGATGGCTTAGCTCCGGTGCAGACACAAAATATTACTTTGTATGCCTTGCAGAGAGGATTTTGTGCTCTGAATTTCTATATGGCAGTGGGAGGAACGAACCTGGATGACTGGGGGGCAAGGCAGATGACCACTACTTATGATTATGCGGCTGCTATAGGGGAGAACGGGCTGACGAATGAGCGGTATAGGCGGTTTCAAGGATTGGCGGCTTTTGTGAAGGAGCATGGAACTAGAATAGCAAGGGCTATGGTGAAAGATATACCGTATGTGTCGTCCGATAATGAAGTGAAAATGGCCGTTCGTGAAACGGCATCAGGTGACAGGTATTATTTTGTAAGAACGGAAGAACATAGCCGGAATCATTGGGGAAGTATTTTTACGGAAGGGCTGGTACTGGATTTTGCATTGGAGCCTTTTGGGGCTATGGTATATTATCTGCCTGCTGGAAAGAAAACAGGCAAATGGTATCCGGAGTTGCCTCAGCCTTCTTCACGGTGTTACATAAAGGCCGATACGATTCAACTCGGTGCTTCGGTGGGTGTATGTGATTTGCTGCCGAAGAAATGGAATTCGTTGAAGGCTGGTGAGTATGTGGATGATAAAGGAATATATGGACGGCATTTTATTTACTATAAGTGTCAGGCTCAGGAAGGAAAGATTTTGAATGTAGGGCGGATAGGTCATAAACTTATAAATGGTACAGATAAAGATGAGGTACTGGTTAGAGTCAATGGTAATCTACTGCCTGTTTTGAAGGAAGATGCTACGAGTGTTTCGTTCCAATTACCTGGTGACTCTTTGTCGGGAAAAACAGGTGGAAGCGATTCTGCTCTTCGAAAGTAAGGGGCTTCATCATCATACTAAAAAGGAAGTGGAGGAGTATTGGAATATTGGGCCGGACTTTGTGAGGTGTGAAGGGAAAGACTTAAAAGTGCAGTATGCCTATACGGAGGAACAACGGGGAAAAGCTGTGTCTGCAGGGAAAATGGATATAAAAGATATTTCGGATGCTGTAGGAAAGGGCACTCCTTTGTTGTTGTGGCATAACTTCTCATTCACTTTATCGGACAAAAAAGTGGTTTATGAACTGGATATAGAGCATGAAGGTAACGGATTTATTTACTTGAATGGTCACTGTCTGGGACGATGCTGGGAGGCTGGGCCGCAGAAAAAGTATTATTTACCTGAATGCTGGCTGAATTATGGGAGTGAGAATAGGATTGTCATCAGCATGCGACCGGGATTGCATGGGGCATCAGTGCGTAGTGCAAGTCTGATACCGGTATGGTAATTGAGGAAAATGAATTTATAATATTAAGGTTGAAAAATAAATGTATGAATAAGAAATTTTTAATGATAGGTATGTTTCTGCTGAATGCAGGATGGACTTTGAATGCACAGGAGGTGAATGTAAAAAGAGAAGGGGAACCTTTTACTCATTATTGGAGTGTGGGAACTTGTGCCGGACGCGCTAATGAGGGATTGCGTACGAGCTGGTTGGAACAATTAAAACTGGCGAAAGAGCATTGTGGCTTTCAATACTTGCGCATGCACGGGTTGTTTGATGATGATATGTTTGTCTATATTGAGAAACCAGATGGAAGTGTGGTGTATAACTGGCAATATATAGATGAGGTGTACGACCGTATGCTGGATGCTGGAGTCAAGCCTTTTGTGGAACTTTCTTTTTTCCCGAAAGGTATTGCGGCAGACAACAGCAAGATGCAGATGTGGTACAGAAACCGCGTCAGTTTTGATGAGAAAAGACTAGGTAAATGGCACGATTTGGTAAAAGCTTTCACGCAACATGTGGTTGATCGTTACGGAGTGGAAGAGGTGCTGACCTGGTACTTTGAGGTGTGGAATGAGCCGAATCTGAATACGAATCCGAAGGCCGGTTTCTTTGATGGTACAAAAAGTGATTATTTTAAGCTTTATAAAGCATCGGTGGCAGCGGTGAAATCGGTTGACAGCCGCTTGAGAGTAGGTGGCCCAGCTAGCAGCAATTTTATTGCTGATACACGTTATGATGGCGAAGTGTATGAACAGTCAAAGTCTCGTTTCTATTCGCAAGATAAGATTAACAAACAGCAGTGGAAAGGTTCATGGATTGAAGATTTTATTGCTTATTGTGAAAAGGAGAATCTGCCTTTGGACTTTATTTCTACTCATCCTTATCCTACAGACTATGCGCTTGACCCGGAGACTGGAAAGAGCAAGGATGCGGTGAGATATGTACATTCTTTACGAGATGACATTAGCTGGATTCGGAAGCAGTTGGCCAAGAGTAAATATCCGGATGCGGAGGTTCACCTGACTGAATGGAGTACGAGTCCGAACAGCAGAGACGTGATGCATGACATTCTTCCTCCAGCTGCCTATATATTGAAATGTAATCTGGATTGTCTGGGTATGGCCAATTCGTTGATGTATTGGACATTTACAGATATTTTTGAGGAAAAGGGTGGAGGTGAAAGTATTTTTCATGGAGGTTTTGGCATGATAAATTTTCAAGGAATGGTGAAGCCTTCGTTTCATGCTTACCGAATGCTGAATCAGTTGGGAGATGAGAAACTATATTATAAGGACCCGCTATTTGTCAGCCGTTCTTCGACTACAGGCAAAGTGACTGCTGTGGCGTTTAATTATCCGAAAGAGTATGAGAATGCGGTTCCTTCTTCCAAAAACTTTCATAATTATATGGAGGCTTCTTCTAAGGAGCTTGAGTTGGAGTTGACTGGTTTGACCCCAGGAACTACGTTTATAGTAGAAACTATGGATAAAGACCATGGAAATGTGTATGATGAATATATGAAAATTGGGGCACCACATTCTCCTAACCGTGAGGAAACAACTTACTTGAAAGAAAGGGCATGGGGCACATTAAAGGAAACAATACGTGTTTCTCAGGATGGTACTTTGAAATTAAAAACGGGATTTATTACCTTGGACTTGTATCCTGATTAAAGAATTGTAAGATGATGAGATATGTGATGTTATCGGCCTTTGTGGTTGTGTCATTATTTGTGCAAGCACAAGGTCTAAAGTTGTGGTATGACAAGCCGGCAAGCGAATGGACGGAAGCGTTGCCTTTGGGAAATTCCAGATTGGGGGCAATGGTATATGGTGGACCGGCTGAGGAGGAACTGCAATTGAATGAAGAAACATTCTGGGCTGGGTCGCCTTACCGGAATGATAATCCGAATGCACTGAAGGCTCTTCCTCAAATACGGGAGCAGGTGTTTCAGGGAAATTATATGGCTGCTCAGAAATTAGTTGGACAAAACTTTGAAACAGCCAGGAACGGGATGCCTTATCAGACTATCGGAAGTCTGAAAATGAATTTTTCAGGACATGAGCAGGTAACGGATTATTATCGTGAACTGGATATTGCGAAAGCAGTAGCTACCGTAAGATACCGTGTGGGAGAGGTGGGCTATACGCGTGAGGTATTTGCTTCACTAGTTGATGACGTGATTGTGATTCGTCTGGCGAGTGACAAGCCAGGGCAAATATCGTTAGATTTGTCTTTTGATTCTCCATTGAAGCATGAGGTGTCTGTACGAAAGGGAAACTTATATCTCCGGGTGAAAGGTAACGACCATGAAGGGGTGCCGGGCAAATTGTATGCTGAAACACTGGTAAAAGCTGTGAATGAAGGAGGAGCGCTTTCGTTTGACAAGCAGAAAATGACTGTGCGGCAGGCAGATGTGGTGACTTTGTATGTATCTGCGGCTACGAATTTTGTCAATTATAAGGACATCAGTGGAAATGGGTATAAAAAGGCGTTGGCTTGTTTGAATTCTGCTTGTAAGAAGGATTATTCACGAGCGAGAATGGAGCATGAGGAAAAATTCCAGCAAATGTTTGGGAGAGTAGACTTGCATATTGATTCGGAGGATTACTCTAATGAGCCTACAGATGTGAGAATTAAGCAATTCAATGTTCGAAATGATGCCGGACTAGCTACCTTGTTGTTCCAGTATGGACGTTATTTACTGATTTCTTCATCGTTGCCTGGTGGACAGCCGGCCAATTTGCAAGGTATTTGGAATAAAGAGGTTGTAGCACCTTGGGATGGAAAATATACCGTGAATATCAATTTACAGATGAATTACTGGCCGGCTGAGGTGACCAATCTGAGCGAATGTCATGAACCGCTTTTCCGTATGCTGGAGGAGTTGTCTGAAGCAGGAAGGAAACAGCTAGGGTTATGTATGGGTGCAATGGCTGGGTATTGCATCATAACACGGATTTGTGGCGTTTGTACGGGTATGGTGGATAAAGCTTTTTGGGGTATGTGGCCTAATGGGAGGGGCTTGGCTTTGTCAGCATTTGTGGCAACACTTTTTATTTACGGGGGATAAAGAGTTTTTGAAAGCATATTATCCGGTCATGAAAGGAGCGGCAGATTTCTTTATGGATTTTTTGGTGACACATCCTGCTTATGGATGGTTGGTTACTTGTCCATCTAACTCTCCGGAACACGGTCCGGAAGGTGATGAGAAAAAGAATGCGCCATCGACGATAGCTGGTTGTACGATGGATAACCAGATTGCGTTTGAATTGTTGTCCAATACTTTGTGTGCCGCCAGATTGTTGAATGAAAAAGAAAGCTATATGCTTCGGTTGCAGCATAAAATTGATTCATTGGCACCAATGCAGATTGGTCGTTATAATCAGTTGCAGGAGTGGCTGGAGGATGTGGATAATCCGGAAGACAAACACCGGCATATTTCACATGCGTATGGATTGTATCCTGGCAATCAAATTTCTCCTTTCCGGAATCCATTGTTGTTTCAGGCTGTCAGAAATACGTTGTTGCAACGGGGAGATGAGGCTACAGGGTGGTCTATCGGATGGAAGATTAACTTGTGGGCACGTTTGTTGGATGGCAATCATGCGTATAAAATCATAGGGAATCTGTTGAAAGGGCGTACTTATCCTAACTTGTTTGATGCACATCCGCCTTTTCAGATAGATGGGAATTTTGGTTATACGGCAGGAGTTGCTGAGATGCTGGTGCAAAGTCAGGATGAGGCGGTACATTTGCTACCTGCTTTGCCGGATGTATGGAAGAGCGGACAGGTAAAAGGGCTGAAGGCTCGCGGAGGTTTTGTGGTGAATATGCGGTGGCAAGGCGGTCAGCTGTTGGATGCTGAAGTTTATTCTGGTTTAGGAGGAAACCTGCGTTTACGTTCGTATGTCCCTTTGAAAGGTGAAGGTTTAGTAGAAGCAAAGGGAACTAATTCGAATGCGTATTATCAGCCGACGAATATCAAATCACCTTTGATTTCAAAAAAATATTACTCCTAAGTATCCTTTATTGTATAGAGTATATGAGTATGATTTGGAGACATTGCCAGATAAGTCGTATAAAATAGAAAGAGCTTTTCTATAAGATAAGAATGCCACAGGTTTGTAATAAATCTGTGGCATTCTTGTCTTATAATTTGTTTTTAGAAGCGGCAACGGATGTCAATTCCCACTTGTACGGGACGTCCTTTTTGTGCGAATCCACGGCTCATTGTTTCAAAGTAGAAAGCCTGATAATCTTTGTTTAAGGCATTGTTTACCCAGAAACCGATTTGTCCGTTACCCTTGTTCAAGCTGAGTCGGCCGTTCAATGTGCCGTAAAGTGCCTGACTGGCATTGTTCTGTTCTGTCCAGTAGATGCGGCCTGCAGCGCGATAGTTGGCATCCAGGGTGATGTTGTCCAGAATAGCGTTCTTGTGCAGTGGGAAAATGTATTGTCCGCCTACGGCAAATGTGTGTTTAGGAACGAAGGGTACATAGTTGCCGTTATAGTTTTCTGTTTCACTTATCACATAATCAGTGAAGGTGGCGTATGTATATCCGTAGTTTCCGTTCAGACTGAACTGGTCGGTGAGCTGTGCGCGTAAGCTGGCTTCTGCACCTAAGCTACGACTTTTTCCGGCATTCACCGTGATACGTCCTAATCCACTTTCAGCAAAGCGTGACAACTGCTGGTCGCGAGTGTCCATGTAGAAAGCTGAGAGGTCGGCTTGTAACTTTCCGTTGAACAGGGTGAGGTGAGAACCGATTTCGTAGTTCCATGAATACTCCGGCTTGTAAAGGGTAGCTGCCTTTACGTCTGTTTGCGGGCTTTGAGCCATACCGTTCAGAATACCGATAATATTTTGTTTCTGTTCATCTTTTATGGGCGCTGATTCGAGAGCTGGAATCGTTACGCCTGCTACGTCTTTCATCATGCTTGCCTGCATGTCATTTTGTAGCAGGTCAGAGAACATCTGAATGTTGTATCCTCCCGAACGGTATCCTTTAGATACACTCGCGTAGATGTTGTTGCGTGAATCAAAGTCATATTGCAAGGCGAATTTAGGCAACAGCTGGATGTAGTCGTGCGACAGCTTTCCATTATAACTGTTGTTTACGTTGAATTCTTTTGCCGGAATCATCTCAATGACTTTGTTAATTGGAGTCAACGTTCCGCCTAATGAGTAGGTATGTGTAAATTGGCAACCACTATAGTAATCCAGCTTCAGGCTTTCATAGTCCATGCGAAGACCGGCAGTGAAAGAGAGTCCTTCCAGTCTGAAGAGGTCATTGAAAGTTGACTGGTGGAAAATGGCACCATTCAAAATCGGTGTGCTGAATTTTCCTGGAATCGCAAGTTGTTCACCGTTAATAACATCATTGAAGTTTAGCTTCATGCTCATGGGACCCATCGATATCGTGGGCATGTATTTATTGGCGTTTGTATTGATGGTAGAATTCAACCAGTTTACTCCGTCCTTTTGGAAGGTAACAGGAGCCTCTGTATCCAGCCACTGATAGAATCCGCTCACTCCGGTAGTCCACTGCCAGCGCGTCCGGGTTTTGACTTCAATACGATTTCTTCGCTAAGTGTCTTGGAATTCTGCTTCTGCATCATGGTGTAGATGTTCTGCTCCGTAAAGTCCTGGTCAAGGTCCATGTGGTCGCGCAGGTATTGAAAACCAGTTACGCTACTCAGAATGAAGTTGTCGGCTTGATATTCCAGGTTCAGTCCGGTGTTCAGCAAGTTACGTTTGTATCCGCAGGCATTGTCGTAAGAGATACGGCCGATGTAGTCGGCACGGTCTTCTTCTCCGCTGACTTTACCTGTGTATTCATACGGATAGCCGCCCTGGTTGGTATATTCATAGTTTACGGTAAAGTCGAGTTTCAAGTTTTCGGTCGGCAAATAAATGGCACGTATACGTCCACCGAACTCATTGTCCGTATCAATTCGTTTTCCATTATAGTTGTTTTTGAAGAAACCTCCTTTATGGTCATAAAATAATCCCACAGAAAAAGCAAACTGATTGGAAATACGATGGTAATGCGTAAGTGAGGCATTGTAATTGTTGTAGGTAGCAGCACCTAAACGAAGATCTGTTCCCTGGTACGTAAACGGCGACTTGGTAAACACACGGATAAGTCCTCCCATGGTGTTGCGTCCGTAGAGCGTTCCTTGCGGACCTCGCATTACGTCGATACGCTCAATATCAGAATAATTGAAATCGAAGGCCGATTTGTCGATAAAAGGAATATTGTCCACATAAAGTCCCACAGCCGGTGTATTGATACGCGAGCCGATGCCTCGGATGTAAACCGAAGTCGTCAGCTTAGAACCATAGTCTGGAATGAATAAGTTCGGAACCAGTGCAGACAATGATTTTACAGAGGTTACCGAATTATTGCGCATCGCACTTTGTGAGAAGGAAGTCGACGAAGTGGCTTGCTGACGCAGACGGTTGTTCTCCTTTGGAGTAGCAATAACCACAACCTCTTCTATGTCAATAACCTTTGTTGTATCTTTAGGTAGAGAGTTCTCAGGTGATACCGGACCTGCCAAGCGCTCTTTATAGAAACAGCCAGTAACGAAACAATAGCAATATTTTTTTTTCATTCTGTTGAAAGATATAGTTTAGTTAACGGCTGCAAAGTAACGCCAATTTGCTTGGACGGGCAATCCTAATAAATGAGGATTTTGCTTATTTTTGTACGTAGTAATAGGATTAACGTATGAAAAGAATGAAACAATTTTTGAGTTTGGTAGCGGTATGTATTTTCTCACTCTCCGCTTGGGCACAGGAAACTGTGGCTGTCAATACGGGAGATCTTATTTCTCCCGAAGTAAAGAATCAAACTGTGACTTTTCGTCTGCTGGCTCCTGAGGCCAGGGAAGTATGGGTAGAAACAGACTTCTTTGAAAAGTCCCGGCAGCAGACTCCATTGGGAGAGGTAGAAATGGCAGGACGTCAACGGATGGAAAAGGAGAGAATGGTGTGTGGAGCTATACGGTTGCTTTGCCTGCGCCCGAACTGCATACTTATTGCTTTTATGTGGATGGCGTGCGTATGCTTGATCCCTCCAATGTATATATGCTTCGTGATATAGCTACTTATATGAACTATTTTCTTGTGGATGGAGCTTTGTCTGAGAATTATTTTGTTCGGGAAGTACCTCATGGAACGGTTGCAAAGGTGTGGTATCCGAGTCCTTCTTTGGGGATGGAACGTCGTCGGATGACGGTATATACCCCAGCTGGTTATGAGGAAGGAACAAAACGTTACCCGGTTCTTATTTGTTGCACGGGGCCGGAGGAGATGAGAATGCCTGGAGTGAACTGGGGCGTGCTGTACAGATCTTGGATAATTTGATAGCACAAGGAAAAGCAGAGCCAATGATTGTAGTGATGCCGAATGGAAATGGGGCACAGCAGGCTGTACCGGGGGAATATCCTAACAGCATGTACAAACCTTCTTTCATGAATCCGAAAACCATGGAGGGGTCTTATGAGAAAGCATTTCCGGATATTATGAATTTTGTGGAAAGTCATTACCGGACGATAAACGATAAGGCGCATCGGGCAATTGCCGGATTGTCGATGGGAGGATTTCATTCATTGTATATCTCTGCCAATTATCCGGACAAGTTTGATTATGTAGGACTCTTTTCTGCGGCAATTAACCGTGAGTCGAAAGGAGAGAACACTTATATCTATAAGAATCTGGAGGAAAAGTTAGCAACTCAGTTTGCGGCAGCTCCAAAACTGTATTTTATAGCTATCGGAAATGCAGATTTTTATATCAGGACAATGTGGAGTTTCGTCAGTTGCTTGATCGTCATGGGTATAAATATGAATATGCAGAGACGGATGGCGGGCATGAATGGCGCAACTGGCGAAAATATTTGAATAATTGGTTGCCGAAGTTATTTAAATAAACTTTATATACTGTCGGCTTCTACGTATCCGTGCATGACCGCATAGATGGCCAGGCCGGATACGGACTTAATACCCAATTTTTCTGTGATGTTTTTCCGGTGGGAAATAACCGTAGTCAGACTAATGTGTAGCTTGTCTGCTATCTCTTTGTTAATTAACCCTTTAGTCACAAGCCTGAGCACCTCAATCTCTCGGGCACTTAGTTCATGTTCTGCATCGGTGGCGGGAGGCGTTACGGGATGATGCGTCAGCTCGTGGCCTCGTTTTCGGGTCTGCATGATGGTTTTTACCAGTTGCTCCTGTGGAAGAAGAATGTTCAGGCTTGGAATACCTGTCAGCAAGGGAGGTTCTCCTGCAGAGAGTACAATGCACTTGGGCTTCTTTCTAAAAAAAATGACGTATGCTCAAAATACACATTGGCCGACACAAAATAATGTGCATACATGTCGGGTGTATCGTCTATCAGTTTTTCAAAAGAAGAAAACGTACGTATGACTGCCTCGGGAATAAGTTCTTCCAGAATCGTACGTAGTCCGAGGGCCGTCAGCGTGTTGGGCTCAATGATGGCTATTTCCGGCAGGTGGTGCATATAATAAGGTAATTAATGGTTTAAATAATTGGCTACGGCTTCAGCACATCGCTCTCCGTCAATTCCCGCTGAGACAATACCTCCGGCATATCCGGCACCTTCTCCACAGGGGAAGAGACCTTCCATGGTAAGATGTTGCAGGGTATCTTTATCGCGTACGATACGTACGGGGGAGGAGGTACGTGTTTCTACGGCAATCATGACTGCTTCGTTAGTGAGAAAGCCACGTGAACTCTTCCCGAAAAGCTGGAACCCTTTGCTCAGGCGTTCACTCAGGAAAGAGGGCATCCAGAAATGAAGGAGAAGATACTAATCCCGGACTATAAGAGGTAGCCGGAAGATCGTAGCTGAGTTTCTTTCGTGTGAAATCGACCATACGTTGCGAGGGAGCAGTCTGACGCATATTTCCCTGTTGCCAGCAGATTTGTTCCAGTTTTTCCTGGAAACGCATCATGGCTAATGTATGATGGTACCTTCAGGCTGCTTTCCGTCGCGCAGAATCAGTTCTTCCGTCAGGCTTTCATTGGATTCGGGGAAAGGTTCCGCCTGGAGTTGCATTTCCGGGAGCAGAAGGTCTTCCGGACGTGTTTCTACCACCATACCCGAGTTGCTCCATTTGGTGCCTCGGTTGCTCGGACTCATACCGTTGACTACCAGTTGGTGAGGACCACTGGCTGCCGGTACGACAAATCCACCGGGACACATGCAGAAGCTGTACACTCCTCGTCCGTCTACTTGCTGTACGAAACTATATTCGGCGGCCGGAAGGTATTTTCCTCGTCCGTTTTTATTGTGATATTGTATCTGGTCAATCAGCATGGACGGGTGTTCCAGTCGCACACCGATGGCAATTCCTTTGGTTTCCAGTTGCACCCCATGGGCATACAACCAGCGATATACATCTCGGGCAGAATGTCCGGTAGCTAAAATGACGGGGCCTAAAAAGGTCTTTCCGGTATTCGTTTCAATGCCTTTTACCTTTTGACCTTCTATGAGTATGGATTCCATTCGAGTCTGGAAGTGTACTTCTCCTCCACAGGCCAAAATGGTGTTGCGCATGTTTTCGATGACTCTGGGAAGCTTGTCCGTCCCGATATGCGGATGAGCGTCCGACAATATGGTAGGACTGGCTCCGTGCTGGCAAAATACATTTAATATTTTTTCTACGCTGCCTCGCTTTTTGCTGCGGGTGTAGAGCTTTCCGTCGGAGTAAGCTCCGGCTCCACCTTCTCCAAAGCTGTAGTTTGATTCAGCGTCTACCTTGTGCTCCCGGCTGATTCGGGCCAGGTCTTCTTTTCGCTCACGTACATTCTTTCCTCGTTCTACCACAATAGGACGAAGGCCTAATTCGATGAGCTTGAGGGCTGCAAACAATCCTCCAGGACCTGCACCCACCACAATGACTGCAGGACGACCCTCTACATTGGGATAATCCGTACGTACAAATTCTTCCTCAGAGGGTGTTTCGTTGACAAATACACGAATGGTCAGGTTGACATAAATGGTACGTTGACGCGCATCAATGCTTCGTTTCAAGATACGTATGGCATTAATGGTACGTACGTCCAAACCTTTTTCTCGACCGATGTATTGTTTGAGTGATTGTTCGCTGGCTGCCTGTTCGGGCAGAATCCGGAGTTGGTATTCGTGAATCATATTTTTGTAACTTTTTTGCAAAGATAGGATTTCTGTTTTGTTCTTGCAAAAGGAAGTCAATGGGGAGATTTTATACTGATTTAAGACTTTAATTCAGGGGAAATGGTAAATTTTTTCTATATTTGTGGTCGATTTTCCCAACATTTGTAAGTGGAGAAACGTTATTGATAATGATAGTTGAATTTAGTTAAAATAAAATTATGATGTGTAAGGTGAAAAAAATGTATCCTTTATGGGGCCTTTTGCTGTCGTTCCCGTTGTGGACGGTGTCATGTGTGGATAACAAGTATGATCTTGATAAGGACATTGACATGACAATTAAATGTGGGAGGAGAGCATCTCACAATTCCTGCTGGTAGTTCAGATACCGCCTACTTAAGTAAAATATTGAGGTGGAAGAAGGAGATATTCTTCAACCTGATGCTGCTACCCGTGTATACCATCTGACGAAAAGGGATGATATTGATGTGGATCCAACTACGGTGAAGGAGGTGACGATTAGTAGTGCAAATACTGATTTGAAACAAGAGTTAGTAGGTTCTGATGATGGTGGTTCTGGAAGTAAAACAACAGAATTGGATGTAAAAAATAATCTGAGAGCAGAAGCAAGTGATATAGATGAGGCTTTAATCGAATTAGGTGCTTTAGGAGCTCATAAACACCTACGAGTTTAACTTTGGCATTTGAGTTCTTAAATACTGGGAACTTAACATTTGGCTCTGTAACTGCTAAAAATCTAGAAATTCAACTTCCAGATTTTTTGATGTTTGAAAAAGGAGAAGTAGAAGAAGGTAATAAACTTATTTTGAATAATGAGGAACTGAAAAATGCACAGAAGGTATTGCATGTAATCGGTTATCAGTTTGGGGGAAAGGCTGGAGAAGGAGAAATACCGGATAAAAATAGAACAATCACAATTAATGGATTAGTTACAATGCAAGGACAGGTGGTGACTTCGGGAATTAATGGTTCTGGTAGTTTGACTATGACTTTGGATGTTACTTTGGAAGAAATGACCGCAAACAGTGTAACCGGAGTCATTCAGCCTGAGATTAAAGCGGAAACTACTAATATAGAATTGAACGATTTGCCTGATTTCTTGAAAGATGAAGAAACTCGTATGGACATTACCAATCCGGTGATTCTGCTGAGAGCCGAAAATCAATTGGAGACACCGGTAGAAGTTGATGCCGTACTTACTCCGATGAAAGGTAATGCTCAGATTGATGGTAAAGAAGTAAAAGTGGGAAGCGGTTATGGCAAAACTCCTGTGGTATTAGCGTCGGGTAAAAATGTGATTGCTCTTTCTCGTACTGGTGAATGTACAATCGAGGGAGTGACGAGTAACGTGAAAGTAGAAGACATAAATGATTTGTTGGAAACAATTCCGGATGACATTGAGGTGGATTTACAGCCTGTTGTCCGCAATGAAGGTTATTATACTGCAGAATTGGGCAGAGCATACGAAATGCCTTCAAGTTATGAAGTAGATGTGCCGTTGAGTTTTGAGCAGAACTTAAATATTGTGTACAATGATTCCGTTCAAGATTTGAATAAAGACCTGAATGATTTGGATAAGGTAATTCTGAAAAAAGCCAATGTTCTTTTAACGGTAGATAATGCCATACCATTGAAATTGCAGTTAAAACCTGAAAACGTGTTGATTAAAGATGTGTATGGTAATGAGTGACTGCTGTGAAGAAAACAATAGAAGAGGATAAACAGTATGTTACAGAAAGTACGGATGGGAAAACCGGGTGACCAGCGAGCTGGTTTTGAATCTGACTTCGGAGGATACGGCGTCTTTGTCGAAGATTGATCGTATTTGCTTTAAACTGACAGCTGTTCCGGGAAGTGCTACTGGTGTACCTTTGAAAGATACGCAATGGCTGAAGGTAACAAGTATCAAATTGTCTGTACCGGGTGGTGTGAATGTGGATTTGAATTAATAATGAACGGGGAAAAAATGAAACAAATGAAGAAAAATATATTGTGTACGGTATTGTCTGGATTGGCTGTTTTTGCGTTTGTGGGGGAAGCAGTAGCACAACCTCAGATTAATCGTTCTGCCTACTTTTTGGGAGGTGCTACCTATCGTCATGAACTGAACCCTGCATTTATGGGAGAGAGAGGATATGTGAGCATGCCCGGGTTGGGTAATTTGTCGGTAGGAGCTCAAGGAACTGCAGGTGTAGGCGACTTTCTGTTTGTAAAGTCCAATGGTGACTTGATGACCTTCATGCATGAGGAAGTGAGTAGAAAAGACTTCCTGAATGGTTTGCCTAACCGGTTGAAAATGGGATTTAATGTCAATGAGAATATCTTGTCTACCGGATTTTATGCATGGGGAGGTTTTAATACGATAGGACTTTCTATTAAAAGTAACACCAATCTGTCGGCTCCTGACCAACTGTTTAAGTTTATGAAGAATGGAGTGGATGCCCCGGAAGGAACGCGTTACACAGTTAACGATTTGAGCATTCTTTCGACGAATTATGCAGAACTGGCATTGGGACATGCACGTCAGATAAACGATCAGTGGACAGTAGGTGCTAAAATGAAGTTCCTGGTGGGACTTGCTAAGGCTACTGTAAAGATTGACCGACTGGATATTGAAGCGACTCCGGATGCTTGGAAAATCACTCCGTCGGGTGCGCAAGCCTATCTGTCTGCCAAAGGCTTGATAGTGCCGACTCGTGGAGAAACAGGCAATTATGATGAAAGTGATTATGAACTGGATGCCAATGGCAATCGCACCGATAAACTGAAACCTGGTTCTGAGCAGTTAATTTCGTATGATGATGTGGATTTTGATGATAACAATATCGGTCCTACAGGATTTGGTATGGCGTTTGATTTCGGTGCGACTTATCGTCTGAATGATGAATGGACATTCTCTGCTGCATTGCTTGATTTGGGATTCATCTGTTGGAAGAATACGGTCAAAGCTACCATGAACAATAGCTTTGAATTTGATGGATTTAATGAAATTCCGGTGAAATCAGACTTGGGAGATAATGACCCTAATTCAATTGATAACCAGAGCGACCGTATTGTAGATGACCTGGAACAGATGTCTAAGTTTACAAAAGAGGGAGAGGGACTGAAACGTACTACAGCGTTGGCGGCTACGTTAAACCTCGGTGCGGAATATACATTGCCTGCTTATGACCGCTTGAAGTTTGGTTTCTTGTCTTCTTCTCGTTTCCAGGGACGTCACTCTTGGACGGAAGCACGTGTCTCTGCCAATGTGTCTCCTCTGACCTGGTTTGAGGCTTCAGTGAACTATGCCTTTCTAACTTTGGTTCTACGGGAGGATTGATGTTGAATTTTCACCCGAGAGGTTTCAACTTCTTTGTGGCAGCAGATGTGCCGTTGTGTAAATATACAAAGCCGAGTCTTAGTTTGCCGCTTAATCGTTTCTCTGCCAATATTAATTTAGGAATCAACTTTACTTTCGGTCCGAAGTATAAGACAAAACACCGTTGTGTAGAAGTTCAGTCATTATAATTTTTAAACAAGTAAATATGAGAAAAATAGCATATATATTGTCGTTTGTCATGTTGCCGCTGGTTGCCATGGCAGGTGATATAAAGTATACACGTCCGGTATTGACGTTAAAAAAACGACACGCTGATTGTTGAGTTTTCCATGAGTGTGGAAGATGTGCGTGTGAATAGTGAGCAGACGTATGCCTTTACTCCTGTATTGCGTGAAGGAAAAAACTATTACGCCATGCCTCCGGTAGTAGTAACCGGAAAGAACGGTGATTACAAAATGCGCCGTCAGGAGCGGAAAATGGCTCGTCGTTTCGGGTTTGATAATCCTTTTGTTGTGATTCACGGACGTCAGGAAAATCGGGAGGATGTGGTTCGCTATCAGGCTTCTGTTCCTTATCAGGCATGGATGGACCATGCTTCCATGATTCTGTTGCAGGAAGGAAAAGAATGCTGTGAGGTGGATTTGCTGGATATTACGGTGATTGAACCGGATGTGGCTGTGGAAACTCCGGCTCTGCCTGTAGAATTTGAGGTGTGTGATCCTTGCAAGGAAATGGTTTCTTTCCTGACTCCGAAAGAAGAACCGTTGAAGGTACGTTCTGAGCAAAGTACGTTATATATTGAATTTCCGGTAGGGAAAACGGCCTTTGATGCGAATTATAAAAATAATCGTAGCGAATTGCAGAAGATGAAAGAGATTTTGGATCCGTTGGAAGATGGAGATTTGGTGACGTTTAAGTCAATCAATGTGTGCGGATATTCTTCACCGGATGGTTCGGTTCGTACGAATGACCGGGTGGCCACGCAACGTGCGGAATCGTTTGCGCTGAACCTGAAAGGCGGATATAATTTCCCGAAGGAAGTGTTGCATGTGACTTCTGCGGGTGAGGATTGGGAGACTTTGGTAAAAATGCTGGAAGAAGATCAACCTGCTTATGCGGAAAAGGCTTTGGCTGTAATTCAGAAATATGACAATCTGGATGTACGTGAAGCTCGATTGAAATCTACACTGGGCATGGCTACTTATCGTACGATGATGAACCAGTATTATCCTCGTTTGCGTCGTTTGAGTGTATCGGTAGATTACGAAGTGAGAGAAGTCTTGAACTCAGAAGCTGCCCGCCTGATTTATACCAATCCGAAATTGTTGAGCTTGCAGGAAATGTATCGTGTGGCAGGTATGTATCAGCCTGGAACAAAGGAATATAAAGAAGTGTATGAGATTGCAGCCAACACTTATCCGGAAGATGTAACGGCTAATGTGAATGCAGCTTCAGCCAACATTATCAGTGGTGACTTTAAGAAGGCAGCTTCTTATATGGATAAGGTGAAAGATGACTCACGTGCTTTCAATAATTTGGGTGTGTTGGCCTGGTTGGCTGGAGATACGGAAGTAGCTAAAGGATGGTTCCAGAAAGCTGCAAGCGTAGAACCTGAAAAGGCAAATGCAAACTTGGGAAAAATGGTTCCTTATGAAAATGCCGTTCAGAAATAACGGATATTGAGATAGGATACTGAATATACTGAATAAAAAACGCCTGTGCGCATGGAGAATACTTCAAAGCGCACGGCGTTTTTTTTTTTATGGTGTGAAGAGGGTCATCCGAATAATTCCCGGAAGCCTCTTCCACTTTCCTTACGGGGATGAGCTCGATTTTTATTTTCTTCCGGTCAATGCCGGACAGATTGTGTTTGGGAATCAGCATCCGTTGGAATCCAAGCTTTTCGGCCTCACTGATACGTTGT
>ENA-OQAL01000002-OQAL01000002.1-human-gut-metagenome-genome-assembly--contig:-NODE-2-length-65279-cov-5.158660_pt1 | contig 65279 bp, 69 predicted proteins | sample MGYA00242491_ERZ504519 | MGnify/ENA primary metagenome ERZ504519 (study PRJEB26092, sample SAMD00036260) | human gut metagenome | host: Homo sapiens | study: EMG produced TPA metagenomics assembly of the... | reverse complement strand
TGTGGTGGGATTGTTTCCGGTGATGGGTGTGCCATTGCCGTTTGTGTCTGCGGGCGGTTCGTCGTTGATTCTGTGTTTGGGCGCTGCAGGCGTAACCATCAGCATGATGAAGCAGCAGCCGCAGATCCAAGCGGAGATGCAGCGGGTCTGAGTGTCGGCTGCGACCGTAGCATACGCTACCGCGTATTGCGGTGTGCAAACGTAGATGAAATGTGAGCATCCGCGTGTGCGACGGTATGGCGCGCGGCGTACTGGGGTGCCGTGGGCTAAGCTCGTACACTATGAGCAATCAGAAGCATATCGTTCTTGCCGGCGGTGGTACGGCAGGTCATGTCAATCCTCTGCTCGCCGTGGCGCATGTGATTCGCGAGCTTGAACCAGACGCCGATATCGCAGTGGTGGGCACTGTCGTCGGCTTGGAACACGATTTGGTTCCCCAGGCCGGTTTCGAACTGGAACCATTGAGAAGGTTCCTTTCCCACGCAGGCCCAATATGGCGGCGCTGAAGTTTCCCGCGCAGTGGAAGGCCGAAACGGCCAAAGTCCGTGACATTCTCACCCGTCATGAGGCGCAGGTGGTTGTCGGCTTCGGCGGATACACGTCCGCTCCCGTATATGCGGCAGCGCACAGATGGGCATTCCGATCGCGATGCATGAGCAGAATGCCCGTGCCGGAATGGCCAACAAATTGGGAGCTCGCTGGGCGTCCATGATTGGCACCGCCTATGCGCAAACCGGCTTGAAGCCACGCAAGGGTGTTGAAGCCGAGCGTGTGGGATTGCCATTGCGTGCCGAAATCGCAGCGATAGCCCATGGCATGGAACATGACCGCATTGCCACAAGACAATCGGCCGCAGCGCAACTCGGTGTCGATCCGAACCGTCCACTGGTGGTGGTGACTGGAGGGTCGCTGGGCGCGGTGAACGTGAACCGTGCGGTGGCGGCTTCCGCTAGGGAGCTGCTGGAACACGCCCAGGTGATTCATCTGACTGGGAAAGGCAAAGATGATGAAGTGCGTTCATTGGTGTCGGTGAGCGCCGGCGAACAGGTGCTTGGCGAGCTTGGCCCGGACCATGGCAATGATGGCGATTATCGTGTTGCGCCGTATTTGGAACGTATTGATCTCGCATTCGCTTGCGCCGACCTGATTATCTGTCGCTCTGGGGCCGGCACCGTATCGGAATTGACGGCTTTGGGACTCCCCGCGATTTATGTTCCGCTGCCAATCGGCAACGGCGAGCAGCGATTCAACGCCCAGCCTGTCGTCGATGCGGAAGGCGGTCTGATGGTGGCTGATCGCGAATTCACCGCCGAATGGGTCAAACAGCATGTGCCGAAGCTGCTTGCCGATTCGGATCTGCTTGCCAAGTATGGCGACAACGCCTGGCAATACGGTATTCGAGATGCCGCCGAAGTCATGGCCAAGCGCGTGCTTTCCATGATTGACGAAAAAGTAGGCTGCGGCGACGGCAGGTGCGTTCGTCGCATTCCAAAATCCCACCCATGATCGGCCATATGCGAGACCATGGGTGAGACCATAATGGAACAAGCTAGAAAAAACATGCAAGAGGAGCAGTCGTGTCTGACAACCAGCGTGAAGCCGGTACCATCGTTCTTGATCCAACCCATGCGTCGTTCAGTCCGCAGGAAGGCGTGAATGATTTGGGGGCAACCCATTTCATCGGCATTGGAGGCGCGGGCATGAGCGTGCTCGCTGAAATGCTGCACGAACAGGGCGTTGAAGTGGACGGTTCAGATCGTGAACCCAGCGCCAAAACCGATCGTCTGCAGGGAATCGGCATTACCGTCGAATTCGGGCAGCGCGCAGAAAACGTCGAAGGCAAACATACCGTCGTATTCTCCAGCGCCATCAAATCCGACAATCCGGAAATCGTCGCAGCATACGAAGCAGGCGAACGCATCGTGCACCGCAGCGACATTCTCGCATTGCTGATGAACACAAAACGTGCGGTGACGGTCGCAGGAGCTCATGGCAAAACCACGACCAGTTCCATGCTGGCCCATATCCTCACCCATGCCGGTGAGGGAAATCTGGCCGATCCAAGCTATGCCATCGGCGGATCCATCCAAGGCAAGGATGGTGTGACGATTGACGGAGGCCATGCTGGTAAGGGCGACGTTCTTGTGGCGGAAGCGGACGAATCCGATGGCAGCTTTGCCAAGTATCATCCGGAAATCGCTATTGTCACCAACTCCGAAGCCGATCATCTCGACCATTACGGCACGCAGGAAAACTATCGTGCGGCTTTTGTCAATCATGTTCAGCATGCCGAAAAATCGGTGGTGATGTGCGGCGATGATGAAGGCAATCTTGCGGTATTGCGTGCTCTCGATCCGCAGACGGCCAAGCGTACGGTCGTGTATGCGACGCAGGATACGGTTTCGTTGGGTGATTTGAACGGTGCCGCGTTCGTGCATATCGAATCGGAAAGCGAAAGCGCGCAAAGCGGTGCCGAACATTTCACCTTACACATGCCCGCGGGATTGGTTGGGCGAACATGAGCGTATGGTTCCGGTGACGCTTACCGTTCCAGGCATTCACACGCGCGCAATGCCTCCGCTGCGATTATTGCGGCCGCGTTGTTGGGCGTCGATGTCGAGAACGCTGCCCAAGCCGCCACGTCGTTCCTTGGAGCTGCCCGTCGTTTCCAGTGCGTGGTATGGTCGGCCAAGTGACTGTCGTTGATGATTACGCGCATCATCCTACGGAGATTTCGGCATTGCTGGATGCGGCGCGCCGCAGGTACCCGCAGTCGGTGATTCGCGTGATCTTCCAGCCGCACCTGTTCTCCCGGACCATGTTCTTTGCGAGTGAATTCGCTGAAGCATTGGCCAAGGCGGATGATGTGATCGTCACCGGCATTTTCCCCGCACGTGAAAAGCAGGAGGACTATCCGACGATTAGCTCCGCCACCATTGTGGACGAGGCGCTTAAGCTTGACCACACGCCTGCCGAGGATTGGATTCGCGGAGTGGAGGATATGCATACCGCGGCACAAATGATGACGATGCGTGCTCATCATGGCGATGTCATCTTCACTGTTGGCGCAGGCGACATCACACAGATGGACGAGGTGATGCTGCACTCCCTTCAGGCTCATCGTTGGGATTGTGAGGGCTGATGACGCGAAGGGTCATCAGTCAGGTACGGGTTCGGATGGTTCCGCAACGACGCCTGAAATCAGACGTCGCATGGTAGAACCATCCAAAGCCGGAAACACAGCGATGCCGGAAAGCAGGTTCAGCCGAAAGGCCGTTCCGTCGCTGGTGGAGCGGGACGCGCGTCTTCTTCCGGGAAGAAGACGCAGGAAAATACGGTTGAGAGTGGCAACAAAGGCAGCGTGAGTCGTTCGAGATCAGGCGATTTCGTGGACGCGCGCAATCTTGCCGGCGAGGATTTCGTTTCGAAGACATTGGAGGAAACCATAGGCACGTTGGGCGTGGTAACGCGCCCGAAGGTGGTTGATTTCAGTGCGCGTCTGAAAGAACGACGCAAGGCGAACGCGCGTGTCGTCGCCATGCGCGCGTGCGTTTCCGCTGCTGTCATTGTTGTTGCAGGCGCGTTGGTATGGCTGTTTTTCTTCTCATCGGTATTCCGTCTCGAGTCCGGCAATATTAGCATTGTCGGCGCCAACGAATGGGGTGAGTGAGTCTCAGGTGTTGGATATTGCGGGCCAGCAAGCAGGAAAATCGATTCTTCTCGTGTCGAACAATACGTGGAAAAGAAAAATCAAGGAGATTCCTGGAGTCACTTCCGCGCAATCCAAGAAAAACTGCCCGACTCCCTTGAAGTGACCATCAAGGCGCAAAAGCCTGCTGCGATGCTCAAGACAGGCGAGGACAGCATGACCGCGGTCGACAGCAAGGGGCGTATATTGAATTCCGTCAGCGGAGCTTCCGTGGAAGGAATTCCCGTCATTGAAGTGAAGGATGTCGAAACAAGTCTGAGCAATCGTTCCATCAAGGAGGCGTTGAAGATCCTCAGCTCATTGCCGGAATCGATGCGCAACTCCATCACCAAGGTGACTGCCGAAACCCAGGATTCCATCACCACGGAAATCAATGGGGGAGACCGTGTGATCGTATGGGGCGATTCATCCGGCCTCAAGTTGAAGAAAGCTGTCGTCGATAAAATCATCAATGATCCGAATGTGATCGGAGACAAGCATAACGTCGACGTGTCTGCGCCGTTGCGTCCAATCATCAAATAGTCGCGTTGATATACGAAGAACCCCGGTTGCCTTGCGGTACCTGGGTTCTTCGCGAATAGGAGGAGAGAAGGAGAAGTTCGATTATTGGAGGTCGTCAGGCGTTTCGGATTGGCCTTCAACGCAGGAGCGACGGAGATCGCGGGATCGAGACGCGGAATCAGCGTGCACTGCGTGGCATGGTACAGGTCGGACTTGCCCGGCCAGACGGTACCGATGACCTCGTTGTCTTTGTTCAGCTGGTGGAACCAAGAACCGTTCTTATGGTCGATCAGGTATTCGTCAATGTACTTCCAGAAGGTCGCATACCAATCCTTGTACACCTGCTTGCCGGTGACGGTGGCCAGTGTGGCCGAGGTGTTCACGGATTCGGCAAGCGTCCAGTGCATGCGGTCGGTGACAACGGGCTTGCCGTTCCAATCGGTGGTGTAAGCCAAACCGATGGTGCCTTCGGCGTTCCAGGCGTCGGCAAGTGCCTGAGCGAACAGGTTCTCGGCGGCTTCGATAAGCTGCTGCTTGCCTTCTTCGGAACGCTGCTTGGAGCTCAACGCATACTGGGTGATGAGACGTGCCCACTCGATGCCATGGCCCGGAGTGGCGCCGTACGGCTTGAACTGGTCATCCGGCTTGTCATGGTTGCATTCGAGATCCGGCTGCCAATCGGCGGTGAAATGCTCAGGAATATGCCAGTTATTGTTGGCTGCCCATCCGACCACATGATCGATGATACGACCAGCGCGCTCGCGGTATTCCTCGTTTCCGGTCACATCGGCAACGGCAAGGAATGCTTCGGTGGTGTGCATATTGGCATTGATGCCGCGATAGGAGTCAAGCTCGGTGAATTCCGTGTTCCAAGTATCGACGGCCAGACCGATCTCGTCATCCCAGAAATGCTTGTCGTAGGTTGCCAGAGCCTCTTCGAGCAGCTCGTCCGCGTCCGGGCGGCCGATAAGCTTGGCGGAAGTGGCGGCAAGAATCACGAAAGCGTGGGCGTAGCAGACCTTGCCTGCTTCATGGGTGGAGCCGTCTGCGGAAATGGACGGATACCATCCGCCGTTTTCATCGTCATGCAGCGGACCGCGCAGGCCGGCGATGGCCTTGTCAACCAGTTCTGCGCGCCCGGCTCGCCGTGCAGGAACCCCAAGGAATACACGTGCGCCATGCGGCAGGTGATCCACGTGTGGATGTTTTGGGTCAGATCCGGATTGCCGGTATCGTCCAGCCAGTAGGAGCCACCCTGCGGGGCGGGGAAATTGTGTCCGAAATGCAGGAGCTCGTTGGTTTCCGCCTCGAGCAGGGCATGGTTTTCTTCGGAGCCGAACACGTAGGCTTCGGGAGAGTAAGTGCAGGTCATCGATCAAGTCCTTCCTTGACGTCGTCTGCTGTGACGTGATAACTAGGTTGATGTATTAACTATGTTAACCACTTAAGCGGTTAATGCAAATCGACACACGGAATTTGATGGTGGGATTCTGATGATTTGTGATGGGGGAGAGCTGGATTTTTCGTATGTTGATTTGACGAGGTTGTCTTGTGAAGAGGAGTACCTAAAAACGTACCTTGCATGCTGTTTAGGGTGGTAGACAGATGGAATTTGGAAGAGATTAAGCAAGCCGGAGGAGGGATTTTTGCCCACATTTTTTTAGAATATCCGGCACATCGGGGGTAATTTGGAGTAAACCCAGGAATCTTCGAAAACCGTTGGAAATACAAGAAAAGCCGCCATTTCTGGCGGCTTTCAACTCGTGGAGATGCGGGGAATTGAACCCCGGTCCGATAACCGAACCCTCAGTCTTCTACGTGCGTAGTCTGCTGGCCGTGCGGCGGTTTTTCTGCTCCCATCGATATCGCAGACAACTGATGGCGGGCATATCTACAGTAAAAGTCCCTTGCCGGCCCTGTGGCTCAGTCGACAAAGCAGTCTTCTAAACGACGCTCAGCATCCTTCCAAAGACGAGAAGGAGTGAACGGAGCGGCTGCTCACTGGTTAATCCTGGCGCGAAGCTCAGGCAGCGAGAGCGAACTCAGTGCGGTTAGATTTAGCACTTATTCTTTTGTAGGGGGCATCCACGAGCGGACCCTACGTTCTCGGCACGCTTCCCTGCGACGAACAGGTCACCGTCGAAACCGATCATCCCCAAATATTGAATTATCAAACCTTCCAGCTTTATAGCCAGACATTTCAAGATACCACGGTTTATCCGACAAACCAAATTATGCTATCGGCGATTCATCATACCGACGAAACTTCGCAAAACCGGTAAAAAAAATTCCGCATGCCGTTATTTGACGGCATGCGGAATCGGTGATGATGAAAGGAGAAGATACGCTTACTTGGCTGCTGCGGCGAGGTAATCCGGAACGCCTTCGGTCGGGTAGGCCGGCCAGCCTCCTTCCTTGGTGCACACGTAGGCGGCGGTGTTCACGGCCGCGCGATGCGCTTCCTTGAGGGAGGCACCGGACAGGATCTTGCCGGTGAAGGAGCCGGAGAAGGAATCGCCGGCTCCGACGGTGTCGGCCACCTCGACATGCGGGGTCAGCAGAGTGGAGGTCTCGCCGTCCTTGGCGATGATGGTGCTGAAGGTCGCGCCGCCGGTCAGGATGGTGTACTCCAGATCGAAGCGATCCATGAACCACTTGCAGGCCTCTTCGTCGTTGCCCTCCGGAATGGAGAACATCTCACGCATCATGATGAGCTCGTCGTCGTTGATCTTGAAGATGTTGGCGTATCCCAGCAGCTCCTCGATCAGCTCCTTGGAGTAGAAGTTGGCGCGCAGGTTGATGTCGAAGAACTTCAGCGCGCCTTCCTTGGCATGCTGGAGCAGTTTGATGATGGTGTCATGCGATTCCTGGGAACGCAGACCCAGCGTGCCGAAGCAGATGGCGTCGGCCTTGGACACGGCCTCGGCGAGTTCGTCGGTGTAGCCGATGTGGTCCCAAGCCACGTTCTGCACGATGGTGTATTCCGGAATGCCGTTGGTCAGTGCCACGGCGACGGTGCCGGTCGGGTATTCGTTGGTCTGCACCAGCGTGTTGATGCCGGCCTTGTGCGCATCGTTGAGCAGCTCGGCGCCCAGCTCGTCGTTACCGACGGCGCTGATGGCGTAGCTTTCTGCGCCGTTCTGGGACGCGTGGTAGGCGAAGTTGACGGGAGCGCCGCCGGCGCGCTTGCCGGTGGGGAGCATATCCCACAGGATTTCACCGAGGGCGATGACGATTGGCTTGGACATGGGTGGTTCCTTTCTTTGGTGGGCGGCGTGCTATGCGACGCGAAGAACATCGATGGATGTTCCAAAAAATTGGTGATGGCCACGGCGGCGGCACCGGTAACGGTGGCGTCGGTGGGCAGGGCGGACAGGGTGATTCGGGTGTTGCGCCCGATTTCGGGGATCGTGCGTTCGCGCACGACTTGTGTGACTTCGTCGAGCAACGGCTGGCCGGCTTGCGCGATGATGTCTCCAAGAACGATGTGTGTCGGATTGAAAGCGTTGATGATGGTGACCGCGCCGTACCCAACGTATCGGGCAACATCGAGCATCAGAAGCGTCGCGGTCTCGTCTCCCGCGTTCGCCTTGGCGAACAGTGCTGCGCAAGCCTGCGCATGCGTCATCGTCTCGCATCCGGGAACGATGCTCGGGTTGGCGTTGAGTTGTTCGTGGATGGCGTTGGCGGAGCAGTAGCGTTCCAGGCATCCGACATTGCCGCAGTCGCATGGCTTGCCGTTCACGTCGATGGAGACGTGTCCGATTTCCGTGGCGGTGCCGTGCTCGCCGTAGTAGATGGTGCCGTTGTCGATGACTCCGAGGCCGATGCCTTCGCCAAGCAGATAGTAGGCGAGGGAACCTTCCGACAGTTCCGGATTGAGCAGGAACTGCGCCAGCGCGCCGCGCGGGCGTCCTGTTCGACGAACACGGGGACGCTGAATGCGTTGCTGAATTCGTCGATGAAGTTGATTTGCCTCCAGCCCTGCATGGAGGAGACCAAAGCGGTGCGTCCTTCGTCCTTTAAATAGGGCCCCGGAACCGCCATGCCGACGGCCACGATGCTGGGGTCGTCCTTGATGAGCTGGCGTACGGTATCTCGAATGCGCTCCACCGTTTCGGGGATGTGCTCCTCGCTGACGGTAGGCAAGTCGGACAGGAAGATACGGTTGCACTTGAGGTCGAAGACCGCGATTTGCACCAGACTGCGGGCGAACTTCACGCCGATGATGTGGTATTTGGCGCAATTGAGATTCAGACCGATGGAACGGCGGTTCTTGTCTCCGTCCATGTCGCCGGTTTCTTCGATGATGCCCTGCGCCAGCAGTTTCGCGGTGATTTTGGTGATTGCCGCCGGAGTGAGCTTGATGGCTTTGGCGATCTGCGCGCGTGAGCAGATGCCATTGTGGTACAGGTATTGCAGGATACGGGAACGGTTGTTTTCCGAGATCGATGACTGTTGGGCGCTGTACCTACTCATGCTCACCTCCTTGCGACAGTGCATGGACCCTCGTTGAACTTCTTAATATATTAACGCCGTTAATTGATTAATGCAATTCGTGTTGTGCCGCGTGTCGCGCGCTTATCTGGGTCTCTCTGTGCGAAAGCATGAGTGAAAAAGAAGGACGTAGACCTTGAATGCGACTTTGGCTGGGTTCGTCTCATAAAATGGCTGGTTTTTCTTATTTTCTTTCAGTAGTCGTTAAAAACGTTGGAATTTCGCCGTTTTAATGCATAGCAGAAAACGGCGAATATAAGGTAGGTGGGTAAAACGGCCTCCAATGAAACGTACGGTTAACATTGCGCGCCGATTCTTGTCACTATATCGCCTTGCACAGGGGCGATTCGGATAGAAAAGAGAGGATTCCATAGTGAATCGCAAGAAAGTTATCGCCGCTCTGGCTTCTGTCGCGGCTCTGGCTTCCCTGGCCGCCTGCGGCGGCGTGAAGGACGGTGGCGCCGCAACTGGCAACACCATCACCGTCGGCACGACCGATAAGATCACCAGCCTTGATCCGGCTGGCTCCTACGACAACGGTTCCTACGCCGTGCAGATTCAGGTGTTCCCGTTCCTGTACGCGCAGAACTACAACACTTCCGAGCTATCTCCGGACATCGCCGCCGATGACGGCACCTGGAGCGCCGACGGCACCGAGTTCACCGTCAAGCTCAAGAAGGGCCTGAAGTTCGCGAACGGCCACGATCTGACCGCCTCCGACGTCAAGTTCTCCTTCGACCGTATCAAGAAGATCAACGACGAGAACGGTCCGTCCTCCCTGCTGGCCAACATCGAGTCCGTCGAGGCCAAGGATGACACCACCGTCGTGTTCCACTCCGCGGTCAAGGACGACGTGACCCTGAAGCAGGTGCTCTCCAGCCCGGCCGGCCCGATCGTCGACGAAGAGTCCTTCTCCGCCGACAAGCTGACCGATGCCAACACCATCGTCAAGGACAACGCCTTCGCAGGCCCGTACAAGCTCACCTCCTACAAGGTGAACGAGGCCCTGGCATATGCCAAGAACGATTCCTACAAGGGTCTGACCCCAGCTAAGAACGACGTTGTGCAGGTCAAGTACTTCGCCGACTCCTCCAACCTGAAGATGGCCGTGCAGCAGGGCCAGGTCGACGTGGCCTACCGCTCCATGACCCCGACCGACGTCGAGGACCTGTCCAAGGACAACAAGGTCAAGGTCGTCAAGGGACCGGGCGGCGAAGAGCGCTTCCTTGCCTTCAACTTCAAGATCATGCCGTACGGCGAGAAGTCCAGCGAGCCGAACGCCGACAAGGCCAAGGCCGTGCGTCAGGCCGTCGCAAGCCTGATCGACCGCAACGAGCTGGCCACCAAGGTCTACAAGAGCACCTACACCCCGCTGTACTCCTTCATTCCGGATGGCCTGTCCGGCCACGACGACACCCTGAAGGAAGCCTATGGCGACGGTTCCGGCAAGCCGGATGCGGCCAAGGCCAAGAAGACCCTCGAAGCCGCCGGTGTGAAGACCCCGGTAGACCTGAAGCTCCAGTACAACCCGGACCACTACGGCCAGTCCTCCGCCGACGAGTATGCGGCCATCAAGGCCCAGCTCGAGGAAGGCGGCCTGTTCAAGGTCGACCTGCAGTCCACCGAATGGACCCAGTTCAACAAGGACCGTGTGGTCACCGAGGATTCCGATGGTTCCTACCCGGTCTACCAGCTCGGTTGGTTCCCTGACTACTCCGATCCGGACAACTACCTGTCCCCATTCTTCCGTGACGGCAACTTCGTGAACAACGGATACTCCAACAAGGAAGTCAACGATCTGATCGTCAAGCAGGCCGGAGAGACTGACGCCAAGCCCGTGAGGACCTGTTGAAGGAAATCCAGAAGCTCGAAACCGATGACCTGTCCACCATCCCGCTGCTGCAGGGTGCCCAGGTTGCGGTCACCGGATCCAGCGTGAAGGGTGTCGTCCTTGACGCTTCCTTCCGCTTCCGCTACTCGTCCGTGACCAAGGCCTGACGGAAGGCTTTGACCGCCCCTGCCCACCCTTAAGATGGGCAGGGGCTCAATTGTATCTAAAACACCAATAAGGAAAAGGAGCCCGACGTGACGCAAAGCGCAACCGAGGCTCAGCCGAAAGCCAAGAAAAACAAGCTTTCAAGCGGATTCTTCCGTTTCGTGCTCACACGCTTTCTGCTGATCATTCCTACAGTATTTATTCTTGTAACCATCGTCTTCTTCGTGATGCGCGCTACCGGCGATCCGATTTCCGCCGCTCTTGGTGGCCGTCTCACTCCCGAGGAACTGCAGAAGCGTATCCACGCGGCCGGTTATGACCGTCCGCTCATCGTGCAGTACATCGATTATCTTGGCGGCCTGCTGCATGGCGATCTCGGCACCACATTGACCGATAACCAAAAAGTGAGTACCATCCTTACTCACTATGGTGCCGCTACATTCGAGCTGGCGTTCCTCGCGCTCATCGTCGCGCTCATCGTCGCATCGGCTTGGGACGCATCGCCGCACGCAAGCGTGACCACGCGGCCGATGCGGGCATCCGCACCTTCGCCATCCTGTGCTATGCCACCCCGGTGTTCTTCCTCGGCCTGATTCTGAAGCTCATCTTCGCCATCTGGCTGAACGTGCTGCCGGCATCCGGGCGCTCATCGCTTGGCAGCGAGATGCAGTTCTCCCGACTGGTCTCGCCGACCGGCTTCTACATCATCGACGCGATCCAGTTGGGTGATATGTCCGTGTTGCTTGATGTGCTCCGTCACGCTGTGTTGCCGGCCCTTGCGTTGGGCCTGCTGACCGCCGGCGTGTTCATCCGTTTGGTGCGCACCAACGTGATCGCCACCTACAATTCCGGCTACGTCGAAGCGGCACGTTCCCGCGGCGTCTCCGAGAAGCGTCTGCTCAACAAGCACGCATGGAAGCCGGCGTTGATTCCAATCATCACCGTCATGGGCATGCAGATCGCCCTGATGCTCGCAGGCGCGGTGCTCACCGAAACCACCTTCGAATGGAAGGGACTCGGCTTCATGCTGTCGCAGTACCTGAAGGCACGCGACTTCGTGGCCGTGCAGGGCATCGTTATCCTAATCGCCATCATCGTGGCCGTCGTCAACTTCATCGTCGACGTCATCGCCGCGTTGGTCGACCCGAGAGTGAGGTACTGACATGACCGCAGCATCTGCCAACAAGGTCACCGTTCCAGGCGACAATCGTCTGGACGAGCTCAAGCTCGGCAACAAGACGCCATTCTGGCATAAGATTCCGATCATCAAGGAACTACGCGTCGCAGTCGGCTGGCAGAAAGGCATGCTGATCACGGGCCTCGTGCTCACGGCGTTCTTCCTGCTGGTCGCCATTTTCGCGCCGCTCATCGCGCCATACAGCTACGCGCAGCTCAAGGGCGCCGACGGCGTTTCCTTCCCGGCCCAGGCGGCACCGTCCTCCGAACACATCTGGGGCACCACTGCAGGTGGCTACGATGTGTTCAGCCGTGTGGTCTGGGGTGCCCGCACCGCCGTCATCGCCATCGTCGTCGCGGTATTGCTGTCGATTTTCGCAGGCGTGCTGCTCGGCCTGGTCTCCGGCTATTTCGGCGGATGGGTCGATCGTGTGCTCGTCATGATCGCCGACGCCGTGTACTCCTTCCCGTCGCTGCTGCTGGCGATTCTGATGGCGATCATGATCTCCCACGGCCAGTCCGGCCTGTGGAGCGGCATCTTCGCCTCCGGCATCTCCATCACCGTGGTCTATATTCCGCAATACTTCCGTACCATCCGTGCCGAAGTGATCCGCATCAAGGAATCCGCGTACGTGGAATCCGCCCGCGTGGTCGGCGCCTCCACGTGGCGCATCATGACCAAGCACCTGTTCAAGAACTCCACACGAACCCTGCCGGTCATCCTGACGCTGAACTCCTCCGAAGCCATCCTGACCCTTGCGGGCCTGGGCTTCCTGGGCTTCGGCATCGAACCGACCGCGGCCGCCGAATGGGGATACGACCTCAACCGCGCCGTCTCCGATGTGACCGCCGGCATCTGGTGGACCGCCGTGTTCCCGGGTCTGGCCATCGTGCTCATCGTGCTGGGCATCACCCTGGTGGGCGAATCGCTGAACGATCTGGCCGATCCGCGTCTGCGCGCCCGCAAGTCCGCAGGCGAAGTGGTGGGTTCCATCGAAGACACGTCCGTGGACCCCAGCCAGGAGCCAGGCAAGCGCAACGAGGTCGTCGCCGAACTTGAGGCGGCGAAGAATCCGATGGGAGCCAGCGACAAACCGGTGACCGTCACCGACCGTGATCCGTCATTCGTGGCTTCCGAATGGGCTTCCGAGGAAGGGGAGTGAACCGATGAGTGAAATCAAGGAAGGCAATCTCGCCGAGATCAAGGACCTCAGCGTCTCGTTCATGACCGACGCCGGTTCCATCAAAGCCATCGACAAGATCAGCTTCGAAATTCCCCGTAAGAAGGTCATCGGCGTGGTGGGCGAGTCCGGTTCCGGCAAGTCCGTGACCGCACGCTCCCTCATCAAGCTGCTGCCGGAGACCGCTACGACCTCCGGCGCGGTGTACCTGTCGAACCGCGCGGGCACCGAGGAGCTGGAAGTGCTGTCGCTGTCCGGCGAACAGCTGCGCGAAATGCGCGGCGCCGAAGCGGCCATGGTGTTCCAGGAGCCCAATTCGGTGCTCAACCCGGTGTATACCATCGGATGGCAGATCGAGGAAGGCCTTCGCGCCCATGGCATGAAGGACAAGAAGGAACTCCGTGCCAAGTCCATCGACATTCTCAAGAAGGTCGGCATTCCGGACGCGGAACCCGCATCGACTACTACCCACACCAGTTCTCCGGCGGCCAGAAGCAGCGCATCGTCATCGCCATGGCCCTGGTGCTCAACCCCGGCCTGATTCTGGCCGACGAGCCGACCACCGCCCTCGACGTGACCGTGCAGGCCGAAATCCTCGACCTGCTGCGTCTGGCGCGCGACGAGTTCGACGCATCCGTGCTCATCATCACCCACAACATGGGCGTGATCGCCGACATCGCCGATGAGGTCGTGGTCATGTACCGCGGCCACGTCGTCGAACAGGGCAGCGTCGAGCAGATCTTCTACTCGCCGAAGGACGACTACACCAAGCGTCTGCTTGCCGCCGTGCCGCGTATTGGCCAGAAACTGGTCGTCAAGGATGCCGATGGCAAGGTCATCGAACGTGAGAAGGATTGGCGCGATCAGCCCATCGCGGTCGAGGCCAAGGGACTGACCATCACGTATCCGGGTCATCTCATGCAGCCTGATTTCAAGGCCGTGGACGGCATCGACTTCACCATCCACCGTTCCGAAGTGCTCGGTCTGGTAGGCGAGTCCGGTTCCGGCAAATCCACCACTGGCCGTGCCATCGCAGGCCTGCAGAAGGTTTCCGGCGGTTCCCTGAACGTTCTAGGCATAGAAATGAACGGTGTGAAGGAACGTGATTTCAAGCCCAAGCGCGCCGACATCGGCTTCGTGTTCCAGGATCCGGGCAGCTCGTTCAATCCGCTGATGACCATCGCGGAAAACGTGGCCGAACCGTTGATCGTGCACAAGAAGTTCTCGTCGGTATCAGACGCCCGCAAGTATGTGGGCGATCTGCTTGAGATGGTGCAGCTTCCGCGCGCCTACATGAACCGTTTCCCGCACGAGCTGTCCGGCGGCCAGCGCCAGCGCGCCTCCTTGGCACGCGCGTTGGCGTTGAAGCCGAGCCTGCTCATCGCCGACGAACCGACCTCCGCGTTGGATGTGTCGGTGCAGGCGAAGGTGCTGGAACTGTTCAAGAAGCTGCAGGCCGAAATCGGCTTCGCATGCCTGTTCATTACCCACGATCTCGCCGTGGTCGACATGCTCGCCGACCGCATCATGGTGATGCACAAGGGCCAGATCGTGGAACATGGCGATGCGGACCAGATCATGCAGAATCCGCAGAACCCATACACGCAGAAGCTGCTGGCCTCCCTGCCGGTGCCCGATCCGCGCGAACAGCGCAAGCATCGCGAGCATCTGCATGAGCTGCTTGCCGCCCAGCAGTGAGCTGATCCACGGAATCTAATAAAAAGGAATCCCCGCAACGCTTGAAACGTTGCGGGGATTCCATTTTATGATGTATGGAAGGCGATTTCAGCGGATGGTGCCGTTGAAGGCAAACTGGGCATGGGAATCGCCATTCGCCTTGGCCTTCAGATATTCGCGTACGTAAGCCATGCGTTCCACCGTGGTGGCTGCCAACGGTTCGGGCAGAGCATCAGGGGAGAACCAGCCCACGTTGAGGCTTTCCTCATCGCCGACGAACGGCTCCGTGTTGCCATTCGGATCGGGCCTGCAGATGAACAGGTGATCCATGTACATGGTGTTGTCCCCATTCGCATAGGTGAGGACCTTTCTGGACGATTTGACCGACACCAGATCGGTGACGACCACATCCACGCCGGTCTCCTCCTTGACCTCGCGGGCAACGGTATCGGCCGGTTCCTCTCCGGGCTCGTTGATGCCATACACCATGGCCCATTCGCCGGTGTCGGAACGACGCCCCAACAGCACACGGCCCTGCTCGTCCTCGACATAGCCGGAGACGCCCATGAGCCATAACAGATCGTGGCCTATTTTTTCACGTAGCGAGAGCACGAATTCAGGCGTGGGCATGATGCATCCTCAGGCCTTCACGCCTTCGGCGGCCATATCGGCCATCCACGCCTCGACATCGTCGATCTGCTTCGGAATGCCCGCGGAAATCCATTCCGGACCATCCTCCGTCATGAGCACATCATCCTCGATACGAATGCCGATGCCACGGTATTCCGGCGGAATCAGCAGATCATCCTCACGGAAGTACAGGCCCGGTTCGATGGTGAAGATCATGCCCGGACGAATCTTGGCGTTCTGATACGACTCATAACGCGCCTGCGCGCAATCATGCACGTCGAGACCCAGATGGTGGGCCACGCCGCAGGCGAGCCAACGGCGATGCTGCTGGCCTTCAGGGGAGAGCGACTCCTCGACATCGACCGGCAGAATACCCCAGTCATGCAGACGTTCGGCGATCACGCGCATGCACGCATGATGGATGTCCGAATACGTGGCGCCCGGCTTGGCCGCCTCGAAACCGGCCTGCTGGGAATCCAACACGGCCTGGTACAGCTTCTTCTGGAAATCGGTGAACTTGCCGTTGGTCGGGAACGTGCGGGTGATGTCGGCGGTATACAGGCTGTTGACCTCCACACCGGCGTCGATGAGCAGCAGCTCGCCCGACTCCACGGTACCGGTATTGCGCATCCAATGCAGAATCGGAGCGTGGGCGCCGGAAGCGATGATGGTGTCGTAGCCGACCTCGTTGCCTTCTTCACGGGAGATGGCGTTGAACGCGCCCTCCAGCATGCGCTCCGAACGCGGCTTGCCAAGGGAAGACGGAATCTTGCGCAGAATGTTGTCGAAACCATGCTTGGTTGCCGCGACCGCCTTGCGCATCTCACGAACCTCATACTCATCCTTGCACATGCGTGCCTCGGCGGCGAATTCGTGCAGCTTGTCATCGGCAGCGGTGTTGTTGTCCGGATCGGCGAAACCGTTGGCTTCACGGATCTCCTCGACCATGCTGGTAATCGCCGGATCGGCTTCGCGGATCACGCGCACGCGCACCGCGCCGGCCTCAGTGCCGACATCCTGCTCAACGCGTCGGGCAGCTGCGCGATGTCGTTGGTTTCGATGCCGGTCATCGCGGTCATTTCCTTCACACCGGCACGCGGACCCACCCAATACTCGCCATAATGGGCGTTCATGAAAAGTCCTGCGTGTAATGGTTGGCACGCGGAGCCACGAACAGTTCCGGAACATGCGTCTTGCCGGCCTTCGCCTCCGGAGAATCCGGATCGACGGGATTCAGCACCAGCACCGCGCCGGCCTCGAAATCCTCACCCAAACCGGTGTAGTAGGAAAACGTCGTATCCGGACGGAACGCGTAATCGCAATCGTTGTTGCGCACCTTCGGCTGTCCGGCCGGAATCACGATACGCTCGCCCGGGAACGCCTTGCCCAACGCCTCCAGACGCGCCGGCGTGTACTTGGAGGACTCCAACGGCTCGATCTGCGGCTCGTTGTCATCCCAACCGGTGGTCATGAACTCCTTGAACGCCTCGGAACGCGGACGCAGCGAACGATTGTTCACACGATCGCTCATGGCCTGATCCGGTCCCGGAGCGGCCTCCCGCTCCATCTTCTCGTATTCCTTGTCCTTGTCAGTAATGACTTCGCCCATCACATCTCCTGAACATGCATTCGTAACGTACGGAAATTACCGCAACCCATCCTATAACTTTTCCCGGCGCGCAACGTTCATGCGGACATCTAGAATGGGAAAAGTTTAGTGTGCTGTCCGCAAGGTACGGGAGGAAAACGGGAAATATGTCATTCGAACATCCCAATCGCAACAACGAAAGCATGATCGACGTCGAACGCGACATCATGAGCCGTCCATCGGAACGCAACACCACCAATCTCGACCTGCAACGCATGAAGATGATCCTCGACATCATGGGCCATCCGGAGCAGTCGTTCCGCGTCATCCACATCACCGGCACCAACGGCAAGGGCTCCACGGCACGTATGGCCGAAGCCATCTGCCGCGCCTACGGCATGCGTACGGGCCTATACACCTCGCCCCATCTGGAACACGTCAACGAACGCATCGCCATCGACGGCCAGCAGCTGTCAGACGACGATTTCGTCGACACATGGGACCAGGTCAAGGACCTCGTCGCCATCGTGGACATGAAAATGGACGAGCTGGGCAAGCCGAAGATGAGCTTCTTCGAAGTGCTCACCGCCATGGCCATCTGGAAATTCGCCGACGCGCCGGTCGACGTCGCCATCGTGGAAGTCGGCATGGGCGGCCGATGGGACGCCACCAACGTGCTCGACGCGGACGCGGCCATCATCGGACCGGTCGACATGGACCACATGGCATGGCTCGGCGACACCGTGGAGGAAATCGCCACGGAAAAGGTCGGCATCATCAAGCCGAACTGCACCGCCATCATCGGCCGCCAGCCACACGAGGACGAGGTCATGCCGATTATCGAGGCCGCGGCCAAGGAGAACCACGCCAGCTTGGTGCGCGACGGCGTCGAATCGGAAGTCGTTACCCGAGTGCCGGCCGTCGGCGGCCAGGTGGCCACCCTGCGCACCCCGAACGGCACCTACACGGAAGTGCCGATCGCCAAATTCGGCGAGCATCAGGCACACAACGCGCTCGCCGCACTGTGCGCGGCGGAAGTGGTGATTCCCGTCAACGGCGCGTTGGACGGCGATTTGGTGGCCGAAGCGTTGAGCAGCGTACGCATTCCGGGACGTATCGAACAAATTCGTACCTCGCCTACCATCATCCTTGATGGCGGACACAACGTGAACGCGGCCGAATCGCTGCGTGCCGCCATTGAAGAGAACTATGATTTCCAGCAGCTCGTCGGCGTGGTCGCCATGATGGGGGACAAGCAGGTCGAGGAGTATCTGGGCGTGCTCGAACCGTTGCTGAGCCATGTGATCGTCACCGAGAACTCGTGGCGTGACCGAGTGATGCCGGCTGAGGATCTGAAGAAGATCGCGGACCGTGTTTTCGGGCCGGAACGCGTCACCTGCATTCCCGAATTGCCGGACGCCATCCAGGAAGCCGTCAACATGGTTGATGCCGATGACGAACTGGGCGTCGGCTACGGTCATGGCGTGCTCGTCTGTGGCAGCTTCACCACCGCCGGTGATGCGCGACTCATGCTGGAGGAGAAGATCAACCCCGACCTGAAGAAGCCAAAGGCCGAACGTGTGTTCCAGGAAGCCGTCGATCCGGAACCGCGCAAAAGCAGGACGAGGCTGACGTGGATTTCGAATCCGACGCCAACCCTGATTTCAACATCAACGATTTCGGCAGCGTCGGTCCGGACGATTCCGTTTTAGCAGACGCCGATGCGGATGAAATGGGTGAGGCGGCGGATGCCAACGAACCGGCGGATGCGGAAACGGCTTCGGAAAACGAAACGAAGTGACGAAGCGAAACAACATCGGACGATGACGCCATACGTGCGGCGTACATCGTCCATGTAAAACAGATTGTGGGTGGCTCCCCAGGCAATGGGAAGCCACCCACAACCTTGTTTATCGTCCGACGCTAAGCAGTCGAAGATAGGCGTGACAAATAATAGCTACGCGCGCAACGCTTCGGCCCGCGCCACGGTATCTTCCACCAGCACGGCCTGCGCGTCGATGACCGGCAGCTGGGGCAGCGGAAACGCCTCGTTGAGCACGCTCAGCTCGGTGCAGCCCAATATCAGCGTGTCGCACGCGCAGGGGCCTGCCGGATCGAGCATATCGCGCAACACCGATTCGTAGCGTTCCAGATTGAGCTCGCCACTACCTTTCACATCGTCATAAATCAGCGAAGTGATACGGGCCTGCAACTCGTCGGTCGGTTCGACGAACGTGTATCCGGCCTCTTCGACGGCACGCTTGTACACGCCGGATTTGCGCGAACCCACGGTGCCGAGGAAACCGACCCGCGGAAAACGATCCTTCGGATAACGTTGAGCCATGCGTGCCACCGCGCCGCGTGGCATATGCAGAATCGGCACCGTCGTCAACGCCTGGAAATCGTCATAGAAATAGTGCGCGGTATTGCAGGTGAGCACAATGAAACTCGCGCCCATCGCCGTTGCCTTCTCGATATCGTCGGCGAGTACGGGGAAGGGATTCTCGTCGGATTCGCCGAGAATGTACGCGGTGCGGTCCGGCACGGAGGAATCGTTGAAGACGATGTAGTCCAGATAATCCTGATCGCAATGGGCATGCGTGGCGCGGTTGACCAAGCGGATGTAGCTTTCGGTGGCCAGCGTGCCCATGCCGCCCAGTACGGCGAAAAACGGTCGTTTCACTTAAGCTCGCCCTTCTTGGTGAAGTACTTGGCATAGCTCTTCTTGTAAATCGAGAACATGTGCCGAATCATCAGCCAACGCAGCGGATTCATATCCTTGGAATACTCCAAGGTGGTACCCCAATCGCCCGACTTGAGCATGCGCTTGCCGGTTTCCTTGTCAGCGCCTTCTGCGACGTAATCAAGGAAAATCGACTTCGGAATCTCAAGCCACAGCTTCGAACCGCGGCCGAACAGGGTGTTGCCGTCGAACGGCGTGTCCTCGACGAGGTCGTCGACGAAAATACTTCGCCAGATTGAATCCGTTCAGCGTGACGAAATAGCTGGAACGTCCCTGGCGAAGGTTGATTTCGAACAGCTTGTACTCGCCGTCGCGTTCGTCGTACTTCATGTCGAAATTGGCCACGCCCTCGTATTTGATGTCCTCGAGGAAAGCCTTGATACGACGGAACACACCCTCGTTGTAGTCGGGCAGAATGGCCGCATAATTGCCCGCGGCGACAGGGGAGGGATCCTCCAGCAGCGGGTGGCCGAGGAACATCATACGCACGCGATGATGCTGGTCCACATAGGCGTTCAGCACACGCATGCGGGAATCGTCGCCGGGGATGAAGTCCTGAATCACCATTTCGGACGTGTATCCGGCATCGTACGCACGCTTGATGATGGTCTCCAATTCGGCCGGATCGTTGAAGATGTAGGCCTTGCGACGGCCCTTGAAATCGATGTTGAGCCATTCCACCGAATTCGCGGGCTTCATGGCCACCGGATAGCTGAACGGCAAATCACGGTAGCTCCCGCCTTCACCTCATCGGCGGTGACGGTGCGCGTCTTCGGATGGGGCAGATCATACTGCTCGCAAATCTGGTAGAACGTGGACTTGTAGGCGAGCCGGCGCGAAAGGTTCACGTCAAGCGTGTTGTATACGAAATATTCGCGAAGATCGTCGCCGCACTGGCTCAGCAGATTGGCGTACACGTCGCCGCAGGGGATGAGCAGCAGCATGCGTTCCGGATCCTCGGCCTTCATACGCTTGCCGAGCTTGAGCATGAAATTACGGAACGTGACGAAGTTGTTGAAATCGTCGACGATGTGCACGTTGACGATACGGCTGAATTTCGTGGGGCTCAGCTGGAAATACGCATACGCCTCGGAAACGAGGCCGTACTCCTCATGGAACGCCCTGGCCATGCCGTAGACGTTGATGTCGCTGCCTAGCAGAATCGGTTGGAATCGTGTCATAATGCCTTCACCTTAGTTGTTATTTGAGACGGAACACGCGTTCCACGATGCGGTCGTCGCCCTCGTAAGGGATGTGCTTGCCGTGGTCTTTGAACCAACGTTCGTTGCCTTTGCCGATGATGAGGATGATGTGCAGATGCTCGGGATCCTTGCGATCGCGGCTTGCCGTGGTCTCCACGGCTTCGGCACGGTCGAGAATGGTCTTCACGTCAAGCTGCGGGTTGGTGACGCTGTCGTTCATGTCCGCGCAGACCTGTTCCACAGGCTCGTCGTCGGTGTCTTCGAAAGTGAGCACGAGATGGTCGATGCGGTCCTGCGCGGCGTGGACGATTTCGGCGCGGCGATCGTATGCCTTGTTTCCAGCGGAGCCGGTGATGAGCGTGATTTCCGGCTTTTCGCTGCCGTAACGCTGATCGACGTAGTCAAGCAACGCGGTGACGGACGCGTAGTTATGCGCGTAATCAACAATGGCGATGGTGTTCGACCGCGTGTCCTTGAAATGCTCCATACGTCCGGCGATGCGTACCGGCTCCATCTCACGCAACGCGTCCTTGGCCTGTGCGGAACCGAAATCGAAACCGGCCGCATGGGCGATCGCGACGGCCGCCGCCGCGTTCGCATAGTTGAAATCGCCGTCCAATGTCAGGCTCAACTCGCCGATCGAGGTGCCGTCGATGACGATGGAGAAGCGGCTGTGATCGTCATTCGCCGGCGTGGCCATGACGTCTGCCGTGGAATCGCCGCCAAGCGCGAACGTGGTGACGGGAACGCTGGCATGACGTGCGTCCTGCCGGATGAGGTCGGCGCGCGCGCAATCGGCACCCAATACGAGGGCACGGCAGTTCTTGACAATCTGACGCTTGCAGTGGAGATAATCCTCGACGTCGGATGCTCGATCGGGCTGATATGGTCCGGGCTGATGTTGAGGAACGCGGCCACGTCGAATGTGAGACCGAACACGCGGTCCACCTTGTAGGCCTGCGAGGAGACCTCCATGACGAGATATTCCATGCCGTTATCAACGGCCTCGCGCATCATGCGGAACGCATCCATGGATTCCGGCGTGGTCAGATCGGATTCCACGTAGGTGTGGCCGTCAAGACAATTGTCCACGGAGGAAAACAGCGCGCACTTGCCGCCGGAACAGCCATTGAGCATCGCCTGCGTGAGATAGGCGGTGGTGGTCTTGCCTTTGGTGCCGGTGATGCCGACCACCTTCAACTGGTCCTGCGGACGACCATAGAATTCAGCCGATAGCAAAGCCATGGCCTTGCGCACGTCATCCACAATAAGGCCCGGAGCTTGCGTGGCGTCGGAGAAGTCGTTCTCCGACACATAGGCGGCAAGGCCGCGTTCGTCGATGCCCTGCAGATATTCGGCCTTGAAACGGCCCTTGCAGCACAGGAACGTGCCCGGCTCCACCTTGCGGGTGTCGTAGGTGATTGCGGAGAACGGCTCGTCGAATCCCTTGATGTCGTGCGGATCAAGCGTCCAGACATCGCCGCGGATGATTTCGCGCAGCAGTCCGTGCCTATCGAGCAGTCGGGCCGCCGATTCCAGAGTCAAAGCCATGTTTTCGTGTTCTCCCTGTGTATGAGACGCCGAGCGGATACCGAAGAGCCATTTTAGCGGCAACCATGTGCACGACGTGTGACGTCGGGGAAGTTACAATGAGGGTGTGACTGAACAAGAAACGGAATCCATGGCGGGTCGCGCGCGCGGTTTGAGAAGCTTGCCATGCCCGTTGTGGACTCGCTGTACCGGCAGGCGATGAAACTGACCAACAATCCCGACGACGCGCAGGATCTGGTGCAGGACACCTTCGAACGTGGATTCAAGGCGTTCGACTCCTTCAAGGAAGGAACGAATTTCGCGGCTTGGATGACCACCATCGAACGCAACGCCTATTTCAACCAGTACGCCAAAGCCAAGCGACGGCCGCAACGCGCCAACGATTCCACTGGCGAATACGATGACTGGGACCTGTATTCCGCGTCCGAACATTCCTCCGAACAGCTCAAATCCGCCGAACAGGAATACTTGGACGCCTACGCGCCGGAGGAGATCATGGCCGCTTTGAACCGGCTCTCCCCGGAACGCAGGCAGGTTTTCATCGACGCCGCGATCGACGGCAAATCATATAGCCAGGTAGCTGAGGAACAAGCGTGAAAATCGGCACCGTGATGAGCCGGCTCAACCGCGCCCGCACACAGCTGAAACGTGAGCTTGCCAATTACGCCAAGGAACGTGGCTATGCCACTGCCGGGAAGGATCGACCATGAGCGAACCAATGGAACGGCACATCTCCATTACTTCGACCACCACCAACACGAACGGTGTGGTGACGCAGGTGACGCATGCCAGCGTGCATGTCGTGGCCTCCGGGGACTGCTTCGACCCGGAGACCTGTTGCGATGAACGCGAACGTGCGCTGATCGCAGCGATGCGCGCGTACCTGCGGCCGAAACACGCGCCGCAAAGCCTGATCGACAGGCTTGAGGCGACACTCGACCACTGTTGTGACGAGTAATTGGGCGGACGTGCGGCGTTTCATGCGCCAAGTGCCACGATGATGTGACGCGAGGCGCGCCCGCCGCATCATCGTCTGAATATGGGAAAACCCCGCGAACCGTAATGATTCCGCGGGGTTTTCCATGCTCTGTGACGCTATTCGCGCCGGCAGGGATCAGGCGTTCGGGCGCTTGCCGTGATTGGCGGCCTTCTTACGACGATCCTTGCGCTTACGTCCGCGCATGCCCATGATTGGACTCCTTTACTTGCGATTAATAAGCCTTCGGGATTATCGCACACGAGCGAGACGTTTGCCAAATTCGGCGTCCGCTGTGTGGCCGGGACTTATTCCGATGGTGATTATATCAGTCGAGCATCCCGATGAACAGCGCCGTGCTTGACGTCTCGCCCGGCTTGATGACGATGAGGTCCTTGCCGGTGTTGAACGCGTTCGCGTATGCCGTCTGCGGCTCCACCGCCACGCCGGCCGGATGCTTGATGGCCGGGAAACCGGTGCCGGTGCACACCTGGAACGAGGTGACGGTCTCGTCGCCGCCCACACGCACCTTCTTGCCGTCCGGGCGGGTGAACACCGCGGTGACGGTGCCGTCTTCGGCATGCTCCAGATCCGTCCAAGCGTCGTCGAACGGCTGCTCGGTGAGCAGCGTGTCCTTACGCAGGTCGTACTTGGTGCCGTCCACCGGCTCGGTGCCGGTCGGAATGAGGTTCTCGTTGACGGTGACATGCGTGCGCCCCGGCACGGTCAGGCTGCACTTGGCGTTGTGGGCGTCGATCTCATCGCCGTATCCGTTGAAGCCGTTGGCGAGCCACGGGTGGATGGCCAAGGCCCACGGTGCGTCCGCATCGCCGTTGTTGTAGGCGCTGATGTTCAGATGCAGGCCATCGTCGGCGAGGCTGTACGTCGCGGTCACCACGATGTCGAACGGATATCCCTCCATGTTGGGGGCGCGCCAGCTGAGGGTCACGGCATCCTCTTTAAGGGAGACAAGCTTCCAGAACGCGCGCTTGCCGTAGCGTGGATGGCGTTGTGGCGCTCATGCTCGTCGATCGGCAGCGTGTAGGTCTTGCCTTCGAAGGTGTATTCGCCATTCTCGATGCGGTTCGGGAACGGGATGAGCAGCTGGCCGTGGCAGCAGGTCACCATGTCATCCGGACCGGGGGAGACGATGATGTCCTCGCTTGGTAGGTCAGTTTGCGCAGCGTCGCGCCCAACTCGGTGACGACGGCATGGTAATCGCCATGCGAAATGGAAAATTGCTGTCCGGTGCGTGGCGGCAGATTGGTGCAGGTCATAAATCACTCCATAGTGTTGTCGACTGTGTTTCCGCTACTATGTTACCGCTCACGATGTGGTGGTGGATGCGCTTGTCGTGTGGAAATTCTGCGGATGAAGACGGCCGATGTCGATTGACGGCGCCCGTGCCTTAATATTGGTGATTGCTGTTGTGATGGATGGATACGATTGGAAGGCGGCTTGACATGGGCAAACGCATCGTGCTGGCGGATCCGCGCGGATTCTGCGCCGGCGTGGATAGGGCGATTCTGACGGTGCGGACGATTCTCAAATCCGCCGATACGCCACGTGCCGACGGATTGCCGCCGGTGTATGTGCGCCGCCAGATCGTGCACAACAAGCATGTCGTCGAGGATTTGGCCGCGCAGGGCGCGGTGTTCGTGCAGGAATTGGCTGAGATCCCCGATGCCGCCCGCCGAAGCCGGCATCCCAATTCGTATTTTCCGCCCACGGCGTGTCTCCCGGCGGTCAAGCCGAGCGCGGCGCGCGGTATGCATGTGGTCGATGCCACCTGCCCGCTGGTAAGCAAAGTGCATCGCGAGGTGCTGCGTTTTGTCAAGGAAGGTTACGAGATCATCTACATCGGGCACAAAGGCCACGATGAGGCCGTTGGTGTGGTGGAGGAATCGCCGGAACATGTGCATTTGATCGAGCATGCGTCCGACGTCGACTCGTTGGATTTCCAACCTGACACGAAACTGGTGCTGCTTACGCAGACCACGTTGAGCGTCGATGAGACCGCTGGCACGATCACCGCGCTCAAAGCGCGTTTCCCATGGCTTGAAATGCCGCCGAACTCCGATATCTGCTATGCCACGTCGAATCGTCAGGCGGCGGTCAAGCTCGTTGCCGAGCAAGCCGATTGCGTGGTGATTGTCGGCTCCGCGAATTCCTCGAATTCCGTGCGGTTGATGGAAGTCGCTCAGGAGGGACTTAACGCGCGGTACGCCTCAAAAACGGCTGTTGGCGCCGCTGGTCGCGCCCATCGTGTTGATGATGCTTCGGAACTTGACCCCGCATGGTTTGAAGGTGTCGAATCCGTGGGTATTTCCTCGGGTGCCTCCGTGCCGGACGAGCTGGTTTCCGGCGTGGTCGCAGCGTTGCAAGAACTTGGCTACCAGGATGTGAGCACCATCGAAACCATCAAGGAGAACATGCATTTCGTGCTTCCTGCGGAACTGCGCAAATAGCGCGAACCTTTCGCTTACGCAAGTGGGCGGTCGGAACATCGTGTTGTTCCGACCACCCACTTATGTATTGGTGTGATGTATCGGCGTGTTTTTTACCAAGTGCCGATCGGCGCCGCTACCGCGTCGAGCACCTTGAGCAGATCGTTGGGATTGACGCCGACTGAGAAACCGCGTTTGCCGCCCGACAGCAGGATTTCGTCGTATTGCAGCGCGCTTTCGTCAAGCACCGTCTTGTGGTGTGTGCGCTGGCCAAGCGGGGAGATGCCGCCGACCACGTAGCCGGATTCGCGCATGGCGACCTTCGGATCGGCCATCGCCGCCTTCTTCGCGCCGACTGCCGCGGCCAGCGCCTTCAGATCCATATGTCCGCTGACCGGCACCACGCCGACCACGCGTTCGGAGCCGGTGTCCGCCATCAGCGTCTTGAACACCTGATGCTCGTCGAAACCGAGCTTGGTGGCGGCCTCAACCCCATAACCGTCATCCATGTGATCGTTCGAATGCGCGTATTCGTAGGTTTTGAACGGAACTCCGGCTTTTTCCAACTGCACGGTGGCCGGTGTGGAACCGGCGCCCTTCTCATGCTTTTTCTTTGCCATGCCGCCCATAATAAGCCTTCCACGTGTCCGCTGCGGCGTTCGGATACGAAAAGGGGCTTCCGCCGAAGCGAAAGCCCCTTTGTCTGAGGCTCAGAGACGAACCGTGCGGATTACTCCGCGCCGATTCACTCGGAGATCTCGGCGAAGTACAGCAGGGTACGCACCATGTTGCAGGTGAAGCCGTACTCGTTGTCGTACCAGGAGACGGTGCGAGCCATGGTCAGGCCGTCAACGGTGTTGACATCGGTCTGGGTCGGATCGAACACGCCACCGTGGGTGTCGCCGATGATGTCGGAGGACACGATGCCATCCTCGTTGTAGCCGTAGAAGTCGGTGTCGGAGAAGGCGGCCTTGAAGGCGGCGTTGATCTCATCGGCGGTGACTTCCTTGTTCAGGACGGTGGTCAGCTCGGTGACGGAGCCATCCGGAACCTGGATGCGCTGGGCGTGGCCCTGCAGCTTGCCGTTCACGGACGGAACGACCTTGCCGATGGCCTTGGCGGCGCCAGTGGAATGAGGAATGGTGTTGATGGCGGCGGCGCGGTTGTTGCGAGCCTCGGGAAGCGCGGGCCGTCGAGGATCATCTGGGTGCCGGTGTAGGCGTGGATGGTGGTCATGAAGCCAGCCTTGATGCCCCAGTTCTCGTCCAGCAGCTTGACCATGGCGGCCATGGAGTTGGTGGTGCAGGAGCCGGCGGACACGATCACGTCGGAAGCCTTGAGGGTCTCGTGGTTCACGCCGAACACGATGGTCGGGGTGGTCTCGTCCTTGGCCGGAGCGGAGATCAGGACCTTCTTGGCGCCAGCGTTGATGTGGGCCTGGGACTTCTCAGCGGAGGTGTAGAAGCCGGTGCACTCGAGCACGAACTCAACACCGTCGTTCTTGACCCACGGGATGTTGTTGGCATCCTTCTCGGCGTAGACCTTGTATTCCTTGCCGTCGACCACGATGGAGTCGTCGGTGGAGGTGACCTCGACCGGGGTGCCATCGTCATGACGGAAGGTGCCGTGGGTGCTGTCGTACTTCAGCAGGTAGGCCAGCATGGACGGGGTGGTCAGATCGTTGATTGCAGCGACCTCAATGTCACCGGCCTGGCCGCCACGAGCCTGCAGCTCGAAGATACGGCGGAAAGCCAGACGACCGATACGACCAAAGCCGTTAATACCAATCTTAACTGTCATGTAATTCTCCCTTTAGGGTAGGCCACGCGTGTGCCAGGCACACTGAAGCCATTGTTTACCAACACCGTCCACTGTAGTGCGTCACCTGTACTTAGGGCAACGTTCCGAGGCGCGTGTTCCAAAATGCAGTGCGATTTTCAGTGAACGCTCACATGCATGTCCCGCATGCGTTCAACGGCCGCTTGGCTCGACCAGCGCGGAGGATACGTCCGTGTCCAATGCACCGAGATCTCCGGAGAAGCCATGCCATCGCGCCACGTGCGGCAGGGGAGCCTCGATGGGGAACGTGACGATGAGCGTGCCATGCTCCACCGTGATGCGGGACGGCCTGCCGGCAAGGAACTCGTTGCTCAGTCCGTTGACGCGCGTGCTGCTCATGTCGGCGTGGTGCAGCTCGTATTTCAATCCCGTTTCGCTTACGCCGGTCGAGATATCGCTGTGGGAGAACACGGAGACCATGCGTCCCGCAACGGCGTCGTCCGCCGGGAAATCGAGCGCGCCGTCGCAGATCGCGGTGACGATCGATCCGTCGCCGTGCAGGTAGCCGGTCGCGCCACGGTCGGCCAGTAGCGCCATAAGCTGGATATTGGAAATCGTATGGTCGATTCGTCCGCCGAGCGCGCCGTATATGTGGAACGTGCGCGCGCCGCGCAGCCAGCCGATCTTCAAAGCCGACAGCAGGTCGGGATCGTCCTTTTCCGAAGGCAATGCGATGGTGTGGTCGTTTTGCGTGGGGCGTCCGCCGGTAATCGAATCGAAGTCGCCGACCACGAAATCGGCGTCGATGCCGAAGGCTCGGACGTGGTCGAGGCCGCCGTCCGCGGCGACGACGAAGGCGTCATCCGGAATCGCAGGGGTCTCATCGTAATAATCGCCTGCGCCGAAGATCACGCAGGTGCGGGCATCGTGGGAATCCATACCCGGTAGTGTAGCCGTGACGGGCGAAAGGAAAGAATCGTCATTTTCATGGCTATGCGGCATACCTAAAATGTCTGAAACCTGTGGAGATTGTCACGCATGAATCGGTTCGGAGGCGCGGCGGCGGTTTTTCGACATGCGGATGCTGGTACACTGACACCGAGTTTGTTTTGAAGGGATTGCAGATAATGTGCGGAATTGCTGGTTTCGTCAACGATATGCCCATTGACGTGAAATGCCCGGTCCTCCAACGTATGACCGACATGATCGCGCATCGCGGGCCGGACAGCGAAGGCCATTACATCGACGAGCACGCGGCGCTCGGCCATCGAAGGCTCAGCATCATCGACCTCGGCGGCGGCCAGCAGCCCATCTACAACGAGGATGGCTCGAAGGTCATCACCTTCAACGGCGAGATCTACAACTATCAGACGCTGCGTGAGGAATTGATCGCGGCCGGACACACCTTCACCACCAAAAGCGACACCGAGGTGCTGCTGCACGGCTATGAGCAGTGGGGTGTGGATTTGCTGCAGCGCGTACGTGGCATGTTCACTTTCGTGATCTGGGACAAGAACAAGCAGGAGCTGTTCGCGCGCGCGACCATTTCGGCATCAAGCCTTCTACTATGCGAAGATGAACGGCACGTTCATGTACGCGTCGGAGATCAAGAGCCTGTTGCGCCACCCCGATTTCGTCAAGGAGCTCAACGCCGAGGCGTTGAAGCCGTATATGACCTTCCAGTATCCGGCGATCGGTGAGACCTTCTTCAAAGGCGTCTACAAGCTGCCGGAAGGGCACTATTTCACGTACCGGGATGGCAAGATGGACATCCACCGGTATTACGACGAGGATTTCCGCGAAGGCAAGCAGAAGCTGGGCGAGCTGGTGAACTCGATCGACCAGACGGTGTGCGATTCCGTCAAGGCGCACCAGATCGCCGATGTGGAGGTCGGCTCCTTCCTGTCGAGCGGTGTCGACTCCAGCTACGTCGCCGCCGTGGCGCGTCCGCAGCACACGTATTCGATCGGTTTCGGCAAAGGCACGTACAACGAATCGCAGCAGGCCGGCGAACTGGCGGAACTGCTCAAACTGAACAACACCGCCGAGTCGTTGACCGACGAGGAGGCGTTCGCCGCGTTCCCGCGCATCCAATGGCATCTCGACGAGCCGGACTCCAATCCGAGCTGCGTGCCGCTGTACTTCCTGTCCGCATTGGCCGCCAAAGACGTGAAGGTGGTGCTGAGCGGCGAAGCGCCGACGAGTTGTTCGCCGGATACATCGACTACGGCGTGCACACCAAATTCAGGCCCATCAAGGTGGTGACTCGCTGGCTCACGCATCTGCCAGCCGGCGCGCGCAAGGCGATCGCCCGGTTCTGCAAGGGCAAGACCTTCCCGGGCGCATGGCATCTGTACGCCAATCTTGCGCCGGCCGAGGAAAGCTTCATCGGACAGGCGCGTGTGTTTGAGGAATCGCAGTCCGAACAGCTGCTCAAGCCTGAATACCGCAAGGCGCCGAGCGTGCAAAGCATCGTCGACAAGACGTATGCGCGTGTGGAAGGCAAGGGTCTGAGCGAACTGAAGAAGAAGCAGTACCTTGACATGCATCAGTGGATGCCGGGTGACATTCTGCTCAAGGCCGACAAGATGACCATGGCGCATTCGCTGGAATTGCGTGTGCCGCTGCTCGACAAGGAGCTCATGGGCGTGGCCGAGCAGGTGCCTACCAAGTACCTCATCACCGACGAGAACACGAAATACGCGTTCCGCCAGGCGGCGGGACGTCATCTGCCCAAGGAATGGTACGACCGTGAGAAGCTTGGCTTCCCGGTGCCGATCAAGAAGTGGCTGCGTGAGGAGAAGTTCTACAAGTACGTCCGTTCCGTGTTCGAACGCGATTACGTCAGCCAGTTCTTCGACCAGGACGCGCTGCTGAAGATGATCGACGACAACTATGCCGGCAAACCGACGATCGCCGCAAGATCTGGACCGTGTACTCATTCCTGACGTGGTACGACTCTACTTCGTGCACGACGGCGAGAAGCCGGACGTCATCGCCATCGCCTGACGGCGGATGCCGTCCGAATGGTGACGAACACCCCGGGACCGGTGCGACACGCGCTGGTCCCGGGGTGTGGTATTATCTACAAGGCTTGAGAAATCAAGAAAGCGGGATATCCCCACCTGGAAGCCTTTCAGGGCCTCGGGTTCAGGCAGATGCCTTCCACCGGTCGTCTCGGTGAGATATGTAAGCCGCTCTTACGGGTTTACGGCGCGTTGTGATGCGTTTTGGCATGCCTTGAACAATCGAGACTTTGGAAAACTGCCAATCAAAGGATGTTCCGTTGCATGGAATATGAGGATTGGAGTCATCATCAGCGACGAACCACGCATTAACGACGAGATTCGCGTCTCCCAGGTGCGTCTGATCGGCCCGAACGGCGAGCAGGTGGGAGTCATCGCGACTTCCGTCGCATTGAACCTGGCAAAGGAAGCGAACCTCGATCTCGTCGAGGTGGCGCCCAACGCGAAGCCTCCGGTCGCCAAGCTCATCGATTACGGCAAGTACAAGTACAACGAGAAGATCAAGGCTCGTGAGGCGCGCCGCAACCAGAGCACCGCGGAAATCAAGGAAATTCGCTTCCGTCTGAAGATCGACGACCATGACTTCGAGGTCAAGAAGGGCCATGTTGTGCGCTTCCTGAACGGCGGAGACAAGGTCAAGGTCACCATCATGCTGCGTGGCCGCGAGCAGTCGCGACCGATTGGCGGCGTCGAGTTGCTGCAGCGACTTGCCAGCGAAGTGGAGGAATACGGCACCGTCGAATTCGCTCCGAAGCAGGAAGGCCGCAACATCATCATGACGCTCGCGCCGAAGGGCAAGAAGGTTCACACCCAGTCCGAGCAGCGTCGTCGTGGCGATCAGTCCCGTGCCGAGCGTCAGGCCCGCCAGGCCGCCCGTTTGGCGGCCAAGCAGGAGGCCCAGGCTCAGGCGGCGGCAGCAGCCAAAGCCGCCGTGGCATCCGACAAACCGAAGACTTCCGAAACGAAGTAACAAACAAGGAGGGCAGCAATGCCGAAGATGAAAACTAATTCCGCCGCTTCCAAGCGCGTCCGCGTGACCGGTTCCGGCAAGCTGATGCACGCCGGCTCCGCAATGCGCCACAACCTCGAGCACAAGTCCGCTCGTAAGCGCCGTGAGCTGAAGGCCGACGGTGTTCTGGCCACTTCCCAGAGCAAGAACATGAAGAAGCTGCTCGGTCGCTGAGCATAGCGAGAGCTTAGAAACAAAGACTTAATAGAAAGCTGAGGAATCAAATATGGCACGTGTCAAGCGCGCAGTAAACGCCCACAAGAAGCGTCGCGTCGTTCTCGAGAGGGCTTCCGGCTACCGCGGCCAGCGCTCCCGCCTGTACCGTAAGGCCAAGGAGCAGCTGCTGCACTCCTTTACCTACAACTTCCGCGACCGCAAGGCTCGCAAGGGCGACTTCCGCAAGCTGTGGATCCAGCGCATCAACGCTGCCGTCCGCGCCGAAGGCATCACCTACAACCGCTTCATCCAGGGCCTGCACCTTGCCGGCATCGAGCTGGATCGTCGCGCTCTCGCCGAGCTGGCCGTCTCCGATCCGGAGGCTTTCAAGGCCATCGTCGAGCAGGCCAAGGCCGCTCTTCCGGCTGACGTGAACGCTCGCGAGAGCCTGAGTTTCCCCGACGGTTCACCTGTGAACTTCCAGAACCCCCGATCCGGCAAACGGACGGGGGTTCTTGCGTATCGCGTTCCCCATACCGGATACTTTGAATAGACTTTCCGGAATGTTGATTTCCATCCAATGACGGCTTCCACTTGGAACGAACGTCCTTGGAATCCTCCATGCGGGCAACGCGTTCCGTACGGGAACGTGACGGAACGGACACGACAAATGATGACGATGCAAATGGAGGACCACGATGACGGATATCGAACGCTTGATTGATCAGTTCCTCGCGTACATCGACGTGGAACGAGGACTTGCGAAAGCCACGGTGCGCGCATATGACTCGGACCTGCGCAAATACAACGGCTGGCTTGCGACGCAAGGCATTCAAGACCTTAATGCAGTGACCACGCAGGACGTGGAACGATACATCGCCTTTCTTGACGATTCCGGAGAATCCGCGCGCAGCAAGGCACGAAGACTGGCCAGCATCCATGCATTCCATCGCTTCGCACTGAACGAACATGTGGTATCCAATGACGTTGCGGCACAGGTCAAGGCTCCCAAAGGCGCGACGACGCTGCCTGACGTGCTCACTGTGGACGAGGTGGCCAGTTTGCTGGACGCGATCCCCGTCTCGCAGAATCGGCCTCAATCCGAAGGCATGGCGGACATGCCCGACGATCCCGCGATGCTGCGCGACAAGGCGTTGCTGGAATTCATGTACGCCACCGGAGCCCGCGTGTCGGAAGCGTGCGGCGCGAATCTTGACGATGTCGACTTGGAATCGAACGTTGCGAGATTGATGGGCAAAGGCTCCAAACAACGTCTGGTGCCGGTCGGCAGTTACGCATGTGAGCGATCGCAAGATACCTCAAAAACGGACGGCCGCAGCTCGAGTCGAAGGCGAAAGGGCCCACCGAACGACGCGCGTTGTTCCTCAACAAGCGCGGCAAACGACTGTCAAGGCAATCGGTGTGGGAGATCATCCGTGCGGCCGGGGAACGCGCGCATATCGACAAGCCCCTGCATCCGCACACATTGCGCCATTCCTTCGCCACGCATCTGATCCAAGGCGGGGCCGACGTGCGCACCGTGCAGGAACTGCTGGGTCACGCGAGTGTCACCACCACGCAGATCTACACGCATGTAAGCCCGGAGAACCTCATCGAGACATATCTGACCTCGCATCCAAGGGCAAGATAGCATGAGATGCATGTGTTGCTGCCGTTTCTGACGGCGATGATGGGCTAGCATGGAAACAGTGGAGTTTTTGACACGAGGATGTTGGTAAGGTAAACGGTATGCCTACGGATTTGCTTGGACGTGATTATGAGACGTTTCCCGCACCGGAGCCGCTGCAGACGCACGGTCCGGCAAGGGTCATCGCCATGTGCAACCAGAAGGGTGGCGTCGGCAAGACCACCAGTTCCATCAATATCGGCGGCGCGCTAAGCCAATACGGCAGGCGCGTGCTGATCGTCGACTTCGATCCGCAAGGCGCCGCCACGGTGGGTCTCGGCATCAACGCCAACGCGGTGGAGGACACCGTGTACACGGCGTTGTTCAATCCGCGCATGGACGTGCACAGCGTGATTCACCACACCGATTTCGAGAATCTCGACATTATGCCGGCCAACATCGATCTGTCCGCCGCCGAAGTGCAACTGGTCACCGAAGTGGGACGTGAGCAGGTGCTTGCCGGTGTGCTGCGCCAGGTCAAGGACGAGTACGACGTGATCATCATCGACTGCCAGCCATCGTTGGGCCTGCTGACGGTGAACGCGTTGACCGCGGCCGACGGTGTGATCATTCCGGTCGCTGCCGAATTCTTCGCGCTGCGTGGCGTGGCGCTGCTCATGCAATCCATCGAGAAGGTGCAGTCGCGCATCAATCCGAGCCTTGAAGTGTATGGCGTGCTGGTCACCATGTACACCCGTACCCTGCATTGCGAGGAGGTGTTGCAGCGTATCTACGAGGCGTTCCAAGGCAAGGTGTTCCATTCCGTGATTTCGCGTTCCATCAAGCTGCCGGATTCCACGGTGGCGGCTGCGCCGATCACCATCTACGCGCCGAACCACAAGACGGCGAAGGAATACCGTGAAGTGGCCCGCGAGCTGATCGCCAACGACATCGTGGCCTGAACTTTGCAAGAGCCCCGTTGGGGGCTCTTGGTGTTTATGAGCGACTCGACACACTTATAGTCATGTTGACTATAAGTGTTAGACTCCTTTCCTGTAAGCAATTCGAAGTATTGGAAGAGGCCATCAATTGATCATGGGCAATGTCTCGGAACGGCGCAAGCAGCCTCCGCAGGTCGGCGTATCCGTGGTGATTCTGGCTTTGGGACCGGTTCCGCAGTCAGATGTGGGCGCTGGTGCCGCTTCGTCCGGCATGGGCTCCACCCTGTGGATGCCGCTGGTCAAACGCGTCCGTCAGCCTTTTTGGGGCAATGGGCGTTGCCGGGAGGCGGTCTGAGGGCCGACCATTCATTGGAACAGTCGGCGTATGCCGCACTGGAATCGACGACGTCGCTGCATCCGAAATATCTTGAGCAGCTTTACACGTTCGGCGATCCGGCACGTTCGCATGGCGGTCTGCCGATGGTGTCCATCGTGTACTGGGCCCTGGTGGGCGAGGCCGATGGACGAATCGACTTCGCCGGAGGGGACAACGTCAAGTGGTTCCCCGTCAACCATCTTCCGGAACTTGCGTTCGACCATCGCACCATCGTCGAATACGCCATGAACCGGCTTCGCGGCAAAATCGAATCGCCTGACATCGCCACCCGATTGGTGGGCGAGCGATTCACGTTGAGCCAACTGCATGACGTGTACGAGGCGATTGCCGGACGGCGTATCGATTTGGCGAATTTCCGCCGTAAAATGCTCGCTTCCGGACTGTTGGAAGACACCGGTGAGAAACTGCGGATCGGCCGTAACAGGCCGGCGGCGGTCTACCGGTACAGCCGGAAGCCGGGAACGGATTTGTGGACCGAAGCCGGAACGGCATCCGAATCGGACGACACTCGAATTGCTTTCCAGGATGACGACGCGTTATCCGCATTGATGACGGCGTGATCGCCTGCCATCGTCGGGCTTGAACGAGCTCACGACACAATAGGAAAACAATGATAAAGGGGTGTTGATGTCCGCATCGCAACAAACCGTCGGGGGAGAGGTCTCGCTGACTCGCAACGAGCGTCTTGACCGACTGCCGTTCAACAAGGCGCACAGGAAGCTGTTGGTGGCTTCGGGTATTGGATGGGCGTTCGACGCGATGGACGTTGGTCTGGTGTCGTTCGTCGTGGCCGCCATCGCGGCCGATCCGCATTTCAATCTGACGCCGACCGAGAAAAGCTGGGTGCTGTCCATCGGTTTCGTCGGAATGGCGATCGGCGCCGCGCTTGGCGGCTTCGTGGCCGACCGCGTTGGCCGCAAGACGGTCTTCTCCGCGACGCTGGTGATTTTCGGTCTGGCCAATGGCGGTATGGCGTTGTCATGGTCGCTGGCGGCTCTGCTGATCGCTCGACTGGTCATCGGCCTCGGCCTGGGCGCCGAGCTGCCGGTCGCCTCCACATTGGTCTCGGAATTCTCTCCGACCAAACAACGCGGCCGTATGACGGTGTTGCTGGAATCCTTCTGGGCAATCGGCTGGATCATCGCCGCCTGCATCGGCTATTTCGTCATTCCTAACACCGGCGATTGGGGATGGCGCTGGGCGCTGCTCATCGGAGCATTGCCGCTGCTGTACGCCATCGTGACGCGCATTCATATCCCTGAGTCCGTGCGATTCCTCGAATCCAAGGGACGTGAGGATGAGGCCGAGCAGGCCGTGCGCTACTTCGAACAGGCCGGAGGCGTCGAACCGGTCGCATCCCCGAAGGGCGAGCCGCTGCCGAAGATCAAAACCCGCGAGCTGTTCGGCAAGAAGTATCTTGCGCGCACCGCAGCCATCTGGGCCACATGGTTCTTCGTGAACTTCTCCTACTACGGCGCGTTCACGTGGATGCCGTCTCTGCTGGCCGACCAGTTCGGTTCGCTGACCAAGTCGTTCGGCTACACGCTCGCCATCGCCATCGCACAGCTGCCCGGCTACTTCCTCGCGGCATGGCTGGTGGAGATCTGGGGCCGCAGGAAGACCCTGAGCGTGTTCCTCGCCGTGTCCGCCGTGGCAGCGTTCGCCTTCTCCCAAGCCGGTTCCGTGGCCGCTGTGCTGGGCTTCGGCATGCTGCTGTCCGCGTCCAACCTTGGCGCTTGGGGCGTGTTGTACGCGGTGACTCCGGAAATCTATCCGACACGTCTGCGTGGCGCCGCCTCCGGTGCCGCCGCGGCTTGCGGTCGTGTGGCCGCGATCATCGCGCCGCTGCTGATGCCATGGTTCCTGACCTTGTCCGGTGGCAACAAGGCCGTGGCGTTCATCGTTTTCGCCGTGGCGTTCATCCTTGCCTGCGTGGCGGCCCTGTGCCTGCCTGAACGCACTGGCAAGGAGCTTGAGGATTAAGGTCCGCGCGCCTCTTCGCGTGATTGACGGCGGGCCTGTCGGCATGATCTGACAGGTCCGCCGTTTTTCATGTGTCGTAATGCTTCGCTAGAATTGGCTCGGTTTGTGTGTAAGTACGGATTTTTAAGTACCGATAGCATGTACGTACCGAACGTTTTACGTAAGAAAACAGCAACACTAAGAGAGGTTTCGATGGCGGTTCGCGGCGATATCCGAAATGTAGCGATTGTGGCACACGTCGATCACGGTAAGACCACCCTGGTCAACGCGATGCTGGCCCAGTCCCACGTGTTCAACGAGCGTGAGGAAGTCCCGGACCGCGTGATGGATTCCAACGATCTGGAACGCGAGAAGGGCATCACCATCCTCGCCAAGAACACCGCGGTGCAGTACACCGGCCCGCTGGCCGCCAAGTACGGCCATCCGGAAGGCATCACCCTCAACATCATCGATACCCCTGGCCACGCCGATTTCGGTGGCGAGGTGGAGCGCGGCATCTCCATGGTCGATGGCGTCGTGCTGCTCGTCGACGCTTCCGAAGGCCCGCTGCCGCAGACCCGTTTCGTGCTGCGCAAGGCCCTCGAAGCCAAGCTTCCGGTCATCCTGTGCGTGAACAAGACCGACCGCCCGGACGCCCGAATCTCCGAAGTCGTCGGCGAATCCTCCGACCTGCTGCTCGGCCTGGCCCAGGACGTCATCGAGGAAGGCATCGACCTCGATGAGGATTCCCTCTTCGACCTTCCGGTCATCTACTGCGCCGCCAAGGCCGGTTACGCTTCCGAAAACCAGCCGGAAAACGGCGGCCTGCCGGACAACGACAACCTCGAGCCGCTGTTCGAGGCCATCATCAAGAACATTCCGGCTCCGGAATACGAGGAAGGCGCGCCGCTGCAGGCCCACGTCGCCAACATCGACTCCTCCGACTTCCTCGGCCGACTCGGTCTGGTCCGCATCTACAACGGCACCCTTGAGAAGGGCAAGACCTACGGTCTGTCCCGTGTGGACGGCTCCATCGAGAACTTCCGCGTGTCCGAGCTGCTGCGTACGCAGGGCCTGGAGCGCACCCCGGTCGAATCCGCAGGCCCTGGCGACATCGTCGCCGTCGCCGGCGTGAACGACATCATGATCGGCGAGACCATCGTCGACCCGGACGATCCGCGTCCGCTGCCGCTTATCCACGTTGACGACCCGGCCATCTCCATGACCTTCGGCATCAACGATTCCCCGCTTGCCGGCACCGAAGGCAAGGACACAAGCTCACCGCCCGCATGATCAAGGACCGCCTCGATCGCGAGCTCATCGGCAACGTGTCCATCAAGGTGCTGCCGACTGACCGTCCGGACGCTTGGGAAGTGCAGGGCCGTGGCGAACTCGCACTGGCCGTGCTTGCCGAGCAGATGCGCCGTGAAGGCTTCGAGCTGACCGTCGGCCGTCCGCAGGTGGTCACCAAGACCATCGACGGCGTGGTCAACGAGCCGATGGAAAACACCACCATCGACGTGCCGGAAGAGTACATGGCGCCGTCACCCAGCTGCTCGCCGACCGCAAGGGCCGCATGGACAACATGACCAACCACGGCACCGGCTGGGTCCGTCTGCAGTTCACCGTGCCCTCCCGTGGTCTGATCGGTTTCCGCACCGCGTTGCTGTCCGCCACCCGCGGCACCGGCATCGCCTCCTCCATCTCCGCTGGCTACGCTCCGTGGGCCGGCCAGATCGTGACCCGCCAGAACGGCTCCATGGTCTGCGACCGTCAGGGCATCGCCACTCCGTACGCCATGCAGCGTCTGCAGGCACGTGGCAACTTCTTCGTCGAGCCGCAGTCCCCGGTGTACGAGGGCCAGGTCGTCGGCATCAACAACAAGCCGGACGAGCTGGATGTGAACATCACGCTGGCCAAGCACATGACCAACATGCGTTCCGCCACCGCAGACGTGCTGGAAACCCTGACCCCGCCGATCAAGATGAGCCTCGAAGAGTCCCTGGACTTTGCCAACGAGGACGAGTGCGTGGAAGTCACCCCGGAATCCATCCGCGTGCGCAAGATCATTCTGAGCCGTGAGGATTGGTACAAGTGGCGCGCCAAGCAGCGTCGCCAGAACAACGCTCAGAATAACAAGTGATCTTCGCATTGTTTTGGCGCTTCGCGGGCACGGTAGTGTGTTCCGCTAGTGCGCTAAACGCTTAAGAAAGGCAAGAGATGTCGGCGGTTTTCCGCGTATCTCTTGCCTTTCTTGCTGTTTTGTAAGGAACGTAGGGCATAGTGGAAGACATGACGCAACGCACGCAGGAAACACAGCCGGAACCGCAATCGCAATCACAGGACGGCATCGACCGCAGGCTGCTGCCGTGGTCGCATCGTCTACCGGTATGGGCGCGGTTTTTGGTTGACCTGCTCGCCGGTGCCGTCGTCGGCGTGATCGGCACGATGGCGCACCGCATGGGCGCGTCGGCGAATATTCCCTACGGTCTTGTGATCGCATATGCTCTGGTCATCATCTCGACATGGTCGGCGCGTTCACGTGATGGCGTATCGGGCCTCGCATTGCATCTGATCAGTTCGTCACTGGTGGTCTGGACCGTCATGGCCGGTTACGGTCCGGGCGGGGACGCCATGATTCCCGTCGGATTCGGCGAGACGGCGACGTGCCGTATTTCAGCAACAACGCCGGCTATTTCTGGCTATACGGCGTGGTGCTGATTCCATTGATCATGCTGGCGCTGCCCAAAAGCTGGTTCACGATGCCGCCGCGCACTGAGGATGACTCCACGGAATATGACCAGAACGAATCGTCTGAACCGGACCATGACACCGCCCAACCGGTGGACTAGACCCCTCCACAGCCTCGCGAATGCGCTAAGGTGCTTAGGATGACCCGCAACAAGGAGGCACAGGCGGCAATGAGCGCACGCAAGCTGTTCTATCTGGGGCCACAAGGCACCTTCACCCATCAGGCGGCCGTCAATGCCGCCCAAGAGTTGGCACGGCTCGAACCGCAAGGCTTCGACCTGATGCCCATGGACGATGTGCCGCAGATTCTTGACGCCGCACAGCACGGCGACGGCTGGGGAATCGTGGCTGGGAGAACAACGTCGAAGGGTACGTGGTCCCCAACCTCGACGCCCTGATCGACGCGAAGGACCTTGTCGGATTCGCACGCGTCGGTGTGAACGTCGAATTCGACGCATACGTGGCGCAAGGAGCCGATCCAGCCGAAGCGCGCATCGCCACCGCCCATCCGCACGGTCTCGCGCAATGCAAACGATTCATCGCCGAACATCGGCTCTCCACACAGCCGGCCACATCCAACGCGGCGGCCTGCCGGGACCTTATCCCAGGTGAAATCGCCTTCGGTCCCGCCATCTGCGGCGAACTGTACGACATCACCCGCATCGGCACCGCCATCCAGGATTACCAAGGAGCCGCCACCGACTTCCTCGTGCTCGCGCCACGCGCCGAAGTCGCACGGCTGCTCGCCAAACCACGCGCCGAAGCTAACGTCGAATACGAATCGGTATTGACGCTCATCCCGCTCGTCACCGGCCCAGGCGTGCTCGCCAACCTGCTCGACGTGTTCCGTGACGCGGGACTGAACATGACCAGCTTCATCTCACGGCCCATCAAAGGACGCACCGGCACATACAGCTTCATCGTCACCCTCGACGCCGCCCCTTGGGAGGAACGTTTCCGCGACGCGCTTGTGGAAATCGCAGAACATGGCGACTGGGCCAAAACACTCGCCGTCTACCCGCGCAGGGAACGCCCCAACCCGCCCGTCACCTCATGGATGCTGCCGCAAGGCGGCGTACGACTCGACGACAGCCACCTGCCGGACGATTGGCAGAACGACGAAACCGTCAGAAGGGAGCTGATGTGGTGAAGCCACGCATCGCAATCGTAGGACTCGGCCTCATCGGAGGATCACTGGCACGCCGACTCGTCAACGCCGGCTGCGAAGTGACCGCATGGAACCACAACGACCGCCCCTACGCCACCGCCGAAGCCGACGGCATCATCTGCAAACCCACCTTGGCGGCACTCGCCGAAACCAAACCGAACGTGCTCGTACTGTGCAACCCGCTCAAGGCCATGCCCGAAATCCTCGGCGCATTGAAACCATTGATCGACACGGAAACAACCACGCTCACCGACGTGGGCAGCGTCAAAGGCATGGTCCGCGACCAAGTCAAAGCCATTGGTCTTGACGGCTGCTACGTCGGAGCACACCCGATGGCCGGCAACGAACTGTCCGGCTGGGAGGCATCCGACCCTACACTCTATGACGACGTGCTCTGGGCCATCACCGTCGACGAACACACCGAATACCGCCGGTTCCGCGCCGTGGCCGACATGATCGTGAATCGTTGCGGCAACCGGCTCATCGTACTTGACGACGCCACCCATGACCGTTGCGCCGCGCTCATCTCACATATGCCTCACGTCATCGCCACCGCCATGATCAACGAGCTGGTGGCCAACCCGAACCGCAACATCGCGGCCGCGCTCGCAGCCGGGTCCTGGCGTGACATGACGCGCGTGGCGCTGACCGATCCGAACCGCACACGTGCCATGGGTGGAGGAGACGCGGCCAACGTGGAGACTTTGCTACGCAACATGGCCAACCGATTGACGTTGGTGGCCAACGTGCTGCATGACATGGCCGATACCGGCGTGCGCCCCACGGAAGGCGACGTGAAGCAAATGGACCGTTTCTTCGCCCAAGGCCAACCGTTCCGCGACTACAAGGCCGCCAGCAGGCAGCCGGAGTACGCCGAACATTGCGCGACGGTCGAACTGTCGATTCCCGAAAACGATTGGCAGCGCACGCTGCTGGAATCCGCCCGCAGAGGCGAGCATATCGTGCGATTCGACGGCGAGCGTACCGCGATCGCGCAGGCGCGTTCCGTGGTCTGACGACTGACGCCATCGCTATGCAAAAGCGCCGCAATCGCAGAAAATCAGTGCGATTGCGGCGCTCTTGTCTTTGCGCGCGGTAGGGGGGAGGTATGCGACTACGGACGTGGCCGAGTCATGGAACGTTCCGGCACCGGCTTGATCGTCACGATTTCGTCGGCGGGAATCGTGACACGCTGCTCGGGACGTGAGCCGTTCGCCGCCGCATCGCGCGTCATCTCCAGTTTCTGACCGTCCCACGAACGCACGTGGCCTACGTAATCGCGGAACTTCATACGATGATCGGTAGGATCGACGCCTTCCAAGGTGCGCACCACGATGCGCGCTCCTACTGGAATCTCATTGGGAATAGGCATTGCTGCCTCCTTTCGATGTTCCGCTCCAACTGTCTCACTCGCTCGCCACGGCGTCAAGGACCGGCTGCTTCACGCGCGGGAGGCGGGGGAGATGCTGGACACCAGACCGACCACAATCGACAGCAGCAGGAACACGAGCAGCTGCAACCACGGAATCGCCAGCGTCTCCAAACCTTCGGACGCGTAGACCGCACGAATCACCACTCCCGCGGCGACGCCGACGACCAAACCCAACACCGTGCCGAACACGGAGATGATCGCCGCTTCGATGCCAAGCATGCCACGCACCTGGCCACGTGACGTGCCGATGGCACGGAGCAGACCAATCTCCTTGGTGCGTTCCGACACGCTCAACGCCAGCGTGTTCACGATGCCGAAAATGGCGATGATGATGGACAAAGCCAGCAACGCGTACAGGACCATGAGCATCTGATCGATCATCGAGCTCATCGTGGACTTGTACTCGTCACGGTCGAACACGACGATTGTGTAGTATTTCTTGATTGTTTTCTTCAGGGCCTTCTTGACTTGGGCCGTGTCGGCGCCCCGCTTGTCCGTGACGAACGCCTGCATGACGAACATGGTCTGCTTGTTGCCGATCTGCTCGGCCAAATCGTCGTTGACGATCGCGAAATCGCGGTATACGGAATTCGACACGATCGCGCCGATGGTCAGCGTCTTTCCGGTGGTGACCTTCTTCGTCTTGACCAGCGTTTTCGGATCGACGTTCTTGGCGTCGTTCGTGTACTGTTCGATTTCCGAAGCCTTGGCCTGCGCTCCTGCCAAGTCGCCGGATGCGGCCAATTGCTGGGCCTGCGACTGCAATTCCTGCACATGCGCCTGCACCTTGGCCTGGTAATCGGCCTGCGCCTTGGCTGTGGCCTCCTTGTCTACCACGATGTTCTCGGCCGTGGCCTTGACCTTCTGACCCACATGCCATCCACGATCGTCGGCAATGGTCTTGCCGACGAGCAGCTTGCCATCCTTCACGCGGCAGCGGCATCACCTTCGGTGGTTTCGGCGGCGAAGATCTTGGTGAACAGCTCCGGCTGTGTGGCGAACGTGAACCCGTTGATGGCTTTGCCGTCATATTTCACACCAAGCACCACACGGTTCGACACCACATGATTCACGCCATCGACCTTTTTGATGTCTTTGATGGCCTGGTCGGGAATCTGCCCGGCCGAAGCCGAAGATACGGCGAAATCGGCTTTGAGCCCGGTATCCACCAGCGAATGACCGAAGCCTTCGCCGACGTGGCCACCACGCCCAGACAGCTGACAATCGCCACTCCCACGAACAGGGCGGCTGCGGTGTTGGACGTGCGACGTTTCGAACGAGAAATGTTACGTTGCGCGAGACGCCCAGTCACGGTGAAGGCCTTCGATGGCAGCCAGCCGAGCACCGCGCCCGCGGTGGACACGTATGCCGGTCCCGCCACAATCACGCCGATCACGGCCAGCGCCGCGCCAATACCGAGCGGCCAGCCGACAGCGATACTGTTGAGCGCCTTCCACGGCGTCGGACCGCCGTCACCATCCGCGGCGGCCAAAGCGTAGGTGAAACCCCAGCTCAGGAAGCCCAACAGCACCATGACGGTGCCGAGGATGCCACGTGCGAGGACGGGCTTTTCCGGATTGACGGTTTCGTTCATCGCCTGAATCGGCGGGGCAAGCGCCGCATTTCGCGCCGGCAGGGCCGCACCGATCAACGTCACCACAATGCCGACCACAAGGCCGACGAGCATGTCGGAAACGGTCGGATTGGTGGCGCCGGTCAATGGCATACCCATATTCGCCAAACCGGATGCGATGAGTTTGACCATGCCCCAGCCGAGCCCGATGCCTGCGAGCGAACCTACCAGGCCCAGCAACAGAGCTTGCACGATCACCGTGGAGAACACTTGCAGGGGAGAAGCGCCGATGGAACGCAGCAGCGCATAGCCGCGCATCGACTCGCGCACGATCATGGAGAACGTGTTGGCGATGATGAACGAGCCGACAAACAATGCGATCACCGCGAAAATCAGAATAAGCGGTTGGATGAAGCCGAGCGCGTCCTGCGTGGATTTGGTTGATTCGTCACGGTATTCGTCACCGGTGATGGCATGCGCCTTCGCCGATCTCGGCAGCGCCTTGTTGATACGGTCCGCCAGCTGCTGCTGCGCGTTGTCGTCAAGCGGCGTGGTCTTATTGCCGTAGACGCTGATCAACGACGTCTTGTCGGGATCGTCCGACTGCTTGCTGGCTTTTTCCTTGGCCGTTACGGGATCGATGGCGATGATGATGGCGCCTGCCTGGCTGGCATCGGTGGTGAAGATGCCGCTGACGGTCACCTTATGAGCGCCGTCCGGATAGACGATTTTCGTCTTATCGCCGACCTTCAGACCCGACTGTTCGGCGGCGAAGGAATGAAGGGCGATCTCATCGCCGTTCTTCGGCCACGTGCCGGTCGGTGAACTTGGCGGACCGTCCACGGCGACGACTCGCCCATGCCTACTGGCGAGCGTCGGAGACCCCATGGTGGTCACCGCATCGCCATGCTTGTCGAGCAGCACCACGCCGGACAGCATGTGCACGACGCGTGCCGAGGAAACACCGTCGACCTTGGCTATCGTGCCCGCCAGATCGACGTCGACATCGTTGTAGCTTTTTCGTCGATCCCATCGACATCGCCGACGAATCTTTTTTCTTCTCCTGCGAACCGCGCACGTACACGTCATGGTCCGCATTGGTGGACATCATCTGTGAAACCTGGTTGTTGAGCATTTCGCGGAAACAGAACGAGCCGACCACGAAACTCACGCCGAGCGCGATGGCCACGATCGACATGATGAAACGGCCGAAATGGCTGCGCGCGTCGCGCAATCCTATGCGAATCATGCCTGCGAGTCCTCCGTCACGGTCGGAACGGCGGTGGAGGCGGCGTACTTGGAAACATCGTCGATGTCGTCGTCGCCGGCGAACACCTCAAGAATCTCGTTGTACGTCGGATGCTGCATGTCGCGGGTGATGTTGCCGTCGGTGAGTACCAGCACACGGTCCGCGAAGGAGGCCGCACGCGGATCGTGGGTGACCATGACGATCGACTGGCCGTAGTCGCGTACCGAATCACGCAGGAAGCCAAGCACTTCACGGCTGGAGCGCGAGTCGAGGTTGCCGGTCGGCTCGTCGGCGAAGATCACGGACGGTCGTGCCATGATGGCGCGGGCGCAGGCCACGCGCTGCTGCTGGCCGCCGGACAGCTGGCTTGGACGGTGCGTGAGCCGCTTCTCCAGACCGACCACCTTGACCACTTGGTTGAACCAGTCGCGGTCGATCGTACGTTTCGCTATCTGCAACGGCAGCAGGATGTTCTCCTCGGCGGACAGCGTCGGCACCAGATTGAACGACTGGAAAATGAACCCGATCTGTTCGCGGCGCAGGTCCGTCAACTGCTTCTGGTTCATGGAGGAGACCTCGAGTCCCTCCACGATCACCTTGCCGGACGAAGGGGTGTCGAGCCCGGCCATGCAATGCATGAGCGTGGACTTGCCGGAACCGGAAGGGCCCATGATGGCGGTCATTTCACCGCGCTTGAATTCCACATTCACATGATCCAACGCCATCACTTCGTTGTCTTTTGAGCCGTAGACCTTGGTCAGGTCGATGGCGCGGGCCACAATCCCATCATCGGGGTTTTCGGCTGTCGGATGCTGTACGTCATGAATGGAATGACGAGTCATAATACCGCCTGTTCGTAAGATGCCTAATCGTCATCAGTCTATCGGTATGGGGACATAATGGAATCGTGCCATCGCGTGAGATGACATTCGATCGCGCTGCGGAATGGCATTTATACGGTGTCTGCGTGGTGTCTGTTCATTTCAGACGAAGCGGAAGGTGGTTTGCATGTGTTTCGATGATGCGTTGGACGGATTCGACGCCTATCTGAAAGCCAACCGAGGGTTGAGCGCAAACACCCGCAGGGCGTACCGCAGCGATGTCGAGGAATGCTTGGTGGCGTTGCGGAAACAGGGTTGCGTGGATCTGAATGAGGTGACCATCGAGGATTTGCGCCTGTGGATGGCCAAATCGTCCAAAAATCACGCACGCAGCAGCATGGCGCGCAAAACCGTCGCCGTGCGTGGATTCTTCGCATGGGCGTACGACCATGACATGGCGTCCGCCAACCCGGCGGCTTCGTTGCAGACGCCGAAAATCCCCGATACGCTGCCGGCGGTATTGAACGAAACGCAGGCGCAGCAGCTGATGGACCGCGTTGATGAGGACGGCATGGAGGCGCGATCGCAGGAACCGAATATGAAAAACAGGCGATCGCGCTGCGTGACGCGGCCATGCTGGAACTGCTCTATGCCACCGGCATGCGTGTGGCGGAACTGGTCGGACTCGACGTGGCCGACGTGACATTCGGCAACCGCACGGTGAAAGTGACCGGCAAAGGCGACAAGCAGCGTGTCATGCCATTCGGCGCACCAGCCGACAAGGCCTTGCGCGATTGGCTGGAACATGGCCGTCCCGTACTATGCGGTGACATGTCGGACGACGCGTTCTTTTTGGGATCGCAGGGCGGGCGGATCGGTCAACGTATGGTGCGCAAGGTGGTGCACGACCGGGCACGGGAGGCCGGCGTGCCTGACATCAGTCCGCATGCGTTGCGCCACAGTGCGGCGACCCATATGCTCGACGGGGGAGCGGACCTGCGTGAGGTGCAGGAGATGCTGGGGCATTCCTCGCTGAAGACCACGCAGCGTTACACACACGTGTCCATCGAACAGTTGAAGGCACGATACGGGCAGGCGTTTCCACGGGCGTGACGCGGATTGGCAAAGTACGCTGACAGCGAACGGATATGTCCGCGTCCGTCCATACGCACGATGCGGATAAGTTGTTCCGGCGATAAGCGGGAAAAACGGATTGTTTTATCAGATGATGAGTTTTTGATTTGACTATTTTGCGTGGGCCTCCCTCGGATATGGAGCGGTTGTCCCTCAATCGAGTGATAATGAACCCACCATCAGAACGAAGACGGACGTTGATGCCACGGTATTGACGCCCGCCTTCTTTTTGAACAGGGTCTTACGGCTCTGGAAATAATGGATAAGGAGAATATGAATTCCATGAAGAAGAAAGCTCTGGCTTTCGCTGCGGCCGCATGCGCATTCGGCATGCTGCTCAGCGGTTGCGGCTCTTCCAACGGTGACTCTACCGCTGACAAGGGTTCCAACGTCATCACCGCATACAATTCCGAACCGCAGAACCCGCTCATCCCAGGCGACTGCAACGAGACCGGCGGCGGCAAGCCGCTCGACCTGCTGTTCGCACGTCTGATTTCCTTCGACGCCAAGGGCAACGCCTCCAACGAAGTGGCGGAGTCCATCAAGTCCAACGATGACGCCACCCAGTACACCATCAAGCTCAAGGATGGTTGGAAGTTCACCGACGGCACCCCGGTGACCGCCGAATCCTTCACCAAGGCATGGAGCTACACGGCCAACGCCAAGAACGCACAGCTCGGCTCCTCCTTCTTCTCCACCATCAAGGGCTACGACAAGCTCCAGGATGGAGACAAGCTCAAGGGCGACGAACAGCTCGAGGGCCTGAAGGTCGTCAACGACCATGAATTCACCGTCGACCTGAACCGTTCCGACTCCGTGTTCGCCGTCAAGGTCGGCTACACCGCATTCGCTCCGCTGCCGGAATCCTTCTTCAAGGATCCGAAGGCCTTCGGCGAGAAGCCGGTCGGCAACGGCCCGTACAAGTTCCAGTCCTGGGACCACGACAACCAGATCGTGCTGGTGAAGAACCCCGACTACAAGGGCAACCGCGTCGCCAAGAACGACGGCGTGACCTTCAAGGTCTACACCAAGGATGAGGCCGCCTACGCCGACATCCAGTCCGGTTCCCTCGACGTGATGGAGTCCGTCCCGGCCTCCGCCACCAAGACCTTCCAGAAGGACTCCACCGTACAGGCCTACAACAAGGCCGGCTCCGTCATCCAACAGTTCACCATCCCGGCCAAGCTGAAGCACTTCGAAGCCGACACCGAGGAAGGCACCCTGCGTCGCCAGGCCGTCTCCATGGCCATCAACCGCGAGAACATCTGCAAGAAGGTGCTCAACGGCACCGGCACCCCGGCCGCCGACTTCACCTCCCCGCTGACCCCGGGCTACTCCGATTCCCTCAAGGGTTCCGGCAACCTGAAGTACAACGAGAAGAAGGCCAAGGAACTGTGGGCGAAGGCCAACGCCATCAGCCCGTGGACCTCCGATGACAAGCTCACCTTCGCCTACAACGCCGATGGTGGCCACGAAGTCATCTACACCGCCGTGGTCAACTCCATCAACAACGTGCTGGGCGCCGGCGTGGCCGCCACCAACCCGTACCCGACCTTCAACGATTTCCGCACCGCCGTGTCCGACCGCAAGGTGAACGGCGCGTTCCGTAGCGGCTGGCAGCCGGATTACCCGTCCGCCGAAAACTACCTGGTGCAGAACTCGCCTCCGCCGCTGCCGATGGCAACGGCTCCAACGATGGCGACTACAAGAACCCGGAGTTCGATGCGCTGTGCGACAAGGCCGCTGCCTCCAAGTCCGTCGCAGACGCCAACAAGCTGTACCAGCAGGCACAGGAAGTGCTGCTCAACGACCTGCCGGCCGTTCCGCTGTACTACGCCAATGCCTATGGTGTGGCCTCGACCGGTGTCTCCGGCTTCGAGATGAACTGGCAGAACCTGCCGGTCTACGAGAACATGACCAAGTCCGGCAAGTGAGCCGTTCTCTGATTTTGATTTCGTAGGATCGACATGAAGGAAGGAACGGATTCGAATATCCGTTCCTTCCTTTCCGCGTAATAAACGGGGCTTCCATCGGAGGTCCATGACGGCTGGACATGCGACATCAACAGAAGATGTCCGCGCGTGGGGTATATTTTCAGCTGTCTTTCATGAAACTGCAATATAAAGCATTGTGGTGCAGTATCACTGATACGTAACGGGGCAAGCGCCGGCCGCCCCGGGCCTCATGTCCTATACGCGTGAGCGTAGGGGACGAAGCCGCAAACGGCTGGCGAACGAGTGAGTAATCAAAAGGAGAAACCAATGGGCAAGTATCTTCTGCGACGCATTCTGCAGATGATCCCTGTGGTTCTCGGCACGACGCTTCTGGTGTATGCCCTGGTGTTCGCGTTGCCGGGCGAACCGGTCAAGGCGATGTTCGGCGACAAGCCGGTCAACGAAGCGGTCGCGGCCCAGATCCGTGCCGAATACAATCTGGACAAGCCGTTCATCGTCCAGTATCTGCTGTTCCTGAAGAACGCGCTGACCCTCGACTTCGGCAAGACCTTCTCCGGACAGCTTGTCATCGACGTGATCGGCCGCGCCTTCCCCGTGACCATCAAGCTCGCCCTGATGGCCTTCGTGTTCGAAGCGGTTTTCGGCGTGATCTTCGGTGTGATCTCCGGCCTGAAGAAGGGCAAGTGGTGCGATACCGTCATCCTGATCTTCTCCCTGCTGCTCATCTCCGTGCCGACCTTCGTCACCGGCTTCCTCTGCCAGTACTTCCTCGGTGTGAAGTGGCATCTGCTGCCGGTCACCGCCGGAGCGAATCCAGGATTCCTTGATCTGCTGATGCCGGCCATGGTGCTTGGCTCGGTATCGATGGCGTACATCATCCGTCTGAGCCGTACGGAGATTTCGTCCAACATCGCCCTCGACTATGTGCGCACCGCGCGCGCCAAGGGCATGGACAACAAATCCGTCATGCTGCGCCACGTGCTGCGCAACTCCATGATCCCCCGTCGTCACCTATCTGGGCCAGGATCTTGGCGCACTGATGGGCGGCGCGATGATCTCCGAAACCATCTTCAACGTGCATGGCATCGGCTACCTGACCTATCAGGGCATCCTCAAGGGAGAAGGCAACCTGGTGGTGTCCATCGTGACGCTGCTCATGCTGATCTTCGTGGTTTGCAATCTGCTGGTCGACATGCTGTACGCCGCGCTTGATCCGCGAATCCGTTACGCGTGAGTCGAGGGAGGGAACAAGAAATGACCGAAATGAATGAGACCAATCCTTCCACCGTGCTTCCGGGACAGGAACGCTATGTGGCACCGCTCGATGAGACGCCCCTGAAGGCCGTCGACTCGATGGACGAATCCGCACCGGCTTCGAACATGTGGGCCGACGCATGGCGAACCCTGCGTAAGAACCCGCTGTTCATCATCTCCGGACTGCTGATCATCTTCATCGTGTTCGTGGCGCTGTTCCCGAGCGTGTTGACCAAGCAGAACCCGAACTACTGCACGCTCGACAATTCCCTTGAGCCGGCTTCCTCAGGCCATCCGTTCGGCTTCGACCTGCAAGGTTGCGACGTATACTCCCGTGTGGTCTACGGCACCCGCACCTCGCTGAGCGTCGGCGTGTTCGCCACACTGCTGGTGGTGCTGCTCGGAACGCTGATCGGCGCAATCGCCGGCTTCTTCGGAGGATGGGTCGACGCCGTGCTGAGCCGACTGACCGATATCTTCCTCGCGCTGCCGATTCTGCTTGGCGCCATCGTGGTGCTCCAGATGTTCAAAACGAGCAGCTCCATCTGGAAGATCATTCTGGTGATGACGCTGTTCGGCTGGACCTCCGTGGCACGAATCGCGCGAGGTGCTGTGATGGAAGCCAAGAACCTTGAATTCAACACGGCGTCCACCGCTCTGGGATCCACCCCGATCCGCAACCTGTTCCGCCACATCCTGCCGAATTCGCTGGCTCCGATCATCGTGGTCGGCACCACCTCGCTGGCCACCTACATCGTGCTCGAGGCCACGCTGAGCTTCCTGGGCGTCGGCCTGCCCACCACCACGGTCAGCTGGGGCGGAGACATCTCCAACGCGCAGTCCATCCTGCGTACTGACCCGATGGTGCTGTTCTATCCGTCCGCCGCGCTGGCCATCACCGTGCTGGCATTCATCATGATGGGCGACGCCGTCAAGGACGCGCTCGATCCGAAGAGCCGTACGGCCTGAGTGTAAGTGAAGGGATATTCGATGACTGAAATGAATACCGAGAACAACCTCGAGGCCATGCAGCGCGCCCACGGGCCGCTGTTGGAGGTCAAGAACCTCCAGGTCGACTTCACCACCGATGAAGGCAAGGCCGTGCATGCCGTGCGCAACTCGTCCTTCAGCGTGTATCCCGGCCAGTGGGTGGCCATCGTCGGCGAATCCGGTTCCGGCAAATCCACTTCCGCCATGGCCGTGCTTGGCCTGCTTCCGGGAACCGGCCATGTGGTCGGCGGCTCCATCAAGCTTGATGGCCAGGAGATCTCCGGCTTCAAGCAGAAGGATTTCGACAAGCTCCGTGGTAGCAAGATGGGTCTTGTCCCGCAGGATCCGATGAGCAACCTGAACCCGGTGTGGCGTATCGGCACCCAGGTCAAGGAAGCGTTGGTGGCCAACAACATGGACATCGACCACGAAAAGCGTTCCGAATTCGCCAAGGCCCTGGCCGGTGACGAAGTGGAGCTCAAGGGCAATGACGATGAGACCTTCCTTGGTTCCAAGGAACTGCCTGATCTGATCGCCGCGGCCAAGGAGGCTCTTGCCAAGATCGGCAAGAGCGGTGACGAGCTTGACAAGATCATGGCCCGGTTCGCCGAGGAATGGGTTCCGGGATCCGAAACCCGCTGGCGTGTGGCCGATGGCCTGATCAAAGCCGGGGTGAAGGACGATGACGCATGGTACATCGCCAAGAAGTATGTGGTCGGCTCCACCATGGACGACCGCATCGCCGGTCTGCTGTCCGAGGCCGGTCTGCCTGACGCCGCCACCCGTGCCCGCCAGTTCCCGCACGAATTCTCCGGCGGCATGCGTCAGCGTGCGCTGATCGCCATCGGTCTGGCCTGCCGTCCGGAACTGCTCATCGCCGACGAGCCGACCTCCGCGCTTGACGTGACCGTGCAGAAGAAGATCCTCGACCATCTGCACATGCTGACCGATTCCCTGGGAACCGCGGTGCTGTTCATCACCCACGATCTCGGTCTGGCCGCGGAACGCGCCCAGCATATCGTGGTCATGTACAAGGGCCAGGTCGTGGAATCCGGTCCTTCACTGGAAGTGCTGCAGCATCCGCAGCATCCGTACACCAAGCGTTTGGTCGCCGCTGCGCCGTCCTTGGCATCGCAGCGCATCATCTCCGTCAAGGAACATGGCGGCGACGCCACCGCGGTCATGGAGCACGCGGTGAACGAGGATTCCCTGAAGAAGGGCGAAGCCATCATCACGGTGGATCACCTGACCAAGGAATTCAAACTGCCGCGCAAGAAGGAGATGTTCAAGGCGGTCGACGATGTGAGCTTCTCCATCAAGAAGGGCACCACATTGGCCATCGTCGGCGAATCCGGTTCCGGCAATCCACCGTGGCCAACATGGTGCTGAAACTGCTTGAGCCGACCGCCGGCACCGTCACCTACGACGGCAAAGACATCTCCGGATTCAAGGGCAAGGAGTTGCTTGACTTCCGACGTCATGTGCAGCCGGTGTTCCAGAACCCGTACGGATCGCTCGACCCCATGTACTCCATCTACCGGTCCATCGAGGAGCCGCTGCGCATCCACGGCATCGGAGACAAGAAGAGCCGTGCCAAGCGTGTGCGCGAGCTCATCGACATGGTGGAATTGCCGGAATCGGTGATGAGCCGTTATCCGAACGAGCTTTCCGGCGGCCAAAGGCAGCGCATCGCCATCGCGCGCGCATGGCCCTCGATCCGGATGTGATCGTCTGCGACGAGGCCGTCTCCGCATTGGACGTGCTGGTGCAGGACCAGGTGCTTCGCCTGCTCAACGACCTGCAGGCGGAAAAGGGACTGAGCTACCTGTTCATCACCCATGATCTGGCGGTGGTGCGTCAGATCGCCGATGAGGTCGTGGTGATGCAGCACGGCAAGCTGGTGGAGCATGCCACCACCGACGAGGTCTTCGACCATCCGAAGAAGCAGTACACCCGCGACCTGCTGGACGCCATCCCGGGCGGCAAGCTGCAGCTCGGACTCGACTGATCGCGTCAGCCATCTGGAAAACCTCCCTTCCCACAAGGGAGGTTTTCTTGTATTCCGGCTAGGCTAAGGCGCTATGACGATCACAATCACGACATCGAATGTGAATGGAATCCGCGCGGCGAAACGCAAAGGCATCGAGCAATGGGCCGCGAAGAACACGCCGGACGTGTGGTGCATGCAGGAAGTACGCGCCCCGCAAAACGAAATCGACCCCATCTTCGACGAATTCGGCTTCGAATACGCGACCGCCGGACGCATCGCCGACCAAAGCGGGCTTGATCGCATGAACGAGATCTGCCGTATCAAGGGACGCGCCGGCGTCGGTCTGCTCTCCGCGCTGCCCGTCATCGACAAACGCTACGGACTGCCGGGACTTGCCGAGGACGTCGATTCCGGCCGTTGGATCGAAGCGGATGTGAAGACCCCGCAAGGCTACACCGTCACTGTCGTATGCGTGTACGTGCACGCCGGCAACACCGACGATCCGGAGAAAATGAAGCAGAAATACCGTTTCCTCGACACCATGCTGGTACGTATGGGACAACTGCGCGATGAAGCGGCGCACGGCGGCAAGCAGGCGGTATTGTGCGGCGATTTCAACATCGCGCACACGCCGCTCGACATCAAGAACGCGAAAGCCAACGAGAAGCACGCCGGCTTCCTGCCCGAGGAACGCGCCTACGTGGACAAATGGCTGGGGGAGTTGGAATTCGTGGATGTGATGCGTTCCCTGTGCGGAGACATCCAAGGACCGTACACCTGGTGGAGCCAGCGGGGCCGCGCCTTCGACAACAACGTCGGCTGGAGGATCGACTACCAGTTCGCCACACCCGAACTCGCCGAAACGGCCCGCGGATTCGTCATCGACAAAGCTCCGACCTACGACCTGCGATGGTCGGATCATGCGCCGCTGAGCATCACCTACGACGTGTGAGTTTTTGCGGCCGTCATCCGGCCAATGCCGGGCAACGGGAGACACACTCCGATTCCCAGCCCGTATTAAGCATGGGTGCTAGGCTAGTCACGGTTGCAACCGTAATGAAATGAGGAACATCATGGGACTGTTTGGATTCGGCAAGAAGAAGCGTCAGAGCGAGGAAGCCGCTGAAGCCGCCGCCGAAGAGAACGACAAGGCCGATGAGGCCATCTCCGAAACCGCTGAGGCGCCCGCCGGTGGAATTCAGGAAACCATCCTTCCGGAACCATCCGATGAGTACGACGGCCGTGGCGATGAGCACGGTCCGTGGGACGTCGACGACGAGAACGTGCCCGACTATGACGAATACCTCGACATGGGCGCCTACTATCTGCCGTTCCTCCAAGGCATCGAACTGCGCGTGAAGGCCAACCGCGCCACCCAGCAGGTGCTCGGCACCACCATCACCTACGGATCCTCCAGCGTGGAGATCGAAGCCTTCGCCGCGCCGAAGACCATGGGACTGTGGGATGACGTGCGCGCCGACCTGGTTGAGGCCAACAAAGACGCCAAGGAGACCGACGGCGTGTTCGGCACCGAACTGACACTGCCGGTCGTGGTCAAGGGCGGACGCAAGGTCGTCACCCGCATCGTCGGTGTGGACGGACCGCGGTGGATGCTGCGCGGCATCTTCTCCGGCAAAGCCGCCACCGATCCGGACCACGCCGAAACCAAGGCGCTGAACCAGCTTTTCTCCAACATCGTCGTGGAACGCGGCGAGGACCCGCTGGCCCCGCGTGACCTCATCCCGATGCATCCGCCGGTCGCCCCGGCCGAACGCAAGGCCGCCAAGGAAGCCGCCGAAGCCGAACAGGCAGGCAGGACGATGGACATTCCAGGCCAGCCGAAGGGACCGTTTGACTCCGACCAGCAGGTCGAGGTCAAGACCACGTTGTCGCGTGGACCGATGTTCTCCGAAGTGCGCTGAGCGAACGACGACCACGAAAACACAAACGCATGGCTGAAACCGAAACCAAGAAAAGAACCGGCCTCGGCGCGCTCGCCGACGCCGGCGATGCCGACGATTTCTCCGTCATCGACGCGATCGGCGGTCCGCGCGGCGTCGTCGAATCGATGCTGCCGGGCGTGGTGTTCGTGGTGATGTTCGTCATCACCTCCGACCTGCATCTGACCATCGGCGTATCCGCATCCCTCGCCGTACTGCAGGTGATCGTCCGCCTATGCCAACGCCAATCCGTCCTGGGCGCCGTCTCCGGCCTTCTGGCAGTCGGCATCTGCCTGATCTGGGCATGGAACAGCCACGAGGCGCGCAACTACTACATGTTCGGATTCCTGACCAACGCCTTCTACATCGTGCTGCTCGCCATTTCGTTGATGGTACGTGTACCGGGACTTGGCTTGGTGATCGAATTCATCCGGACACTGCCAACCGAGCATCTGCGCGCATGGCTTGCCGATTGGCGTGGCGACAAGGCATTGAACCGCGCGTACACCATCATCACCGCGTTGTGGATCGGTGTGTTCTCCCTACGACTGGTGGTGCAGGTGCCGTTGTACCTGTCCAACCAGGTCGGCTGGCTCGGCACTGCACGTCTGCTCATGGGCATTCCGTTCTGGGCGTTGGCCATCTGGGTGTCGTACCTCATCGTGGCCACCCCCATGCATCGGCATAAGACGTTGGCCGAACCAAACGCCGACGCGATGGACGACAACAACGAAACGGAGGAACAGCACTGATGGAATCGACCATCCGCATCGAACGATATGCCGACCAAGGCCGTTGCGTCGGCCACATCGACGGACGCGTCGTGTTCGTGCGATTCGCGTTGCCGGGCGAGCTGGTACGCGTCGTGTTGGACGAGCCACATGATCGCGAGGACCGTTTTTGGACTGGCGAAGTGACGGAAGTGCTGGAAGCCAGCGAGGACCGCGTCGAACCCGTATGGCCGTTGGCGGGTCCGCTTGCCATGGGCGGCGGCGTCGGCGGTGCCGATTTGGTGCACGTCTCACTGCCCGGACAGCTTAAATGGAAATCCATGTCCATCGCCGAACAGATGAGACGTCTCGGCCATGTCGACGTTGACGTGCCGATCGAGCGCATGCCCGAGGATGAGGCGGAGCATGGGCTGCACTGGCGTACCCGCATCGAGATGATCGCGGACGAGAACGGCCGACCGTCCATGCGTAGACGCGGCACCCACGTGCGTGTGCCGATCGACACCATGCCGTTGGCCAGTCGCGCGTTGCTTAACGTGGCCGAGAAGGAACACGTGTGGGATGGGGGATTCACTCCCGGATCGCAGATTCGTCTGTCTGTTCCCGAGCCTCGCGGCAATGCCGAAATCGCCGACAACTACGCCGTGCTCGTCGATGGCGAGGTGACGGCGGGCAATCGCGAGCTTACCGAAAAGGTGACGGTGTGCGGACGTGAATTCGAATATGGTGTGGACGCCGGCGGATTCTGGCAGATGCACCGTCACGCGCCGATCGCGTTGACCGGCCATGTGATGTCCTTGGTGCATGGCGAGCTTGACGGCGCCGCTTCCGCATGCCTGTGGGATTTGTATTCCGGTTCCGGCCTGTTCACGCTGCCGTTGGCCACGTTAAGCGCCGGCCGCACGCGCATGCTGAGCGTGGAAGGTGGCAAGACCGCTGTCAAACACGCGCAACGCAATCTGAGGGCCATCCATTTGGGCAATGTCGACGCCCGTGTGGGCGATGTGGCCAAGACGCTTGCCAACGTACGCAACGATTTGGCCAAACCCGATATCGTGGTGCTTGATCCGCCGCGTGCCGGCGCACGTGCGAAGGTATGCAGGCAGATCGCCGAATCCGGCGCGCGAAGCGTCGTATACATCGCCTGTGACCCGGCATCGCTGGCACGCGACACCGCCACATTGGCCTCGCTCGGATACGATCTTGCCGATATTCGCGCATTCGACATCTATCCGACCACCCACCATGTCGAAACGGTGGCGCTATTCAGGAAAGCCACACGATGACCGGTTTCGCGCGGCGTGCCGCAGCCGGTCTCCTTGCAGCCGTCTTCGGCATCTCCATGCTGGCCGGCTGCACGCCGAACAATGCCGCGGTGGGAGACACGCAGTCCGCAGGCGATGCGGTCGCCCACAGCATAAAGGACCGCAACAGTCTCGACGTGGCCATGATCGGCTCCCAAGACGAACAGACCGATCGCCTGACGTTGGATGCCATGGAGGCGGGCGGGCTCAGGCCGGTGTATCTGCCGGTCGCGGCACGGTCGACATGCAGGACACCGCCCGGCAAGCGGTCGAGGATATGGCGCAACGCATGGTCAGCATCATCGTCATTTCGGGAATCGACGTGTCCGGCGTGAACCATGACGGCTGGTACGACACGCTGACAACCGCAAGACAGGCGGGCATTCCAGTGGCACTGCTCAACCCGATCGCCACGCCGACCGACAGCACGCTGTTCGCGGCGACGCTCACAATCACGACCGCATGACGGATGCGACGCCGCTCGCCGACGCGGTAGCCGGCATAGCCAACAACGACCCGCACGACAGAGCAATCCTCGTCACCACCATCAGCCACGGCGGCAAACAGTGAACCGCTCCACGCATTCGGGTGAGTTCGAATCGGTTCGGATGCGTGGCGCTGAACGCACCCTGAGAAAACCCTGAATTTTGCCGGAGCTTTACGGGAAAAGCCTGCGGGCGCGCATCGCCAAGCGGTATGCTGGCAGCATGAGCGAAAGTCAAACCATGCCTGAAACCAGTGAAAAGGGGCTCACCGCAGCGGAAGTCGCCGCCCTTACGGAAAGCGGGCAGGTCAACGCCGTCAAATCGTCCACGTCACGTTCGTTCGCCGACATCGTGCGAGCCAACGTGTTCACCCTGTTCAACGGCATCATCTTCGCCGCCATGGTCATGGTATTGGTCACGGGATCATGGAGAGACGCCGTGTTCGGCCTCGTCATCCTCATCAACACCGGCATCGGCATCATCACCGAACTGAAAGCCAAACGAACGCTCGACAAGCTTTCCATCCTCGTAGCCTCCGACTATCTCGTACGACGCGACGGCAAGGACGTCGAAGTGCCGCACAACGAAATCGTGCTCGGCGACCTCATGTGGATCCGCTCCGGCGAACAGGTTCCCGCCGACGCGCAGATCGTGCGCACCTGGGGTCTGGAACTCGACGAATCCATGCTCACTGGCGAATCGCGCACCGTGCGCAAGAACGAAGGCGACGACATCTATTCCGGATCCACCGCGGTCTCCGGCATGGCCTTGGTCAAGGTCAACGCGGTCGGCGCGCACAGCTATGCCGCCACCTTGACCGCGCAGGCGAAGGTCTACAAAAAGACCGTGTCCGACCTCAACAAGGGCATCAACACCATCCTCAAATTCATGACCTTCCTCGTCGTACCGCTGTGCGTGCTGCTCATCTGGTCGCAGGTGCACGCGGTCGGCGGTTGGGATGTAGCCATCTCCACCGGCCAATGGCGTTCCGCCGTGGTGTCCGCCGTGGCTGGCGTGGTCGGCATGATCCCCGAAGGCCTCGTACTGCTCACCTCGCTCAACTTCGCGCTCGCCGCCATCCGTTTGGCACGCAAGAACACGCTCGTGCAGGAGCTCGAATCCGTGGAGACCCTCGCACGCGTGGACTGCCTGAACCTCGACAAAACCGGCACCGTCACCGACGGCGGCATCATGCTCAACGAAATACGCATGCTGGATGGCATCGGAGCCAATACCGTTGACGAACATGCCGTGAAACAGGCGTTGTACGACCTGTCGAACGAAGGACAGCCGAACGGCACCGGATTGGCGATTCTCAACGGACTGGGCAAGCAGGGATTCTCCGCCGGTCCCGTCGCGGCGCGCGTTCCGTTCTCGTCGGCACGCAAATGGAGCTCGATTGCCGATGACGGCGCGGCATGGACGATGGGCGCGCCAGAAGTCGTGCTGTCCCACTTGGATGGCGATTACTCCGACGTTCTTCGACTGGTCAACGATTCCGCACACGACGGCAACCGCGTGCTGCTGATCGCACGGCATGACGGCAAGGCACCCGCCGATTACGAAAGCGATCCCGCCATCGACCCCGCATCGCGGCCCGTCGCGCTGGTATTATGCTCCGAGCACATTCGCGACGACGCCGAAGCCACACTCGCCTGGTTCCGCGAGCAGGGCGTGCGCTGCCGCATCATCTCCGGCGACAATCCCGTCACCGTCGGTGCGATCGCAAGAAAAGTACGGCTCACCGGAGACGCGGAGCCACGCTTCATGGACGCGCGCGAACTGCCCGCCGACATCACGGAACTGGCGAAAGTACTGGAGAACGTGGACGTGCTCGGCCGTGTCCTGCCCGACCAGAAGAAGGCGATCGTCCAGGCGCTGCACCTAGGCGATCATGTCGTGGCGATGACCGGCGACGGCGTGAACGACGCGCTCGCCATCAAGGAGGCCGACCTGGGCATCGCGATGGGCAACGCGGCACCCGCCACCAAAGCCGTCGCACAAGTGGTGCTCGTCGATTCGAAATTCTCGCATCTGCCCGATGTGGTGGCACGTGGACGCCAGGTCATGGCCAACATGGAACGCGTGGCCAGCCTGTTCCTCGTCAAAACCGTATATTCCGCGCTGATCTCGCTCGGCGTGGTGCTGACGCAGATCCCATTCCCATACCTGCCCCGCCATATCACCTACATCGGCGCACTCACCATCGGCATGCCGGCGTTCATCCTCGCGCTTGCGCCGAACACGCGCCGCTACATTCCGGGCTTCCTCAGGCGCGTGGTGCACTTCGCATTGCCGGGAGGCATCGCCACGGCTCTGTCGATTCTCGCCGATTCGTGGCTGTTGCCGAAGTTCATGGGCTGGGACGCACAGCATTCCGCCGCGCAGCTGGGCATGCTTCGTGGCGTCAACGCGATTATCCTGCTGATGATGGGCATCTTCGTACTGGCGCGCGTGGCCCGTCCACTCAACTCGTGGAGAGGCGGTCTGGTATTGGCGTTCGCCGTGGCGGGCGTGGCCGGCATGTTCATTCCGCCCGTCGCGCGTTTCTTCGCGCTCGTGATACCGTCCGGCGAAATGCTCGCGGCGACGGGCATCGCGCTTGTGGTGTCCGCCATCATTTTCGTGCTGTGCCTGTGGTGCGTGCCGAAAATAGTCGCCATTTTCTCACGTTTCAAGAAGACACGCCAGTGCTGAAGTAACGTGGCTGTATCGTTAGCAACGGATAATCGGCTGCTGGAAAGTTTCAACCAGCCACAAAAGCTCGGAGGTAGCATGTCTGTGCGCGACGACCAGCTCGACACCCTGAAGGTGGGCGGCAAGGATTACGACTTTTACCGTATCGCGGATTTGCCGGGCATCGATCATCTCCCGTATTCGTTGAAGGTTCTTGTTGAGAACCTGGTGCGCAACATCGATGGCGCCAACATCACGGATGATCATGTCAAGGCCCTGTTGGATTGGGATCCGGCCGCACAGCCGAGCCACGAGATCCAGTTCACCCCGTCCCGCGTGGTCATGCAGGACTTCACCGGCGTGCCGTGCATCGTCGACCTCGCCACCATGCGTGACGCCGTCAAGGAGCTTGGCGGAGATCCGGAAGTCATCAACCCGCAGGTCCAGTCCGACATGGTCATCGACCATTCCGTGCAGATCGACAAGTACGGCGTGGCCGACGCGGTCGAACAGAACATGGACATCGAATACCAGCGCAACGGCGAACGCTACCAGTTCCTGCGTTGGGGCCAGCAGGCCTTCCGCAACTTCCGCGTGGTGCCGCCGGGAACCGGCATCATCCACCAGGTCAACATCGAATACCTCGCCAAAGTCGTCATGACCAAGGCGGGGGAGCGCGGTCGCGACCTCGCCTACCTCGACTCCTGCGTGGGCACCGATTCGCACACCACCACCGTCAACGGTCTGGGCGTGCTCGGCTGGGGCGTCGGCGGCATCGAAGCCGAAGCCGCCATGCTCGGCCAGCCGATCTCCATGCTCGTGCCGCGCGTCGTCGGCTTCAAGCTCACCGGTTCCATTCCGGAAGGCGTCACCGCCACCGACGTGGTCCTCACCATCACCGACATGCTCCGCCAGCACGGTGTGGTCGGCAAATTCGTGGAATTCTACGGCGAAGGCATCGCTTCCGTGCCGCTGGCCAACCGCGCCACCATCGGCAACATGGGACCGGAATTCGGCTCCACCTGTGGCATCTTTCCGATCGACAACGTCACCCTCGACTACCTGCGTCTGACCGGCCGTTCCGAAGAGCAGATCGCTCTCGTCGAAGCCTACGCGAAAGCCAACAAGCTCTGGGGCGACGCCACCGATCCGGACTACGTAGAACCGCAGTACTCCGAATACCTGGAACTCGACCTCGGAACCGTCGTGCCGTCCATCGCAGGCCCGAAGCGTCCTCAGGACCGCATCAGGCTGTCCGAATCGAAAGAGAAGTTCGAAGCCACGCTGCCGGCGTACGAAACCGACAAGACCGTGCAGGATCCGATCGCGGTGTCCACTGACTTCCGCGGCGACTTCGATATCAAGAACGGCGACGTGGCGATCGCGTCCATCACGTCGTGCACCAACACCTCCAACCCGTCCGTCATGATCGCCGCCCGGCCTGATCGCCCGCAACGCGCATGCCAAGGGACTGAAGCCCAAGCCGTGGGTCAAGACGTCACTTGCTCCGGGCTCCCAGGTCGTGGCCGACTATCTGAAGGCCGCCGGTCTGCAGGATGATCTCGACGCGCTCGGCTACCAGCTGGTCGGCTTCGGCTGCGCCACCTGCATCGGCAACTCCGGCCCGCTGCTGCCGGAAATCTCCGAGGCCATCAACGCCAACGACCTGACCGTCACCTCCGTGCTGTCCGGCAACCGTAACTTCGAGGCCGCATCAGCCCGGACGTCAAGATGAACTACCTCGCGTCCCCGCCGCTTGTCATCGCCTACGCGCTCGCCGGCACTATGGATTTCGATTTCGAAACCCAGCCGCTCGGCAAGGACCAGGACGGCAACGACGTGTACCTGAAGGACATCTGGCCTACCAATGAGGAAGTCGCCGCAGTGGTGGATGGCACCGTCAGCCGCGAGATGTTCCTCAAGGATTACGCCTCCGTGTTCGAAGGCGACCGCCGTTGGAAGGGCCTTGACGTGCCGGAAGGCGAACTGTTCGCATGGGATGAGAACTCCACCTACGTGCGCAAGCAGACCTTCTTCGACGGCATGAAGGCCACCCCGGATCCGGTCAAGGACATCCACGGCGCCCGCGTGCTCGCACTGCTCGGCGACTCCGTGACCACCGACCACATCTCCCCGGCAGGCGCGTTCAAGGCCTCCAGCCCGGCAGGCAAATACCTGACCGACCGTGGCGTCGAACCGAAGAACTTCAACTCCTACGGTTCCCGTCGAGGCAACCATGAGGTCATGGTCCGCGGCACGTTTGGCAACATCCGCCTGCGCAACCAGTTGCTCGCCTCCGTCGGCGAGGAAATCACCCCTGGTGGCTACACCTACGACTTCCTCGACAAGAAGCCGACCACGATCTTCGAAGCGTCTCGCGACTATATCGACCATGATGTGCCGCTCGTCGTGCTCGCAGGCAAGGAATACGGTACCGGCTCCTCCCGTGACTGGGCCGCCAAGGGCACCGTCATGTTGGGTGTCAAAGCCGTCATCACCGAAAGCTTCGAACGCATCCACCGTTCCAACCTCATCGGCATGGGCGTGCTGCCATTGCAGTTCCCCGAAGGCGAATCGTATGAGAGCCTCGGCCTGAACGGCACCGAAACCTACGACATCTCCGGTGTCGAGGAACTCAACAAGGGCGTCACCCCGAAGACGGTCCACGTCACCGCCACCCACGCGGACGGTTCCACGACCGAATTCGATGCCGTCGTTCGCATCGATACGCCAGGCGAAGCGGACTACTACCGCAACGGAGGTATTCTCCAGTACGTCCTGCGCAACCTGATGCGCTAGGCGTCGGACGGGGCTGATACGCGGGCATGGAGAAAGTGACATTGCGGGACGTGGCCGAAGCGGCTGGTGTCTCCATCGCAACCGCCTCATGGGCGGTGAACGACAACCGGGACGTGCGGATCACGGAATCCACACACCGCAAGGTACGCAGGGCTGCTGACGAACTCGGCCACCATCACAACGCGCTCGCCCGCGGATTGGCCCGAGGCTGCTCCGACATCATCGGCTTCATCAGCGACGGAGTGGCCACATCGCCCTTCGCCGGCCAGGTGATCCAAGGCGCGCAGGACGAAGCCTGGCGCAATGGGAAAATTCTGCTGGTGGTGGATACCGACGGCAGAAAAGACGTGGAACGCAGAACCTTCTCGTTCATGTTCGAACACCAGGTCGAGGGCATCATCTACTCGAAATGGGTACACGGTTCAATCACTCCGCCGGACGAGCTTGGCAGAATGCCGTCCGTGCTGGTCAACTGCTATGACGAGTGCGGACGGTTCCCCGCGGTGGTGCCGGACGAAGTGCAGGGTGGCGCCACCGCCACACGGCTGTTGTTGGAAGCCGGACACCGGCGTATCGCATTCGTCAACGATGCCGCGCTGTCACCCGCTTCGGTTGGCCGTCTTGCGGGATACAAGGCCGCGCTTGCGCGGTTCGACGTCGATTTCGACCCTTCGCTGGTGCTGTCCGTGACCGCCGATCAGGAAGGCGGTTACGGAGCGGCAGCACAGGTGTTGGCGACGGGTGCGACCGGAGTGTTCTGCCATAACGACCGCACCGCGCTCGGCCTGTACGACGCGTTGCGGGAATCGGGGAAACGCGTGCCGGACGATATTTCCGTGGTCGGTTTCGACAACCAGGAAGTGATTTCGGCCCACACGCATCCCGCTTTGACCACTGTTGGCCTTCCTCAGTACGATCTCGGCGTGATGGGCGTGCGTACCCTGTTGCGTCGTTGCGGAGCCGACAATGACGAATCGGAGATAGTCTCCGAACGGTTCGAGCCGGTTCATGTCCAATGCCCGGCAGTGCCTCGGGATCCAGTGCGGACGTTGTAGACACGTCAATCGTTTGACATTCCGATTTTCAATGCTATATCTCGTTTAAGCGTTTAAATCATTTAAGCGCTTAAACGAAGCAATACGAAGCGAAATAGCGTCATTGCGATGACGGTCATGGGTGACTGCCTTCCAAAGGCGCCACACAAGGAAAGGCAAGGCCAATGAAGCTTTACTACCAGTTCCCCGGCACGTGGTTCGGTGATTGCATGCCGTTCGGCAAGGGCGACGAGTTCTTCCTGTTCCACCAGAGGGACAACCGCAACCCCGAACCGTTCGGCGAGCCGTTCGGCTGGGACCTCGCCACCACCAAGGACTTCGTCGACTACCATGACTGCGGCGTGGCGGTCCCGCGCGGCGGCGACGACGAGCAGGACCAGTTCACGTCATGAACATCGGCCTGGAACGGCCCATCGGCCTCGAGGCGGGGCATACGTACCACATCCGTCTCGTCGTCGACGACACCATCGGCATGTTGTACGTGGATGGGGTGGCGTTGAACGTGCGCATGTACGAGCGTCCGGGCGAGTCGTTGGGCGTCTTCGCCACCGACGGCACGGTCGAGGTGCGCAACGCCTCCATCGCCCGCGGACTGAAGAGGAAGTGAACGTGTCCTTTCCGGCGTGATGTGACGCAATCGGCTGCGTGTCCTTATGCGTGACGGCGCAGGGCATGCAGCCGATTGTTTTTATTCCTCGGATTTCCGCTTGGTATGCGTGGTTCGGTACGTGATGGGGGTGACGCCCATGAACCGGTGGAAGGTGCGGGAGAAGAAACTGGCGGATGAGAAACCGGTCTGTTTGGCGACCGTGGCGATAGGCAGCGAGCTCGTTACCAGCAGGTTGGCTGCGGCGCGCACGCGTACGTCGTTGACGAATTCGATCGGCGACTGGTTGAGCGATTCGCGGAATATCGATGCGCAAGTGGTGCGTCCCACCGATCCGGCCGATGCGATTTGCTTCAAGGTGATCGGACGCACGTAATATCTCTGCACGTAATCGATCATCTTGCGTAGCGTCACGATGCGGGGATGCGGCGCTGTGGAAGTCGCGCAATGACTGCCGGCGATCGCCAGTATGTCGCGGACGACCGCATAGAAACAGCTGAGCACCGTCAACGCCTCGGTATTGTCGGTTAGCGTCATATCGTCGGCGGGCAACGGTTCGGCTGACTGCTCTGACCGCTCCAGCGGACCGAATTT
>ENA-OQAL01000001-OQAL01000001.1-human-gut-metagenome-genome-assembly--contig:-NODE-1-length-87308-cov-4.482445_pt1 | contig 87308 bp, 97 predicted proteins | sample MGYA00242491_ERZ504519 | MGnify/ENA primary metagenome ERZ504519 (study PRJEB26092, sample SAMD00036260) | human gut metagenome | host: Homo sapiens | study: EMG produced TPA metagenomics assembly of the... | reverse complement strand
GAAGTGTTCCGCACCATCGTGCATCTGGAGCGCCGCCTTCTTGCGACGACCTCCTACCCGAGGACGTGAGCCTGCGATCCACGACCGCATAAGCCATGAGCCGGCGCGTATCGATGTGTCTAGCCGCCCGGCTCATTTGTTGCGGTTCCGTCCGGAGCCCGGCTTCCTCGTGCGCGACTGCCGCGCGGGGGCGGCCCGGCTACAGTGAAATCTTGTCGATACGCCGGAGCTCATCGTCGCTGAACGAAGTGTTCCTAAGCGCACCGATGTTGTCGATCAGCTGCTGTGGGCGGGACGCTCCGACCAGCACCGAAGCCACCATGCCGTCGTGCAGCAGCCAAGCCAGCGACATTTCGGCGAGCGTCTGTCCACGCTCGGCGGCCAGATCGTTCAGGTCGCGAATCTGCTGAAGCCTTTCCGGCGTCAACGCGCTCTGCTGCAGGAATCGTCCGTCATGCGCGATTCTGCTGTCCGCCGGAACGCCGTTCAGATACCGGTTGGTCAACAGTCCCTGGGCGAGCGGGGAGAAAGTGATGAGTCCCTTGCCAAGACGGTGCGCGGTCTCCTTGAGCCCATTGCGTTCCACGGTGCGGTCGAAGATGTTGTAACGGTTCTGGTTGATGATGAACGGCACATGCATCTCATCCAAAATGGCGGTGGCCTTCTCGAGTGTGGGGCCATCATAATTGGACAGGCCCACATACAGCGCCTTGCCGCTGCTCACGGCCGTGGCGAGCGCGCCCATGGTCTCTTCGAGTGGTGTGGATGGGTCCATGTGGTGGTGGTAGAAGATGTCCACGTAGTCGAGGTTGAGGCGTTTGAGGCTTTGGTCGAGTGAGGCGAGCAGGTATTTGCGGCTGCCGAGGTCGCCGTAGGGGCCGGTCCACATTTCGTAGCCGGCTTTGGTGCTGATGATGAGTTCGTCGCGGTGGTGGTGGAAGTATTCGTGCAGGAGTCGTCCGCAGTTCTTTTCGGCCGATCCGGGTTCGGGGCCGTAGTTGTTGGCCAGGTCGAAGTGGGTGATGCCGTTGTCGAATGCGGTGAACACGATGCGGCGCATGGTGTCGTATGGGGTGGTGTCGCCGAAGTTGTGCCAGAAGCCGAGGGATATGGCCGGCAGTTTGAGGCCGCTTTCGCCGGCATGGTTGTAGGTCATGCTGTCGTATCGGTTTGGCGATGGCGTATAGACGGTGGTCGGTTCGAGCATGTTTTCTCCTTTGAATATGCTGCTCATGTCGTATCCGCAATCAACATACACGTCCGTTTGTCGTGCCGCAACATTGCGTAATACAATAAGGCGCATCGCGGTATTCGATGCGGTGGTAGGAGAGTGGCCCATGCGTGTGGAACATGGATTCGGTCCGGTTTGGGATGCCGGATCGCGCGTGTTGGTGTTGGGTTCCGTGCCAAGTCCGAAGTCGCGTGAGATGCGGTTTATTATGGTCATCCGCGCAATCGTTTCTGGCCGGTCATGGCGGCTGTTTTCCATGATGACGGTTGTCTGCGCGAGTGCGGGACCGGACCAGATTGTGGGGTTGGCGTAGGGATTTCGCTTTGCGTCACCATATGGCGTTATGGGATGTGATTGAGTCGTGCGACATCGATGGAGCGAGCGATGCCAGTATCCGTAATGCGGTGCCCAATGATCTTTCCCCGATAATCATGCGATCGAAAATCGCCCATGTCTTCACCACTGGCGCGAAAGCCGCGCAACTGTACCGTAAGCTCTGCGTTCCGCTGCTTCGGGCGCATGGATTGGACGGCATGCCGATGACGCAGCTGCCATCCACCAGTCCGGCGAACGCCAAAGCCGACCTGCCCGGACTCGTCGAAGCGTACGGATGCGTCGCACGCTCCGTTTCGCAGCGTCGTAAGGCGTTTCCGACGGCTGCGGCATGTCCGAACCCTATTTATACAATCGCGGTTGCGTTGAAATCCGAAGCGTCCTCCACTAATCCGTCTGGAATGGACGTTTCCCGCGAAAACCAGCAAAACGGAAGGCGAAAGATGGCACTGAGCGCCGCAATCATCCTTGCCGCGGGCGAAGGCACCCGCATGCGTTCCAACAAACCGAAGGTGCTGCACACCTTGGCCGGCAAAACGTTCCTGAACCGTGTCATGGACTCCGTGGCGGCCCTTGACCCCGATACGCTCGCCGTGGTGGTCCACTACCAGGCCGAACGCGTCGCCGAAGCCGCACGCTCCTACAACGAGCACGTCACCATCGTCGACCAGGACGACATCCCCGGAACCGGCCGCGCCGTGCAATGCGCGATGGCGCAGCTCACGCAGAAGGACGATCTGGACGGCGCCGTGCTGATCGCCGCATCCGACATGCCGCTGCTCGACACTGACACGCTCGACCAGCTGCTCGCCTTTCACGAGAAAAGCGGCAACGGCGCGACCGTGCTCACCACCATCCTCGACGATCCGACCGGCTACGGCCGCATCATCCGCGACAGCAAGGCAACGTGCTGCGCATCGTCGAACAAAAGGACGCCAACAGCAGCGAACTCGCCGTACGCGAAGTGAACACCTCCGTATACGTGTTCGACGCCAAACTGCTCGCCGAAGCCATCGCCAACCTCAAATCCAACAACGCGCAGGGCGAATTCTACCTGACCGACGCGCTCGAAGCCGCCAAAGCCAACGGAGCCGTCGGCGCTTTCGCCGCCCCCGACCCGCTAAGCGTGGAAGGCGTCAACGACCGCGTGCAGCTCGCCGCGCTCGCCAAGGCGCACAACAAGCGCGTGTGCGAGCATTGGATGCGCGAAGGCGTCACCATCCTCGACCCGGACACCACGTGGATCGAGGACGACGTGCAGATCGCACGCGACGCGGTGATCCTGCCCGGCTGCTTCCTCCAAGGCCATACGGTGATCGGCGAAGCCGCCGAAGTCGGCCCGTACACCACGCTGATCGGCGCCACCATCGACGCCGAAGCGCATGTGGAACGCTCCCGCGTGCAGGAGACGCACATCGGCCGCGCCGCCAACATCGGCCCGTGGACGTATCTGCGTCCGGGCAACGAGCTCGGCGAGGGAAGCAAGGCCGGCGCGTCGTGGAAATGAAGAAGGCGCACATCGGCAACGGCACGAAGGTGCCGCACCTGAGCTATGTCGCGACGCCGACCTGGGCGAGCACACCAACATCGGCGGCGGCACCATCACCGCCAACTATGACGGCGTGCACAAGCACCACACCACCATCGGATCGAACGTGCACGTCGGCGCGGGCAACCTGTTCGTCGCCCCCGTCACCGTCGGCGACGGCGTCACCACCGGAGCCGGCTCCGTGGTCCGCCACGACGTCCCGTCCGACTCCATGGTCTATTCCGAAAACACGCAACACGTAGTAGAGGGCTGGAAGCCCGAATGGGAGCGCTGAACATGCCTGCATTGCAAGATTCCATCGACGCCATCCGCATCGCCGCAGCCGCGGCCGACCGCATGAAGGCCACCGACATCGTGGCGTTCGACGTTACCGAACCATTGGCCATCACCGACGCGATGCTCATCGCCAGCGCTCGAACGAACGCCAGGTGCTCGCCGTCGCCGAGGAAATCGAGAAGGACCTGTACCTCAAGGCCGGCAAACGCCAGCCGCGCTCCCGCGAAGGCCTGACCGAAGGCCAGTGGGTGCTGCTCGACTACGGTGATTTCGTCATCCACGTCATGCACCAGGAATCCCGCGAATACTACCGTCTCGAACGGTTGTGGAAGGACTGCCCGAGCATCGACCTGCAGCTCGAACACGCCGAGGGCGAGCAGGAGCCGACGGTTTCCAGCGAAGCGTGATTTTTCATCCATCATCGAAACGTGCCTTCCCGAAAATCATGCGGAAGGCACGTTTTGGTATGCGCCGTCCCAGCAATCCGAATACGACGGCAGACAGGCAATAAATCGGAAAGACAACCGGCAGATAGGTGAGAGGCATGCCCAGAAACGTCGAACTCGACCATGATGAGACCATGACGCCACACGTGCGTTCCATCACACTGGTGCGCCACGGACGCACCGCATACAACGCGCAGCACAGGCTGCAGGGACAGATCGACATTCCGCTCGACGAAGTGGGTATGTGGCAGGTTCGCCAGACCGCGTCCGCATTGCGTGAACTGTACGTGGACCGTCATCCCGAAGCGGCATGCCAGCTGGTTGTCTGCTCCGATCTCAACGCGCGGCCGCCACCGCACACGCGTTCGCCGACCCGCTCGGACTCGACGTGCATCCCGACGTCCGTGTGCGAGAACGCAGCTTCGGCGATTGGGAAGGCATCGCCGTCGAAGAGCTCGCCAAACGGTTCCCCGAGGATTATCTGTCATGGGCCCAGTTCCGCGGCGGCGAGCTCAAGTATGGCGCAGAACCGAAGCAGAACGTCGGCAGGCGTGGTGTCGAGGCGTTGAACGATTGGGCGTCGAAGGCCGGCTCCGATACCGACCTGTACGTGTTCTCGCATGGCGCCTGGATCTCGCAGACGTTGCAGACGCTGCTGGGATTGAGCGAAGTGCATGGCGATTTCGCCGACATTCTGTCGATGCGCAACGCGCATTGGGTGCGGCTGGCGCCGTTGGAACTGCAGGGCGCGCTGCGGTGGCGTCTGGTCGACTACAACCATGGTCCGGCGATCGCCGACACCGAGCAGTGGGAGCATCCGCAGCTATAGCCGCCGACGAAAACGGGGGATGACGCGCGTCCCGTTCCCAAGTTTTTTCCAAGCTTTTCACAGAATCGCAAGTTTTTTCAAAGCGTAATCGGCTACCGTCATGCTCTGTGAAGAATTTTTTAAGGGCATATCGTTTTCATCGATTTTCGCGGGCGCGCTTGCCGCGGTGACCTCGTTCCTGCTGTCCGCAAAAATCGGCATCGCGGGATCGGTGATTGGCGTCGCCGCCGGTTCCATCGTCTCGGCCGTTGCGACGCAGGTGTACAAGAACGTGCTCAAGGCGTCGGGGGAGAAGCTGCAAAACGCCGTACCGTTCGTGGCCAACGACAAGGACGGTACGGACGGTGCCGGCAAGAGCGGCGATGACGCCACCACGGTGATCGCTCCCGCCGAATCCGAGGGCGAGCAGACCAAGACGCTGTCCGCGGAGGAATCCGATGAGACCACGGTCATGACGTCCGTGGACGGGGATACGACCACGGCGATGCCCGCAACGTCAGGCCGTGTCATCTCCTCCGCGCAGGCCGGAGGACGCGAATCGAACATGCTTCCGGACAATGCCGGCGGAAGTATCCAGCATGCTGGCGCCGGGCGTCGTTTGACGCTTGGCTGCATGGCAAGCGTGCGCCGATCGTCATCGCGATCGTCAGCGCGCTTATCGGCGTGGCCGTGAGCGCCGGACTGATCCTGGCATTCACGGGCGGACATGGAACCGATACCGTGGTGCGTGACATGGTCAACAGCAAGCAGACGCCGTCGGATGACAATGCCGGCGATTCCACCTACGGCAGCGGAAACAACGGCACGCAGGACAATATGCAGAACCAGTCCGGCACGACGGACACCGATAAGGATTCCACCACGAACTCCGACAGGAACAACGGCAAGGACACCGGGAAGAAGACGGATTCCACAACCGGCGGCACCGGAACGTCCACCGACGGCTCGGACTCGTCCACCAACACCGGAGACGATTCGAACAAGACGGATTCGTCCACGGACTCCACTACGCCATCCGACGGATCGACGTCAGGCACCAACAATTCGGGACAGTCGGGCGCGGGGACGACCACCACGCCGAATGGTTCGACATCCACGAACCAGAATCCGACGCCGAACGGTTCGAATCCCAATGGCACATCATCCGGCACGTCAGGCAATGGGACGGACACTTCGAAATAGCCTATGAGGCATGCGGCCGGGGCTTTCCTCGACCACGTGCCCGACACGCCGCGAATTGCATGATTCTGCTCTGTGTTGTATCTTATACAAGGTTTGCAGAGCAGACATTGGGGCTATGGCGCAGCTGGTAGCGCATCTCCATGGCATGGAGAGGGTCAGGGGTTCGAATCCCCTTAGCTCCACGATTGGAAGGCTTCCGGAGAGATTCGGAAGCCTTTTTCTTTACCGTTTCCCGTCGGCTTCCGGGCAATCCGCTGATCGGATGCGAAAACCAAGAAAGCGAGAACCATGATCGACGAAGTACTGTTCCTGCGCCACGGACGCACCGCATACAATCTCGCCAGACGGCTGCAAGGACAAATCGACATTCCCCTCGACATCGTCGGACGGTGGCAGGCGGACCAAAGCGCGTACGAACTCGCCAAAACCTACTATTGGGCGAAAGTCGCGCATCTCGCCGAACATAACGACCAGCTCGCGCAACCCGCATACGGCAACGCCCATCTGGCCGACGTCGACGAAATCAACAACGCGCCCGCCGCGGCCCGCCGCATGCTCGTCGTCTCATCGGATCTGTTCCGCGCGCAGCAGACCGCGCACGCCTTCGCCGACCTCATGGGGCTGGACGTGGAACTCGACCCGCGTCTGCGCGAACGCAGCTTCGGCGAATGGGAGGGCATGACCCGCGAGGAGATCTGCGAGCATTACGCCGACGACTACCATTCCTGGCGCGCCCACACGGGAGGCGAAACCAAGCATGGCGTGGAAAGCCGCATCCATACGGGCCGACGCGGCGCGGAAGCCGTGCGCGACATCGTCGCCAAACACCATGACGAGACAATGCCTACCACATTGCTTCTCGTCGCCACGGCTCATGGATCGTGGCCACCGTGGCGGTGCTGCTCGACATGGACCCCGACGATCTCAACAACGTCGGGCGCGATGCGCAACGCCTTCTGGACGCGCATGACCCGCACACCGACCCCAGGAACGCGGACCGTCCCACTTGGAAGCTTGAGGAATTCAACCAAGGCCCCGCCATCGCATCATTCGCCGACTGGGAGAACGGTCCCGAATCGTTGCGCGCGCCCGGCATGCCGCTGTGGAAGCCGATCATCCAATAAGCATCCAATACACGGCGCCGAAAACATCATCCAAAGTGAACTCTTGATGAAATCACCGCCGTCCGTACGGCAAATTCTCACGGTGGGACTATCCTTAATGAGGTTGTTTGCCCGACCATGCGGCGAGCCGGGAATCCGGCGATCGTTCCGCATGCGGATCGGGCTTCCGTACAGCGATAGAACGTTGGAAAGCGCGAAAGGCGGGTGAGAGACATGTTGAGAATGTTCAGAACGATTAACGGCCAGGTGGAGCAAATCCAAAAACCGGAGAACGGCTCCTGGTTATGTCTCTCGGCGCCCACCGACGTGGAGCTCGCCAACGTGTCCATGGAAACCGGCATCGACCTGGCCGACCTGCGCGCCCCTCTGGATGACGAGGAACGCTCGCGCGTCGACGTCGAGGACGACTACACGATGATCATCGTGGACATTCCTACCGTGGAGGAACGCGGCGGCCGCGACTGGTACGAGACCATCCCGTTGTCGATCATCATCACCCAGTCCGCCATCATCACCGTCTGCATGCAGGACACGCCCGTGCTGCACCCGTTCATGGAAGGCACCATCCGCGGCTTCAACACATACATGAAGACCCGGTTCATCCTGCAGATCCTGTACCGCAACGCCACCATGTACCTGCGTTACCTGCGCATCATCGACCGCGAAAGCGACAAGCTCGAACTGAAGCTGCGCCACTCCATGCAAAACCGAGAGATCCTCATGCTGCTGGAACTGAGCAAGACATTGGTCTACTTCACCACATCCCTCAAATCGAACGAAATCGTCATGGAGAAGCTAACCACGCTGCCGCGGCTCAAGCAGTATCCGGAGGACGAGGACCTGCTCGACGACGTCATCACGGAAAACAAGCAGGCAATCGAGATGGCCAACATCTACAGCGGCGTTCTCGCCAACATGACCGACGCGTTCGCATCGATAGTGTCGAACAACCTGAACAACGTGATGCGCATCTTCACCATCATCTCCATCACCCTGTCGATTCCGACCCTGATCTTCTCCATGTACGGTATGAACTTCCAGGAAGGCATGCTCGGCATGCCCCTCACGGACAAGCCATGGGGCTTCGCGGTGATCATCGGCATCTCACTGGTCCTTTCGGCGATCGTCACCTGGTTCCTCACCCGGTCGCGCATGTTCAAGTGACGTCCATGATGGGAAAAGCGCGATACGTGGCCGCGGCGGCATGCGCGGCATTACTTGCGGCCGGCGCCGCGCGTGCGGCACATCGGTTTCCGTGGTGACCGAAGGCGCGGCGCAGGGGCCGACGATCGCGATAGGAGTGGCCGCCGACCAGCCGGGGCTCGGATACCTGCATGGAGGCGAATACTCCGGCTTCGACATCGACGTGGCCAAATACGTGGCGAAAACCCTCGGATACGCGGAAAAGCAGATCGTGTTCAAACAGCTGTCCCCGGCCATGCGAGCCTCCGCGCTCACCGACGGCACGGTGGACATGGTCGTGGATTCCTTCTCCATGGACGGGACCCACGATGGTGAGGCCGACGTCGCCGGACCATATCTGACGGTCCGGGAGGCGCTGCTCATCCGCTCCGACAGCGCATCCGAAATCACCGGAACCGACAGCCTGTCCGATAAAACCGTATGCGCGGTCGCTGGAAGCGCGGCGGCCGACAACATCCGCAACCGCACGAAAAACATCCGCACGACGGTGGCGGAACGCGACACGTATCCGCAATGCATGACGGCGCTGATGATCGGCGAGGCCGACGCCGTCGCCGCCGACGACGCGATCGCGGCCGGATTGGCGTCGAACAACACAGGCGACCATCTGAAGATCGTCGACGTTCCCGACACCACCTGGTCCTACGGCATCGCCGTCAAATCAGGACAGGACGAGCTGGTCGGGCAAATCGACGCCGCATTGCGCGCCATGGTCAAGGACGGCTCGTGGCAGAAGGCCGCGGCCGACATGGGCAAGTCGATCGGATACACGCCCGACGCGTCCATGAATCCGCCGAAGGCAACGGCCAAGGCCCCGTCCTCCGGCGCGTCCGCGGCATCGGAAAAATAACGGCGGCGCACGTGCCTGAATAGTGGTTGATTCCTTGCGAAGTGTCCAGTTGCGCGGCTAATTTCATGCATTATGAGTGACACTGAGAAAAGCGCGCAGGCGCAACCGAACGAATCCGCCGAACCGTCGTTCCGCTACAACGCGAAGCTGGCGCAGGGCATCGAAGAGAAATGGCAGAAGATCTGGGATGACGAAGGCACCTTCTGGGCCGCCAACGTCAACGGCGACCTGAAGGACGGCAAGGGCCATAACGCCGAAGGCCGCCCGTCCTATTTCGCGATGGACATGTTCCCGTACCCGTCCGGCAAGGGCCTGCACGTCGGCCACCCGCTGGGCTACCTCGCCACCGACGTGGTCAGCCGCTACCACCGCATGAAGGGCGAGAACGTGCTGCACGCCATGGGCTACGACGCCTTCGGCCTGCCGGCCGAGCAGTATGCCGTGCAGACCGGCCAGCATCCGCGCATTACCACCGAACAGAACATCGCCAACATGCGCCGCCAGCTGCACCGCATGGGCCTGAGCTTCGACAACCGTCGTTCCTTCGCCACCATCGACCCCGGCTACGTGCGTTGGACCCAGTGGATCTTCTCCCGCATCTACGACGCCTGGTACGACGAGGACGCCACCAACCCGTCCGGCTCCAGGGGCTGCGCCCGTCCGATCAGCACGCTCGTCGAACAGTTCGAATCCGGCAAGCGCGCCATCCCGGGCTTCGAAGGCAAGGCCTGGGCCGACCTGAGCGAAGCCGAGCAGGCCGACGTGCTCAACGACTTTCGTCTGGCCTACATCTCCAAGTCCCCGGTCAACTGGTGCCCGGGCCTGGGTACCGTGCTCGCCAACGAGGAGGTCACCGCCGAAGGCAAGTCCGAACGCGGCAACTTCCCGGTGTTCCAGCGCGAACTGCGCCAGTGGTCCATGCGCATCACCGCGTACGGCCACCGTCTGATCGAAGACCTCGACACCATCGACTGGCCTGAGAAGGTCAAGCTCATGCAGCGCAACTGGATCGGCGAATCCCACGGCGCTTCCGTGCATTTCGACGTCGAGACCCCGGATGGCGTCAAGGACATGGAGATCTACACCACCCGTCCCGACACGCTGTTCGGCACCACGTTCGCAGTCGTCTCCCCGGAACACCACCTGCTTGAGAACGTTCCGGAAGAATGGCCGGCGGAAACCCCCGAGGATTGGAAGGGCGGCTACGCCACCCCGGTCGAGGCCGTGAAGGCGTACCGTCTGGCCGCCGAAGCCAAGACCGCCAAGGACCGCGTGGACGAGGCGGGCGAGAAGACCGGCCTGTTCACCGGCCTGTACGCCATCAACCCGATCACCGGCGCTAAGCTGCCGCTGTTCACCGCCGACTACGTGCTCATGGACTACGGCACCGGCGCGATCATGGCAGTGCCGGGCGGCGATCAGCGCGATTACGATTTCGCCGTCAAGTTCGGCCTGCCGGTCATCTACACCGTCAAGCCGCTGCCGGAATCCGGCGACGACCTCGCCAACTATGAGGGCAAGGCGCCGTTCGGCTCCCATGACGGCATCGTCATCAACTCCTCCATCGACGCGACCAAGGCCAAGGGCGATCCCTGAGCCTCGACGGCCTGCGTGTGGACGAGGCCATCGACAAGGTCAACGCCTGGCTCGAATCCGCCGGCGTCGGCAAGGGCACCGTCAGCTACCGTCTGCGCGACTGGCTGTTCAGCCGCCAGCGCTACTGGGGCGAGCCGTTCCCGATCGTCTACGGCGAGGACGGCACCCCGCACCTGCTGCCCGACGACCAGCTGCCGATCAACCTGCCGGACGTGCCCGACTACAGTCCGAAGACGTTCGATCCGGACGACGCCGAATCCAACCCGGAGGCGCCGCTGAGCCGCAACGAGGATTGGGTCAAGGTCGAGCTCGACCTGGGCGACGGCAAGAAGACCTACTACCGCGACACCAACACCATGCCGAACTGGGCCGGCTCCTGCTGGTACTACATGCGTTACCTCGACCCGACCGACACCAAGCACATGGTGGAGAAGGACGAGTTCGACTACTGGATGGGTCCGGACCACAACAAGACCGCCGGCAAGTCCGGCGGCGTGGACCTGTACATCGGCGGCGTCGAACACGCCGTGCTGCACCTGCTGTACTCCCGCTTCTGGCACAAGGTGCTGTTCGACCTCGGCTACGTCGACTCCATGGAACCGTTCCACAAGCTGTTCAACCAGGGCATGATCCAGGCATACGCCTACACCGACGACCGCGGCCAGTACGTGCCGGCCGCCGAAGTGGTGGAAGGTCCCGCCGACGCCAACGGCGAGCCGACGTTCACATGGAACGGCCAGCATGCCAACCGCGAGTTCGGCAAGATGGGCAAGAGCCTGAAGAACATCATCACGCCTGACGACATGTATGAGAACTACGGCGCGGACACCTTCCGCCTGTACGAGATGGGCATGGGCCCGCTGGCCGAATCCCGTCCATGGAACACCCGCAACGTGGTCGGCTCCATGCGTTTCCTGCAGCGCCTGTGGCGTAACGTCATCGACGAGACCACCGGCGAGGTGCGCGTCACCGACGGCGAGCTTGACACGAAGACGCTGAAGCTGCTTAACAACACGATCGCCGACGTGACCGTCGAGATGGAGGCCATGCGTCCGAACACGGCCATCGCCAAGCTCATCGTGCTCAACAACCATCTGACCAGCCTCGACGCCGTGCCGCGCGCCGCCGTCGAACCGCTGATCCTGATGCTCTCTCCGATCGCCCCGCACATCTGCGAGGAACTGTGGAGCAAGCTCGGCCACACCGAATCCCTGGCGCACGCCGACTGGCCGAAGGCCGACGAACGTTACGTCGGACAGGATTCCGTCACCGCGGTCGTGCAGATCAAGGGCAAGGTGCGCGCCAAGCTCGAGGTCTCCCCGGACATCGATCCGAAGGAGCTGGAGAAGATGGCGCTCGAAGCCGTCGCCGACCGACTGGGCGGCAAGGAGCCACGCAAGGTCATCGTCAAGGCTCCGAAGATCGTCTCCATCGTTCCCGCGGAATGATCTTCTGACGAGACGGCCCGCATAAGAGGACGCGGGTTCTTCCGCACCATGGCGACACGCCAGGAATGTGGATAACCCGCGTTCTCCGACCACAGGAGCCGTTTCGGCTGGACAGTATGCCCATGCATCCTCCAATGTTGGATGCATGGGCATATTTGCATTTCGCGGCACTCACCCCATCCGTGCCATCCACACGGCGGACGGCGGCACTGGCATGCCGGCCGCCACGAAGCGGCTGCGGGGATTGGGCATGCCCGAAAAACCGTCCCGACCCAACAGCCTTACGGCCATGGAGGCGCAATCGGACGAACCGTCCGCATCACACGAACCCGCACGACCGATGCCGCAGCGGAAGACGCATGACGCGAAACCGACATTGGCGGAGCTCGCCGGCGTCCGGCCGACGGACAAACCCGACGAGGGGGAGCGGCCGAAACGCGACAGGCCACGATTGGCGTTCCGCCCGTTCCACGCGCTCATGGCGATCCTCACTTTGTCGTGCGCGCTGTGCGCGAGCCTGACCATGCTCGTCCAACAGACGATCCACTACAGCGAACTGCAGCATTCGCGGTCGCAGATACGCTCACAGGCCCAACAGCGGCCGCAACAGGCCCCGCAAACGGAACAAACGCCGGCACCGCAAGAAAACGGGCCGACGCAGGACGCGTCCACACCGGACAGCCATGACGGGCAAGACGGAGCGCAGCAATCGAACCAGCTTGACCTCAACACCGCAGACCTAGGCGAATTGCAGACCCTCAAAGGCGTCGGACCGGTCACCGCGCAGCGCATCCTCGACTATCGAACACAGATAGGACGGTTCGACAACGTCGACCAGCTTCTGGAAGTCAAGGGCATCGGTTCGAAGACTCTGGCGAAGTTCCGTGACCAAGTGTGCGTGAGATGACGGGCACACGCGATTGGCTGACCAGGGAGCGCGGGAGCCGAGACTGGAGACTGCTGCCGGCCGCAATATGCGGTTGGGCGGCCAGTCTGGCCGCGCACGCCGGCTTCGCATATTGCATGTCGCATGACGGCATGCTCGGCGCTTTGCCGGCCGTTCTCACCTGCATGATACCGCTGGCGGTCCTGGCGGGACTGCCCTTCCCACGATTGCCGGCGTCCGTTCGACGACGGATAACGCTCTGGCATGCGAGCGTCACGGTCTGCGCGATCGCTGCGATGGTTTGCGCGGCAAGCGCGTTGACCTATGATTTGCTGCAATGGCGCGACCCGGCTTCTCGGGCGGCCGCGGAAGGCGACGCTTCCGTCGTCGTCACAGCGCGCGCCACCTCGCCGACCGTCATCTCCGACAGACGGTCGAACGACTGCCGTGCCGACGCGCGCATCACATCGGTCACCATCGACGGCGTACGGCAAACCAGTCGGCACGAGCGCGTATATACGCGGACCGGCCTGAATGCGGCAAACTCAAACAGGACGGCACCTACAAGATCGTGGGTCGCATCTCCGAAGCGCGATACGGTGCCATGCCGTTGTGGCTGACCGACGTCACGACAGTCGAACACGTCAGGCCGCCAAACCTGCCGATGCGTGCCATCGGCATGATGCAGGAGGCGTTCTTCGTCCAAACCGCACGTCTTTCCGACCAAGGGAAAGTGCTCGTCCCCGGACTGACATTGGGTGTTCTCGGACAGGACTACGTGCCGGCCGAAGGCGATGGCACCGACATCGATTCCACATACGCCGCACAGGTGGAGGACGCGTTCCAAAGGTCCGGAATCGTGCATCTCATGGCGGTCAGCGGCGGCCATCTGGCCGTGACCGCCGCATTGGTGCGTTCCGTCTGCTCGTTCTTCCTTCTGCCGCGACGATTCACCGCACTGCTGGTCGCCATGTCGTACATCATGCTGTCGGCATGCGTGTTTCCGTCGGATTCGGTATCCCGCGCGCTTTTGATGGGATTGTCCGGCGCGGCATGCCTGTTCATCGGCAGACGAGGCCAGGCGATGGCGTCGTTGAGCTGGACCACATTGGCTATGCTGATGGCATGCCCGCACATGTCGCAAAGCTTCGGATTCGCCCTGTCCTGCGCCGCGGTGCTCGGCATCGTGCTGTTCGCCGACACCCTCAACGCATGGATGGAACCGGTCCTGCCACGGTTCGTGGCCGAGGTTCTGTCCATGACCATAGCGGCGCAAGTGTTCACCCTGCCGATCCAGGTGCTCATCGAACCGGAACTGCCGGTGTTCTCCATACCGGCGAATCTGATGGTGGCGCCGTTCGTGGGTTTCGCCACATTGGCCGGCCTGGCCAGTCTTGCCGTCTCATGGCTGATTCCGTGGCTCGGCCTGCAACTGGCCCGTGCGGCCTCCTGGGGCACCGCGGTCATGGAACTGACCGCCCTTGAACTGGGTTCCGGCAGCCAGGCCACGATACCGTGGGCCGGAGGCGTCGGGGGAGCGGTCCTCGTCTGCGTGGTGGAAGCCGCCTGCGCGGCCGCCGCGATCATGACGCACCGGCTGTTCGGACGCATGATGGTCCAGGAACCCGATCTGCCCGGAAAACGTCTGACAGCCAACCCTGTGGAACGGCTGCGCATGTGGATGGAACGTACTCGGAAGGCATTGCGCGAACTGCAATGGGAGGAATAGGCCATGCCGGTTTTGTCCACCGATACGGCGAGATTGAATGGTATGCCGAAACCATCCGCAGCCACCACGCCCTTCCACCTCGTGTACGGAGGCGACTCGTACCTGAACGACCAGACGGTGCGCGACCTCAAACACGAGGCGCAACGCCGGTATCCCGACGCGGAAACCATCGAACTCGACGCGGCAAACGCCGACCATTACGCCTTCGACGAGGCGGTAAGCCCATCATTGCTTGCGGATCGCGCCATCGTCATCGTCACCAACCTGCAGAACGCGGACGAAAAACTGGGCGACGCCATGGTCTCTTACTGCAGACAGGCGTGCAAGGAGCCGGCGGACGCGTGCATCGTCATCTGCCAGCATGAGGGCGGTGTGAAGGGCAAACGTCTGGTGGAGCAGCTCACCAAGCCGGAGCGTACAAGGACGCTGTCGCCGACCTGAAGAAGCCCGAGGCCAAACTCAACTTCGTCATGCAATGCTTCGAACGGCGCAAACGCCGCGTCGAGCCGATGGCCGCGCAGCAACTCGTGGCCGTGTTGGGGGATAGGACCGGCGAGCTTGCGGCCATGGTCGGCCAGTTATGCTTCGATTTCGACGACAATCCCATGACGCTCGACCGCGTCAACCAATATCTCACCTCCAATCCGCAGGTGGATGGCTTCCGTGTCGCCGACCTCGCGTTGTCGGGACGTACGGCGGACGCGATCATCGCCATGCGATCGTCCGTGGAACAGGGCACCGCTCCGATCGCGCTTATCGGCGCGCTGGCCATGAAGCTGCGGACGATGGCGAAGGCGTCGGCGGTGCGTGCGGGCACCATTTCCACGGCCGAGGCGAAAACGAACCCCTGGGTGTTGAAGAACGCGACCCGGCAACTATCCGGATGGACGTCAAGCGGCATGAGCGCATGCATCCAGATGCTCGCATGGGCCGACGAGCAAAGCAAAACCAATGGCTCGGACCCGGTCTATGCTTTGGAACGGTCCATCGAACTGATCAGCCGCAAAGGACGTGCCGCATGAGCAACACCATTACCATCACAGCCGCCACCGGCGAGGACATGCAGGCGTTGGGGGAGCGTTTGGCGAAGCTTGCCCGTGGAGGCGACGTGCTGTTGCTGTCCGGTCCGCTTGGCGCCGGCAAGACCACGTTCGCGCAAGGGTTCGGCGTGGGACTTGGCATCGGAGAGCCCATCGTCTCGCCGACCTTCACCATCGCACGCGAGCTTGAGGGACGGTTCGCGGACGGTTCGCCGGCGCATCTGGTGCACGTCGACGCCTACAGGCTCGGCGGCAACGCCTACGCGCCCGGACAAGACACGGTCGGACGGCTATTGGACGAATTGGAATCGCTCGGCTTGGACGAGGAATTGGAGGATCCGGGCGAGCATACCGTCATCCTGATGGAATGGGGCGAGCAGATGGCCGCCGCATTGGCTCCGGAACGGCTTGAAATCCACATCGACCGTCCGCTTGACGCGCCCGCCGTGACCGCGGACGGCGAGCTGACCAGCGCGGGCGCACGCACGGTGACGTTGGTGCCGGTGGGCGCTGCCTGGGATTCGTTCGATTTCACCGCGGGAAAACGCTGACCCTGTCTAAGACGCATCCGACGTGGCCGACCGCACCGCATGCCGTGGCTTCCAGCGCCGGTTGTACAGTGGTTGGCAGTTTGGCACAAGGAGTTTTCAAGCATATGCAGACACTGGTGATTGACACCTCATATGGTTCGACCGTAGGCGTGGTCGGACATGAACCCATCGTCGAAACGGATTCGCGCACCCATGTCGAGAAACTGCAGGTGAACATCGCGCAAGCCGTCGAACAGGCCGGACTGCAGGCGTCCGGACATCACCCGCATCGCGTCGGCGTCGGACCGGCGCCATTCACCGGCCTGCGCGCCGGCATCGCGCGGCCAGGCATTGGCCTTCGCCACAGCGCGCAACTGGTCGGACAGGACGTGCTCGCGCCGCAATGCCTGGCACATACTCAAGCTACGGACGATCGCCGCCATCTGACGCTTGCCGTCAACGACGCGCGTCGCCGGCAACTGTATTTCGCGCTGTATGACGGCGGCACCGTTGCGGACGCGTCGGACAATCGCCCATAACGTTGATCGACATGGACATCGACTATCCGGATTCCATCACGATGCGCGTCAATGACGTTCTTACGAAGCTCGCCGACACGGGCAAGCCGTACGTCGTCGACGTCATCGGCCATGGTGCGGTCAAATACGCGCAGTCGTGGAATGCGATTGCCTCCCTCGGCGAAGTCGACGACCATGCTCTGCTCGACGAAGGCGCGGAAGGATTGGCGCGATTCGCGGCCTTCACCACCAGCGAACAGGCGTTGGCAGAACCGACCCCCGTCGAACCGTTATATCTGCGTCGTCCGGACGTGTCAGTGCCCAACCCGCTCAAGCATGTGCTCAACCATGCCGGCGCCGAACGAACGGAGTGACGGCACGCCCATGATCGTCGACCATTCCCAGATTCCGGAAGACACCGCCGTCGGACAGATCGCCGCATTGGAAAAGGACCTGTTCGGCCGCGGCGCGTGGAGCGAACAGTCCGTACGGCAGGAATTCCACGCTCTGGCACGCACGTATCTGCTTGACATTGAAGGCGATGCCGTACAGACGGCGGATCCCGTCGTCCGAGGCTACGCAGGCTACTGGTACGACGGCGACGACGCGGAGATCATGACGATCGGCGTCGGCAGACCATACCAACGGCAGGGGATAGCGGCGGCGCTTCTCGAAACACTGATCGTCTCGGCGCGTCGGCAGGGCGCCAAACGCATGCTTCTGGAAGTCCGCGTCGACAACGTGCCGGCATTGGCGTTGTACGAAAGGTTCGGCTTCACGCGGATGGGATTGCGCAAACGCTACTACCAGCCAGAAGGCATCGACGCGTACACCATGAGCCTCGACTTGGAGCCGCGCGTCGTCGGCTTCAGCGCAACAGCGGATACAGAGCACACTTCAGCAACACACACAACGGAGCAGCAATGAGCGAACCAATCGTACTCGGCATCGAATCGACCTGTGACGAAACGGCGGCGGCCGTGGTGCAGGGACGCACCCTCATTTCCAACGTGGTCGCGTCCTCCATGGACGAGCACGCCCGCTACGGCGGCGTGATTCCCGAAATCGCCTCTCGCGCGCACGCCGAAGCGTTCGTGCCATGCGTCTCCAAAGCTCTGGCCGACGCGAACATGACGCTGTCCGACGTCGACGCGATCGCCGTATCCGCGGGACCCGGCCTCGCCGGCTGTCTCGCGGTCGGCGTGTCCGGCGCGAAATCGTTGGCATGGGCCGCGAACAAGCCGATCTACGGCATCAACCACGTCATCGGACATATCGCGGTGACGCAGCTGCAGTTCGGACCGTTCCCCAAGGACACGCTTGCGTTGATTGTGTCGGGCGGGCACACTTCGCTGCTGCATGTCGAAGACGTGGCGCGGCATATCGACGTGGTCGGCACCACTCTCGACGACGCTGCCGGCGAATGCTTCGACAAGGTGGCGCGTCTGCTTGGTTTCCCGTATCCCGGCGGCCCGCACATCGACCGTCACGCGCAGCTGGGCAACCCACATGCCATCAAAGTGCCTCAGGGCCTTACACAAGGCAAGGCGGGGCAGCAGCATCCGTACGATTTCAGTTTCTCCGGCGTGAAGACGGCCGTGGCGCGTTGGATCGAACAACAGCAGGCGGAAGGCAATGAGATTCCCATCGACGACGTGTGCGCGTCGTTGGCCGATTCCGTCGCGACGGTGCTCGCCAAGAAGGCGATGCGCGGTTGCGAGCAGTACGGTTCGAAGACCCTGATCGTTGGCGGCGGCTTCTCCGCGAACTCCCAACTGCGCGCCAAACTGTTGGAGGTCGGAGCCAAGCATGGCGTCGAAGTGCGTATCCCGCAAATCAAACTGTGCACCGATAATGGCGCTATGGTGGCCATGCTGGGCGTGAACCTGGTGGAGAGCGGCGTGAAACCGTCCGAACCGGATTTCGCAATCGATTCCGCCATGCCGTTGACGAAGATCAGCATGTGACGGTAGTCCCGCCGCAGCAAGGGAGACACGCGCGGGATTTGCATTTTGCGTTTTACCGCGTATAATTCATGTCTTGTGCACAGCGCATTCCTGCGTAGCTCAGTTGGCAGAGCATCCGACTGTTAATCGGACGGTCACTGGTTCAAGCCCAGTCGCAGGAGCCATTCGAAAAATCCCCTTGGAAACAAGGGGATTTTTTCATTTTCAACGACTCTTGGCATTTTTGGCCACCCTTTATGTTTATCCGTCGGCGGAAGCCGTGGTTCGTCCAGCCGTCCATGCGTATGATGAACGCACCGGGTCAATCAAACAAAGGAAGGAAGTCCATCATGTGCACTGGCGTTCGTTTCTCCGACGAAGAGGGAAACATGTATTTCGGCCGCAACCTCGACTGGAGCTTCTCATACGGCGAAAGCATCCTAGCCACTCCACGCGGCTACCACTACGACAACGTGTTCGGCGCGAGCGGCAAGGCCACGCCGAACGCGGTGATCGGCGTGGGCGTGGTCATGGCCGACCGTCCGATGTATTTCGACTGCGCCAACGAGCATGGTCTGGCCATCGCGGGATTGAATTTCCCCGGCTACGCGGAGTTCGTGCATGAGCCGGTCGAAGGCACCGACAACGTCGCGACCTTCGAATTCCCGCTGTGGGTGGCACGCAATTTCGATTCCGTCGACGAAGTCGAGGAGGCGTTGAAGAACGTGACCCTCGTCTCCCAGATCGTGCCCGGCCAGCAGGAGTCGCTGCTGCATTGGATCATCGGCGACAGCGAGCGCAGCATCGTCGTCGAACAGATGGCGGACGGCATGCATGTGCACCATGACGACGTAGACGTGCTGACCAACCAGCCGACGTTCGGCTTCCATATGGAGAATCTGCGCAACTACATGTGCGTCGGCAACGAGATGGCCGAGCCGGCCACGTGGGGCAAGGCGTCCCTGTCCGCTTGGGGCGCCGGCGTGAGCATGCACGGCATTCCGGGCGACGTGAGCTCCCCGTCGCGTTTCGTGCGAGTGGCCTACGCCAACACGCACTATCCGCAGCAGGAGGGTGAGGCGGCCAATGTGTCCCGCCTGTTCCACACCCTTGGTTCCGTGCAGATGGTGGATGGCATGGCCAAGATGGGCAACGGCCAGTTCGAACGCACGCTGTTCACCAGCGGCTATTCGTCCAAGACCAACACCTACTATATGAGCACGTATGAGGATCCCGCCATCCATTCCTATGCGATGGCCGATTTCGACATGGATTCCTCGGAGCTGATCACCGCCGCCTGAGCATGCGTGGGCTTTTTCGTCCGTCGGTTCCCATACAGACGGACGAAAAAAGCCGCACGATTGCCGAAAAGGACATGAAAATGGAGTCGTGCGACAGATCCACTTTTCGGATACCGGCTCTTCCATTGCCCGCTCAATGCCGTTTGACGTCGGACCAATACGACACGCCGGAATATGGACTTCGAGCACTTTAAGTTTTTTAGAGTGCGGGGGTATGAGCAATACGACGACCACCTGGCATTCGATCCGTGAGGCGTCCATGATTTCCGGACTGCCCGAATCGACGTTGCGTTATTACGAGCAGATCGGCATCATCGATCCGATCGCCCGCGATCCGAGTTCAAGCCACCGAGTCTATTCGGACAAGGACATCGAATCGCTGACCACCATCGCATGCCTGGCGGCGACGGGCATGCCGCTTGAATCGATGCGCGAATACCTGAAGAACCGTTTCGACGGTCCGGAAGGCGCCCGACGGCAGATCGAACTGCTCGACGCGCAATCGCTGCGTCTGGCCGCGAAAGCGGAAGCCCTGCGCATCCAACAGGCGTATGTGTCGCTCAAATCGCTGTACTGGCGAGCCATTGCCGACGGTCATGAGGATGAGGCCAACCGCATCCTGGAGGAAAACAAGGACGTCATCGACAACGTCAAGAAACAGCAATCCCACAAATAAGAGGAGGAAATCCATGAAAGCGGCGATTTATAAGGGCATCAAGCAGATGGCCTGCGAGGAGCGTCCGAAGCCGGGCATCGTTGACGGCGGCGATGCGATTATCCGCGTGGTGCGCGCCTGCGTGTGCGGCTCCGATCTGTGGTTCTACCGCGATGGTGGCAAACCCGTCGACAGCCAGGCTGGCCATGAGGCCATCGGCGTCGTCGAAGCGGTCGGGGAGGATGTCACCATCGTCAAGCCGGGCGATTTTGTGATCGTTCCGTTCCCATACAGCTGCGGCAAATGCCCGGTGTGCAAGGCCGGTTTCGAATCCAGCTGCCCGCATGGCGGCTATTTCGGCGATGAGGACGGTATGGGATGTCAGGCCGAATACTTGCGTGTTCCGGAAGCCGAAGGCACTCTGGTCGTAGTTCCCGGCGATGCCAAGACCTTCTCCGATGAGATGCTCGCCTCGCTGCTGACGCTGTCCGATGTGATGGCGACCGGCTATCATGCCGCGGCCAGCGCCGAGGTGAAGCCGGGGGATACGGCCGTCGTGTTCGGCGATGGCGCGGTCGGCTTGTGCGCCGTGCTTTCCGCCAAGCTTATGGGTGCCACGCGCATCATCTCCATGAGCCGTCATACCGACCGTCAGGAGATCGCGAAGAAATTCGGTGCCACCGATTTCGTCGAGGAACGTGGCGACGAGGCTGTGGCCAAGGTGCTGGAGATGACCGATGGATACGGCGCGGACGCGGTGCTCGAATGCGTCGGATCGGCCTTGTCGAACGACACGGCCATGAAGGTGGCCCGTGCCGGGGCCATCGTGGGTCGGGTGGGCCTGCCCCACGACGTCGAAGCCGATATTCCCGGCCTCTTCTTCCGCAATGTCGGTCTACGCGGTGGCCCGGCCGCGGTGCGTACTTATGACATGCGGCGCCTGCTCAAGGAGGTGCTGGACGGCAACATCAATCCCGGTATCGTATACACTGGCGAGTACACACTGGATGATATCCAGGAAGCGTATGCCGCTATGGACGAACGCAGTACCGTCAAGTCGCTGCTGCGGGTCAGCGAAGTCTGATTTCGTGGTGCCCAACGATATTTGAAACGATGGCATTGGGCTCGAATTGAGCCGCGTGAGGGAAGGATATCGACATGTTCGAGGAACTGCATAGGAAGATGAACGCCTTTTGGAACAACGATCGGACGCTGTCGCAGACCGACCCGGAATTCGTCAAGTTGTTCTCCGATTTCGCCTATGACGAAGTGATAAACGAACCGGGTGCCAACCACCCCGATCTGGACGACCAGACCCGCTCCCTGGCGATCCTCGCGGCTCTGGTCGGCTGCCAGGGTCTCGACGCGTTCGAAATGATGCTGCCGGTCGCCTATGAGACGGGACTGACGTCCGTGGCCATCAAGGAGATGATCTACCAAGCCACCGCATACTGCGGATTCGGGAGAACCCTGCCGTTCCTGAAGAAGCTCAACGTTTTTCCTTGGAGCCGCGAACGTGCATCTGCCGCTGGAGCCGCAGGGCACGACCACGTCGGAGACCCGCGCGCAGGCCGGAGAGGACAAGCAGGTCGAGATCTTCGGCGAGAACCTGCGCGGATTCGCTCAATCCGGTCCGGACGAGACCCGTCACATCAACAAATGGCTCGCCGACAACTGCTTCGGCGACTATTACACGCGAGGAGGGCTTAGCACCCGCGAGCGCGAAATGGTCACGTTGTGTTTCCTGGCCGCGCAGGGTGGTTGCGAACCGCAGCTTACGGCGCATGCGAAGGCGAATATGGCCGTCGGCAATGAGAAGGCGTTTCTGATTGCGGTGGTCTCGCAGTGCATGCCGTATATCGGCTATCCGCGTACGTTGAACGCGATTCGTTGCATCGATGAGGCTGTGAAGGGCTGACCTGCCCGTTAAAAACGCCGGCAAACAAACAAAGGGCTATCCGCCGAACAAGACGGATAGCCCTTCCTTATAGCTGATTGTGGATGGCGTGCTGTGTTTACTCGCCCCACACGTCCTTGGCGATGGATTGGACGAGTGCGATCTTGGCCCACTGCTGGTCTTCGGTGAGCTTGTTGCCTTCCTGGGTGGAGGCGAAGCCGCACTGGGTGGACAGGCACAGGCGGTCGAGCGGAATGTACTGGGCGGCTTCCTGGATGCGGGCCTTGATGGTGTCCGGATCCTCAAGGTCGGGCTTCTTGGAGGTGATCAGGCCGAGCACGACCTTCTTGTCGCCGGAGACTTCGGCGAGCGGCGCGAAATCGCCGGAACGGTCGTCGTCGAACTCGAGGTAGTAGGCGTCCACGTTCTCCTCGCCGAACAGTTTGGCCGCGACCGGCGCGTAGCCTCCGGAGGAAGCCAGGTGGAGTGGAAGTTGCCGCGGCACACGTGGGTGTTGATGACCAGGTCGTCCGGCTGGTCGGCGATCACGGCGTTGATGACGTCGAGGTTCTCCTGCTGCAGGCGTAGCGCGTCCTCGTCGCTCCAGCCGAGACGTTCGCGTACGCTCGCATCGCACAGGCGGGTCCAGGTGCAGTCGTCGAACTGCACGTTGCGGCAGCCGGCGGCATACAGGTCGGCGATGACCTGGCGGTAGGCGGCGACGATGTCGGCGGTCAGCTCGTCGTCGTTCTTGTAGAACTCGTCATACGGGTAGGCGGCCGCGTTGCCGGTGAGCACGAAGCGGGTCTGCGCGGGGGAGGGCATGGTCTGGCGGGCCACGGTGTTCTCGTCCTCGAACTGCTTGACGAACTTGAAATGTTCGACGAACGGATGGTTCTCGCCGGAGATCCTTCCGGTCACGGTGGCGGTGTCGGCCGGGGTCACCTCGTCGTGGAAGGCGACGCGGTGGGCTGCGGCGGCATGGTCCACGCCGTTGAAGCCCCACATGAAGTCGAAATGCCACCAGCCGCGGCGGAATTCGCCGTCGGTGATCACATGCAGGCCGGCGGCCTTCTGCTTGGCGACGAGTTCGGTGATGGCCTTGTCCTCGACCGCCTTGAGCGCTGCGGCATCGATTTTGCCGGCGGCGAAATCCTCACGTGCGGCCTTGAGCTCGGCCGGGCGGAGATAGGAGCCGACCACGTCGGCGCGGAACGGCGCGTTATGCGAGTATGCCATTGAATACTCCTTTTTTTGGGAAAGCGACAAATACCTAGTGAAGGTTACACGCACGTCCCGAAACATGGGCGCACACGGCTTCTCGGCCAGTATTCGTGCTTGAATGGATGATGTTATCCGTTACACATTCGAGAATGGAAGGCAATGAGCGAATCGCGCGATCCCGCAGGCGACAGTACGACCACGAACAACATGGGGGAGGTGCGGGAAGCCGAACATCAGGGCGCGGCCGTCAAGGCGGCGTTGGGTGCGAACATCGGTGTCGCCATCGCGAAGCTGCTCGCGGCGTTCTTCACCGGATCGTCCGCCATGCTTTCCGAGTCGGTACATTCCATCGCGGATTGCTCCAACGAAATCGTATTGATGGTGGGTGGACGTTTCTCCAAGCGCAAGACGGACGGCGACCATCCGTTCGGCCTGTATCGCGCCAAATATCTTGCTTCGTTCGTCGTGGCCACGCTGCTGTTCTTCGTCGGCGGTTTCTTCTCGCGTCCGAAGCGGTGAAGAAGCTTGTCGCGATCAGCGCCGATCCGGCATTGCGTGACGTGAACAGGATGGAACTGCTTGTCGCGTTCATCGTGGTCGTCATCAGCGCATGCCTGGAAGGATTCGGCCTGCACCAGAGCATCAAGGAAGCCAACGAGCGTATGGAACGCACGAACACGAAGCATATGGGCGTGTTCCGTTTCTGGAGACGCACCAAGTCCGCCGAACTGGCTTCGGTGATCATGGAGGATACGCTCGCTTTGATCGGTTTGGCGTTCGCAGGTCTCGGCATTGGTCTTGCGATTCTGCTCGACGATGAGATTTTTGATGCGTTGGGTGGTCTCATGGTCGGTCTGGTGCTGATCGTCGGTTCGCTGTTTCTCGCGTTCAAATCCGGTTCGCTGCTCATCGGCGAGGCCGTGGATTCCGATACGCGCGGGAAGATCGTCGAGGCGGTTACCACCACGCCGGGCGTCGAACGATTGCTGAACATGCAGACCGTGCACATGTCGGAGGACGACATCCTCCTGTGCGTCAAAGTGCAGACCAGCAAGCTCGACCGCGACTATGACGTGGAAACCGTCGACAAGATCGAGAAGGCCGTGCGCACCGCGTTGCCTGGTACAATTTCGAGATCTACGTCGAGCCGGACATCTACAGCGCCAAACACGTGCACGCGTAACCGGTTCCCGCGTAACAGGAACCGTTCAATATGGGAAGCCCGGACGATCTGATTCGTCCGCTTTCCCATATGCGTGTCGGAAATGGTGGAAGTGGGATTATTCCTCGGCCACCAGATCCAGGTAGGAGTCGTTCCACAGGTCCTCGTCGCCGTCGGGCATGAGCAGCACGCGTTCCGGATTCACGCCTCGACCGCGCCCTCGTCGTGGGTGACCAGCACGATCGCGCCCTCGTATTTGGCGATGGCCTTCAGAATCTCGTCACGGGACGCCGGATCAAGGTTGTTGGTCGGCTCGTCGAGCAGTAGCACGTTCGCGCGGCTCGTCACCAGCGTGGCCAACGCCAGACGGGTCTTCTCGCCGCCGGAAAGCACTCGTGCCGGTTTCAGCGCGTCATCGCCGGAGAACAGGAACGAGCCCAGGATGGAACGAGCCTGCGTGTCGTCAAGTTCCGGTGCCACGTGAATCAGATTCTGCAACACGGTGGCGTCAAGGTCCAATGTGTCGTGCTCCTGGGCGAAATAGCCGATCTTGCAGCCGTGCCCGTACTCCACGGAACCGGTGTCGGGATCCTCCAGGTGGGCGAGCAGACGCAGGGTGGTGGTCTTGCCAGCGCCGTTGTATCCGAGGATGACCACGCGGGAGCCCTTGTCGATGGCCAGGTTCACGCCGGCGAACACGATGTTCGAACCGTAGGCCTTGGAGATGTCCTTTGCCATGATCGGCGTGCGGCCGCAGGCGCCGGTTCCGGGAAGCGGATGTCAGCAACCTTCTCCTTCTTCTGCGCCTCGGACGTGTTCTCCAGCAGTTTCTCCGCGCGACGCATCATGTTCTGCGCGGCCACGGCCTTGGTGGCCTTCGCGTGCAGACGGATGCCCTGCTGCATCAGACGTTCGGCCTTCTTCTCGGCGACCTCGCGTTCGCGGCGGCGACGTTCCTCGTCGACCACGCGCTGGTGCAGGTATGCCTTCCAACCGAGAGAATACATGTCGATCTGACCGAGCTGCGCATCCAAATGCCAGACCTTGTTCACCACTTCGTCAAGCAGTTCGGTGGAGTGGGAGATGACCAGGAAACCGCCCTCGTATTTTTTCAGATAGCCGCGCAGCCATTCGATGGAATCCGCGTCCAAATGGTTGGTCGGCTCGTCAAGGATCAGCGTGTCCGCGTCGGAGAACAGGATGCGGGCCAGTTCGATACGACGGCGTTGACCGCCGGAAAGCGTACCCAGCTGCTGGCCCATCACTTCCTGTGGCAGGCCGAGACTGGCCGCCATGGCGGTCGCTTCGGACTGTGCGGCATAGCCGCCGGCCTTTTCGAAATCCTGCATGGCCTTGTCGTAGCGGTTCATCGCCTTGGTCATGACATCCGGATCCGGATCGGTCATTTCCTTTTCGGCCTTGCGTATGCGTTTGATGATCGAAGCGATGTCGCGCGCGCTCATCATGCGGTCCAGTGCGGTCTGCTCCGGGTCTGCGGCATGCGTGTCCTGTGGCAGATAGCCGAGTTTGCCGGAGACACGTACCTTGCCGGCGGTCGGCAGCATATCGCCGGTGATCACACGGGTCAGCGTGGTCTTGCCGGCGCCGTTGCGGCCGACCAGACCGATCTTGTCTCCCTTGGCAACGTGGAAGTTGGTGGGATGCAGCAACGTGCGCGCGCCGATCTGAATCTCAAGTCCCTGCGCCTCAATCGCCATGCCGTGATACCTCTAGTCTTTCGTGTTCCTTCAAACGCCAATCGAACATCATAGCGAACACCCGCAACCGTTTCACCTCATCTCACGTTTCATTTCCAAGCAGATGCCGGAGCAGTGATTCGCGGTGGTTGATGAAGACCCTGGTGATTTGATAGCTGTCCGTATCCTCATAATCGCAGGGATGGACGCCGTTTTTCGTCGAATGACAGGATTTCCGCATCCGGCAGACCGAGCAGAATCGGCGAATGGGTTGCGATGATGAATTGCGATCCGTCGTTTGCCATTCGGTACATGTGCTCCAGCAGAGTCAATTGCCGCTGTGTCGAGAGCGCGGATTCGGGTTCGTCCATAAGATAGAGACCCTTTCCCGTGTGGGACAGGAGTATCTCCAGGAATCCTTCGCCATGCGACATCTCGTGCAAACGGGACATGTCGCCATATCCGCGACTGTATTCACGAGCCTGTGTCGCCAGCGTGAAAAAACTTTCCGCACGCAGGAAGAAGCTTGATGGGCCGATCGCATACTGCCGGTATATCATCATCGCCTTGGCGAGATCCGACGTGTCATCGTATGTGCTGAAACGGTAGTTGCGCGTGCCGCCTTCCGCGTTGAAGCCGCAGGCGACGGCGATGCCTTCCAGCAAGGTTGATTTGCCGCTACCGTTCTCGCCTACCAGAAAGGTGACATTCTTGTGGAATTCAAGTTCGTCAATCGAACGCAATGAGGGAATTCGACTGACGTATGAATCAGTCAGCATATTCCAATCGATGCGCAGCCCCGACACAATCAGATCATCCATGCTTTTTAACAAAACCACACTTCCATATCCGGCAGAACCGACCTACAGACCGGTGGCATAGCTCGATACGCGCAACGGCTCCACCGGTCTCATATTTTCCTACGTGCCATCGTCTCTTCAGATTATAGGATGGGCCGTGGGGAAAGGCGCATATATCACGACGACGTTGTGGATGAAACGAATTATCCAATCACGTGATCGATTCGCTACAGTGGTTTCGGAACCTTTCAGGAGGGAAGAAGCATGGCAAAGGCTTTGATTGTGGTGGATGTGCAGCCGACGTCTGCGAAGGAGGCGAACTGGGCGTGCAGGGAGGCAATGCGGTCGCCGAACGTATCGCGGATTATGTGAACGAGCACCGGAGCGAATACGCATATATCGCGACCACGCAGGACTGGCATATCGAGCCGGGAACCCACTGGTCCGAACATCCTGATTTCGTGGATACCTGGCCGGTGCACGGCAAGGCCGGAACCGCCAATGCCGAACTGCATCCCGCCATCGCCGCATTGAACATCGAACATCATTTCAAGAAGGGCCAGTATTCCCCCTCATATTCCGGCTTCGAAGGCTTTGAGGACAACACCGACCGCATTCCCACCCGTGAGGAAGTCTCCACCGCCATGGCCGCGGGCAGGACACTCGCCAACGGGTTGAAGACCGCGGGCATCACACGGGTCGATGTGGTCGGACTGGCCGAATCGCATTGCGTCAAGGAGACCGCTCTCGACGCGAAGAAGCTGGGTTTCGAAGTGCATGTCATCGAGAACCTGACCGAACCGGTCAGTGAGGAACTCGGTATCGCAGCCCGTCGGCAGATGAGTGAAGCCGGCATCATCCTTGACTGATTGGCCGGAGTCGCACGACTGCAGATCCGCACGGGTATAGCGGCATCAATCCGTGCAAAGCACATACGCTCGCGAACGCAACGGATGGAAAATCGGCCAGTCATGATGAGTGGTTCCTCGACCAAGTAGCCAGATAAGCCAAGCGATGACTATGCCATCGAAAGCGGGTTTGCGTTCCGCGTGATCAGGACGCGTAGGCCCGCTTTTTATCAATGCTGTACTAAAAGCCAATCGTCATCATATGGTTTCAACATCATGGCATGGTGCACGGTATTCCGTTGAACTTTTTAATATCCCTCGTCGATGAAAATCCAGCCGTGTTCCGCCCGCGCGGAACCGGGATTCCACGCGTACCAGCTTCCCCAGCCATCTTGGGACGAGTTCTGCGAGCCGGCATGGCAGGAGATGTCATTGGAGAGGTAAATCACATTGTCCATCCCGTATTCGTCAATGGCCGCGGAAATCGAAGAACTGCCACCGGAAGCCGTGACGTCGTGTTCGGCTGCAAGCAGCGCGGCCGAACGCTTTGCGTCATATCGGACGGCATCCACGCGGCAACCGTTCCAGGATTTCAGCCTGGCAAGGTCCGCCTTCACCGCGCCGTCGATCTGGGATTCGTCGAACTTGCCCGTCGCGTTGATGCTGATCCGAGCATGACTGACATCGGCAGGCCGGAGTGGCAGGTAGACGAACCGGTACGCGCCGACAGCGCATGCCACGGCGGCGACGCATACCGATGCGACGGTGATGGGTTTCTTGCTTTTCGTGGTCCGCATGATCCTCCCATATAACAGCTTTCCCTAAAGCATACAGCGGAAACGTGATAAGAGGAATGGATACCAAGACCAACAAGAACGCCCTTCAACGGATACTACGATGGAACGCGTCAAACAGGCGGAATGATTCCCCCGCTCCGCAAACGAGATCGGCAAACGACTCATGGTATTTGAACATGGACGGTGACGTTTTGACGCGTATAAAGCGTATAAAGCCGAATCCGACGAATCAGTACTGGAATGCTGCAAGGAGGGTCAGATGATATTGACCGATGCCATCAATCTCGTTCTCGCTGAATATCCTGGAATGAAGGCGATTGGTGCCGCGGAGAGTGCCGATGCGTGGATCATCGGACTCGATTTCGCGTCTTCAACAGATGACCATCCGGTGCCGGGCACACCGAGCGTAGCGGTCGAAAAAACATCAGGCGTTCTGCATGACCTTATTCCGGGGACGGAAGATCTCTGGCATTACATGACCGGTGCCAAAAAGGTGACTATTCCTCGGATTTAAAATCCGCCTTAGTCTTCCCATAAGAGCTCCCGCCTTTCACGCCTTCCGCGTGGAGCGGGGAGCTTCCGTTATTCGCTGAGCAGTTTCGGCGTGAACGCATGAACAGGATTCCCGCGGTGACGGCGAAGACGATGTCCGAAATCGGTTCCGCGCGGATCAGACGCCAAGCAATCCAACGGAAAAGCAAGAGGAAAAAGACACGAAGAAACACGCCGGGCCATCTCATACCAGAGGATGAGTCACCCCAACATTTACGCCAAGGAATGAATACGACGGACGATGCCACGGACACGACCAGCCGTACTACCGTTGAACCAACAACGGAAACGAAACCCACGCACACACCACGCGCATCCCACACGCCCAGCAAAGGAAACCGGCCATGTCATACGTCCTCTACTTCAGCAAGCCATTCGCGCTCGCCATCGCAATCTGGCCATTCCTCTCACTCCTACTCACCCTGCCCGTGCTCGCACTGCTCTACCACCGCGACAACCGGCTACGCTTCACCTCCGCACTGACCGCATATCTCGTGGTGCTCTACCTCATCGCGCTCGCATGCTTCACCATGTACCCAATGCCAGAAAACCCGGCCACCTACTGCGCCGCCCACCATCTCAGGCCACAACTCAACCCATTCGAATTCATCCACGACATCCGAACCGACGGCATCGCAGGCGTCATGCAACTGGCCATGAACGTCGTGTTCTTCCTACCGCTCGGCTACTTCATGAAACGCGTCTTCCGCTGGAAATTCGCCACGGCGTTGCCGGCCATGTTCCTCACCTCGCTGCTCATCGAAACCACCCAGCTGACCGGCATCTGGGGCATCTACCCCATGCGCCTACCGCCTATTCGCGTCGACGACCTCATCACCAACACCCTCGGCGGCATACTCGGCTACGCCATGGGAAGCATTGTCACCCACTTCCTACCCCAACAGCGCATCGATGAAGACGCCATCACCACCGAGCCAGGCTTCGTGCGCCGCTGCGTGGCGCTCGCGATCGACCTGTTCCTTGTCGAAACGGCGTCGCTGTCCGTCACGGCGCTTATCTATCTGGTTGGCGTGCTGTTCGATGTGAACCGCGCGAACAACGTCAATGCGGCCGTCTCCGCCGTGGCCACCATCGTCATGTTCGTCCTGTTCGAAGGGATCATTCCGTGGAGGCGCGCCGGCCGCACGTTGGGCGGCGGTTTCACGCGCATGACGGTGGAGACCAGGGAGCGTTCCGGCATGCGCAGGATCGTGTTCTATACGTTACGCGCGTTGGTGTTGTATTGCGCGGTCTACGGATTGTGGACGGACCGTGGCTTCTACGCGCTGCTCTTCGGCATCGCGCTTATCGTGTTCTGGCGCGTTAAAAAGCGCATGCCGTACGACTATGTCTGACCGTCGTGCGGAGCTGCCGCGAGTCCGGCGCCGCAAAAAAAAAAACGCGACACGCCGGGCTTGCGCGATGGCGGACGCTCCTGTATATTTTCAACTCGTTGCCCACCAAGGTGGAAACATGCGGACATAGCTTAGTTGGTAAAGCGCAACCTTGCCAAGGTTGAGACCGCGGGTCCGAGTCCCGTTGTCCGCTCCACAAAACGAAAGCTCCCGGGAGGGAGCTTTTCTTGTATTTCCGGCAGTCGCCGGCACCGTCGAATCCAATGGAATCCGATGCCGGCGGTCTTGTTTTTTCAGTCGCCGATGTTGTCGCGTGCCGGCGTGACCATCGTCAGCATCATGACGGACGGCTCCTCGGTGTATATCGCGTGCGGGATGCGGGTGGGAAAGTAGGCCAGGCCTCCCGGAACAAGCTCCACGGTCCTGCCGTTGCCCGTCACCTTAAGCCGTCCCTTCAGCGTCTGCACGAACACCGGCATCGCGGCCGTATGCTCGCTGAGCTCCTCGCCCGTGTCGAAGGAGAACAGCACCACGTTGCCTCCGGCCTTCTGCATGACGGTGCGGGACACGGTGGACCCCTCCTGAACGGAAATCATGTCCCCGAGGTCCTCGATGTATCCCAGTTCGATCGGTTCGGCCTCATTGCGTTCGTCGCTCATCATCGTCCTCCTTTGGTTGGTGGCAGGGATGCCTCCATCGTATCGTCTTCACGCCGGAGACACGGCATGTACTCGTGGAGGAAAAACGTTTTGACCACGATGTGAACACGCTCTTGCATCGAACGCGTTTATGGTCCAGACTTTTGCCTGTTCCATGAAAGTCGGCAATGTCGCCGGGGGCAAGTGGGACGAACGGAGGTATTAAGGAAATGAACGAGAACATCGACATCGACACCACTTTCGTGCCGGACGATTCCGCCAGCCATTCCTGGACGGAGCGCGACAGCGAGCTTGTGGAGGAGTATGCGGCCCAGCTCATGGCGATGAGCATCTGAGCGGACACGATCCGAAAAAAACGTGGGGGACGCCTCTTCCGGAAACTCCGGAAGGGGCGTCCTTTCCGTTTTTCATTCCGCCGGGCCGAAACGCCTCCGGCGCGTCCGTAGCCACATGTGTGACTATGCTTTCCAGCCGTAGCGTTTGAGACGACCGGGAGGAGACCGCATGCCGACGGACGGAAACCGAAAACGGCATCGTCAGACAATTGTTCAGCTATGGCGGCGTTTCGGCCATGCAGACCTTCGTGGAATTCGGCGTGTTCGCCGTGCTTCAGCTGGCCGGCCTGCCGTTCCGTCTGGCGAATGCCGTGGCCGTCTTCTGCTCCGGCTCATTCAACTACGTCATGAACCGCAACGTCACATTCAAATCCTCGTCGAACTACGCGCGTCGATAGCCATGTTCGTGGCCATGTACTGCTGGAACCTGCTGTTCTCCAACCTGATGATGGCCTGGATCCCCGGACTGCTCGGCTGGCCCACCATGGCGGTCAAGATCGTCACCATGGGCATGCAGGCGGTCTGGGGCTTCCTGCTGTGCCGCTACGTCATCTTCAAATGACGTTCGCGCCGGACGGTTTTCCCGCCGCGATCACGGGAAAACGGACATGCTATCTTACAATGGATGCGCATCGGGAAACTTGTGGCTAAGGGAAGGACGGGACGCCGTTGGCGGATGTAAGACGGGAAATGGAACGGCTCCGGCCCGTGTATGAGACCGGGGTGCTGCGATTGCTGCTGCGCGGCAATTCCATGCTGTACGTCGCGCTGCTGCGCTCCACGTTCGACCCGCTCACCGGCGAGCTGCCACGCGAGATCGTCGAGGAACGGTTCTCCCGCAGTCTGACCCGACTTGCGGAAACGGGCGATTACACGCCCAAGGAAGGGCAGACGTCCGCGGAAGCCGCGCACACGATCCTGCAGCAGCTGACGAAGGAAGGCGAGGGCGACTACGCTTGGCTCGCCAATTCGCTCGACGTCGCATCGCACCGCTACCTGTACCGTCTCACGGCGCGCGCCACCGCTGCGATCGAGGCGCTCGACCGGCTCGAGGACACCACGAAAGCGCTGTCCGGCGCGCAGGCCAACAGCATCATCATGGAGATCGAGCATGCGCGCATGCAGCTGACCGCCGACCCCCGCGAACGCATCCGCCTGCTCGAACGCGACATCGAGGAGCGGCAAAAGCAGATCGACGAATTGAAGCACAGCGACACGTTGGACAAGCTCACCTCCCAACAGGTGGGCGACATCATCGGCGTCATCCACAACACGCTGCGCGGCGTGCCGATCGACCTGCGCGAACTGGCGCTCGAGGAACGCGACAACGGCGACAATCTGCGCCGAAGCATGCAGTCGGGCTCCATCAGCGTGGAGCAGGCGCTCGGCACCTACCATGACGAATACCACAGGTCGTTCCACGAATCCGACAGCGGCCGGCGTTTCGAGGACGCGTTCCAGGTGATCGTCACTGACGAGGGACGCCGCGAAATCGACGAGGCGGTGCGAGACATCGCCCAGAACCCGTATCTCGAGGGCGAGCCCGGCATCCTGCTCGCCCAGGTACGCGCCGAACTCAAACGCATCTACGAGGGCATCGAGGACGTGCGCCGGCAGATCCGCATATCCGACGAGGCGGTGAGCCGTCTGGTGCGCCAGCAGACCGACACGCATTACCGCACCATGCTCGACAAGCTCCACAGACTGTTCGTGCGGGCCAGCGACGACGCGAAGACGCACCCCGGCTCGGACGAACGCCCATACCGTACGGACGCCGGCACGGCGCAATTCCAGGCATTGCCGTCCAGGCCCGCGAAATCGATGGCGCGCGCGGCCACGGCCGGATTGGACGACGCGCTTCGACGAACGTCGACGCGCCGGACCTGAAGGCCATGGTCGAGATGTGCGGCCCGCGGCTGACGCACATGATCGGACTCATCAGGCGCGATCCGGTCAAAACGGCGGACGGCAGGTTCGTGGATTTCGCGGCGAGCTTCAACCGGCTGCCCCGGGAGGAACGGCGCGAAAGCGAGCTGATCGGCTTCCTAAGCGCCCTACGCACGCAGGACGGACCGGCAACCGTGGCATGGCATTGCGTATCCATCGACGGAGGCGAGCGCGTGTGGCGCACCAGGCCGATCCTCACCACCGAGGCGGCGCTTGACGAGATCATCGAGGAGGGATGAGCATGACGGACAACACCGACGGATTCGACACTGGCGTCGGCATCGAAGAGGAGACAGGCCCGGAATCCGGCATGCCGTCCGAAGGGCCGGATATGACGAGGGACAGGCCGGCATTGTTCGACGGGGATACGGGAGACATGCCTCTTGAGGCGCGTATGGCCGCGATCGCGCTGAAACGCGAACGCTACATCGACGGCAGCCTGTACGACAGGGCGTGCCAGTACCGTGAGGCCGTGGAACGGTCGTTGAACAACGACATGCTCAGACTGGTCGACAACACGAAATACCGGATCATGTACGCGTCGCCGGTCACGGACGCGGAGACGAACATCCGCTCGTTGAAGACGCGTGTGAGCCTCACCCGCGAGGAGGCCGCCACGCTCGCGGCCCTGCGCATCAAGGTGCTGGAGTACGAGAACCAGAAGACGAAGCCGGGCGACTGGCTCATCAGCTTCGACGACATCCGCGCGCTGCTCGCCACGGGAGCGGGCTTCCTCACGGCCAGCAACGACGAGGAGGGCACGGCGAAGAAGATCACGTCCGTCATCTCGCGCATGCGCACCTACGGGTATCTCGCGGAAACGGGGGACGAGAACATGTACGTGCTCACGCCATTGGTGCCGATGGTGCTCGACCAGAAGCTCGCCGACCGGTGGCTCGGCTCCGATGATACGGACGGCGATGGTATGAAAGACGCGGATGGCGATGGTTATGACGATTCGTCCATCGGCGCGGATGGTGGCGATACTTCCGATTCGACCGGGACGGTTTCGTCCGGCGTCGAGCAGGACGCGTTCGATTTCGATTCGGCCGATGACGCTTTTGATGGGGGGAAACACTGATGGAAGACGGTATGAAAATCGTTTCCGACCGTTGGATGCTGCAAAGCCGGCAGATCGTCAACTGGGGCTCCTACGGCGGCTACCACGTATTCCGCCCGTCCATGGACGATGCGATGCCGGTGACCCTGCTCGCCGGCGCGAGCGAATCGGGCAAATCCACGCTCGTCGACGCGCAGATCTCGCTGCTCTACCCATCCGGCACCCCCTACAATAAGGCGTCGAATTCGGGACGTTCGGAACGCAACGACTACACGTACCTGCGCGGCATGATCGGCATCAGCGACGGCGAAAACGGTGAGACCCCGATCTTCCTGCGCGGCAGGGACGCGGACGGCACCCCGCAGAACATCTGGGGCGCGATCGTCGACACATACGCGAACCGCAGCGACGGCGGACTGTTGTCCTGCGCAAAATTCCTCTACCTGACCGCAGGCGACGGGCCGGACGGACTGCGCCGCCAATACGTCACCTGGAACCAGACCATCGACCCGCGCCTCATGGACCGGCACCGCGACACGTCATTCACGCGAGGACTGATGGAACAGACCTACCCAGGATGCACGACGCACGTCAACGCGCAGGCGTTCCACGCCTCCATCTGGCAGGACATGGGCCTAAGCGCCGAAGCATGCAGGCTCCTGCACAAGATCCAATCCGCCGACGCGCCCTCCAAACTCGACGACATCTTCAAACAGGGTGTGCTCGACGTGCCCGAATCCATCCGGCTCGCCCGCGAAACCGTCGACGACTACAACCGGTTCAGCGAGAACTTCCACAGCATGGAAGACAAAATGGAACGCGTCGCCATCCTGCAGGACATACAAGCCCGCTACGGCGAATACGCCAAACAAGCCAGCGAACGCCGCGAATACACGCCCATCGACCCCGACCGCGAGCAAGGCGAGACGACGCTCGCCGCATGGACATGGTCGCGCATGGCCAGCGAAGTACGCGCCGGACTGCCATCGGCGCAACGCAAAGCCAAGGAATCCCAGGACGCCATCGACCGGTCTCAGCAGCGCATCGACGAACTCGACACGCAAATCGAAGCCGTCAAAGAACGCATGAACGGCATCGACGGCGGCAGCCTGCAGCGACTCGGCAAGGACTTCGAACGCGCACGCCAGGACGCCGACGAGGCGCGCAGACAACGGCACGCCATCGCCGAACGGTTCGAACGCGTCGAAGGCAGACTCCCCGCCGACGAGCAGACATGGAACGCCAAATGCGCCGCGCTCGCCTTGTCGCTCGATACGTACGACAAGCGTTTGGAAGACGCGCGATCCGAATACCAGCGGATGGTGGTGGAACGTCACGCCCGGCAGGGCGAACGCGACCTGTTGAGGCAGGATTACCGGCGCAAGATCGAACACAGGACGCGCATCAGCGACGACATGGACCATGCGCGCACGCTCATCGCACGGGCGACTGGCTTGGACGAGACGGAACTGCCGTACGTGGCCGAACTGATGGACGTGGACGAGGGGGACGAGCAATGGCGTCTGGCGATGGACGTCACGTACGCGCCCATCGCGCAGACCATTCTCGTGGACAAGCGGCATGAGCAGGGGTTCGCCGCGAAGGTCAGCGCGATCGATCCGACGCGTATGACGCGGCGTGCCTGGCGTTTCGTCGATACCGACGCGCAATACGATTCGGCCTGCAACGAGGGGTGGATGTCGTCGAAGCTGCGGTACAAGGAGGATTCGCCGTTCGTCGGATGGTTGAAGGAGCAGACCGCGTCACAGGTTCGACGCGCGTTGCGTGGAGGCGATCGACGACATGGACCGGGCCGAACGGCAGGTGCAGGTCGACGGGCAGATCAAATCCGGCGACCGTGGATTCCATGGCGTCAAAGGCCTGCGTCAGGTCATCGGCTTCGTGAACGAACGGTATCTGGCCGAATTGGAACGCCAGCTTGACGGGGCGGAACGGGCGTGGAGGACGCCGACCGCCGCGGCAGGCAGATGGCCAACGCCATGACTCTGCTGCAGGACGAGCATGAGCTCGCATTGACCGTCGCGGATCTGCCATGGGGCAAGATCGACGTGGACGGGCTCGAGACGAAGGCGGAACGGATCCGTCTGCAGATCGAACGGATCGAAAGCGATCCGGAACTGGCACAATTGCAGGACGAGTTGAAACAGCTGCTACGGCAGAAGGACGACGAGGGCAAGAACAGGTACCGTGCCGAAGCGGAATTGGAAAACGCGCAGCATGCCGTCCAGGCCGAACAGGCATGGCTCGACATGCATGGCGACTCCGATTTCGACGATGCCGCATTGTCCGACATGGTGTCGAATCTGCTGGCCGACACGTATGAGACCTGTTTCGACACGTCGCGTCCGCAGGAACGGCCGCAGCGCATCGCCGGCGGTTTCGACCGTGAGGGGACGGCGCCGTTCGACGTGCGCGTGCTGCGCAGAATCGGCAACACCGTGCGTGCGAGACTCCAGCAGATCGACGAGCGTGCCGTCCAATTGCGCGCCGACACGGAACGCGCCATGGGCGACTATCTGAAGCACCATCCACGGAGGGCGACACCGTCATGGCGAGCGTGGAGGACTATCCGTATTTCCTTGACGAGCTCAAGAACCTCAACATGCTCGTCACCCGCGCCGCGACCGACGAGGAGTATGCGAACAGCGTCGAAAAGCTGTATATGAGCTTCCAACAGCTCAACCGCGCGTTCAACACCGACGAGGAGAACGTCAGGGAGCAGCTCGACCGCATCAACGGCATGCTCAAAGGCCAACAGTTCGGCCCCCGCGGCGGCAGGCTCTCGCTCCACGTGGACTTCCACCCGATCGACCGGCAGTTCAAATCCTCGTTGGGCCGCATCATGTCGAAGCTCGACGATTGGACACGCAACGCGCGCAGCAATCCCATGGAGACGCGCAAGGCGTTCGCAGGCTGCGAAACGTTCATCGGCAGGCTCCAGGCGGAACTCGGCCAGATCCGCGACACGAACGGCATCAAGGAATACGGTGCGCGCAACCTCGATCCACGCGTGCGCAGCTCGTTCTACGCGATCGTGCACCATAACGATCTGCCCGACGAACGCATCAGCTCCACCGGCGGCAAGTCCGGCGGCGCGTTGCAGGAACTCACCTCGTTCGTCTACGGCGCGGCCCTGATCTACCTGCTCGGCGGCGACCTGACCGGCAAGCCCACCTACACCACGCTGTTCCTGGACGAAGCCTCATCAAAGCCGACGGACGCTACACGAAACGCGCCCTGACCGTGCTGCCGCGCCTCGGCTTCCAGATCATCGTATCCGCGCCGGAAAGCAAAACCGCCGAGATCCTCAGCATCGCAGACAAGGCGTACGTGGCATACAAGGATCCCGCAACCGGCAACTCGTACCTGCAGGAGCTCGACCGCGAGCCGGCAACGCAAGCCGAAACACAAGACGCCACCGTCGAGCAGACGCAACCCGCGACGGAGGCATAATATGGCAGCGGCCAGAAACACCACAGGCGAAACGGACATCCGCCGGAAACTCGACGAATACGTCGACGCCCACCTCACCAGGCACATGTACGACACCGACGAATCCTGGCCGCTGCGCAAAACCATCCGACTGCCCAAACAAGCCGAACTAGAGCAGCACTACAACCAAATCCGCGCCCAAAACGAAACCATCCGCGACTGGGCGCGGCAACACCACTGCGAAACCAGCGAGAAACCAAACGTCTCCAGCGGACTCATCCAACAAAAAAAGCCCGCTCATCGACTCCGTGACCATACCCGACCTCGACACCGCCCTCCGCATCGCCACCAAACAAACCCGCGAACGCTACCTACGCGAACACGACCGCATGAGCGCGCTCGCCAAAGAATTCGGCCTCGAACCGGCGAACGCCATGAACGTCGCCAAAACCCTCAAAGACCACGACGACACCGACTTCCACCTCGTCATCCAAGCCGCCCACTACTTCGCAAACCACGACTGCCACACCATGACCCCACGCATGGCGCCCATCCCAGGATTCAGCGCCAAATGGCTCGGCGCACCCAACTCCCAACGCCGCAAAGCGATATGCCAGCTCACCGGACAAGACAACCTCACCTTCCAGGAACGCCCGAACGAACTCCGACTACGCCTCATGGACGCCGAACACCACGACCAACCCGACCTCATCGTCACCCAACCATGGGTCCGCAACCAGCCAACCGACATCGAACACGCCATCATCATCGAAAACAAAGACACCTACCAGGCCATGCCCACCGTCGAACACGCCATCTGCATCCTCGGCAACGGATACGCCGCAACATCACACATCACAACACTCCTGCCATGGCTCACCACCCATCCCCAACATCATCTACTGGGGCGACATGGACGCCAACGGACTCGACATCCTCTCCAAACTACGCGCCACCGGCATCCCATGCACATCCATACTGATGGACACCACCGCATACCGGACATACGAACAATACGGCACCCAACTCGACGCCAAAAACAAACCCCTCACCACACAAACCCCACAACCCACACCCGGACTCACCACCGAAGAACGCAAACTCTATGAAACACTCTGCACAGGAACAGACATCCAATACCTACGCATCGAACAGGAACGCATCCCCATACGCGACGCCACAACCATCCTGCACGACCAACACCACTGGCCAATCGACATACCCGGCAACGACATACCAAACAACAACACCAAATAGAACACCTGTTCGAAACCACAACAAAAAATACGCTATCCTATACAACAGAACAGGCAACACCAAGCGGAAGAACACCATGACAACCAAACGCAACAACACGACACACAACGAAGTCGTGGTCGAACGCGTACTCACCAGCGACGCATTCCTCACACGCGAAATCAAAAAAGCCCCCATGAAAACGACAGGCGACTCACTCATAGCAGACCTCACCCACTACAACGACCTCAAAATCACCATCAAGGCGCTCGCGAGCACAATCTCAAGAACGTGGACTTGGAGTTTCCTCGCAACCGCATGGTGGTGTTCACCGGCCTGTCGGGTTCGGGCAAATCCTCGTTGGCGTTCGATACGCTGTTCGCCGAGGGCCAGCGCAGGTATGTCGAATCGCTGTCGGCGTACGCGCGCCAGTTTCTGGGGCAGATGGACAAGCCGGACGTCGACTTCATCGAGGGGCTGAGCCCCGCGGTTTCGATCGACCAGAAGACCACGAACCGCAATCCGCGTTCGACGGTCGGCACAATCACCGAGATCTATGATTATCTGCGACTGCTGTTCGCCCGCACCGGCATTCCGCATTGTCCGGAATGCGGCGCCCTGGTAAGCGCGCAAACACCGCAGCAGATGGTGGACACGTTGCTGAAGTATCCGGAACGCACGCGTTTCCAGATTCTCGCGCCGGTCGTGCGCGGCCGCAAGGGCGAATTCGAGGATCTGCTCGAACTGCTGCGTGGCGATGGTTACGCGCGTGCGCTGATCGACGGTGAGATGCGGCAATTGTCCGATGACATCAAGCTCGCCAAGCAGAAGAAGCACACCATCGAAGTGGTGGTGGATCGTCTGGTGGTCAAGGACGGTATCCGCCAGCGTCTGACCGATTCCATCGAAACGGCGTTGAAGCTTTCCAAAGGCGTGGCCGTCGCCGATTTCGTCGATTTGGACGAGAAGGATCCGGACCGCCGCAAGCCGTTCTCCGAGAAACGCGCCTGCCCGAACGGCCATCAGCTGGAACTCGACGAGATCGAACCGCGCACCTTCTCCTTCAACGCGCCGTATGGCGCCTGCCCTGAATGCACGGGTATCGGATACAAGCTGGAAATCGACCCCGAACTGGTCATTCCCGATCCGGACAAGACGCTGAACGAGAACGCCATCGAACCGTGGGGCATGACCAAAGGCACCGGCGAATACTACCGCCATGTGCTTGAGGGACTCGGCGATGAGATGGGCTTCGACCTGGACACGCCTTGGAAGGATCTGCCCAAGGACGCGCGCGACGCCATCATGTATGGCCGCGATTTCAAGGTGCAGGTCTCGTACCGCAACCGTTGGGGTCGCATGCGCGAGTATTCCACCGGTTTCGAAGGCGTGGTGCGCACGTTGATGCGCCGGCATGACGAAACCGATTCCGACCAGATGAAGCAGTATTACGAGTCATACATGCGCGAGGTGCCATGCCAGGCGTGCCATGGGCGGCGTCTGCGTCCGGAAGTGCTTGCCGTCACCGTGGGCGACGAGTCCATCGCGGACGTGTGCGACATGTCCGCCGAACGGAGCCTCGCATGGATCAACGGCCTAGAACTCGAAGGCTCGGCCGCGCAGATAGCCGGCGAAGTCGTCAAGGAGATTCGCGCACGACTCGGCTTCCTCAACGATGTCGGCCTGAACTATCTGACGTTGTCGCGTGCGGCGAAGACCCTGTCGGGCGGCGAGGCGCAGCGCATCCGACTGGCCACCCAGATCGGCTCCGGCCTGGTGGGCGTCATGTATGTGCTGGACGAACCATCCATCGGCCTGCATCAGCGTGACAACGAACGGCTGATCGGCACATTGCATCATTTGCGCGACCTCGGCAATACGCTGATCGTCGTCGAACATGACGAGGACACCATCAGAAACGCGGACTGGGTCATCGACATCGGTCCGGGCGCCGGCGAACATGGCGGCGAGGTCGTGTATTCCGGCCCCGCCAGAAAAATCACCGAAGCGCCACGCTCCATCACCGGCGACTACATCGCCGGCCGACGGAAGATCGAAGTGCCCGCCGCACGCCGCAAGACGCATAAGACCAAGCAGCTGCGCGTGGTCGGAGCCCGCGAGAACAACCTCAAGAACCTGAGCGTCAATTTCCCGCTGGGCGTGTTCACCTGCGTGACGGGCGTGTCCGGTTCCGGCAAATCCACGCTGGTCAACCAGATCCTTTATCCGGTGCTTGCGGACAAGCTGAACGGCGCGCGCATCGTGCCCGGCAAGCACACGCGCGTGGAAGGCGTGGACCAGTGCGACAAGGTGATCCACGTCGACCAGAATCCGATCGGCCGCACTCCGCGTTCCAATCCCGCCACCTATACGGGAGTATGGGACAAAATCCGCACGCTGTTCGCCAAGACGCCCGAAGCGCAGGTGCGCGGCTATGGTCCCGGACGGTTCTCGTTCAACGTCAAGGGAGGCCGCTGCGAGGCATGCCACGGCGACGGCACGTTGAAAATCGAAATGAACTTCCTGCCGGACGTGTACGTGGACTGCGAGGAATGCCACGGCCAGCGCTACAACCGCGAGACTCTCGAAGTGAAGTACAACGGCAAATCGGTCGCCGACGTGCTGAACATGCCCATCGAGGAGGCCGCGCAGTTCTTCAAGGCGTACCCGTCCATCTCGCGTTACCTGGACACCCTGGTGCAGGTCGGTCTCGGCTATATCCGGCTCGGCCAGCCGGCGCCGACGCTGTCCGGCGGCGAATCGCAGCGCGTGAAACTCGCGACGGAACTCCAACGGCGTTCCACCGGCAAAACCGTGTACATCCTCGACGAGCCGACCACCGGCCTGCATTTCGAGGACGTGCGCAAACTGCTGCTCGTATTGCAGGGATTGGTGGACAAGGGCAACACCGTCATCGTCATCGAGCACAATCTCGACGTGGTCAAATCCGCGGATTGGATCATCGATCTGGGGCCGGAAGGCGGTGACGGCGGCGGCACCATCGTCACCGAAGGCACGCCGGAGCAGGTCGCGCAATGCGAACAGTCGTGGACGGGCAAGTTCCTTAGGGATATGCTGTGACTGATTTCGAACGACACAGTCCGGACGTGTGGCGCAAAACGGCGGATGCGTTACGGGAAACCGCAGTATCGGACGCCGGCACCCAATCCGACGGCAGGGGAGTGAACAAGAACGGCGCGCCCCTGTTGGGGGATACTCGCGACCTGTTCCGTCCGAAAACCTCCGACATTCCCGCGCAGCCGGGCGTATACAAGTGGCGTGACGGCGAGGGGCGCGTCATCTACGTTGGCAAGGCCAAGAACCTGCGCAACCGGCTGACGAACTACTTCCAGCCGCTCTATCAGCTGCATCCACGCACCCAGACCATGGTGTTGACGGCTCGCAGCCTCGAATGGACGGTAGTGGGTACGGAACTGGAGTCGCTCACACTCGAATACACGTGGATCAAGGAGTTCGACCCACGATTCAACGTGGTGTTCCGCGATGACAAGACCTACCCGTATCTGGCCATCTCATCAGGCGAACGCATCCCACGCGTATGGGTGACTCGCAGCCGCAAACGTCGCGATACCAGATATTTCGGCCCGTACGCCAAGGTATGGGATCTTCGGCACAGCCTCGACGCATTGCTGAAGACGTTTCCCGTGCGCACATGCTCGAAGAACGTGTTCCACAAGGCGCAGTTGACGGGCCGTCCATGTCTGTTGGCATCGATCGGCAAATGCTCCGCTCCATGCGTGAACCGTATCGGCGCTGACGAGCATCGCAGGATGTGCGAGCAGCTTGTCGGCGTGATGACCGGCCGAATCGGCAAATCGTATATCGCCCAACTGACCCGCGACATGAAGCAGGCGAGCGCCGAACTGGAATTCGAGAAGGCGGCCCGGCTGCGCGATCAGATCCAAATGCTCGGGACCGTGGTCCAGCAGAACGCCGTCGTGTTCGATTCGGATGTCGACGCCGACGTGTTCGGCATCGCGTCCGACGAGCTTGAAGCCAGCGTGCACGCGTTCTTCGTGCGGTCCGGATCAATTCGCGGCGAACGTAACTGGAGTGTGGAGCGAGTCGAAGATGTGAGCGACGCGGAGTTGATCGCCGATCTGATCACTCAGGTATATTCGGAAACCACGGGGGAGAGCGCGGCCGTCTCCGATTCGACCGTCGTGACCGAGCAGCGCAATGCGATCGGTTCGACACAGACCGTGACCGCAACGGATGCTATCGCCCGTGCGCAGGCCACGAAGGAACGCAACGAACGTCAGGAGCAGACGGGACGTGCCGACCTGCTGGCTCCAATCGCGCCTGTTCCCCGTGAGGTGATCGTTCCAATCGAACCGTCGCGCAGCGCAGGGCTTGAGCAATGGCTAAGCGGATTGCGTGGAGCGGCCGTCACCATCCGTGTAGCCAGCAGAGGCGACAAGAAACAGCTTATGGACCGTGCCAACGACAATGCCAAGCAGGCGTTGCACGCAGCAAGATGAGCCGTATCAGCGATATGGGCGCACGTTCCGATGCGATGAACGATGTGGCGAAGGCTCTTGGGCTTGAACAGCGCCGTTGCGCATTGAATGCTACGACATTTCCAACACGGTCGGCGGCGCGTTCCAGGTAGCGTCCATGGTGGTGTTCGAAGACGCGATCGCGAAAAAAGTCGGAGTACCGCCGTTTCGCCATCCGAGGTGCGGACGGGCAGGGCGCGTTGGATGATTTGAGCGCATTGTATGAGACGTTGACCCGTCGTTTCCGCCATGGCAACATCGCCGGCGATTCCGGGGAAAGCATGGACAACGAGCGTCGGATGGCCACGCAAAATGATAGGTCGGATGGCACGAATGGTCCTGAAACGGATGCCGTGCAGCAGAACACCAACCGTCGCCATTTCGCCTATAAGCCGAATCTGGTCGTGGTCGATGGCGGCAAACCGCAGGTGATGGCGGCGGCCAAGCGCTTGCCGACTGCGGCGTGGACGATGTGGCCGTCTGCGGATTGGCGAAGCGTCTTGAGGAGGTTTGGGTGCCGGATGACGACTATCCGATCATCCTCAAACGTCAGTCCGAAGGCATGTATCTGCTGCAGCGGGTGCGTGACGAATCGCATCGTTTCGCCATCACCTACCATCGTCAGACCAGACGCAAAGGAGCTTTGCGTTCCGCTTTGGACGACATTCCCGGCATCGGCGAAGCTATCAGAAACGGCTTCTCAACCATTTCGGCTCCGTACGCGCCATGCGTGAGGCGAGCGTGGAGGATTTCGAACAGGTCAAAGGCATCGGCCATGCCAAGGCCGAGAACATTTACCAGGCATTGCATTCGTCCGTTGACATTGCTTCGAAGGCGGAGGATGCCCTCCGAACAGTGAAATCGGATGGAAACAGTCCGAAAGATGAAAAGAAATAGAATCTGTAACGAGCAATCGCTTCTGCGTTGCTAGCATGATGAATGGTGAGAGTAAGGGAGGGAACATGACCGAGGTGGACCATCGGTGCGCGGTCCTTGGCAAACCCATCGCGCATTCGCTTTCCCCTGTATTGCATAATGCGGCCTATCGAGCTCTAGGACTTGACAGCTGGTCGTATGGCAGGCACGAGGTCGGCGAGACGGAGCTTGAGGATTTTTGGAGTCGCTTGATTCCATCTGGGCGGGACTGAGCCTGACCATGCCGTTGAAGAAGACCATCCAGCCATATGGCGTGCCATGCAACGCGTGGGCGAAAGAGCTGAAGGTGGCCAACACCGCCGTCTTCGACTGGTCTGGCGCGAACGATAAGAACGCCGCCATCCCTGCGATCAGGCTCTACAACACGGATGTGAAGGGAATTGAGCTCGCCTTCGAGCACTCGTATCGGGCACGTGGCATGCGGATGGATTCTGGACAAGACGGCGAGGCGGTGATCATCGGCAATGGCAACACCGCCACCTCGGCTTTGGCGGCCTGCACCGAGATGCCCCACATTGGACATGTCACCGTCGTGGCACGCCATCCCGATAAGAACGAGGCGCTTGAACCATTGGCGGAAAGCCATATGGGCGTCGGCTCCATAAGCATCGTCGCCATGGACCATGCGGTGAATCTGCTGTCCCATGCGGACGTCGTCATCAACACCATCCCCCGGCCTTGCCGCCGATCCGATCGCCGAGGCGTTTGCCTCAGCCGGCATAGTCACGAACGGCACGCTACTCGACGTGGTCTATGATCCCCGCCCGACCAAGCTCATGCAGGCCTGGAGGTCATGCGGCGGCACCGCCATCGGCGGCGAGGAGATGCTGCTGTACCAAGCCATGATTCAAGTCTGGCTGATGACCGGCATATGGGACAACGATCCGCCGACCGAGCCCACCAGCCATCAGAAAGTCGAAGCATTGGAGCATGCCATGCGCTCCGCGCTTAAGGAGGCCCTGTGATGAACGAAAAGAACAACGCCGTCAACCAGGCAGGCAGGCATACGAGCGCGCCTTCTCCGGCCGCAGGCTTCGAAGTGCTGCTCATCACCGGCATGAGCGGCGCGGGCCGGTCCCACGCGGCCAACAGCATCGAGGACATGGGCTGGTATGTGGTCGACAACATGCCGCCGAAACTGCTTGTCCCGCTGGTGGACATGATGACCAGCTCCGGTTCGAACATCCACAAACTCGCCGCGGTCATCGACGTGAGGTCACGTGACTATTTCGACGACCTGTCCGCCGTGCTGAGCCATCTGGACGATCTTGGGGTGAAGACCCGCATCCTGTTCCTCGACGCCAGCAACGAGGTGCTCATCAAGCGCTACGAATCCGTGCGCAGGCCCCATCCGCTGCAGCAGGGCAATCGTCTGATCGACGGCATCCTTGAGGAACGCGACCTGCTGAAGAACCTCAAAGAGCACGCCGACATCGTCATCGACACCTCGGCATTGAGCATCCATCAGCTGTCCACGAAACTGTACGAGGGTCTGCTTGGTTCCGGACCGACCACGGTTTCCGTGCATATCTTCAGTTTCGGATTCAAATACGGCATTCCGATAGACGCCGATTTCGTGGCGGACGTCCGGTCCTTCCCAACCCGTTCTGGGTGCCGGAGCTTCGTTCGCTGACGGGCAAGGACAAACCGGTCAGCGACTACGTGCTCTCCAGCGAGGGCGCGGAGGAGTTCCTTGACGCCTACGAGAAAGCCATCGCCATCGCCATCGAAGGTTATGCGCAGGAAGACAAGCACTATGTGACCATCGCGTTCGGATGCACCGGCGGCCAGCACCGTTCCGTGGCCATGAGCGAGGCCTTGGCCAAGCGCCTGCGTGCGCGTGGTCTCACGGTCTCCGTATCGGCCCGCGAGCTGGACAAGCGTTCGGCCGATTGATGACCGCATTGTGAGAAGACAGTATCCAAATACAAAGAAAAGCTGCCGGCTTTGTCCAAGTTATTCGGTATCACAGTAAGCCGGTAGCAGTGCGGGTCGAGTCCGCGACTCGCCTGAAATTATAGGGAAGAACAGGAAAGTAGGAGGTTGGCTCTTGGCTCTTCTGGATGACGTCAAAAGCGAGCTGGCCGCAATCGACAACGAGTTGCCCATCGCCAAAAAGGCACAGGCGACTGCGATGATTCGATTCGGCAATGGTTTGCACTCGGTGGATCACCACATTCTCGTGCAGGCGCAGCTTGATTCCCAAGACGCGGCCATATGGCTGCAGGACACCATCAGAAATCTGTACGGCCACGAAGCCACGCTTACCCCCGTTTCCAGGCAGACGCCGACCGGCGTGGTGCAGCGCTTCATAGTCCGCGTCCCCAAGGGCAGCGCGGCTCTGGTGCTGCAGACCGGCCTGTACAGCCGTTACACCAAAAACATGGTGCTGGGTCTGCCGGGCGACATCATCAACGGCAAGATCGCCCAGATCAAGGCCGCCTGGCGTGGCGCGTTCCTCGCAGGCGGACACCTGTCCGACCCGGGCAAGGCCAGCTATCTCGAAATCGTATGTCCGAATCATGAGGCCGCGCTGGCGCTGGTCTCCACCGCGCGTCGTCTCGGCATCACCGCCAAGCCGCGTAAGCTGCGCAGCTCCGAACGTGTGACGTTGCGCGACCCCGATGCCATCGAACGCATGCTCATCCTCATGGGCGCCCCTCATTCCGCCCGCGAATGGACCGGAAAGCGTTCCGACGGAGAGGCCCGAGGCAAGGCGAACCGTCTGGCGAACTTCGATGACGCCAACATGCGCCGTAGCGCCAAGGCCGCCGCGGAAGCCTGCGATAAGGTCCGCCAGGCCTTTGAAATCCTCGGCGATGACGTTCCGGACAATCTTAAATCCGCCGGCCAGCTCCGACTCGACCATGCCGACGCGTCCCTTGAGCAGCTGGGCCGTCTCGCCGACCCGCCAATCACCAAGGACGCGATCGCCGGACGTATCCGTCGACTGCTGCAATTGGCTGAGAAAAACGGAGAAGGCACGCCGTCAAGCGGCCTGTATTTTCGTTCCGGAACAAAACACCATGCGACTTTTCCGTCGTATGGTGTTTTTTGTTCGTTTGGGCTTGTATTATGCGTAAGTGGCAATATGGCCATTCCACGCTTACAAGCGGCTAGGAAAGGATATACATGAAGACACTCAAGGATCTTGGGAGATCTCAAGGGCAAGCGCGTTCTGGTTCGCGCCGATTTCAACGTTCCGCTGGACGGCACCACGATCACCGATGATGGTCGCATCAAGGCCGCCCTGCCTACCATCAAGGCTCTGCGCGAACAGGGTGCGAAGGTCATTCTGATGGCTCATCTCGGCCGTCCGAAGGGCAAGGTCGTTCCGGAACTGTCCCTGGCTCCGGTCGCCGCCCGTCTCGGCGAGCTGCTCGGCATCACCGTTCCGCTGGCCGCAGATACCTACGGTGAGGACGCGCAGGCCAAGGTCGCCGCGATGAGCGATGGTGATGTCGTGCTGCTGCAGAACGTCCGTTTCAATCCGGAAGAGACCAGCAAGGATCCGGAGGAGCGTGCCGCATACGCCAAGAAGATCGCCGCCCTCGGCGAAGTCTTCGTGTCCGACGGCTTCGGTGTCGTGCACCGCGCACAGGCTCCAACTACGCGTCGCCGCCGATCTGCCCGGCCGCCGCTGGCCTGCTGGTCGAGAAGGAAGTCAAGGCACTGTCCCGCGCCACCGTGAACCCGGAGCGTCCGCTGACCGTCGTGCTCGGCGGCTCCAAGGTCTCCGACAAGCTCGGCGTGATCGACAACCTGCTGGACAAGGCCAACCGTCTGGTCATCGGCGGTGGCATGGCGTACACCTTCCTCAAGGCCAAGGGCTACGAGGTCGGCACCTCCCTGCTGGAAGAGGACCAGATCGAAACCGTCAAGGGCTACATGGAGCGCGCCGAGAAGAACGGCGTCGAACTCGTGCTGCCGACCGATGTCGTCATCAACCCGGTCTTCCCGAAATCCGATGAGGACATCGCTCCGGAAGTCGTGGCCGCCGACGCCATTCCGGCCGACAAGATGGGTCTGGACATCGGTCCGGAATCCCAGAAGCTCTTCCACGACAAGATCGTCGATTCCAAGACCGTCGTGTGGAACGGCCCGATGGGCGTGTTCGAGGTCCCGACCTTCGCTGAAGGCACCAAGGCCGTGGCCCAGGCTCTCGTCGATGCCACTGCTGCCGGCGCATTCACCATCGTCGGTGGTGGCGATTCCGCTTCCGCAGTGCGCAACCTCGGCTTCCCGGAGGATGGCTTCTCGCACATCTCCACCGGTGGCGGCGCCTCCCTCGAGTTCCTCGAGGGCAAGGAACTGCCGGGCCTGAAGGTGCTCGACTGATCTCAGAATCATGAAGGGGTGCTTCCTCATCAGTGGGTGGGGGAGCACCTTTTGCGTATTTCGCATACAATGTCACAAGAACGACCTTTCGCTTTGACGAGCACGGACGGGAGACGACGAATATTATGGGGCCGAAACGGATTCCTTTGGTGGCCGGAAACTGGAAGATGAATTTCGATCATCTTGAAGCGACGTATTTCGTACAGCAGCTTGCATGGAATCTTCGGGCCATCCATTTCGACTACAAACGTTGCGAAATCGCATTGATGCCGTCATTCACCTCACTCCGCAGCGTGCAGGTCGCCGTCGAATCGGACAATCTGAAAATCCGCTACGGGGCCCAAGCCGTCTCAGTCACCTCGCAGGGAGCGTTCACCGGCGACGTCTCCGCCGATATGATCGCCCATCTCGGCTGCTCGTACGTGATCGTCGGCCATTCGGAACGACGCAAATACCATCCCGAAGACGACGCGAACATCGTCGACCAGGTGAGGGCCGTGCTTGCTGCCGGCATGCAGCCGATACTTTGCGTCGGAGAAAGCTACGAGGAACGGCGCAAAGGCATAGAGCTCGATTTCGCGGTCGGCCAGGTGCACGACGTGACGCGGGACCTGTCCGATGAGGAGGCCGCGAAGCTGATTGTGGCGTACGAGCCGGTATGGGCGATCGGCACCGGCATGGTGGCTACGCCTCAGTCGGCACAGGACGCGGCCAGGGCGATCCGAAACGACCTGTCCGATACGTTCGGAACACGGGTCGGCGAAACGGTGCGAATCCTGTACGGCGGTTCGGTGTCCTCGAAAAACGCGGTGGAACTGATCAACGAGCCGGATGTGGACGGCTTCCTGATCGGCGGCTCCGCGTTGAAGGTCGATGAACTCACACGCATCTGCAAGCTGACATTGGAAACAACCGCCTGAAAACTTTTAAAAAGCATGGTTGGACGCTCGATTTTTCAACACCATGCGCTATGATCAGAAACAGTGTTTACGAACTGGAGGTTCACCCGTGTCCGCTATGGCTACTGTCAAGCTTGTGCTGCAGATTCTTCTTGTCATCCTCAGCCTCTTGCTCACCTTGCTTATCCTTATGCACAAGGGTAAGGGCGGCGGCTTGTCCGACATGTTCGGCGGCGGACTCACCCAGAATGCGGGTTCCTCCGGTGTCGCGGAAAAGAACCTGAACCGTTGGACCGTCATCATCGCATTGCTGTGGGTGGCCATCATCATCGCCCTCGGTCTGATGACGAAATTCAACCTCATCTGATTGACGTAATTTGGTTTGGCCCATGACCGGCTTCACGGTCATGGGCCAAACTTGTCTCCGGCTAGATTGCTCCCGCAAAGGATTCAAATGACTTCGACAAACAACACCTATGATGACGTGACCATGGTCGTCGCCGATCTGGACGGCACACTGCTGCACGACGGAGAGACTTTCGAGGACCGTTTCCTGACGCAACGATCCATTGACAGCATCAACCGCATGCACGACGCCGGCATCAAATTCGTGGTGGAGACTGCGCGACCGGTCAGCACCGGCTACTCGTTCGTGCAGAAGCTTCCGGTTGACGCCGTCGCCTATCTCAACGGGGCGCTGTTGGATTTCAACCCCGTCTCGTCCGATTACGATATGCTCACCTCACCGACACTGCCGAAGGACGGACATCTGCAGAAGATCGGATTCTCTTCGAAAAGGGCCTGCGAGGTCTGCAAGTACCTGCTGGAGGAACTGCCTGACATGGAAGTGGGCATCGTCATGGATGATGTCAGGTACACGAATTTCGACGCACGAAAATACTGGAAGACGCAGACCTGGCGATACACGGATTTCGATGACGTTCCGGACGGCACCGCGGACAAGCTGATCCTGTTCCCGAACGAGGAGCAGTGGAAGCGTGTGGGACGGCTCATCCCCGACGATTTCGACGTGCATATCTCCGAAGGCTCGCTGTGGATGCTGATGAATCCGCAGGCCAATAAGGAGCATGCATTGAGCATCCTCGCCGATCGCATGTCGACGCCGTTGTCACGGACCGTCTCATTCGGCGACGATTTGGTGGACATCGCCATGCTTCGTGAATCCGGCAGGGGAGTGGCCGTAGCCAACGCGAATCCTGACGTGTTGAAAATCGCCGATGAGATCTGCCCTTCGAACAACGATGACGGCGTGGCCCAATGGGTTGAGAACAATCTGCTTTGACCGCCCCCCACATGGAGTCTTTTCACGGAATTGAACTCATTCATGCAGCGGCATGAAACACATCCACCAAAATTGAACTCTTTGTCTTTCTTGGTGCCCTGTCGTGCTATTCTTTGAACTAGCTTTTGTTTAAATTGAACTGGAAGGATAGGCATGACGGAATCATTCTCGACCAGATTGAATGATGCCATGGCATTACGCGAGCTTAAACAGATTGATTTCGTTCATGCTGCGGAAAAGTTCAATATCAAGCTCGGCAAAAGCCATATGAGCCAATACGTCAGTGGCAAAACCGTTCCCCGTGCCGATATCGCGCATTTCCTTGCCGCGTATCTGCGGGTCAACGAGGATTGGCTGATGGGCAAGGATGTTCCCATGGAAGAGCATGCCGCGATTTTGCCGGATTTTGCCGGTGAACAGCCCGACCATGTTGACGATGCATCCGAGCAACCGACAGAAGGAAGAACCATGCGCACTTTTACGAAATCCCACAAGCTCGACAATGTGCTGTACGACGTCCGTGGACCGGTCGCCGACGAGGCCGCGCGCATGGAGGCCGCCGGCACGCACATCCTGAAACTCAATATCGGCAATCCGGCACCGTTCGGCTTCCGCACGCCGGATGAAGTGGTCTACGACATGTCGCAGCAGCTGCCCGACACGGAAGGCTATTCGCCGTCGAAGGGCCTGTTCTCCGCGCGCAAAGCCATCATGCAGTATGCGCAGCTGAAGAACATCCCCAACGTGTCCATCGACGACATCTACACCGGCAACGGCGTCAGCGAACTTATCAACCTGTCCTTATCCGCGTTGCTGGACAACGGCGACGAGGTACTCGTGCCGTCGCCGGATTATCCGCTGTGGACAGCTTGCGTGAATCTGGCCGGCGGAACCGCGGTGCATTACGTCTGCGATGAGGATTCCGAATGGTATCCGGACATCGACGACATGCGTTCCAAGATTACCGACAAGACCAAGGCGATCGTCATCATCAATCCGAACAATCCGACCGGCGCGCTGTATCCGAAGGAAGTGCTTCAGCAGATTGTCGATCTTGCGCGAGAGCACCAGCTCATGATCTTCTCGGATGAGATCTACGACCGTCTGGTCATGGATGGGTTGGAGCACATCTCCATCGCGTCCCTTGCGCCTGACCTGTTCTGCGTGACGTTCTCCGGATTGTCGAAGTCCCATATGATCGCCGGCTGGCGTGTCGGCTGGATGGTGCTGAGCGGCAACAAGCGTCTCGCCAAGGATTACATCGAGGGTCTGAACATGCTGGCCAACATGCGTATGTGCTCGAACGTGCCTGCGCAGTCGGTGGTGCAGACCGCATTGGGCGGCCATCAAAGCGTCAAGGATTATCTGGTGCCCGGCGGCCGCATCTACGATCAGCGCGAGTTGGTGTACAACATGCTCAACGATATTCCAGGCATCACCGCGGTCAAACCGAAAGCGGCGTTCTACATCTTCCCGAAGATCGATGTGAAGAAGTTCAACATCCATTCCGATGAGCAGTTCGCGCTTGACCTGCTGCATGACAAGCATATCCTCATCAGCCACGGCGGTGCGTTCAACTGGCAGGAGCCGGACCACTTCCGTGTGGTCTATCTGCCTCGTATCAGCATGTTGAAGGAGACCATCGGCGAGATCGGCGACTTCTTCAGCACGTATTGGCAGGCTTGATTTCCGGTTCGCTTTTCTTTCGATTATGGCCGCGATTTGATATCGCGGCCTTTTTTTGTCTTTCCGTATGTCTTCTGCGCGTATTATTCCGGCATACGTAAAAGAGGTCTCCATCAAAAGATGGAGACCTCTCGGCTTTTATCCGTTTAACGGTGCTGTATCAGCGAATGATTCAGCCGTTGACGCGGTCGATGCCAGCCTGGACGTCGGCGAGGACGGTGTCCCAGGACTTGATGAAGGCTGCGACGCGTCAGCTTCCAGCTTGTCGGTGACATCCTTGATGTTGATGCCCAGATCGGCGAGCTTGTTCATGATGGCGTGGGACTCTTCGTAGGTGCCCTTGATGGACGGAGCGCCATTGCCGTGATCGGCGAGAGCGTTCAGGGTCTTCTCCGGCATGGTGTTGACGACGAACGGAGCAACGAGCTCGTCGACGTACTTGCAGTCGGAGTATGCGGCGTTCTTGGTGCCGGTGGAGGCCCACAGCGGACGCTGCTTCTTGGCGCCCTTGGCTTCGAGAGCAGCCCAACGCGGATCGTTGGCGAACTTGTTCTCGAACAGCTCGTAAGCCAGGCGAGCGTTGGCCACAGCGGCCTTGCCCTCGAGAGCCTTGGCTTCGTCGGAGCCGTTGGCTTCCAGCAGCTTGTCCACAGCGGTGTCCACGCGGGAGACGAAGAAGGAAGCGACGGAGCCGATGTGCTTCAGGTCGTGGCCGTTGGCGTCAGCCTGGGCGATGCCCTCGATGTAGGCGTCGATGACCTGCTCGTAACGCTCCAGGGAGAAGATCAGGGTGACGTTCACGGAGATGCCCTTGGCCAGGGTGGCGGTGATTGCCGGCAGGCCTTCGAGGGTGGCCGGAATCTTGATCATGGCGTTCGGACGGTTCACCTTGGCCCAGAGTTCCTCGGCCTGCTTCTCGGTGGCCTCGGTCTCGTGAGCCAGACGCGGATCCACTTCGATGGAGACGCGGCCGTCAACGAAATCGGACTTCTCGGCAACCTCACGGAAGATGTCGGTGGCGTTGCGCACGTCGGTGGTGGTGAGCTCGCGCACGGCGGTCTCAACGTCGACCTTGCCCAGTTCCTTCAGCTGCGGATCGTACGGGCCGACCTCGTGCAGAGCCTTCTGGAAGATGGACGGGTTGGTGGTCACGCCGACAACGTTCTTGTTGGCGATGAGATCCTGCAGAGAGCCGGACTCGATGCGGGAGCGGGACAGGTCGTCCAGCCAGATCGAGACACCGGAGTCAGAGGTGCGCTGAGTTGCTTCAGTCATTGTTTTTTCTCCTTGATACCTTTTTGGATCAAATCTTGTTTATCGGTGAAAGGGGAGGGGCACATGCTGTCGTGTCCCTCCCCGTATCATCACTTGGCGGCTTCGACTTCCGCGATGGAGGCCTTGGCGGCTTCCACAACGTGCTCGGCGGTGATGCCCAGATCGATCATGTTCTGAGCGCCATCACCCTGCAGGCCGAACTGCTCGATGGACACCGGCTTGCCGTAGGAGCCGAGGTACTTGTACCACGGCATGGCAACGCCGGCCTCGACGGAGACGCGGGCCTTGACGGCGGCCGGAAGCACGGCCTCCTTGTATTCGGCGTCCTGCTCCTCGAACCATTCCACGCACGGCACGGACACGACGCGGGCCTTGATGCCCTCGCCGGCCAGGGTCTTGGCAGCGGACACAGCCCACTGGACTTCGGAACCGGTGGCCATGATGATGACGTCCGGGGTGCCTCGGTGTCGACGAGCACGTAAGCGCCCTTCTTCACGCCGTCCTTGGCCTTCTCAGCGGTCTCGGCGAGAACCGGGACGCTGACGGGTCAGAACCATAGCGGTCGGCAGGGTGTTCTTCTTCTCGAAGAAGTAACGGTAGGCTTCAGCGGTCTCGTAAGCGTCGGCCGGACGAGCGACCTCGAGCTGCGGGATGGCGCGGAAGGAAGCCAGATGCTCCACCGGCTGGTGGGTCGGGCCATCTTCGCCGACTGCGACGGAGTCGTGGGACCACACGTACAGGTTCGGAATCTGCATGAGGGCGGCCAGACGCACGGCGGAACGCTCGTAATCGGAGAACATGAAGAAGGTGCCGCCGTACGGACGGGTGTGGGAGCCCAGCAGGATGCCGTTGGTGATGGTGCCCATGGTGAACTCGCGCACGCCGAAGTGGAGCTGACGGCCGTACTTGCTGCAGTTCGGCCACTGCTTGGTGGCGCACTCAGCCGGGGCGAAGGTCTCAGCGCCCTTGAGGTCGGTCTTGTTGGAGCCGCCGAGGTCGGCGGAGCCGCCCCAGAGTTCCGGCATGACGGCTGCGATGGCGTTCAGAGTGGAGCCGGAAGCGCCACGGGTGGCGACGTTCTTGCCGACTTCGAAAGTGGCCTCGAGGTCGTCGATGGCCTTGTCGAAGCCTTCCGGAAGCTCGCCGGCCTTGATGCGGTCGTACAGGGCAGCCTTGTCCGGGTTGGCCTTGCGCCATGCGTCGTACTTCTCGTCCCATCCTTGTGGGCTTCGAGACCGCGCTCGGCGACCTTGCGGGCGTGGGCGAGGGCCTCTTCGTCAACGTGGAAGGACTCCTCCGGGTCGTAGCCGAGGAGCTTCTTGAGACCAGCGACGGCCTCGGCGCCCAGCTTGGAGCCGTGGGAGGACGGGTCGTTGGTCTTGCCCGGGGTCGGCCATGCGATCAGGGTATCGACCTTGATGAGCTTCGGCTGGCTCGGGGCGGCGGCGCGGGCCTTGGTGATGGTGTCGGCCAGGCCTTCGACGTCCTCCTTGTAGGAGCCGTCAGGCTGGATGAAGCTGAACTCGTCGGTGTACCAGCCGTATGCCTGGAAGCGCTTGAGCACGTCCTCGGCCAGCACCAGGTTGGTGTCGCCTTCGATCTGGATGCGGTTGGCATCGAAGATCACGGTCAGGTTGCCGAGCTGCTGGTTGGCGGCGAGGAGGCGGCTTCGCCGGAGATGCCCTCTTCGATATCGCCTTCACCGCAGATGACCCAGATGTTGTGGTCGAACGGGGACTCGCCTTCCGGAGCTTCCGGATCGAGCAGGCCACGCTGGAAACGCTGGCCATAGGCGAAGCCGATGGCGGAGGCGAAGCCCTGGCCCAGCGGACCGGTGGTCATTTCGATGCCCGGGGTCAGGCCGTATTCCGGATGGCCCGGGGTACGGGTGTCAGCGCCGCCACGGAAGTTCTTCAGATCGTCCAGGGTCAGGCCGTAGCCGGAGAAGTACAGCTGGACGTACTGGGTGAGGGAGGCGTGGCCACCGGAAAGAATGAAGCGATCGCGGCCTTCCCAGTTGGGGTCGTTCGGATCATGCTTGATGAAGTGCTGGTACAGGGTGTAGGCGATAGGCGCCAGGGAGACGGGGGAACCCGGGTGGCCGTGTCCCGCACGCTCAACCGCGTCGGCCGACAGGACCTTGGCCATCTTGATGGCGCGTTCGTCCAGCTCGGTCTCCTTGAATTCGGTCATGGATTACTTTCCTTCCAATTGGTCGGGCCGCGTATCCGGCTTGTGCCGAGCGCTCGACGCCCTCACATTGCGTTTCCCATAGTAGCGATGTGAGGTGACGTTGTGGTGAAATTTTGGCGTGTTTTGGTAATTTGTGTGCTGTTAGCGCTCACAATTAACATTCGCGTGAACTTCAGATGTTCGTTTGTCGATATATCTCCCAATGCCAGTCGCCGCAAGGCTTTGCCGCATGAAGGAAACTACTCTGGAAGCGAACCAATTAGCACTCCGGGCGCCGGAGTGCTAAAACATTAAAAGAAGTTTTCCGGGTACGTCTCATCAGCACCGTCAAACATAAGGCGTACCGGCACACACCTATGCATAAGGAGGCGCGCATGGCGCAATCAAGACGCATGCTGGTGTTGCGTGCCGTGGTCGAGGATTACATCCGTTCTCAGGAACCGGTGGGTTCCACCACACTGACCCGGGATCATGACCTCGGCGTCAGCTCCGCCACCGTGCGCAACGACATGGCGGCCTTGGAAGATGAAGGCTATCTTATTCAGCCGCACACTTCGGCCGGCAGGGTGCCGACCGAAAAAGGGTACCGTTACTTCGTCGACCGTTTGGCGACGGTCGTTCCGCTATCGGAGGCCCAGCGCCGCGGCATCAACAGCTTTCTGTCCGGATCGGTCAATCTGCAGGACACGCTGCAGCGGGCCGCCCGGCTGCTGGCGCAGATCACCGGACAGGTCGCCGTCGTGGCTGCGCCGTCACTGTCGAAGTCGACATTGCGGCATATCGAAATCGTGCCAGTGTCCATTAATACGCTGCTTGCCGTAGTGATCACCGATACTGGCCGTGTCGCGCAGCATATCCTCAACGTCACGAAATTGCCGGACGTGACGACGCTCACTCATCTGACCAACGAGATCAACACGCAATGCTCCGGCGTTTTCGCTGACCCGCACGGCCGATTGCGTACGACAGATGGGAGCGCGCAAGGAATACCATGCGATCAGCACGCTTGCGGAAACGCTTGCGCAGGCCTTTGATGGCATGGCGGATGACGAACGCGCGAGCGAATTGTACATGGCGGGCACTTCACGGCTTGCGCATCAACGCACGATGGCCGACCTAGCCCCGCTGTTCGACGCGTTGGAGGAGCAGGTGGTGCTCATGAAGTTGATGAGCTCGCTGAGCGAAACCACGCAATCCGACGGCGTCGGAGTGGCGATCGGTTCCGAAACGCACACGCCCGGTTTGCTGCACGCCTCAGTGGTAACCAGTGGCTACGGACGTACCTCCGCGGCCGCCACGGACGGCGCGACGCATGCGGCCGCATCATCACAGACGGAAAATCAAAGCGGTGATGATACGCAGCAGGCGGGCGAACCGGTCGCATTCGTCGGATCGATCGGGCCGACGCATATGGACTACGCGGCGACCATGGCCGCCGTGAGGGCGGTCGCCAGATATCTGACGGCGTTCCTCGCCCACGATGAAGGTCAGCCGGCCGACTGACCCCGCCTTATGGCACAATGACACGCAGAACCAACAGGGAGAAAGAATAATCGTGACGGACTATTACGAAGTGCTGGGCGTCGACCGTTCGGCAAGCGACGACGAGATCAAAAAGGCGTATCGAAAGATGAGCCGCAAATACCATCCCGACATCGCAGGTCCGGAATTCGAAGACAAGTTCAAGGAAGTCAACAACGCGTACGATGTGCTGTCGGATCCTAAGAAACGGCAGATGTACGATGCCGGCGTCGATCCGAACGATCCGAATGCGGGCGGCATGCACGGTGGCGGATTCGGTGGCGGATTCGGCGATATGGGGGACATCTTCAGCATGTTCACCGGTGGCGGATTCGGTGGCACCGGCGGTGGACCGACTCCGCGCACCCAGCCGGGGCGTGATGCGCTTGTTTCCGCGACCATCGATTTGAAGACGGCGGTGTTCGGCGACACCACGCACGTCAAGGTCAACACGTTCGGCCTGTGCCAGGAATGCGGCGGCACCGGCTGCCAGAACGGCACACAGCCCACACAATGTCCCGACTGCCACGGTCAGGGATATGCGCAGCGCGTGGTACGCACCATGCTCGGCCAGATGATGACCACCGCGCCATGCGAACGCTGCGAAGGCCATGGAACGGTCATCGAGAAGCCGTGCCCGTCCTGCCTCGGCCATGGCCGCGTGCGCGTCACCCGCAATGTCGGCGTCGCGGTGCCGGCCGGCGTGGCGAACAACACCCGTCTGCGTCTCGCTAATCAGGGTGAGGTCGGCGAAAATGGCGGCGTCGCGGGCGATTTGTATGTGGATATCCGCATCAAGCCGGATGGCATGTTCACTCGTGATGACGACGATTTGCATTGTTGGATCAAGGTGCCGATGAGTTGGGCCGTATTGGGGCACGAAGTCGAAATCGACACCTTCGACGGCAGGCAGACGCTGGATATCCCAGCCGGCAGCCAGCCGGACGATACCGTGACGTTGAAGAACCTCGGCGTCACGCATCTCGACGACAAGAACGAGCGCGGCGATTTGGTGGCGCACGTAGTGGTGGAGATTCCTAAGAAGCTGTCCGATGACGAGCGGGAGCTGATTGAGCGGTTCGGCGAGATGCACGACACGGACGCCCAGCATGTTGCCGTGAAGTCCCGTCCGTCGTCCGGCGCGAAGAAGGGGTTCTTCTCCAAGTTGAAGGACGCGCTGCGCTAGTTTTCGCAATCCAATCGAATACGGGACATATGAAAAGCAGTCCGTATCCCAACTCATAACCTTGGGATACGGACTTCTTTCACATCTGGCGTGGCGGGTGATTCCCGCCTATTTGAGCAGCGACCTGCACATGGCGCGATACCGGCTCACATATCCTCCACCGAAGAACACGCAATGTCCTGCAATGGGGTAGAGCTGCCACAATGTGATGCGGTCCTGCCATCCGGCCTTAAGCGGATGCGCCGACTGATAGCCTTCGAGGATGTCCGTAAGATATGACATGCCGAACAGGTCGAGCATGGCAAGGTCTTCCTCACGGTGCCCACCGTGAGCCGCAGGATCGATAAGCACGGCTTCGACGTCACCGGAATCAGCAGTCCACATGACGTTGCCGCTCCACAGGTCGCCATGCACGCGTGCGGGCTTGTCGTTGGCGGCCTTGCCTAGGATGTCGGGCAAGCGTCGATAACGGCTTCAGTCAGTTCCATGTCATAGTCGGTCAGTTCGCGACGTTTCATGCCGAGTCGTACCATCGGACGCAATCTGCCGTCCGCCAGATAGGTGGCCACATCATCCCAGGCACCGGTATCCATCGGGACGGGATCCTGCAACGGCCCGAAATAGCAGGTGCCGTCGTATCCAGTTGGAGCGGAGCCAAAATGTTCGGCACCGGCATCATGCATATGAGCTAGCGCAACACCGAATCGCGCGCGGCTGGATGGTCGGACCGCAGGCGTTCACGCGTTCAATGTCGAGATAATCCTTGCCCCAGTCGTATACGTCGACCACGCGTGGGCCGCCCTGCGATTGCGCCTCGCCGAGCCATTTGAGGCCGCGTCCCTCGCATTCAAAGAAACCTTCGGGGCTGAATGCCCTGCTTTTGCGGTATTTGCCCATGCCGATGAGCCTTTCTCCCATGCCGGACATGCCGGCGTACTTTTGGCTCCATTGTGTGCATGGTTTGAGACAACTATGCCGGAACTGCCTTGAAAACTAGACCCCTCTCGCTACTCTTGGTCACGGAAAAGCAGACGAAACCATATTTCTACGAACATAAAGAGGGTTCATGAATTTCTTCCAAGCGATTTTCCTTGGCCTGGTGCAGGCGTTGACCGAATACTTGCCGGTCTCTTCCAGCGCCCATATCCGTATCATCGGCGATTTGATGCTGGGCTCCGATCCGGGTGCCGCGTTCACCGCCATCATCCAGATCGGCACCGAGCTTGCCGTGATCCTGTATTTCCGTCATGACATCATACGCATTCTCGGCGCGTGGTTCGGCTCCTTGTTCGGCAAGGAGGGCAAGGACTTCAAGAGCCGTATGGGCGCGCATAACCGCGACACGCAGATGGGTTGGTTCATCATCATCGGCACGCTGCCGATTCTGATTGCCGGTCTGTTGTTCAAGGACGCCATCGAAAGCACGCTGCGTAATCTGTGGATCACCGTTACCGTGCTGATTATCTTCGGTATTCTGCTGTGGGTGGTCGACGCCCGCGCAAGCAGGTCAAGACCATGGATGAGATGACCTGGAAGGATGCGCTGATCTTCGGCATCGGTCAGATGCTGGCGCTGATTCCTGGCGTTTCCCGTTCCGGCGGCACCATCACCTTCGGCCGTGCGATGGGTTATACCCGTGAGGCTGCAGTGCGCGTGAGCTTCCTGATGGCCATTCCGGCCGTGTTCGGCGCGGGCATCCTCGAAGCCGTTTCCGCGGTCAAGGATGTGGCCGCAGGCAATGCGGGAATGTTCCCGGGCTGGGGTGCGACCATCGCGGCCACCATCGTGGCGTTCGTGGTCGGCTATGTGGTGATCATCGGCTTCCTGAAGTTCGTGTCCACCTTCTCGTACAAGGCGTTCGCCATCTACCGCATCGCGCTGGCCGTTGTCGTGGCTCTGCTGCTGATCTGCGGCGTGCTGCACCCGACGGAAGTCGTTGCCGCCGCGTAAGCGTGATTCGGCGTAAATAAAGCGAATCCCGGCCATCCGTAAGGTGGCCGGGATTTTTTTTTCGTCTGCGACCTCCTCCTGGAGGGGAACGACTCAGACGCCGTTGCGTAGAAGTGATTCGGCCTCACGAAGCAGTTCCTCGCAGGCAGGCATGCCATTCGAGGCGATTCGCTTCGCTCTCGCGTCCAAATCGTAATCATGTTCCAGACGAGCCAAATAGTCGCCGGCATGCATGTCTGACACCAATCCATCGGCGTCGGAACGCCATTGCATGGCCTTTCTGGTCAAATCTCCTTCAATAAGCGGATACTCGATTATTAAAGACAAGGCGCGCAGCAGCTCCAAAGTGCCTTGCATGCATTCGGTATTGGCACAGTAATGCGGTACGGATACCCATATGGATGTTGTCGGAAAGCCCGCTTCGGCGGCGAAGGCGTCAAGGATGTTGGGGATGCCCACCGGACCGTTGTATTCCCTGTCGGATTCGCATTCGCAGCCGCTTTTGGAGATGTCAAGCGGCAATGGCCGTGTGTGCGGGCATTCATCGAACATGGAGCCAAGCGTGATGACATCACTTACGTCATAGTCTTCTGCGACACGTAGCGTCTGCCTGCAGTATTCCTCCCACCGGTAATTGGGTTCGGGTGCGATCTGCGCAAGCAGGTGCAGCATGGGGGAGACGGCAATGTCATAGAAAGTCGTTTGCGGCCAGATGATGCGCTTACGCCCCTGCACGGAGCAGATCATGGGCCGGGCCACCTGATAGTCGTAGAAACCTTCGTTGTCAATATGGCGCACTTCCTGCGACTCATACCGGGACACCAAATGACGGACGACGTTCGTGGCCGCTTGGCTTGCATCGTTCCATCCTTCGAATGCGGCGATAAGTATCGTCTTGGGCATTGCGCTCTCCTCACACATGCTTTTAATGTATACCGAAAACGGGTGGTGTGACACGCGCTTCAGCCATCGGTGAATACGAATAAACCAAACCGCGACACGCTGACTTGCAAATTACACGAATGTGGTTATAGTAAATACTCGTGCTCACGCAGTGAATCTGCTGGAGACATGCGGACATAGCTTAGTTGGTAAAGCGCAACCTTGCCAAGGTTGAGACCGCGGGTTCGAGTCCCGTTGTCCGCTCTAAGGTTCCGATTGATTATCGACCTTTATGGTGGGTTAGCCAAGCGGTTAGGCAGCGGCCTGCAAAGCCGTATAGACGAGTTCGACTCTCGTACCCACCTCGCATCATGTGAGATTAGTTTTCGCATGTTGACATGACCCGGGCGGTTGGCGCAGAGGTAGCGCACTTCCCTGACACGGAAGGGGTCACAAGTTCGAATCTTGTATCGCCCACTGGAGCATTGCTCCGTACAAATTAAGACTGGGTGATTGGCGCAGCGGCTAGCGCACTTCCTTCACACGGAAGGGGTCATAGGTTCGATTCCTATATCACCCACCGTTATCACAGCTCGGTTTTGCCGGGCTTTTTTTGTTTCCATTCCTTTTCACGCTACTTCGTCAAATAAGAATGCAAGCATCGACGCGCCGGCAAAAACAGCGATCGACGAAAAACGATTCACCACATTACACAAGAATTGCCGATGAAAATACAAAGAATCAAACGAGAGAAGCATGACTTTTGCCAAACGCATTTCTAAAATGAGTATCGTAAACAAAAGAGAAAACAAACAAGACGCAAGGTGCGTCACAGCACACCAGCAAGAAAAGGAAACATCATGAACAAGAACAAGATCTTCTCCGCAATCATGCGTGGCTTCGAAGTCAGCGGCATCAACGCTCTGTCTTCGGCTGCCGGCTCCTCTTCCGTCAACGGCGCTCTGCAGGAGATCATCGACACCCGCCGCTGATTTGGACACCACACACTGAATCCTTCTTGAAAAAGCCTGGAACGCGATTAAAAGCGTTCCAGGCTTTTTGTTCCCCGGCAAGCGGCTACAATTGCCTATTGTGAACGAGAGACAATTGAACCTCAACCAACCGGTTAAGGATATGGGCCCCAACGAATTGAAAGCGTACGCCGAGCTGGGGCAGAAACAACACGATGAGGCGAACCGCGAACTGGAACGACGCTGGCGCAGCTACGATGACATGCTGCCGAAGGACGAATTCGTATCCATCATCGACAAGAACGAACGGTAAATACCGTTCACAGTGTATGATTCGTGACCATGCCGGCCACAATACCGGCCAATTGCAAGGGGAGAGGGTAGAATGACAGCTATGACTGATCCGATTCCAAGCGCAGGCGAAACGACCATCATTGGTCTTCCTGCTATCACTGTACCGGTTACTTCCACCGGAGACCGTCCTCTGACGAAGGAGGACCTCAATACGATCATGCGTCTGGCCGACGGCACGGCGCTCCTGATTTCCACCAGGGGAGCGGTGTCCGGCTCGCGTTATCTCCTCGACGAGGACGAGATCACCGTGGGACGCGACCCGAGTTCCGATATCCTGCTGGACGATTCCACCGTCTCCCGCACGCACGCGGTGTTCCGCAGGATTAACGGAAATTATTCGGTGATTGACGCCGGCAGCCTGAACGGCACATACGTGAACCGTCAACGAGTGGATAGCCAGGAACTGAAGAACGGCGACGAAATCATTCTGGGCAAGTTCCGTCTTGTATATTTCACCAACAAGGCCGTCATTGCCTAATGAAACGCCCGATGCGGGATAAACTGTGAGTAACGGTTTCCTTCAATCGCCTATGGGCTCCGAATGGAAGCTCATAGGCGATTGTTTTATGGCGTGTAGGAGAAGACAATGGACGGCGAGGCAGAACCAACAATGCGGTTGCATCTGCACGTGTCGCACGCGGTGCAGGGGGAGTTGTTCCCCTCCGCGGACGCGCAGCCCGTCACACGGGGCTATCGTGGTACGGTCGCGTCAAAAGTGGCGGGTATCACGTACCGCCAGCTTGACTATTGGGCGCGTAAACAGATAGTGGAACCATCCATCACCCCGTCGCACGGATCCGGCTCACGCAGATTGTATTCGTTCAAAGATGTGGTGATTCTTGCCGTTTCCAAAAGATTGCTGGATGCCGGAATCAATCTGCAGAACGTGACCACCGCCATCGGCTTCCTCGCGCAGCGCACGCCCGAACAGTTGGCCGGCATCATCATCATGTGCGATGGGCAGAATGTGCATGAGTGCACGGACAGCGAACAGATGGTGGCTCTGCTCCAAAGCGGCAGAGCTGTGTTCGGGGTGTCCGTCGGATCGCTATGGCATCAGATCAAAAAAGGCTCTAGAACATGAGGAATACGTCGATTTGACGAAGACGCCGGCATCGACAGACACCAATAGGCCAATCGACGACATTGCCGCGATACGTATGAGAAAGAAGCTGGAATCGCGACGCAAATCCCGCGCAGCAGCCTGATCGCATACAATTGGTACGATTCAGCCCGGAACGTTCGAACGATATAACCCGCAGGGGAGTAGCGCATGCTTGATATTCTGCCGGCACTGTTGTGGATCATAGCCGCCGTCATCGCAGTGAACATTTGTTCGATTACTGCGATTCGAGGCAATCTGTTTTCCAAAAAACACCGCGATGTGCATCCGGTGCGTTGGTCGATCATCGCGCTGCATTTCACCTCATTGGTCATTGGCGCGTTGCCATATCCGGTATATGCGATGTTCAGGTCGGATTTCTCGGAGAGGTTCCGGCGTTTCTACGAACATGTCGGATGGCCGTCGGCTGCGGTGATGGTCATGCTGATCGCAGCGGAACTTGTTTTCATGTATCTTCAGGCCCGAAACGGCATGCACAGCGAGATGGAGCGGAAGCTCAATCAGGCCGTCAAATAGAAATCTGACATAACGTACATTATCGGCTTTTCAGGAATGACGTTTTTCCAGGCTTGAGGAAGCGTCAAACACGCGGTTCTGACATAACGGCCTCCGTCACTCAATAAATAAAACGTGGTTGCTGCCACGATATTGCGACAGCAACCACGTAACTGGCCTACAGCGTTTCCGTTTACGGACTCAGGCGAAATACTCCTCGACGGCCTGCGCGAGTTCATCTACCGAATCCAGAATACGGTATGCGCCATGGGCTTTGAGCTCTCCGGGCTCCGCATAGCCCCAGCCACAGCCGAGGCAGTCCAAACCGCACGCCTTGGCGCCGTCGGCATCGGTCCAACGGTCGCCGACCATCAGTGCCTTGTCTCCTGCGTTCTCGTCGAAATCGATGTGCTGGAAAGCCCAACGGATCACTTGGTCCTTGTCAAGACGGGAATTGTCCTCGCTGGCACCGTAGATGCCGTCGACCATGGTGTCCAAGTGGAAATGCTCGCAAATCGGAATGCATTGGTATTGCGGCTTGCAGCTGGCAATCGCCAGATAGTATCCGTCGGCACGCAGTTTGGCGAGCTGCTCCGGAATACCTTGGTAAATCGTGTTGTTCAGGCGGCCGGGGACTTTCTGTCCGGGATTGTTCGGGTCGTCGAACACGGCCTCGTCGGCGTAATACTTGCGGTAAATCCTCACGCCTTCGTCAAGCTTGTCATCCGGAATGCCGTTGCGTTGCATCGATTCGCTGATGGCCGGTCCAATGAAACGATGCAATTCGGCATCGTCCGGCACCGGATATCCCATCTCTTCGAACGCCTTGACAACGCAGCCAATGATTCCTGGATCGGATTTCGTCAGTGTGCCATCGAGGTCAAGCAGAACGACTTTCTTCGGATGTTCGGACATGGATCTGATTCTCCCCTTGGCTGTGTGCTATAAGAATTGATGACAGAAACAATTATGCCCGGTCTCAATGACCGGGCATTCGTTCAAGTGTCGTTTAACTGCAGGTCACTCGTAGTCCGGGAACCATCCGTCACGATGCATTTGCAGACGCTTCTCCAGCAAAGCCTTCAGTTCGTCTTCGGTACGACGTTCCATGAGCATGTCCCAGTGCGTGCGTGTCGGCTTGGCGATTTCATCAGCCTCGTCGTCATTGTCTCCTTCACGGTGCGCGACGGCGCCGCAGCGGCACTCCCACTCATCTGGGAATTCTGCGCCCTCAGCGAACGGCAGAATCGTACGATGGCCTTTCGGACACACGTATGCGACGTCGGTTCGCGCCGCAAAATCCACATTGTCATCGGATTCAAGCGACTTCGCACCGATGCTCATGCCTCGCAGGCTACGTTCCGCCATATTGCTTTTGCCTCCTTGATTATCTGCTTACTCTAAGCTACAAAACACTTCGGACGTGTCACTTATTCCCGGCGTCCGCGAAAACCGATCTCCCGATTGCGCACATGCTCAGTCGACACCTGAATAGGCGACGATGCCACGGTTGACGTTCTCGTACGCCTGTTTCGTGATCGGAGCGAGCGTTTCGGCGCGTTTACCCAGGTATGGTCCGGCCACGGCGATCTGCTGCAACACGTCGGCGAGACGTTTGCATCCGCGTACGAAATCGCCGCCGGTCAAATCGGTGCCGTACAGCACACGCGACAGGCTTTCGCCCTGAGCCCATTCGTAGACGACATCGGTGATGCCGAAATCAAGTTGGCGCGGCTCGTCGAGGGCATAGTCCTCACACAGCATGGCAATCGACGCGTGCACGCCTTTGAGCTGCGCTGCACAGACGGCGACGTTCCCCTGCATTCCTCCGGGATAATGGCGCGGCTCTCCCCCGCTGCCTCTGCGTGGCTCGTAAATCAACGACATGACGGCGCTGGCCAGCTCCGTCGCATCGAGTCCGTCGAACGCGCCATCATCGATCGCCTGGGCAAGCACCAAATCAAGCTCGCTGTACAAGTGCCGCAACAGCTGTCCACGTTCGGTAAGCCGGTAATCGATATGTTCTTTTGCGCCTTCATCAAGCCGATCGAGGTATCCGAGCTCGTTCAGCACATTGCAGATGCGGTCGAATTGACGTGCTACGGAGCCGGTGCGTGAATCGTAGCGGTGCTGCACACGTTCCAATTCACGCATTTCACGCGCCCACCGATGCCCCCATTTGAGATGCTTCTGAATATCGGGGCATTTGCGGCAGGGATGGTCCCTGTCTTTTTCGCGAAGCTCCGCGATACGCCTGTCAAGGTCTTTGAACGCTTCGCTTCGCGCCTTCTGCGTGCGGAACACCTCGTGCTTGAGTTTGCGTCGTTCGTTCTTTTCCAAGTCGCTCAAGCGCATGCGCAGCCGCATGAACTCCTTGAAGTCGCCGAACTCACAATCGAACGCCCGTTCGTATCCGTCCAACGCTTTGCGCAACGTATCCATCTGCGCTTCAAGCTGCCAGGCGGATTCGTTGGCCTCCCATTGCGCGAAGGAATGGTCAAGCGTGATGCGAGCGGTCTCGTAATCGCTGGAATTAAGCAGGTTGACGGCCATGTTGAACGTCGGTTTGAAACTGGAGTGCAGCGGGTACACGCGCTTGCTGGACAGCGCGGCGGCAGTGGCGGGAATGAAGCCATGATGGTCCACGACCACCGCATGGCCGATGGTGTCGATGCCACGTCGGCCAGCGCGTCCGGTAAGCTGGGTGAACTCCCCTGGCGTCAATCCGACATGCCCGGTCCCATCGAATTTCTCAAGTTTTTCCACCACCACGCACCGTGCCGGCATGTTGATGCCCAAGGCAAGTGTTTCCGTGGCGAAGACGACCTTCACCAGCCCCTCTTCGAACAGTCGTTCGACAATTTGGCGGAAGAGCGCCACCATGCCAGCATGATGCGGCGCGAATCCTTCCTCCAAGGCGAAGCGGAACTGCGAGAAATGCAAAGCCTTCAAATCCTCTTGACTGAGTTGGCCTTCGACCATCTCATCGACGATACGGCGGATGCGACGCACCTCGTCATCGGTGGTGAGTTCGAGTCCGGCGTTGATGCATTGTTCGACGGCCTGATCGCATCCGTTGCGGGAGAAGATGAAATAGATGCCCGGCAGGATGCCGAGGAAATTCAATTCATCAATCACGGCCCAACGACGTGGCGTATGGCGTTCGGGTCTGCGGGAATGGTCGTTCCATTTGCCGCCCTTGCCGCCCTTTCGTCTGTCGGGGCGCTGCTCTCCCCTACGTTTCGCGGCCTTGCGGTCGAGCTGATCGAGCCTGCTCACCAGCTGGGCGTTGAGCTTGTCTGTCTGATTGCCGTCTTTATCACGTCGATACAGGTCGATGAGTTCCGGTTCGGTGTGGTCGTCCGCCTGAACAAGCACATGCTGTTCCAACGGCACGGGCCGTTTTTCGGACACCACCAGCGTGGTGTCGCCACGGACCGATTCAATCCATTTGGAGAAGTCCTCGACATTCGACACGGTTGCGGACAGGCCGATGATTCTCACGCTTTGGGGCAGGTGGATGATCACTTCCTCCCACACCGGCCCGCGGAAACGGTCGGCGAGATAGTGCACCTCGTCAAGAATCACGTAACGCAAGGCGTCAAGCGTCATGGAATGCTCGTAGAGCATGTTGCGCAGGACCTCGGTGGTCATGACCACGATGTCGGCTTCGGAGTTGATGGACGTGTCGCCGGTAAGCAGGCCGACTCTGTCCGGCCCGTACGTTTCGACCAGATCATGGTATTTCTGATTGCTCAACGCTTTGATTGGCGTGGTGTAGAACGCTTTGACGTTACGCTCTTGGGCCAGATAGATCGCGAAATCAGCCACGACCGTCTTGCCGGCTCCGGTGGGCGCGGCGACGAGCACATTGTCGCCGGCTTCCAACGCATCATTGGCTTTGACTTGGAAATCGTCCAATTCGAATGGCATGGACCGTGCGAAACGAGACGAGACCGATTGGCGTTTGGCCTGCGTCTGTTTGAACGCCGCATAGCGTTGCGCGGGAGATAGGGCTGTGGTCATCTCGGCATCGTATGTGCCGGTGTCGTTATTGCCATGTCGACGATGATGAGTCATGGTTCCTTTTCGAATCAGTCGTTGGAATGTTTCCACTGCGCCCACTGCCGGGCATGACGGACGCGCTTTTCCTCACGGCGGCTGATGACTTCGGCATGAGCGTCGATATAACGATTGGCCGCGTCCTCAAGTGGACGTGTGAAGAACGGGGACGTGTTCTCCTTTGGTTGCGGCAACGGCTCGGACATGGCCTCGAAACCGTTTGGACATGCGTCCGCCTACTTTGATGGCATCTTTGAACGCATGATATCCGCGGATGCATGCGTATGCACCGCCGCCGACCAGCATCGTCAGCATGAACAGGACGAGTACCAGCCAAATCCACCAAGGCATAGCGCCTCCCCCGTCAGTCTTCGTTCTCTCGGTCGCCGACGCTCAGCTCATGCTGTGCTCGGGCGATGATCATCGTGCGCAACGTCTCCGGCGCGACGGCAGTAATATGACGGCGTGCGCGATGCAGAACGCGACATACCAGGAATCGGAAGACACAATCAGATGCACCTTCTCGCCTTCGCCGCATTTCTCGACGGTGGCTCCCGACAGGCTGTCGATGAACGACAGGTCGTCCTGATTGGTTATGAACACGGCAGGTGTGCCATTGTCGAAACTCCACTTGCGCAGTTCGGATGCGGGCACGTCCGGAATGTCCACTTTTTCAGTGGGTTCGACCAGCTCCGCATGCTCGATGCGGGAGATGCGAAGCACCTGCCAGATACGAGGCTTGCCAGTAGCCTTGTTGATGGTCGTATCCGTCTTGACGAACTTCATCTTGTCCGCGGGCGCCGCGTTGGACACGTCGGTCCATACCGCCACGTAGTAAACGCCTTCGTCGACAAAAATCTTGTCTGGCGCCACTAGCTTGCGCTGTATACGGCCCGCACCGTCCGTATATTCCATGTCGAGCAGCATGCCTTTGGAGATGGCGCTCTTGACGATGGAGAAGTTCCTTGGTTCCATCTCGTATCCGGTCAGGCTCAGCCACGGCATGTCGCCAGGCTTGACGTGCTGGCGCAGTCGGCTGTACAGCGATTCCGCCTGCTCACGCAGCTTGTCCGGAAGCAAAGAGGAGTGGGCGAGATAGCTCACCGATGCGGTCAGCATGCTCAGGTACTGCTGGGAAATGCCGGCAAGGCGTTCAAGCCCCAGCGAATTCGTGGCGGAGACGATGCCTTCCGCGTCAAGCAAGGACCAATCGATATCGAAGAACTGGCTTCCGGCCATCTCGCCATCATCGGACACCGTGGTCAACGTGTTGATGTCCTTATGAATGATGTTGACGAACTTCTTCAATTCGTCATCGGACTTCGGCCTGCCGATGAATCGTTCCGCAAGTTCTTCAAGAGAGTATTCCTCACCCATGTGGGCGGACAGGAACAGCATCAGGCGAAGACGCCGATCGACCTCACTACCGGTCTGGAACGCGGAGTTCTTCTTCGGACGGCCCTTGCCTTCCTCGGTATCATCCTCATCAGTGCTGTTGCGGTTGATTTCCGGAGACACCACGGTGGAGCTGTCGGTGCCGGTGGATTCATCGGCCGGCACGAACTGCGTGGCCGCATGCAGCCGGCGGTTGAACGCGTCGACAGCCTCCTGAGGGCTCACTATGGACGCACCCGGATGAGACAGCACGAACATGGCCAGATCATCGGAGTCGGCGTAGGCGACATTGAGATGCTCGCCATCAACATCCACAGTGGCGGCGAAACGTCGCTGATCGACCACTTTGACCAGCTCGTCGGGAATGGATTGCGTGCCAAGACCCGGCGCGATGGAATCCAAGCCAAGTCCTGGAATCGGCGTCTGCGGCACGCGCGGCGCGGTACGGGAAGCGTGCTGGGGTTCGTGCGCAGGAGCCGAGGAAATCGACATGGAGCGCGCAAGGTAATTCGCAGCGGCAAGAATCGGCAGATCCTCGTCGCCGAACAGCAGACGCACGCGCGGCTCATCGCCAAGCTGCAGACGGTAGGAAGCGAAATCCTGCCCTTCTGACTTGGAGGAATATTCCGGCTGCCTTGATTCGATGGCGATGCCCATGGCGGCGAGCTTGGCGCGGTCACGCTGAAATTGCTTGGCGAAGGCGGCCTTCGCCGCTTGATCGGGCGAGCTCTCCGTACGAATCGGCATACGCCTTCACACGTTGCGCGATCTGACGTGAGGTAAGCCATTGCGGAAAGGCTGAGGAGAGCACAGCCAACACATCAAGCTCATGCTTGCCCCATTTGTCGGAAAAACGTCGCCTACCGTTACTTCCCTCAGCCATTAGTCCTCACGTCTCGTTAACGTTTCTTTTTAAGTGCTTGGCCTCGTAAGCCGCACACAACATTCTATGATAGAGGTTTTTTAAGCGATTTGTGCCTATTTCACGAAAAAACATCGTTTTCGTGTTGCATGGCCGTCCAAAATCAGACCCAATCGTCCGGTTCCACGCCCTGCGGGCCGACATATTCGCCATTCGGCACATAGCTTGGTTCGCCTTGATCCTCCAGTCGCGCGTCGCTAAACAGCATCACATCCCTGCCGAAGGTCCAATCGCCATCGATATTAACGGATTTCGCCGCGGCGAGCGAAGGCACACCGTATGGGAAACGGGCATCGAAATCGTGGATGTTCTTGTAATAGCGCGCGTCCAAATGGACGTCGGGGAAGATGTAGTTGCCGTCTTCCATCTCGTACTGGTCCGTCAGATGGAATCGGTCGGACCGCATGATGAACAAATCGTCAGTGGTCTTCACCGGCAGGAAACGCATACGGTCGACGCATACGCAGGTCGCGCCATCGAAAAGCGACACCGCGGCTCCCATGGCGGTCTCCAGCTGAATGACCGGCTCGCTGGTCGGATCGGTCGGGTCGACCGTCTTCTTATTGCGGATTACCGGAAGGGGAAGCACGCCGTCATAGGATGCGAGTTTCGCTTTCAGCGCATCGATACGCACCCAAATGCTGTTCGTGTTGAAGTACGGATGCTTATCGATGTTCTGCGCGTCGTCCTTGTCGTCTGGATGGACCTGGCTCATCTCACGCAGCATCAGACGGCCCGTGGCCTTGTCTCGCACGATGTGGCCGCCCTTACGATCGGCTGGGGTGCGTTTGGCGACCTCGATCATGAACGGTGCGCCCGTATTCTCGAAATGCTGCGCAAGCGTACGGGAGGGACGCGCGCCCAGGTTGTCGGAATTGGAGATGAAAAGGTATTTGAACCCCTGCGCCTCAAGCGCGTCAAGCAGACCGGATTCCCAAATGGTGGAGAACAGGTCGCCGTGGCCCGGCGGGCACCATTCGAGTTCCGGATTGGCCGGGAAGCTGACGGGCATTCCCGTTTCCGCGCTGATCTTCGGCTCCTGATGCTGGATGATTTCCATCGGGATGTCTTCCTGATGGAATTTCTTATTGGTCTGCAGCACCTTCATGGTGTCTTTGGAGGTACGGAAGGAGTTCATCAGAGTCAATGGCAGATCGACGCCAAGTCTGGTCCGCGCGGTCAACACCTGTCCGATGATGATGTCGATGAAACGCATCTGCCGTGCCTTGTGGCGACGTACCGGCAGCAGCGACTTGGCGCAATCGAGTCCCATCGAAGTGCCAAGACCGCCGTTAAGCTTCAGGAACGCCGTTTTGGCGAACGCGTCAACGGCCTTGTCGTGATTGATGGTCTCATACACGTCATGGAAGCTGGGAACGCTGACGAGCGGTTCGACCTCGTCCTCACGAATCCAACTGCTGGCCTCCTCATTGCGCCAGACCTCGTACAGACGACGGAACTGGGCGATGGCCATGTCGGTCATTCCGTGCTTCCGCATCTTCGCGGCAGAGTATTCGAATACGTCCTCAGTCAATGTCTCTCCCTTTCGAACGGGCGTTGTTATTCGATGCGCTTATGCCATAATACGACATTCCGCCAAAATCGGGGGCATTTAGACACAGAACCAACATGAACTTCCGGTGGAGCAATTGCCGGAAAACCCTCAAATATCCGAAGCCAAACTCTCCGGAATGGATGCGACTCGCTTTCCGACACGATGTGTTTGAAAACCGTAGAGATTATGCTATGTTTCATATTCGGTGCTTTTCGCACCGTTCGGACCATAGCGCAGTTTGGTAGCGCACTTGACTGGGGGTCAAGGGGTCGCGGGTTCAAATCCCGCTGGTCCGACCAAGAAAGCCCGTCGTTCCGCCGTTTTCCACGGCATCGAAACGGCGGGTTTTTCGTTATGTTTGGGCAGGTTTGGGCAGTGAACTGCGGCATACAGCTCCTCAGAATGGCATCTATCGGAGCCGGAAGCCGGACGTCAGGACGGTCTTGAGCGCATGCAAATATGTAGCCTGCGATATTTTCATGTTTCTTGCCGTTTAATGCGATTAACGCATGGGTTCAGAGAGGTGATTCGGTTTGCAGCAGAACAACACGCAGCCACAGTTCGACGACGTCGACGAATTCGCCCATGTGTTCGATTCAACGCTTCCCGAAGATGAATGGAAGATTCGATTGCCCCGCGAGCTTGGCTTGGAAGCCCGCGAACGCGCTCGGCATGATGGCATCACGCTTACCGAATTGACCCGCAGGGCACTCTTGTCCGACGATTCCGATGGCTGTTCAGACGCGGTCGCATCGGGCGCATGCCAAAGAACAGCGACGGGCGCAAACAGCTTGGCGACGAATGGAAGATCAAACTCCCCTACGCCGTAGGCCATAAGGCGCGGGCCAAGGCCAAGCAGGACGGCATTTCATTAAGCTCGCTCGCGCGCAGAGCCATAACGGGGTATCTCAGAACACGCAACCAGGATGAACATCCTCTGTTCTGACGCTGTCGGCCTAAGCTGTGCGTAAAGGAAAGCAAAAGCCGACAATAATCCAGATTCAATAAGGCAGATGGGCGTGCGCCATGGTCTGAACCAGGCGCACGCCCATCTTCTAACAGTTCCGGTGGTTACTTGCGTTTCTTCTTCTCACGGACATTCACCGAAATCTGAATCGGCGATCCTTCGAAGCCGAATTCCTCGCGCAGACACCGTTCGATGTAGCGGCGATAGCCATGCTCCAAGAAGCCGGTGGCGAAGATCACGAAGCGCGGCGGTCTGGTGGACGCCTGCGTCGCGAACAGGATTCGCGGCTGCTTGCCGCCACGCAGCGGATGCGGGTGGGCAGCTTGGATCTTGCCAAGGAACGCGTTGAGTTTGCCGGTGGGGATGCGCTTGTCCCATGATGCCAAGGCGCCACGCATGGCATTGGCCAAACGATTGGTGTGCCATCCGGTCTTTGCCGACAGATTGACGCGCTGAGCCCAAGTGACGCGATTGAACTCGGTCTTCCACAGGCGTTCCATACGCTGACGGTCGAACTCGTCCATCAGGTCCCACTTGTTGAACACAAGCACGATGCAACGGCCCGCGTCCACGGCCTGGCTCATGACCTTCAGGTCTTGGTCGGAAATCGGCTGGGAGGCATCGAACAGCACCAAGGCAAGCTCGGAACGTTCGATCGCGGCCTGCGTACGCAACGAGGAGAAGTATTCCGCGCCGGACAGCTTGTGCAGACGACGTTTGATACCTGCGGTATCGATGAACAGCCAATCCTCGCCATCGACGGTGACGACCTCATCGACCGGATCTCGCGTGGTGCCCGCAAGATCGTTGACGACGGTGCGTTCCTCGTGGGCCAGCTGATTGAGCAGGGAGGATTTGCCGACGTTCGGACGTCCGACCAGAGCCACGCGGCGCAGATGCGACGGCGTAAGGAAGCCGGATGTCCTTTCCGCTTTCTTCAACGAGTCGAGTGCGGCGTCAAGCAGTTCGCCGATGCCACGACCGTGCATGGCGGAAATGCCATACGGCTCACCCAGACCCATCTTCCAGAATTCGGCGGTCAGGTATTCGCTTTCGCGATCATCGACCTTGTTCACCGCAAGCGTCACCGGCTTGCCGGCGGCACGGAGCATTTTGACGATGCGTTCGTCCGTGTCGGTGAGACCGACCAGACCGTCCACCACGAGAATCACGGCATCGGCAAGCTGCACGGCGATTTGCGCTTGGGATGCGATGGCGGATTCGATGCCTTCCACGTCGCTTCCCAGCCGCCCGTGTCGACCAGTTTGAAATCGGTGCCGCACCATTCGGCGTCGTAGCTCACACGGTCGCGAGTCACGCCGGGGGTGTCCTCCACCACGGCTGCGCGACGGCCGAGAATACGGTTCACCAGAGTGGATTTGCCGACGTTCGGACGTCCGACCACGGCAAGTACGCCGACCGGTTTCGGACCATTCTTGCTTTCGCCACCAGAGAACGCCGTTCCATCGATCAGCTCCTCATCGCCTTCATCCAGCTCATAGCCTTCGAGGTTGGAAACGTACTGGCGGTATTCCTGTTCCTCGATGGCGTCGTCAACGATACGGACGAGCACGTCAAGGGTCTCGCCGAAGTTGAGATCGGAGTTGTCGACGGTCAACACGCCTTCCGCGGCGGATGTGAAGTTGGTGACTTTCGAATCGGCCTTGTCGCGTGCCGCGACATTCTCCGCACCCACACCCGAGACGGCCTGTCCGCTACGTCGGGCCTGACGGACCTCTTCACGCGCGGTAAGCAGGATGCGCACTTCGGCGTCGGGAGCGACGACGGTGGTGATATCACGGCCCTCAGCAACAATACCGGCGCCTTCGGAGAAGGAATCGACCGAAGCCTCTCGTGCGATGTAGGCACGTTGCGCGGCGATCAACACGTGACGCACGGGGATGATGTTGGACACCTTGGACACGTGCGAAGAGACCTCGGAAGAACGGATGGCCTCGCTGATGTCCTCGCCATCGGCGTACACCTTCGGATCGTCCGGATCGACGCTGATGTCGAAATGGCTGTCGGTGAAGAATTCGCCGACGGTTTCGGTGACGAGCTGCTCATCGATGGTTTCGGCATCCAAATCGATGCCTTTGTGCATGCACCACCAGGCGCAGGCACGGTACATCGCGCCTGTGTCGAGGTATGCGAAACCATAATATTTGGCCAGTGCCTTGGACGTGGATGATTTGCCGACGCCCGCAGGCCCATCAATAGCTACACGGATCACAGTCCCACCGCCTTGGATAGAGAACGGACCTCAGCCTGCGACAACACGCGATACGTGCCGCTTTTCAGGTCGCCGAGTTTGATCGGACCGATCTGCGTGCGTACCAGACGCTTGACGGGAAAACCGATCGAGCCGAAAATACGGCGCACGATGCGGTTCTTGCCCGAATGCAGCACGACCTTGACCAACGTGCTTTCGCGGCTGGAGTCGAGAATAGCGCAGCGGTCGAGTTTGATCCACCCATCGTCGAGCTTCACGCCCGTGGTGACGAGCCTGCGGCACACCTGACCGCTGATGCGTCCTTCCAGCGTGGCGATGTAGGTCTTTTCGACCTCATATTTGGGGTGCATGACGTGCTGGCTCAGTTCGCCGTCGTTCGTCATGAGGATTAGGCCTTCCGAATCATAAATCCAGACGGCCCATGTGGAAAATACGCTCGTACTTGTCTCCGACGATGTCGCGCAAAAGTGTAGCGTCCCTTGGGATCCTCCATGGCGCTCAGCACGCGTTTTGGCTTGTTCAACGCAAGCGTGACATGGTTCGGGTTCACGCGCACGCGAGAACCGTCGACACGGACCTCCTGACGTTTCGGATCGACTCGGGTGCCAAGTTCGGTAATCAGCTCGCCATCGATCTCAACGCGACCATCGGTGATGATTTCCTCGCATTTACGGCGCGAGCCGAAGCCCGCCTGAGCGAGAAGTTTCTGCAGGCGAATGCCTTCATTGTCATGATTGTGCGCCTTGGCGGCGCGAGAATATGCGTTTGGCATCGTTCTCCCAACGTGGCCGGATAATACTTACAGGGACTGCTGGTAGTATGGCAGTCGTTTGGCGGCTTTCATAAAAACCGCAACTTGTCCACTATATGACAGAGGAAAGACTATGACTGCTGTTGAAGCAACGTCCGTAACAGAGGAAGAACAGAGCAAGCCACTGGCCCTTCGCGTAGGCGCGGAGCTGGTGGGAAGCTTCATCATCTGCCTCGCCATCTACTCGATTTGCACGCTTGGTTCCGCGATCTACGGCGTGAATATGGCGTTCATCGCCCTGCTGACAGGTTTGGTGTACGCCGCCGCCACCCTGATATTCGGCACGATTTCCGGCGCCCAGTTCAATCCGGCGGTCTCCGTTGCGGCGATGCTGTCCGGCAAAACCCATGTGCTTGACGGAGTGCTCTATATTATCGTTCAGGTGCTGGGTGGTATCGGCGCAGGCGCCGCCATCCGCTTCCTGCTGCCGACATCCGAGCAGGTAACGCTGAAAATCTGGCTGACGCCGGTCATTAACGGTTTTGACAAGAATTCCGTCTCCTATGCCACGCTCGGCAACTATGGCGTGTCCTTCAGCATCACTCTGGCCATCGCCGTTGAACTCGTCGCGGGCATCATCATCGTCGCCACCGCGCTCAACACCACCAGTGAAGCCGGAAAGACCAATACCAGCCATGCCATCGCCATGGGTCTCGCCTACGGTGTCGGCGCCGCAATCTCCTATCCGGTAACAGGCGCAGCTCTGAATCCGGCTCGTGCCACTGGCATCGCCATCTTCGCCCAGAATCAGGGCCTTTCCCAAGAGCCTCTGCAGCAGCTGTGGGTGTTCTGGATCTGCCCGATTCTCGCAGCCGCCATCGTCTCGCTTGTGGCCATAGTCGCGTCCATGATCGGCACCAAGAAAACGTTTCGGAAGCCCGAGCAGGATTCCGAAACGCTGGAAACCATAGCCGACGACGCGTCAGACGATGCCGACGGGCACGAGGGCGAGCAGGATGAACAGTCCGACGCCCAGACCGATGCCGATGAAAGCGTCGAAGCCAACTGAACGGACTTTCCAAGGACTACGCTCGCGCATTACGAGTCTGATTAGTCCTGTTATGATGGCCGTCACCGCGATTACCGTGGTGGCGGCTTTTACATGGCCTAAGACCGCAAGCACTGTGGCTATAACCACCATTGCCGCAACGATCCATTCAAACCACGGCTTGCCTTCATGGTCTTCGGAAACGTAGGGATGACTCATATCGCAGGCCTTTCGCTATATGTCAACGCGCGTCCGCGCACGGAACCCAATCATAATAATAAAAACGTGGCGTCGAAACCAGCGAATGGTTTCGGACGCCACGTCATTTATCGCGCCGCAACGCTCCCAGCTTGCCGGTCGACGCTTCCACTGAACTCAGTGGAAGAAGTGTCGGGTACCGGTCACATACATGGTGACGCCGACCTTGCGGGCCGCCTCGAACACTTCCTCATCACGAATGGACCCACCAGGCTGGACGATGGCCTTGACACCGGCGTTGATCAGAATCTCGGCACCGTCGGCGAACGGGAAGAACGCGTCGGACGCGGCCACCGCTCCCTTGGTGCGGTTGGCTCCGTCAGCCAGCGTATTGGCACGCTCGACGGACAGATTGGCGGAATCCACACGATTGACCTGGCCCATGCCGATGCCTACGGTTGCCTGATCGTGAGCGATAAGTATGGCGTTGGATTTGACGCACCGGATGGCACGCCATGCGAACACCAGATCCCTGACGGTTTCAGCGTCGGCCGGCTCGCCGGAAACCAGCTTCCACGCGTTCGGATCGTCGCCTGGAGCGTCAATCAGATCGGTGGACTGCACGAGCAGACCGCCGTCAATCTGACGGAACTGGGTCTTGGTCTTCGGAGGCTCAGACACCTTCAGGATACGCAGGTTCTTCTTCTTGGTCTGGAGCAGTTCAAGCGCATCGGCGTCGTAATCGGGCGCGACGATGACTTCGGTGAAGATTGGACGAACACTTTCGGCCATTTCCATGGTGACCTTGCTGTTCGCAGCAATCACACCGCCATAGGCGCTCATCGGATCGCATGCGTGCGCCTTCTTGTGCGCCTCTGCCACGGTAGCGCCGATGGCCAGACCGCATGGATTGTTGTGCTTGACCACTGCGACGGCGATCTGAGGCGCGAAATCCCACACGGCACGCCATGCGGCGTCGGCATCGACGTAATTGTTGTAGCTCATCGGCTTGCCGCCAAGCTGTTCGGCGTGTGCGAAGCCGTTCTGGTTGAGCGGATCCAAATACAGCGAAGCCTGCTGGTGAGGGTTCTCGCCGTAACGCAGCACGTGCGCACGGTCCCACGTACGGGTGAACGTGGCCGGGAACTTGGCCTCATTCACTTCGGTCTCGCCTTCGGAAACCGGCTGTTCGATGGACGCCGGCTTCGGCCAATGCTTCGCGGTCCACTCGTTGATGGTGGCGTCGTAGGCGGCCGTATGGGCGAACGCCTTTCCTGCGAGCCAGCGACGCTCATCAAGGGAGAAGCCCTCGCCGTTCTCGATGCGGGAGGCGACGAGTGCATAATCGTTCGGATCGGTGATGATGGCGACGGTGGCGCTGTTCTTGGCTGCGCCACGCACCATGGACGGACCGCCGATATCGATCTTTTCGATGGTGGCGGCTTCGTCAGCTCCGGAGCGGACCGTGTCGGCGAACGGATACAGATTGACGACCACCAGATCGAACGGTTTGATGCCAAACTTCTCGAGCTGGGAGGCATGGTCGGGGTTGGTCATGTCGGCGAGGATACCGGCATGGATATGCGGGTCAAGGGTCTTGACGCGGCCATCAAGGCATTCCGGGAAACCAGTGACTTCGGAGACCTCGGTCACTTTGACACCCAGCTCAGCCAGACGCTTCGCGGTGGAACCGGTGGAAACCACCTCGGTGCCCGCCTTGATGAACGCTTCGGCAAGCACCTCGATGCCTTCCTTATGGAAGACTGATACCAGAGCCCGTCGTATCGGTCGATTCGTTGTTGTCACCCTGATCCTCCTTGTTATTGTTGTTCGAGGCGACCGTGCGAAGCGCACGTGTTTCCTCACGGCTGTTTTCCGTGGATTCGGGAGCGGTCTCCCTCTTTCCACGTTCGCGTATACGCTTCATCATCCAGCGTATGGCGAAAAATATGCTCACGGCCACCAAAGTCAGCAGCCATGCGGAGAACAAACCCATGGCGGTGGGTTGTCCCACCTTACGGGTTGACGCGATCACGTCTACGCCGACGTGCGCAAGATGTTTCGATCCCAAGCTCCGTTTCCCAAGGCGAACAGCAAGCTGGAAGCCACGGACACGACGGCGCTGGTAATCGAAAAAGCAGCAATCGGATAGGCAAAACTCAGCACAACGCGTTTGACGTCGATGTTCCGTCCTGATTCACCTACTCTGATATGGAATCCCTTATTAAACAACATGACGACCATGCCGGTAGCAAAAGCGGATGCCAATGGTATGCACATCAGCGCGATTCTCACCCAATCCGTCTCAACCGCCTGTGGCATCATACCGAAAAGCGGCAAGGCGGGGAGCCCGTCGCCCTGCCCGGTCCATAATGTGAATTCGGCTAAATCGCCGATTGAGAAGCCGGCGCCGAAAGTCCATGAGACAGCCCAAATCATCAGATTCGGAAGCCATGCGAGCATACTGATCGTGGTAAGAATACGAGACCCGTTCTGCATGCCCGAAAGTTCATATAGCTTCGCTATCGATGATTGATTGCTTATTGCCCAAAAAACAACGACGATCAGACCGACCAGCAGATACGCCGCCTCCAGCAGCATCCCTAGGACGGAACCGATGACCATGGTCTTTCGCACCGGCGATGACACATGAGATCGAATCCATTCGGTACAGGCTTGGGTCCATGACGCATTCGGAATCGCCGCGACCGCATATCCGAGGATGAAAACAAGCGCCGTTTTGATGGCGATCATCGTCATCGAATCAACGATTTCGATATTTATGCTTCTGGCGAAGAAGATGTTTACGGCTTCCCAAAAGACCAGACCGGCCGCGAATCCACGCAGACTCGTGCCGAATCTTCTGGCGAGCTGCGCGATAAGGGCGATAAGCAGTACCGTCAAGAGCAACGGCACAATCGTCAACGTGATGACATCAGTCTTGAACCCGATACCTTGGCTGAGCAGCACCAACGCCTCGGTAAGAGGCACCGAGAAGGCGGAGAGATTGTCCCCGCCTTCTTCCATGGATATGACCAGAAGCATTAGGGCCATATAGCAGCCCAAGGCAACGGCGTAAATAATCATGGACGCTGCCGCGACGGCAAGCCCTTTCAGCCAATACTTCAGGTTCGTCATCATAGCGATTGGGAAGCGAGCACCTCTCGCATGATTTCAGCGGTCTGTCCGGGAGTACGACCGACACGGATGCCAACGGCCTCAAGGGCTTCTTTCTTATCCTGCGCGGTGCCCTTGCCGCCGGAAACGATGGCGCCGGCATGGCCCATCTGCTTGCCTTCCGGCGCGGTGAATCCCGCGATGTAGGCCACGACGGGCTTGGTCATATGTTCGGAAGCCCACTTGGCAGCGTCCTGTTCGGCGCTGCCACCGATTTCGCCGATCATGACAACGGCTTTGGTGGCTTCATCGTTCTCAAAGGCTTCCAAAGCCTCCTGCAAGGTCGTGCCGACGATCGGATCGCCGCCCGCGCCAAGGCATGCGGTGAAACCGATGTCAGACAGCTCCCCCATCAGCTGATAGGTCAACGTTCCGGACTTGGACACCAAACCCAACGGGCCGCGGGACACGATGCCATCTGGAATAATGCCGAGGTTGCAGCCCTTGGCGTCCTTAGAAGATGGCAGCGTCAACAGACCAGGACAATTCGGCCCAACGATGCGCACGCCCTTACGCAAGGCCAACTCGACGAAATACGCGCTGTCCGCCACCGGAATGCTTTCGGTGATGACGACAATCAGTTCGATGCCGGCTTCAATGGCCTCAACGACGGCGTCCTTGGCGAAGCGCGGCGGCACGAACACGACGCTTGCTTTGGCTCCAGTGGCTTCGATGGCTTCAGAGCAGTTGGCGAACACGTGAATGGTGGCATCCTCGCCATTTTTGGCTTCAGGGAAGGTGACGTCCAGCCCAGCCTTGCGGGCGTCACGCCACCGACGATGTTGGTGCCGGCCTTGAGCATGCGGGCCGTGTGGGTCATACCCTGATGCCCGGTCATGCCCTGGACGATGACCGGAGCGCCATCTTCAATGAAAAGCGTCATTTCAGCGAACCTCCTTGGCCGCGAAACGTGCGGCCTGCTGTGCGGCTTCCTCCATGGTCTGAGCGACGTGCAGGTTGGCGCGGCCGGCTTGGGCCAAAATGTTCAGACCTTCCGCCGCCGCATTGCCATCGAATCGCACGACGATAGGCTTGCTGCTGCCAAGTTCGTCAAGCGCCTCGAGAATGCCCTTCGCGACCTGTTCACACGAGGTGATGCCACCGTACACATTGATGAGCACGGATTCGACCTGCGGGTCGGACAGCACGATTTCAAGACTATTCGACATCACTTCGGCGGAAGCGCCTCCGCCGATGTCGAGGAAGTTTGCGGGCTTGACATTCGTGCCCTGATCCTCGCCTGCGCCTGACACCGCGTCAAGAGAGCTCATGACGAGTCCCGCACCATTGCCGATCACACCGACGGAACCCTTGAGATGCACATAATGCAGTCCATGTTCGCGGGCTTTTTGCTCATATGGATCGACATGAATCGGATCGGTGAAACGTTTCCAACCATCATGGCGGAACGATGCATTGTCATCAAGGGAGATCTTGGCGTCCAGCGCGCACAACGACTTGGAAGATTCGTCATCCGGATCGCCGATTTTTGCAAGCGGGTTGATTTCCACAAGCGTGGCGTCGTTCTCCTTGAAGCAACGCCACATTTTCAGCAGAATCTGCGCGGCCTGATCAACATCGGCATGATAGAAGCCGATGCTTTCAGCCATCTTGGTGGCCGCTTCCAAATCGAAATCGTCAAGAGCATCGATATGCAGACGCTTCACGGATTCCGGATGCTCTTTGGCGATTTCCTCAACCTCAGTACCGCCATTCGCAGTGGCGAGCACGTCGAAATCACGAGAGGACCGGTCCACTGAGATGGAGACGTAATACTCGTGAAGGATGTTCTTCGCCTCGGCCACCAGCACGCCGCTGACCTTGTGCTTGTGAATGGTCATCGGCAGAATGTCTTCCGACGCGAGAATGGACTCGTCACGGGTCTTGGCGAGCTTGACTCCGCCGGCCTGGCCACGGTGTCCAATCTTCACCTGCGCCTTAATCACATTGGGATATCCAATCTGGTCGGCCGCTTCGGCGACTTCATGGGAGTTCTGGGCGAATATTGCCTTAGGAGTCGGGATACCCTGTTCTTCGAGCAATTCCCTGGCTTGATACTCATAGAGATCCATGGATCATTCCCTTTTGGTTGTTTGTTCTGAATGGTTGACGAAAACGGAGTTATCAGGCAGGCATGCACACCAGCGAGCTTGTCGGATAATCGCCTAGCGATTTCATGCCGTCAATACCGGTAAGTTCCATGACGAAGCTGAATCCAGCAACGACGCCTCCGCACTTCTCGATGAGGCTACGCGCCGCATTGGCGGTTCCACCGGTGGCGATCAGATCGTCGACGATCAATACGCGCACTCCCTCATGGACAACGTTGGTTTCGATTTCCATTGACGCCTGACCATATTCGAGGTCATAGCTTTGCGACATGGTTTCTGGAGGCAATTTGCCGGCTTTACGGACCGCGATAAACCCCTTTCCGAGACGGGCGGCCAACGCTGGACCGAACAGGAATCCACGGGCTTCAAGGCCGGCGACCATGTCGAAATCATCGACGTCTACTGGCAATGCCGCTTCAAGGGCCCCCATCAAAATACCGAACGCGCGCGCATCAGCCAACACCGGCATGAAATCGCGGAATAGGATGCCCTCCTTCGGAAAGCCCGGAATAGTACGTATTTTCGATACAAGATATGCTGCGTCTTCGGCTCCAACTTTGTTCAAGCCCGAAACGGTGATATCCGATGCTGCCATGACAGTGGTTTCCTTCTACCTTGGTTTACGGCACTTTGAATTATAGGTTTCCCGTGCGAAAAAGAACGGCGAAAACCTCAAAAATGAGATTTTCGCCGTCTAAAAATCAAAAGAAATCAATCGATTCTTCTGCTCGTCAATGGGCTGCTGAATAACATCGGCATCCTGTGCGGGCTCTTCAGTCGCGTCGACGACAGGCTTCTGGTCGGGCTCGTCTTCCTTGGATAGCGGATTGCCGTTCTCATCGACCTCATCATCATGCACGTATGCCGGACGGACATATTCACGGCTGATGGCGTTGAAGCCGAAACGCAGTTGCGATCCTTCGGAATCAACGACAATCTCCTCGTATTCCGTATCGACGGAAACGACCTTGCCGATGATGCCACCGATGGTGATCACTTCAGTGCCGGGCTGCAGACTAGAACGGAAATTCTGACGTTCAGCTTGCTGCTGCTTGGCTTTCTTGGACTGCCAGAACATCATGCCGAACATTACAACGATAAGAACAACGAGAAAAAGGATATCCAAAATAAACTCCTCGGAGTCAGGGTCTCAACCGGAACACATTACTCAAGATGTGAAGTCTATGACATCTTATTGACATCATATGCGGATTCGTCGGGAGTGATACCAAGATGCTCCCATGCCTTGCGCGTGGCCACGCGGCCTTTCGGCGTGCGGATGAGGAAGCCCTCACGTACCAGATACGGTTCGCATACCGTTTCCACCGTTTCCGACTCCTCGCCCACCATGGCCGCCAGATTGTTCAAGCCGACGGGGCCTCCGTTGAAATTGGTGACGATGGCCTTAAGCACTGCTATATCCAGACGGTCAAGACCTTCGGTATCGATCTGATAAAGCGCCAACGCCTCCTTGACATCATCGGGACGCACCGATTCGAGATCGTGCACGATGGCCCAATCCCTAACACGACGAAGCAGGCGGTTGGCAATTCTCGGCGTGCCGCGGGAACGCATGGCCAGTTGGCGAGCGGCCCCGTCCTCCAACTGGATTCCCAACACTGCGGAGGAACGCTCAATCAGCTTTTCAAGCTCCTCATGCGGGTAGAAATCCAGATGCGCCGTGAAACCGAACCGCGCACGCAGCGGCGAGGGAAGCATGCCCTCTCGCGTGGTGGCACCGATAACCGTAAACCGAGGCAATGTCAGCGGAATGGATGAAGCTCCAGGGCCTTTGCCGACCATCACATCAACACGGAAATCCTCCATGGCGATGTACAGCAGTTCCTCGGCGGCACGGGGCAGACGGTGGATCTCATCGATAAAGAGCACCTCGCCGGCGTCCAGCGAACTCAGAATCGAAGCCAAATCACCAGCATGTTGGATGGCGGGACCGGAAGTGACGCGGATTGGAACTTCCAATTCATTGGCCACAATCATGGCCAAAGTGGTTTTGCCAAGTCCCGGAGGCCCCGCAAGCAGGATATGGTCCGGAGGAACGTCACGTTTTCGAGCAGCATCGAGGAAAAGCTGCAACTGCGCTTTGAGCCTTGGCTGTCCGATGAATCCCTCGAGGATATGAGGACGAAGCTCCTCGTCGCTGACCGGTTCGTTGCCGACGGGTGCGGCGGAAACCATACGGAGGGATTCCTCGTTCGCCCCGGTGTTCGGCTGTTCGAATGTATCAGTGTTCGTCATAATGGTCCGTTTCATCTACCTCTATCCAACGATGTCAGCGCAAGCTTCAACACGCGTGGAACATCCTCGGCGTTCAACGGCGTCTCGATTTGATTATCGGCGCAGACCGTCTGCACCGCATGGACAGCGTCCTGCTGGTGCCATCCCAAAGACATCAGACCTTCGACGACCTGTTCGGCCCCAGTGTCTTCAGGAGTCGAAGCGGTTGCGGAAGAACCCTCGATCTGGCTCAGATCAATGGAACCTTTCAGTTCGAGGATGATTTTCTGCGCGCCTTTCTTGCCTAATCCCGGAGCCTTGGCCAACGCAGTGGCATCACCATCCGCCACAGCCCTCGCAAGTCGATCGGGAGGCAAAGTGGACAGCACGATAGCGCGACTTTCGGTCCGATGCCACTGACCTTCTGCAATTGCAGGAACATGCGTTTCGAGGCCAGCGTGCCGAAGCCGAATAAAGTGATGGCGTCCTGGGACACATTCAACGAAGTGTAGACCTTGATTTCCTGGCCGGCGTGCATGGAAGCCAAGTCGGCGGATGGCATCCTGACCTCGTAGCCGACTCCCCCGACCTCGATAATGGCCGATACGGCGTCTACCGACTCCACATGGCCACGTAGCATGCCAATCATTATGGACGTCTCCTTCGCACAGGTCTAGAACATCTGTTCGATACAGCTTACATGCCTCTGCGGACGCCTTGTCTGCGCGCTGCTTTTTGCGAAGCCTGCGCCCACTGTCGTTGCGCCGCCGTGAGATGCTGTTCGCGTTCGCCGCCTTGCAGCGCACCAGCCGGACGCAACGCGTGACAGATCGCAATAGCCAGCGCGTCAGCCGCATCAGCCGGCTTTGGCAGCGTGTTCAATCCCAATATCCGCGCCACCATACGTTCCATCTGGATTTTCTCTGCTTTGCCGTTGCCGGTGATTGCAAGCTTTGATTCCGTCGGCGTATGCAACGCTACAGGAATGCCGCGTTGCGCCGCAGCGAGCATCGCCAACCCTGCCGCCTGTGCGGTTCCCAGCACCGTGTTACGGTTTTCTTGCGCGAACACTCGTTCGATGGACACCGCATCGGGAGCAAATCGTTCGATTTTTTCCACCAAGCCGTTGTAGATGGCCAGCAGACGCAGATCCTGGGAGGTTTTTGGATCGGAACGCACCACATCCACGTGGATAAAAAGAAAGCCGGCGGTATGCGCCGGCTTCAATCACGCCGACCCCGCAGCGAGTCAGCCCGGGGTCGACGCCAAGAATAATCACGCTGGATTACTCCTCGTCAAGCTGGGCCATGACCTCGTCGGAGGCGGTC